>Ga0207646_10000203_pt1 | contig 80626 bp, 88 predicted proteins | sample KBSK5502metaG_FD_184343 | JGI IMG/M metagenome (GOLD analysis project Ga0207646, IMG submission 184343) | Corn, switchgrass and miscanthus rhizosphere microbial communities from Kellogg Biological Station, Michigan, USA - KBS K5-50-2 metaG... | ecosystem: Host-associated > Plants > Roots >... | reverse complement strand
GGCCCTCGTGCTCACGTACCCGACCTTTCTGGTTCCGTTCTGCACCTGGCTGCTCATCGGGTACTTTCGCACCGTCCCCAAGGAGATCGAAGAGTGCGCGATGGTGGACGGCGCCACGAGAATCCAGGCGCTATGGCGCATCGTGCTGCCCATCGCGGTGCCCGGGCTCGTGTGCGCGGCGCTGTTCGCCTTCACGCTGTCCTGGAACGAGTTCATCTACGCGCTGACCTTCACCTCCTCCTCCGAGCAGATCACCGCCGCGGTGGGGGTCACCACCGAATTGATCCGCGGCGACATTTATTTCTGGGGCTCGCTCATGGCGGGCGCGGTGCTGGGCTCGGTGCCCATCGTGATCCTGTACGTGTTCTTTCTCGACTACTACGTGTCCGGCCTCACCGCCGGCGCCATCAAATAGCCGCGGCCTCCGCCGCCTTCTGGTCCACCCGCACATTCGCTCGGCCCGTGGCATCCTTCTTGCTGATAGAGTCATCTCAAGAAGCGAAGTGTGATGACGACGTCATCACCGCGCCACGAAGACCCGGGAGAATTGAGACGTGGACAACGGCATGGCGGAGGCGACCCAGGAGCCGAGACCCGCGGCGTATCCGTCCGAGCTGATGCGCGCGGTCGTGCTCAAGGATGGCGCGTCCGCCCGCATCCGGCCGATCCGGCCCGACGACGAGCCGCGCCTCGTGGATCTCTATGAGCGCCTGAGCCGGCACACCGCCTACCAGCGGTTCTTCACCGTGCTGCGCCGGCTGCCGAACGACTGGTATCACTTCTTCGCCAACGTGGACTACGTTCGGCGCCTGGCCCTGGTCGCGGAGCGCGAGACGGTGGCGGGCACGCAGCTGATCGGGGTGGGCCGCTACGAGGCTTCGGAGGAGCCCGACGCAGCCGAGGTGGCCTTCGTGGTGGAGGATGGCTGGCAGGGGCGTGGCCTCGGCGCGGTGCTGCTGGAGGCGGTGCTGCGCGCGGCCGACGCCCGCGGGATCCGCCGCTTCCGCGCCTACGTGCTGGCCGACAATTACCGGATGCTGCGCCTGCTTGCCACCCGCACCCTGGTCGAGGAGCGGAAGACGGAGGAAGGGGTTACCGGGCTCCGCTTCCGGCGCGCCGCTGACGCCACACCTCGATGAGGGCGGGCAGGATCGACAGTCCGATGATCGCGAAGACGACGAGCGAGAAATTGCGCCGCACCACCGGGATGTTGCCGAAGAGATAGCCGCCCATCACCAGGCCCACGACCCACAGCAGCGCGCCCGCCACGTTGTAGAAAAGGAACCGGCGGTAGGTCATGCGACCGATGCCGGCCACGAACGGCGCGAAGGTCCGCACGACGGGGACGAAGCGCGCGATCACGATGGTCTTGGCTCCGTAGCGCTCATAGAACTCGTGGGTGCGCTCGAGGTGCTTGCGGTTCAGAAACCGCACGCCTTCCTGCCGGAACACGCGCGGGCCCACCCGCGCCCCGATCGTGTAGTTGACGCTGTCGCCGCCGATCGCGGCCGCGGCCAGCAGGGCCAGGACGAGCCACAGGTCCAGCGCCTCGAGGGCCGCGAAGGTGCCGACCGCGAAGAGGAGCGAGTCGCCCGGCAGGAATGGGGTCACCACCAGGCCGGTCTCGCAGAACACGATCAGGAACAGGATCAGGTAGGTCCAGATCCCGTAGTGCCGGATGACCTCGCTCAGGTGCCGATCGAGGTGAAGGAGGATGTCGATGAGGCCCCAGAGCAGATCCATCGCCCGCCCATTGTACCGTCCGGTGACCGCGTTTCGGGCAGCCGGCTGCACGACGGATGACCAGTGGCGGGCGCGGCAGCGCGATTGTTGAGCAGTCCCGCCCGCGGACTTCCGGCTAGGCCCGGGATGCTCCCGCGATTCCCGTTGTCCCGAAGGGGTTAGCGGGGCGCCCTCCCCCGGAGCTCCCGTGGCACGGGGGTTGCTCACATCACGCGCAAGTCAGCCAATGACGGCTGGTGGTGGGAACGGCATGGCGCCGGCTCCAGAACACGGAGCGGCGCCATTTGCTTTATGAGGAGGCGTGCATGCGGCTCGACCGTCGCGAGTTCCTGAAGACTACCGGGGCCGGGATCCTGCTCGCGGGCGTCCCGGCGGGCTGGTCGGGCGGCGCCTACGCGGCCGACGGGCCCGAGACGCCCAAGGTCCGCCTCGGCATCATCGCGCTCACCGACTGCTCCTCGATCGTCATGGCGCACGAGCTGGGGCTCTTCAAGAAATACGGCATCGAGTCCACCGTCTCCAAGGAAGCCTCGTGGGCGGTGATCCGGGATCGGCTCACCCTCGGTGAGAACCAGGCCACCCACATGCTTCTCGGCATGCCCTACGCCTCCACCATGGGGCTCCTGGGCTCGCCGGTGAAGCCGATGATCATTCCGATGTACCTGAACCGGAACGGCCAGGCCATCACCCTGACCAAGACGCTGCTCGAACGGGGCGCGAAGAGCCCGCAGCAGATCAAGCCCCTGGCACTCGAGGCCAAGACCAAGGGCAGCCCGCTGACCTTCGCGATGACCTACCCGCCCGGTACCCACGCCATGTGGATGCGGTACTGGCTCGCCTCGGGGGGGATCAACCCGGACAAGGACGTCTCGCTCATCACGATCCCGCCGCCCCAGATGGTGGCCAACATGAAGGTCGGCAAGATGGACGGCTTCTGCGTGGGCGAGCCGTGGAACGCGCGCGCCATCGCGGACGGCATCGGCTTCACCACCATCACCACCCAGCAGATGTGGAAGGACCATCCCGAGAAGGTGCTCGCGTTCACCGAGGAGTTCGCGGCCAAGAACCCGAAGACGGTGAAGGCGGTGATGCGGGCGGTGATCGAGGCGGGCCAGTGGAACGACAAGCTCGAGAATCGCCCGAAGATGGCCGAGGTCGTCTCGCAGCCCCAGTACATCAACACCTCGAAGGAGATCATCCTCGGCCGGATGCTCGGTGACTACGACTACGGCGACGGCCGCAAGGAGAAGGACAAGTACTACATGACCTTCTTCGACCGCTACACCACATTCCCGCTCAAGTCCCACGGCGTGTGGTGGCTGAGCCAGTTCCGTCGCTGGGGCATGGTCAAGGAGGCTCCCGACTACAAGGGGATCGTGGATCGCGTCCATCGCCCGGACCTCTACCGCGAGGTGGCCAAGGAGATGAGCCTCGAGACGCCCCGCGAGGACATGAAGAAGGAGACCTTCTGGGACGGCGTCACCTTCGACCCCGCCGACCCGGAGAAGTACGCCAAGAGCTTCCCCATCCACTCCATGGCGTGAGAGCCACGGCCTAGGAGACGCGCCGATGTCGAACGGCCTCACGACGCGCCTGGTGTTGCCCACCCTCGGAATCCTCTCGGTGCTGCTGGTGTGGGCCGTCGTCAGCCAGACCGCGGCGCCGGACCTGCCGTCGCCGCTCAAGACCTGGACGGAGTCACGGCGATACGTGGTCGAGCCCTTCTTCAAGGATGGCGAGATGAACCAGGGCATCGGCCGCCTCGCCTTCTACTCCCTGGTGCGGGTCGGCAAGGGCTATCTGCTGGCCCTGGCCATCGGGACCCCGCTCGGGTTCCTCCTCGGCCTCTCGCGAGGCTTCCACCAGTCCTTCGACCCGATCATCCAGTTCCTGCGCCCGATCTCGCCGCTGGCGTGGCTCCCGCTCGGCCTGGTCGTGTTCCAGAAATCGGAGCCCGCCGCGATCTTCACCATCGCCCTCTGCGCCATGTGGCCCACCGTCATCAACACCGCGGTGGGCGTGCGCTCCATCAGCCAGGACTATCTGAACGTGGGGCGGGTGCTGAAGCTTTCGCGCTCGAAGATGCTCACCAAGATCATCGTGCCGGCCTCGCTGCCCTACGTGTTCACCGGCTATCGCCTCTCGCTCGGTCTCGCGTGGCTGGTCATCGTCGCGGCCGAGATGCTGACCGGGACCCCCGGGGTGGGCGGCTTCCTCTGGCAGGAGTACAACAGCCTCGTCTACTCCCACATCATCCTGAGCGTCATCACCATCGGCGCCATCGGCTTCGTCCTCGACCGGCTCATGGGCCTCGTGGAAGCTCGCTTCAAGACCACCTAATGCCCTATCTCGAAGCCCGCGGCCTCGAGAAATCCTTCGTCACGCCGCGCGGGACCACCCGGGTGCTCGGCGGCGTGGATCTGGCTCTCGAAGAGGGCGAGTTCGTGGCGGTGGTCGGCTACTCCGGCTCCGGCAAGACCACGCTGGTCTCGCTGATCGGTGGGCTGCTCACTCCCGACGCGGGCCACGTCGTGCTCGACGGTGTCCCGGTCACCGGCCCCGGGCCCGAGCGGGGCATCGTCTTTCAGCAGTACTCGCTCCTGCCCTGGATGACGGTGTACGACAACGTGGCCCTGGCCGTCGACGCGGTGAGCGCGGGGCTTCCCTCCCGGGAGCGCGGGCGGGTCACCGAGGAGTTCATCGCCCTCGTCAACCTGACCCCGGCGATGTGGAAGCGGCCGCGCGAGCTGTCGGGCGGCATGCGCCAGCGGGTGGCGGTGGCGCGCGGCCTCGCCATGCAGCCCAAGGTGCTGCTGATGGACGAGCCCTTCAGCGCGCTGGACGCGCTCACCCGGGCCACCCTCCAGGACGAATTGCTGCGCATCTGGGGCGAGCGCCGCTCCACCGTCGTGCTCGTCACCAACGACGTCGACGAGGCCATCCTCCTCTCGGACCGGATCTATCCCATGACCCCGAGCCCGGGCGCTCGGCTGGGCCCGGCCATCGAGGTGGGGCTCGCGCGCCCCCGCGAGCGGCGTCACATGAGCCTGAGCCCGGCGTACCAGAAGGCGCGCCAGGGCATCGTCGAGTTCCTGCGCGCCTGCCGCCGGACGCGCTAGCCGACCATGCCCGCCTTCCTCGAGCTCTCCCAGCTCGGCAAGACCTACCCGACCCCCTCCGGTCCGGCCGAGATCGTCCGCGACTTCACGCTCAACGTCGCCGAGGGCGAGTTCGTCTGCATCGTCGGCCACTCCGGCTGCGGCAAGTCCACCGTGCTCTCGATCGTCATGGGCCTCATCTCGGCCACGGTGGGCGGGGTGGTGATCGGCGGGCGCGAGGTCGACGGACCCGGGACCGACCGCGGGGTGGTGTTCCAGTCGGCCACGCTGCTGCCCTGGATGTCGGTACGTGACAACGTGCGGCTCGCCCTCGATCAGGTGCAGCGGGGCGCTCACCCCGCCGCCGCCGATCGCTATCTGGAGGCGGTGGGCCTGCGCGGGCAGGGGGAGCGCTATCCACGCGAGCTGTCCGCGGGCATGCAGCAGCGGGTCGGGATCGCGCGGGCCTTCGCGCTGGAGCCGCGGCTTCTGCTGCTGGACGAGCCCTTCTCGCTCCTCGACGCGCTCACCCGCATGGAGCTGCAGGACGAGCTGATGGAGCTCTGGGAGGCGCAGCGCAAGACCGTGGTCATGGTCACCCACGACGTGGACGAGGCGCTGCTCCTCGCCGACCGCATCGTCATGATGACGAGCGGCCCGGCGGCCACCGTCGGCCGCATCCTGGAGGTCCCGTTCCCGCGCCCCCGCCGCCGCGAGCAGATCCTGGCCGGGGCCGACTACTTCTGGCTGCGCGACTCGATCCTGAGCTTCCTGGAGGAGGGGGCCGCCCGGCCCTCGTGATGAGCGGGCCGGGCGACTGGCACAAGACTCTCTGCCCGTATTGCGGCGTGGGCTGCGGGCTGCTGGTGCGGGTGGAGGACGGGACGGTGGTGCGCACCAAGGGCGATCCCGCGCACCCCGCCAACTTCGGCGACATCTGCGCCAAGGCGGTTCACCTACCACCCGTGTTGCGCACGCCGGACCGCCTGCTGTACCCGCAGCTACGCGCGCGCCGCGACGCGGAGCTCACCCGCGTGCCGTGGGAGATGGCGCTGCGGGTGGCCGCCGAGCGGGTACGGGAGATCGTGGCCCTCCACGGTCCGGACGCGATGGCCTTGTACGGATCGGGCCAGCTCCTGACCGAGGAGTACTACGTGGCCTCGAAGCTCTGCAAGGGCTTCCTCGGCACCAACAACTTCGACACGAACTCGCGCCTGTGCATGGCCTCGGCCGCCGCCGGCTACGCGCGCTCGCTGGGCGCCGACGGCCCGCCCGCCGCCTACGAGGATCTCGAAGCCGCCGACTGTTTCTTTTTGATAGGCACCAACACCGCCGACTGTCACCCGATCGTGTTCAAGCGGATCAGGAAGCGGAAGCTCGCGGCGTCCGAGCGGGTGACCGTGATCGTGGCCGACCCGCGCTTCACCGAGACCGCCGACATCGCCGACCTCTATCTTCCGCTCCGCCCCGGCTCGGACATCGCGCTGCTTCACGGCATGCTGCACGTCCTGTGGAAGGACGGGACCGTCGACGCCACGTTCATCGCCGCGCACACCACCGGCTGGGACGAGCTGCGCGCGGTGATCGAGCGGTACCCTCCGGAGCGCGCGGCCGCGATCACCGGCCTCTCGCCCGCGAGCGTCGTGACGGCGGCCCGCCGCTTCGGGCGCGCCCGCTCCGCCCTCACCCTGTGGAGCATGGGGATCAACCAAAGCCACGTCGGCACGGACAAGAATGCGGCCATCATCAACCTGCACCTCGCCACCGGGCAGATCGGCCGGCCGGGAGCCGGCCCCTTCTCCCTGACCGGCCAGCCGAACGCCATGGGCGGGCGCGAGACCGGAGGCCTGGCCCATCTGTTGCCCGGCTATCGGCCGGTATCGGACCCGGGGGCCCGGGCAGCCGTCGAGCGCCACTGGGGCGTCGCGCCCGGCCGCATCGCGCCCACCCCGGGCCGCGCGGCGCTCGAGATCTTCGAGGGCCTCGCCTCCGGGGCGGTACGCGCGGTCTGGATCCTCTGCACCAATCCGGCCGCCTCCATGCCCGATCTGGACCTGATCGAGAAGGCGCTGAGACAGGCGGATCTGGTGATCGTCCAGGACGCCTACCACCCGACCGAGACCACCCGCTTCGCCGACATCCTGCTCCCGGCCGCCCAGTGGCCCGAGAAGGAGGGGGTGATGACCAATTCCGAGCGCCGGCTGACCTATCTGCCGAAGCTCGTGGATCCGCCCGGCGAGGCCTTGCCGGACGCGGTCATCGTGAGCCGCTTCGCCCAGGAGATGGGCTGGAAAGAGGCCTTCTCCTACGATGGGGCGGCCGAGATCTTCGACGAGCTCGCGGCCCTCACCGCCGGGACCCCCTGCGATTACTCCGGAGCGAGCCACGCCCGGCTGCGCCTGGGGGGCCCGCTCCAGTGGCCGGTGCCGGCCGACGGCCACCCCGGCACCGCGCGGCTCTACCCGGGCGGGCGCTTCGCGACTCCCGACGGCCGGGCTCGGTTCGTGGCCGTGGAGCACGACGAGCTCGCCGAGCCGGCCGACTCGGGCTTCCCGCTCACCCTCACGACCGGGCGCGTCAGCGATCACTGGCACACGCTGACGCGGACCGGGCGCTCCCCCGCGCTCATGAAGAGGACGCCCGAGCCCATCGTCGAGATCAATCCGCGCGACGCGCGACTGGCCGGCGTCCGCGACGGCGAGTTCGTGGAGATCACCTCGCGACGGGGCAAAGCGGTGGCCCAGGCCCGCGTGACCGCGACCATCCGGGAGGGCACGTGCTTCCTCCCGTTCCACTGGGGCCGCCGGCTCGGCTTCTACAAGGCGGCGAACAACCTCACGCTCTCCGCCCGCGACCCGCTCTCGCACCAGCCCGAGCTGAAGGCCTGCGCGGTACGGCTCCGCGGGCTATGAACAAGATCGAGGCGTTGAAGGTCGAGAAGGACGGGCTCGACGTGATGGACGACCTCGTCCGCTTTGCCCGCGAGGGATGGAAGACCATCGCAGACGACGACAAGGAGCGCCTGAAGTGGGTGGGCGTCTTCCAGCGCCGGCCCACGCCCGGCCACTTCATGATGCGGATCCGCATGCCCAACGGCATCGTGACCGCGCAGCAGTGCCGACTCCTCGGCGAGATCACGCGCACGTCCGGGCGCAACATCGCCGACATCACGACCCGGCAGCAGGTACAGCTCCGCTGGGTCACCATCGAGGGCGTGCCGGAGGTCATGGCCCGCCTCGAGGCGGCGGGGCTCACCAGCCTCCAGACCGGCATGGACAATATCCGGGGCATCATCGGCTGCCCCGCCACCGGCCTCACCCCGAGGGAGCTCTTCGACACCGCGCCGATCGCGCGGGAGTTCCAGCGGATCTTCGTCGGCAACAAGGCCTTCACCAACCTGCCGCGGAAGTTCAACGTCACGATCACCGGCTGCCCCGAGCACTGCACGGGCGGGGAGACCCAGGACGTCTCCATGACCCCCGCGATCGGGACCGTCGAGGACCAGGAGGTCGCCGGGCTGAACGTGGCGGTGGGCGGCAAGCAGGGCTCGGGCGGCCCCGTGTTCGCCTGGGCGCTGGACGCCTTCGTGACGCCCGAGGACGCGGCCGCGGTCTGCGCCGAGATCGCGCTGATCTACCGCGATCACGGCCCGCGCGAGTCGCGCAGCAAGTCGCGCCTGGCGTTCTTGATCGCCGATTGGGGCCCGGAGCGATTCCGCAAAGAGCTCGAGGGGCGCCTGGGCCGGCCGCTGCCGCCCGCGGGCCGCGACGCGCGGGGCTCGGCCGCGAACGATCACGTCGGCCTCTTCCGCCAGAAGCAGCCCAGCCTGAACTACATCGGGCTCAAGACCCCGGTCGGGCGGGTGACGGGCGCCCAGCTGCTGGAGCTGGCGCGGATCTCCGAGCGCTACGGCCGCGGCGAGCTGCGCTTCACGCCGACCCAGAACGTGCTGATCCCGCACGTGCCCGACGGCCTCGTCCGCGCCCTGCTCGACGAGCCGCTTCTGAAGGAGCTTCCCTACAATCCGTCGGAGATCCAGCGGGGACTCGTGTCCTGCACGGGCACCGACTTCTGCAACCTCGCCTTGATCGACACCAAGACCCGCGCCATGGCCCTCGCCCGGGAGTTCGAGGGCCGCCTCGGGCGAATCCGCCCGCTGACCGTCCGCTGGTCGGGCTGCCCGGCCTCGTGCGGCAATCACCACACCGCCGACGTGGGGCTCCAGGGCTGCAAGGTCAAGGTGAACGGCAAGATCGTCGACGGCGTCCACGTCTTCGTCGGCGGGCGGGGCGGGGCCGAGGCGAAGGCCGCGGTCAGGATCCTGGAGGACGTGCCGTGCGACGAGCTACCGCAGGTGATGGAGCGACTGGTGCGCTTCTTTCCGCGGGCCGACCGGCCCGAGCCCGGGCCGGAGGCCGCCTCCTCGTGAGCGCGTTCCGGTATCCGGTGATGCTCGATCTGGAGGGCCGCGCGTGCCTCGTCGTCGGGGGCGGCGCGTTGGCCGCGCGCAAGATCTCGGGCCTCCTGGACGCGGGCGCCTGCGTCACGGTGGTGAGCCCGGTCCTCGCCGCCGCGGTGCTGGACATCGCCCGCGAGGGCCGGCTCCGATGGTGGCCCCGGGAGTACGCGGAGGGCGATGTCGCCGGCTTCGCGCTGGTGATGGTGGCGACCGACGACGAGGCGGTCAACGCCCGGGTCGCGGCGGAAGGGCGCGAGCGCTCCGTCTGGGTCAACTGCGCGGATGATCCGAAGCACTGCGACTTCATCCTGCCCTCGGTGCTCCGTCGCGGGCCGCTCACGGTGGCGGTCTCCACCGGAGGCGCGAGCCCGACCGTGGCGCACATGATCCGCGAGGAGCTGGAGGCGGTGCTCCCGCCCGACTACGCGACGCTCACCGAGGTGGTGGCCGACGTGAGGGGCGCGCTCCGCGAGCGGGGCATCGCGCTGGACGCGCAGCGGTGGCGCGACGCCCTCGATGGCGAGCTCAAGCGGCTGGTGGCGGCGGGCCGGCCCGCCGAAGCCCGCGAGCGGCTCCGGGAGCGCTTGGGTGTCTAGCGGCGGGCGGGTGGTCCTGGTGGGCGCGGGCCCGGGCGATCCCGAGCTCATCACGGTGAAAGGGCTCCGGTGGCTCCAGCGCGCCGAGGTCGTCGTCTACGATCGGCTGGTCGCCCCCGCGCTCCTCGACGAGGCGCCCCCCGCCGCGCGGCGGATCTACGCGGGCAAGTCGAGCGGCCGGCACTGCATCCCGCAGTCGGCCATCACCCCGCTGCTCATCCACCACGCTCAGGCGGGGCGGATCGTGGTCCGGCTCAAGGGTGGCGATCCCTTCGTCTTCGGGCGGGGCGCCGAGGAGGTGCTCGCGTGTCGCGCGGCTTCCATCCCGGTGGAGGTGGTGCCGGGCGTCTCGTCGGCCGTCGCGGTGCCCGCCGCGGCGGGGATCCCCGTCACGCATCGCGGGGTCGCCTCCTCCTTTGCAGTGGTCACCGGCCACGAGGATCCGTCGAAGCCGGGAACCGACGTGGACTGGGCGGCCCTCGCCGGGAGCGTGGAGACCCTGGTGGTGCTCATGGGGGTGGGATCGCTCGCGACCATCGCCGCGCGACTGGTCGCCGCCGGGCGCGCCCCCTCGACCCCGGCCGCGGTCATCAGCCGCGGGACCACCCCGGCCCAGCAGGTCGTCACGGGCACGCTGGCCGACATCGCGGAGCGGGCCCGCCATCTGTCGCCCCCAGCCACGATCGTGATCGGCGAGGTGGTCCACCTCGCCGAGGACGACTCGGTCCGGGTCGAAGCGGCTTCCCGGTGGACCGCCTACGCGGGCGACGTGTAGAGGTGGCAGGATACCCGCCGGCCGTCGGCCTCGCGGAGCACGGGCTCCTCGGTCGAGCAGCGCGGCATCGCGTGCGGGCAGCGGGGGTGAAAACGGCAGGCGAGCGGGGGATTGAGCGGACTCGGCACCTCCCCCGTCAGCACGAGCTCCTCGCGCGGCTCCGATGGGTGCGAGGGCAGGGCCGCCGCGAAGAGGGCCTGGGTGTAGGGGTGCTTCGGGCGGGTCGCGATCAGCGCCGCGTCGCCGATCTCCACGATCTGCCCCAGGTACATGACCGCGATGGTGTGGCTCATGTGCGCCACCGCGGCCAGGTCGTGGGCGATGAAGAGGTAGGAGAGCCCGAGCTGGGCCTGCAGATCGCGCAGCAGGTTCAGGATCTGGGCCCGGATGGACACGTCGAGGGCGGAGACCGGCTCGTCGAGCACGATCAGACGGGGTGAGAGCGCGAGCGATCGCGCGATGGCGATGCGCTGGCGCTGGCCGCCCGAGAACTCGTGCGGAAACAGCTTGGCCGACCGCCCCGCTAACCCCACCAGGTCGAGCAGCCGGTCCACCCGGTTTGCCACGTCGGCGGTCTCGAGCCGCTCGTGGGTGATCAGGGGCTCGGCGATGATGGCGTCCACCCGCATGCGCGGATTGAGCGACGCGAAGGGGTCCTGGAACACCGCCTGCACCGCGCGCCGGTACTGCCGCACGCCTCCGTTGTCCAGCGCGCTGATGTCGCGCCCATCGAAGTGCAGCACGCCGCCGGTCGGCTCCTCCAGCCGCAGCACGAGCTTGCCGGTCGTGGTCTTGCCGCAGCCCGACTCGCCGACGAGCCCCAGCGTCTTGCCGACCCCGATCGAGAAGCTGACGCCGTCGACCGCGCGCACCACCCCCAGAGGCTTGGCCAGGAGCCCGCGGCCGACCGGGAAGTGCTTGGTGAGGTTGCGGGCCTCGAGGATGGGCGAGGTCTCGGTCATTTGACGGCCGCCGGGACGTTGAGCCAGCAGCGCGCAGTGTGGCTCGGGCCCAGCACGGTCTCGGGCGGCGCCTCCTCCCGGCACTGGGTCATCGCCTCGGGGCAGCGCGGGTGGAAGGCGCAACCCGAGGGTGGCGCGACCAGATCCGGGGGCTGGCCCTCGATGGCGGTGAGGCGCTTGCGGCCATCGCCCATGCGCGGGATGGATCCGAGCAGCGCACGGGTATAGGGATGGGCGGGCGCGTCGAAGATGCGGGTCACCGGGCCCCACTCCACGACCCTCCCCGCGTACATCACCGCCACCTGGTCGCACATCTTGGCCACGATGCCGAGGTTGTGGGTGATGAAGATCAGGGCGAGCTGGTGCTGGCGCTGCAGATCCCGCAGGAGGTTCAGGTACTGGGCCTGGATGGTGAGATCGAGGCTCGTGGTGGGCTCGTCCGCGATCAGGAGCCGCGGCGAGCAGGAGATGGCGATCGCCCCCACGATGCGCTGGCGCATCCCCCCCGACATCTGGTGGGGGTACTCGCGCACCCGTGACTCCGGCGCGGAGATGCGCACCGCCTTCAGCAGATCCTTGGCCCGGCTCCAGGCGCCGCGGCGGCTGGCCCCCTCGTGCACCCGGAGCGGCTCGGCCACCTGGTCGCCGATCGTGAAGAGCGGGTTCAGCGACGCCATCGGGTCCTGCAGGATCATCGCGATGCGCTTGCCGCGGACGTGACGCATCTCCCGGTCGGACTTCTCGAGCAGGTTCTCGCCCTCGAAACGGATCTCTCCCGCGGTGATCCTGGCCGCGGGGGGGAGCAGGCGCAGGATGGTGAGCGCCAGCGTGCTCTTGCCCGATCCGGACTCGCCCACGATGCCCAGCGTGCTGCCCGGGGCCAGGGACAGCGAGACCTCGTCCACCGCGCGCACCACGCGGGTGCCTCGCGCGCTCACGTAGTGGGTCGAGAGCCCCCGCAGCTCGAGGAGAGGCGCGTCGCTCACAGCTGGCGGAGCTGGGGGTCGAGCTTCACGCGGAGCCAGTCACCGAGGAGGTTGGCCGAGAGCACCATCAACACGATGCAGCCGCACGGCAAGACGGTGAGCCACCAGTAGCCGGCCATCAGCCCCTTCTTGCCGTCGGCGAGCATGAGCCCCCACGCCGGCTGGGGCGGCGGCACCCCCACCCCCAGGAAGGAGAGCGCGGCTTCCGTCACCACCACCACCCCGAGCATGAGGGTGCCGAGCACGATGGCGGAGTTGAGCACGTTGGGCAGGATGTGGCGCTTCATGATCGTGCGCTTGGAGCAGCCGGCCACGATGGCGAGGCGGACGAAGTCGCGCTCCTTGAGCGAAAGGACCTCGCCGCGGATCACGCGCGCGTAGCGCGTCCAGTAGACCAGCCCCAGGATGATCACGATGTTCATCGCGCTGGGCCCGATCACCGCGGCCAGGAAGATCGCGAAGGTCAGCGCGGGCAGCGCGAGCCAGGCGTCGGTGACCCGCATGATGATCTGATCCACCCAGCCGCCCAGGAAGCCCGACAGGATCCCGAGCCCGGTGCCCAGGACGCCTGCGAAGATCACCGCGGTGAAGCCCACCACGATCGAGACGCGCGCGCCGAAGATGAGCCGCGAGAGCACGTCGCGTCCGAGGTGGTCGGTGCCGAGGGGGAACTTCTCGCTCCCGCCCTGCTGCCAGAACGGCGGGCGGAAGCGCTCGCCGAGGTTGCCGACCTCGGGGTCGTGGGGCGCCAGCACGTTGGCGAAGACGGCGAGGAAGATCAGCACGCCCAGGATGATCACCGGGATCGTCGGGAAGCCCTCGGTCCGGAAGGAGGCGAGGGACGCGAAGCGCCAGGCGACGGTGAGGGCGGCGGAGCGGCTGCCGTTCATCGGGTGAACCGGATGCGCGGGTCGATCACCGCGTAGAGGATGTCGACCAGGAGGCTCACGATCACGACCATCGCGCCATTCAGGATGACGGTCGCCTGCACCACCGGGAAGTCGCGGAAGGAGACGCCCTCGTAGAGGAGCCGGCCGATGCCGGGCCACGCGAAGACCGTCTCCACCACCACCGCCACGTTGACCATGATGACCAGGTTGATGCCCGCCAGGGTGAGCACCGGGATCAGCGCGTTCTTGAAGGCGTGCTTGGCGATGACGAGCGCTTCCGGCAGCCCCTTGAGCCGGGCCAGCTTCACGTACTCCGAGCCCAGCACGTCGAGCATGGACGAGCGGGTGAGCCGCATGTGGGCGGCCGCGAAGTACCAGCCGAGCGCGAAGGCGGGCATGATCACGTGCGCCACCGAGCCCGAGCCCGACGAAGGCAGCCAGCCCAGGTAGACCGAGAAGAACAGGATCATGAGCAGGCCCACCGCGAAGGAGGGCACCGAGAGGCCGAGCAGCGCGAACACCTTGCCCGCGCTGTCCCACCATCGGTTCACGCGCACCGCCGCCATGATGCCGGTCGGGATGCCGATCAGCAGCGAGAAGGCCATGGCCGCGGTAGCGAGCAGGAGCGAGCTGGGCAGCCGCGAGAGGTACAGCTCGAGCACCGGCGTGCGGTAGTAGAAGGAGTGCCCGAGATCGCCGCGCACCAGGCTCGAGACGAAGTGGCCGTACTGCACCCAGAGCGGCTGGTCGAGGCCGAACTGATGGCGGATCGCCTCGATGTCGGCCTGGCTGGCCCCCGGCTCCACCAGCAGCACGGTCGGATCCCCGGTGAGCCGCACGAACAGGAAGATGGTCAGGGATAATAGAATGAGCGAGATCGCCGCGTAGCCGAGCCGCTTGAGGATGTAACGCTTCACGACCGCTTGAGCCTCAGGGCCTCGCCGGCCCGAGAGGGGCGCCCGGCGCACGGTTGAGCACGACGGCCGCGAGGGCCGCCGGGGCCGTCAGGCGGATCCGCCGGTGTCCGATCATCACCGTCGCCTCCTCCGTGAGACGAGGGTCTGAGCGCTTGGCAAGTGGGGCTGAGCCTGAGTCGGGTCGAGGGTGCGGTGATTATCGTCGAAAGCCCAGACTTGTCAATGGGTCTTGCGCCCCAGGAGCCCCCACCGCTGGAGCATGTTGTGCAGGGTCTTGGTGCTGATGTCCAGCCGATCGGCCGCGCGGGTCTTGTTGTTGCTCTCGGCAGCGAGGGTTCTCAGGACGAACTGTTTCTCGACCTCGCGCAGCGGCAGCCCGATCGGGACGGTGAGGGCATCCGGATCGCCGGTCGACCCCGGCGCCACCGCGATCGACGCGGTCCTCGGCAGGAGCTTCGCGGTGATCACGTCGCCCTCGCACGCGATGAAGGCCCGCTCGATCACGTTGCGAAGCTCGCGCACGTTGCCCGGCCAGGCGTGCGACATGAGGATCTGGAGCGTCGCGTCGTCGACCCCGGTGATGCGCTTGTCGTACTTGGCGGTGAACTCCTCGATGAACCCGCTGACGAGCAGTGGGATGTCCTCCGCCCGCTGGCGCAGCGGCGGGACCGAGAGGCTGAAGACGTTCAAGCGGTAGTAGAGGTCTTCCCGGAAGGCGCCGTCTTTCAGCGCCGCGATCGGGTCCTTGTTGGTGGCGGCCACCACGCGGACGTCCACCCGGATCTCGCTCTTCCCGCCGAGGCGACGGAAGGATCCCTCCTCGAGCACCCGGAGGAACTTGGCCTGCGTGCCCGGCTGCATCTCGGCCACCTCGTCGAGCAGGAGCGTGCCGCCGTGGGCCAGCTCGAAGCAGCCCTCGCGACGGTCCCGCGCGTCGGTGAAGGCGCCCCGCTCGTGGCCGAAGATCTCGCTCTCGAGCAGCGTCTCCGCCATCGCCGCGCAGTTGACAGCCACGAATGGGCCGGCCGCGCGTGCCGACAGCTCGTGGAGCGTCCGGGCCACCAGCTCCTTGCCGGTGCCGGTCTCACCGTGGATCAGCACCGGCGCGGCCGTCGCGGCGGCCTGCTCGATGAGCCGGTGGATCTCCTGCATGGGCGCGCTGCGGCCGATGAGACGGCCCAGGCCCCACACTTCTTTCACCCGCCGCCGCAGGAGCGTGATCTCGTCGAGCGTTCGCCCCCGGTCCAGGGCTTTTTCGATGAGCAGGCGCAGCCGGTCGAGGTCCACCGGCTTGGTGAGGTAGTCGTAGGCGCCCTGACGCATGGCCGCGACGGCGCTGTCCACGGTGGCCCGACCGGTGAGTATGATGACCGGGACGCGCGGCAGCTCCTGCTGCACGGACCGCATGAGGCTCAGCCCGTCCATGTCCGGCATGATGAGGTCGGTGATGACGAGGGAGGGGCGGAGGGTCGTGACCTTCTTCAATGCGTCCCGCCCTTCCGAGGCGACATCGGTGAGGTAGCCCCACGTGCCGAGCAGGACCTCCAGCGCGGCGCGCGAGTCTTCCTCGTCGTCGACGATCAGGATGGTCGCCTTCACCGCCGGGCTCACGATCGGCACTCACCATGCCCGGGTGGACGCCTGACGGACGACTGTGAGAAATCACGGGGGTTCGGCCCCACCCGGGCCCGGAGCATCTAGGACGCGGGAATTGTGACACGGTAAGAATCACCCGGCAACCTGAGGGCGGGGCGGCGGCGAGAGCCGTCGGCGAGAACCGGGTGGGCTCCGCTCAGGCAGAGGACGCGAGCGGCGGGGCCCACTCCGGCCGGATCCGCAGCCGGGTGAGCGCCTCCATCACGCGGTGTGGACTCCCCAGGTCGGACCACACGATGCGGGGCAGGCGGGAGACGGCCAGCAGCTCCGGACACGCCTCCAGCACCGAGCGGGAAAAATTGGCCTTCGGCATCAGCTCGTACGCCTGCCGCAGGGCGCCGGCCTCTTCGGGTGTCCCGATCAAGGGCTCGATACGGGTCAGGCGATCGCTCAGCTCGGGCAGGGCCTGCCAGCCGGTCTGGAGCAGCGTCACGACCTTTCCGACCATCACCGAGGTGTTCCACAGGTGCCCGGCCTCGAGGCAGGCGCGGGCCCGGGCCGCGGACGGCTTCTCCCAGAACTGCCTGACCGCCCGGATGGCCCCGGTGGACAGAACCCCGAGACTCACGTCGGGCTCGATCCAGCCGTACTCGACCTCCGGCGAGGTCGGCTGAGCGCCCAGCAGGACGAGTCGCTCGGGATGTTTGTCCACCCACGCCGCGACCTCCGAGACGTGGGCCATGAAGGGGGCCTCGCCGAGCAGGAAGTGGTCGGAGGGGAAGACCGCAACCGTCGCCTCCGGGTTGCGCCAGGCGATCCAGTGGGCGGGATAGAGGACACCGGCCGCGGTGCCCCGGTCGAGCGGCTGCGTGAGGACGGTGGGCTGCGCTGTGCCCGCGAACTCCTCGGCGATGTACCCGGCATGCCGACGCACCGTGACGACCAGGGTACGTGTGCTCGGGATTGCCAGCGCGATCCGGTCCAGCGTCTGGCGCAGAAGGGTGCGGGAGCCGAGAAGGCGAACGTACTGCTTCGGCCGATCGTCCCCGAGCACCTGCCGGACCAGGGGACGCAGGCGCATGCCCTCGCCTCCGGCAAGGACCACGGCCCAGCAGCTCTGGGACCCGACCGCGTGGAAGGGTTGCCCGATCGGCTCGATCTCGGAGTGGTCCGCCAGAAGCGCCGGCTCCGCCATGATCTCCTCCCGCCCCTTACGGGCCTCGTCTCGGGTCGCGCCGTCCTCGGTCCGCCCCGGCTCGTCGCCCGCCGCGGCGTGGTTCAAGTGACGTGCCACGCGGCTCGACGCCTCCGGCCTCACCAACTCCGCGATTTCCGGGGAGGCCTGGCAGCGCACACCGCGCGACGAGGGACTCGGGCGGGAAGTTCTACTCGGTTGTTTCTTCCCGTCACGCGGGGAAAGGCGCACTTCGCTATAATGCGGGCCGTGTTCGAGAGGAGACCTCGATGAAGCCACTCGTCGTGCTGGGAGGACCCATTCACCCCGATGGAATGAAGCAGCTCGAGGCCGAGGTGCGCGTGGTCGTCACCGACGCCGAGAGCGAGGCCGGCATGGTCGCGGCCGCGAAAGAGGCGGAGGGTATCCTGTTCCGGTTGAAGCCGGACTGCAGCCGCAGTCTGATGGCGGCCTGCCCGAAGCTGAAGGTGGTGGGGCGGCACGGCGTGGGGCTCGACATCGTGGACCTGCCCGCCGCCACCGAGCTGGGCATTGCGGTGGTGCACGCGCCCGGCTCCAACTCCAACTCGGTGGCCGAGCACGCCATCATGCTCATGCTCGCCTGCGCCAAGCAGGCGGTGGTGGTGGACCAGCGGACGCGCAAAGCCGAATGGGGCAAGGCGCGCTGGCAGGGCATGCTCGAGATGAACGGCAAGACGCTCGGCATCATCGGGGTGGGCAATATCGGCCGGCGGGTGGCCCGGACCGCCGCCGCCCTCGGGATGCGCGTGATCGGCTACGACAAGTACGTGCCCGCCGACGAGGTGCGAAACCGGGGCGTCGAGCCCATGCCCGACATGGCCTCGGTGCTGCGGCAGGCCGACGTGGTGACCTGCCACACCCCACACACGAAGGAGACGCACCACATGATCGATGCGGCCGCCGTGGCCCAGATGAAGGACGGCGTGATCTTCGTGAATACGTCCCGGGGCAAGACCCAGGACGAGAGCGCCCTCGTGGCCGGACTGGAGAATGGCAAGATCCGGGCGGCGGGGATCGACGTCTTCGAGGAGGAGCCGGCCTCGTCGGACAACCGGCTCTTCCAGCTCGAGAACGTCATCGTCTCTCCCCACATCGCGGGGGTGACCCGCGAGACGATGAGCGGGATGGCGCTCCAGGTGACCGCCGAGATGCTGCGCGTGCTTCGCGGGGAGAAGCCGCACGCGCTCGGCAACCCCGATCTCTGGCCCAAGCTCGGCCACCTCAAGTAGACTGAGCGGGGAGGACCGCCGATGCCGATCGACGCTCGCCATCCGAAGGAGATCCGGGCCGACATCCGCGCGGGCCGGTTCACCGGCATCACGGCCGGCCTCGCCCCCGGCTACGTTCAGGCGAACCTTGCCGTCCTGCCGAAGGAGCAGGCCTACGACTTCCTGCTCTTCTGCCAGCGCAACCCGCGGCCGTGCCCGCTGATCGAGGTCACCGACGCGGGGTCGCCGGAGCCGGTGGGAATCGCCCCTGGCGCCGACCTCCGCACGGACCTGCCCCGCTACCGCATCTACAAGGACGGCGTGCTGGCCGACGAGGTGACCGACGTCACCCCGTTCTGGCGCGACGACCTGGTGGCCTTCCTGCTCGGCTGCTCGTTCACCTTCGAGTGGGCGCTGCTCGACGCCGGCATCCCCATGCGTCACATCGACGAGGGCAAGAACGTGGCGATGTGGAAGACATCGATCCAGTGCCGGCCGTCCGGCACGTTCCACGGCCCGATGGTGGTCTCGATGCGGCCCATCCCGACCGGGCTGATCTCGAAGGCGGTGACCGCGTCTGCGCGCTTCCCCAGCGCCCACGGGGCCCCGGTGCACGTGGGCGATCCGGCCGCCCTCGGTATCGCCGACGTGAACAAGCCGGACTGGGGCGACTCGGTGGGGATCCGCGCCGGCGAGGTGCCGGTGTTCTGGGCGTGCGGGGTGACCCCCCAGGCGGTCGCACTGGCCTCCAAGCCCGCGTTCATGATCACTCACAGCCCGGGGCACATGTTCATCACCGACCTGCCGAACCACGCGCTCGCCGCGATTTGACGATTCGCTTCCGGTGACGATCTGGCCCCAGCCGCGGCTCCTGCCCTGCGGGGATCGCGCGCTCTCCGTCGAGCTCGGCGACGAGGTCAACCGCGAGCTGAACGCGCGCGTCCTGGCGCTGGAGTATCTGCTCCAGCAGAAGCATCTGCCCGGAGTGGGCGAGACCGTCCCCAGCTACCGGGCCCTGCTCGTCTACTACGATCCGTTGGTGGTGAGCCATGAGGCGCTCTGCGCGACGCTGCGCGAGCTCTGGGCCCGGGCCCGTCCGGAGGTGCTGCCCCCCGCGCGCACCGTCGAGCTGCCGTGCTGCTACGGCGGGGAGCTGGGCTTCGAGCTGGAGGCGGCCGCGCAGAAGATCGGGCTCTCGCCCGACGAGATGGCCCGCCTCCACGCGGAGGCCGACTACTACGTGTACTTCGTCGGCTTCACCCCCGGCCTGCCTTACATGACCGGCATGCCCGACCGGCTGACCATCCCGCGTCTCACGAACCCGCGCACCAAGACGCCACCCGGCAGCGTGGCCATCGGCGGGGTGCAGTGCTGCATCTATCCCATCGAGAGCCCCGGCGGCTTCTGGGTGCTGGGACGGACCCCGGTGCGCCTCTACGATCCCATCGCGCCCGACCCGATCCTGCTTCGCGCCGGCGACCACGTGCGCTTCCGCGCGATCGATCGCGCCGAGTACGAGTCCATCGCGGCGTCCGTGGAGGCCGGACGCTACACCCCACGCATCGCCGGATGAGCGACCTGCCCCGATGAGCATTCTGATAATCCAGGACGCGGGACCGCTCACCACCATCCAGGACCTGGGCCGGTTCGGCTACCTCCGCGTGGGGATCCCCACCTCCGGCCCCATGGACCACGACGCGTTCCTGGTCGCGAACCGTCTGGTCGGCAGCCCCGATACCGCGGCCGCGCTCGAGTGCACGCTGATCGGGCCGCGGGTCGAGTTCACCGACGAGCGGCTGGTCGCGATCACCGGCGCCGACATGGCCCCGACGGTGAACGGCGGCGCGGCGCCGACCTGGCAAGGGCTGCGGGTGAAGGCGGGCGACGTGCTGCGCCTCGGCCCCGCGAAGAGCGGGGTGCGGGCGTACCTGGCCGTGGGGGGCGGCATCGAGACGCCGCTGGTCCTCGGCTCACGCTCGACCTACGTGCGCGGCCGGCTCGGCGGGCTCGAGGGCCGCGCGCTGCGCCGAGGCGACCGCCTGCCCGTCGGCTCGGTCCCGGCGGCTCGCCCGCGCCGCGTGCACCCCGACCGCGTGCCCGTCTACGGGGGCGACGTGACGGTCGCGGTGGTGCTGGGGCCCCAGGACGACCGCTTCACCGCGGCGGGGATCGCCGCCTTCCTCGAAGGGCCCTACGAGATGCTGCCGCAGAGCGACCGGATGGGCGCGCGGCTCAAGGGCCCGTTCATCGAGCACACCCGCGGCCACGATATCGTGTCGGACGGTATCGCCATGGGCGCCATCCAGGTGATCGGCGAGGGGCAGCCCATCGTGTTGCTGGCGGACCGGCAATCCGCGGGGGGGTACACCAAGATCGGGACCGTGTGCTCGTTCGACATCGGCCGGATCGCGCAGGTGAAGCCGGGCGGACGGCTCCGCTTCCATCGCGTGACAGTGGCCGAGGCTCATGCGATGCTTCGGGACAGGCGCCGGGCCCTGGACGGAACGATCGAATAGCGTGGGCGAATAGGACAGGCGGACCGGGAGGACTGACATGACACTCGAGCGCACCATCACGGACTACAAGGCCAAGACCCCCCGCTCCCGCCAGCTCTTCGAGGAGGCGCTGCGCGTGATGCCGGGCGGCAATAGTCGCACCACCACCTTCTTCGACCCGTACCCCTTCTACATCACCCGCGGCGAGGGCGCGCGCATCTGGGACGCCGACGGCGTCGAGCGGCTCGACTTCAACTGCAACTACACGAGCCTGATCCTAGGGCACGCGAATGCCCAGGTGGTCAAGGCCATCCAGGACGCGGCCGTCCACGGCATGTCGTTCCCCGGCCCCAGCGAGCACGAGATCCGGCTCGCCGAGATCCTGACCACACGCATCCCCGCCATGGAAGTGGTGCGCTTCGCCAACTCCGGCACCGAGGCGACCATGCACGCGGTGCGGGTCGCCCGCGCCTTCACCGGCCGGAACAAGATCGCCAAGTTCGAGGGCGCCTACCACGGCACCCACGACTGGGTCCTGGTGAGCGTGGCCCCGGATCCCGCCGCCGCGGGCTCGCGCAAGCGGCCGAAATCGGTGGCCTGGTCCGCGGGCGTGCCGCCCATGGTGTTGAAGCACGTGGTGACGCTGCCCTGGAACGACGCGGACGCTTGCGTGAAGATCCTCGAGAAGCAGGGGGGCGACATCGCGGCGCTCCTGATCGACCCGCTGCTCGCCAACGCGGGCATGATCCCGGTGCGCGAAGGCTTCCTCGAGACGCTGCGCGAGGCCACCCAGCGGCTGGGCATCCTCTTAATCTTCGACGAGGTCATCTCCTTCCGGGTGGGCCGCGGCGGCGCCCAGGAGCGCTTCAACGTGCGCCCCGATCTGACCACGCTCGGCAAGATCATCGGCGGCGGCCTCGCGGTGGGCGCCTTCGGCGGCCGTGCGGAGGTGATGAACTTCTACGACCCGCGCGGCGGTAAGGGCCGCATCAACCACGGCGGTACCTTCAACGCCAACCCGCTCACCATGGCGGGCGGCATCGCCACCATGGAGCAGCTCACCCCCGAGGCGTACGCGCGTCTCGACGCCCTCGGCGATCGACTCCGTGACGGGGTGCGGCGCCTCCTGCGCAAGCGGGGCTACCCGGGCCAGATCACCGGGGTGGGCTCGCTCTTCTGGCTGCACCACACCAGGAAGAAGCTCAGCGACTACCGCTCGGCGCGGCCGGACGACCCCCAGGCGCTGGCGCGGACCTTCCTGGGCCTGATCAACGAGGGCGTGCTCCTGTCCCAGCGCGGCCTCGGCGCTTGCTCGCTGGCCATGACCGACGCGGACGTGGACCGCTTCGTGGAGACCCTCGGCCGCGTCCTCGAGTCCTAACACCCCTCTCCCCTCAGGGGAGAGGGCAGGGTGAGGGGTGAGTTTATGAAGATGATCGACCTCAACTGCGACATGGGCGAGTCCTACGGGCGCTGGACCCTCGGGGCCGACGAGGCCATCATGCCGTTCATCAGCTCCGCCAACGTGGCGTGCGGCTTCCACGGCGGCGACCCGCACGTGATGCGCAGGACGGTGGAGCTGGCGCTCTCGCATCGGGTGGCCCTCGGCGCGCATCCTTCGCTGCCCGATCTCATGGGCTTCGGCCGGCGCAAGATGGACGTGAGCGCGCGTGAGCTGCAGGACTGTTTCTGCTACCAGACCGGCGCGCTGCGGGAGATGGCGCGCGCGGCCGGAGCCGAACTGCAGCACATGAAGCCGCACGGCATCCTCTACAACATGATGGAGGCCGACGAGGCCTTGGCGACGGCCGCCGGCCAGTCCGCCATGGACTCCGGCCTGATCCTGATGACGCTCGCTTCGGGCCGCTACGACGCCACCTGCCGGAAGATGGGCGCGCGGGTGGCCTCGGAGGGCTTCGCCGACCGCGCCTATAACGTGGACGGCACGCTGGTCTCCCGCAAGATCGCCGGGTCGCTCATCACCGATCCCGCCCGGGCCGCCGAGCAGGCCGTGCACCTCGCGATGCGCGGCAAGGTGCGCACCATGGACGGCGTGGAGATCGACATCTCGGTGCAGACGATCTGCTGCCACGGCGACACCCCGGGCGCCGAGCGCATCGTGCGCGCGGTGCGGGAAGCCCTGGAGAAGGCGGGCTGCCAGGTCAAGCCGCTGCGCGACTGGCTGCCCGCCCAGTGATGGCCGGGCGCATCGCCGGGCTGGCCCTGGCTGCGGCGCTCATGGCCTCGGGCTGCGCGGTGGCCAAGCTCCCGGAGGCGACCGCCCTCCAGGGACAGACCTCCACCCAGCAGCGCCTCGACGTCATCGACTGCAAGGCCGAGGTGGGGTACCGCACGAACTACAACGGCAACGACTCCGCGCTGGCCAATGCCATCCGTAACGTCTTCGTCCTGGGCACGAGCGGCGCCGCGGTCGGCGGGGTGCTGACGGGTCTGCCGGCCTCGACCGCCTCGACCGCGAGCGAGGGGCTCATCGCGGGCGCGGGTGCCGGCTCCATCGCGGGCGGGGCCGTCGGCATCGGCGGCTTCTCGCGCTTCGAGCGGGAATGGATCGCCTGCATGGAGAGCCGTGGCTATCGCGTCGTTGCCACGCCGAGGGCCATCCATTAAGATGAGGCCGGCCGAGCCGATCCCCGGGCCGATCTGCTCCCGGGCTGACTAGAATGACCGACGCCACCTCCACGACCCCGCTCAAGCGCACCCCGCTCCGCGACGTGCACGTCAAGGCGGGCGCCAAGATGGTGCCCTTCGGCGGCTGGGACATGCCGGTGCAGTACACCGGGATCATCGACGAGCACCGGGCGGTGCGCCGCGCGGTCGGCCTCTTCGACATCAGCCACATGGGCGAGTTCGAGGTGCGCGGGCCCGACGCCCTCGCCGCGGTCCAGCGCCTGTGCACCAATGACGCCCGGACGCTCGAGATCGGCCGAGTGCAGTACGCGGCTCTCTGCTATCCGGAGGGCGGCATCGTGGACGATCTCACCGTCTACCGGCTGGCCGCCGATCGCTACATGCTCGTGGTCAACGCCTCGAATATCGACAAGGACTGGGCGTGGGTGACCTCGCATAGCGTGGGCCGCGCCGAGTGGACGAACGTGAGCGACGAGACCGCGCTGCTGGCGGTGCAGGGGCCGAGGGCGGAAGGGCTCGTGGCCCGACTCGCCGATCGCGACGTGACCGCCCTCGGCTACTATCATTTCGCGCGCGGCGTGGTCGCGGGGGTGTCGGGCCTCATCTCGCGCACCGGCTACACCGGCGAGGACGGCTTCGAGCTCTACGTGCGGGCGGGCGACGCCGAGCGGCTCTGGGCCGCGCTCCTCGAGGCGGGGCGCGGGGAAGGCATCCAGCCCATCGGGCTCGGGGCGCGCGATACCTTGAGGCTCGAGATGAAGTACGCGCTCTACGGCAACGACATCGACCAGACCACCAACCCGCTCGAGGCCGGGCTCGGCTGGGTGGTCAAGCCGGCCAAGGGCGATTTCATCGGCCGCGCGGCCATCGAGGCGCTCCGCGCGCGGGGGGTCGCCCGCAAGCTGGTCGGCTTCGAGATGGCGGAGCGCGCGGTGCCTCGTCACGGGTACCGGCTCGTGGTCGGCGGCGCGCCGGTGGGTGTCGTCACCTCGGGCTCCTTCGGCCCGTCGGTGGAGCGCTCGATCGGCATGGGCTACGTCCCGGCCGCGCTGGCCACGGTGGGCACCGAGCTCGGCGTGGAGATCCGCGGGGCCACCCAGGCGGCCCGCGTCGTGAAGACCCCCTTCTACCCCTCGCACACCAAGAAGACCTAGGAGAGGCGTCGATGGCGAACATTCCGGCGGAGCTCAAGTACACCCGCGAGCACGAATGGGCCAAGGTGGAGGGCGATCGCGCCCGCGTCGGCATCACCGCCTTCGCCCAGGAGCAGCTCGGCGACGTGGTCTTCGTCGAGCTGCCCAAGGTGGGCGCCAAGGTCACGGCCATGAAGACCTTCGGGGTGGTGGAGTCGGTGAAGGCGGTCTCCGATCTCTTCGCGCCGGTCACCGGCGAGGTCGTGGAGATCAACGGGGAGCTGCCCAAGAAGCCGGAGCTGGTGAACACGGATCCCTACGGCCAGGGCTGGATGCTGGTCATCCGGATGAGCAGTCCCAAGGACGTGGACGGCCTCATGAGCGCCGCCGACTACGAGAAGCTCACCGCCGGCGGCGGGCACTAGCCCGGAAAGGCAGCCCGCATGCGCTATATCTCCAACACGTCTGCCCAGCAGAAGGAGATGCTGGCGATCATCGGCGCCTCCTCGATCGAGGATCTGCTGGTCCGCATCCCGGCCAAGGCGCGGCTCTCGCGGCCGCTCAACCTGCCGCGGGCCATGGCCGAGACCGAGCTGGTCCGGCATCTCCAGCGGATGTCGGGGCTCAACGCGGGCGCCGACGACTATGCGTGTTTTCTCGGGGCCGGCTCCTACGATCACGCCGTCCCGAGCCCCATCAACCACCTGATCTCCCGCGGCGAGTTCTTCACCGCCTACACCCCGTACCAGCCGGAAGCGAGCCAGGGCACGCTCCGCTCCATCTTCGAGTACCAGACCATGATGGCGGAGCTGACCGGGTTGGACGTGGCCAATGCGTCCATCTACGACGGCGCCTCCTCGCTGGCCGAGGCGACCCTGATGGCCCACGCGGCGACCGGGCGCGACACGCTGGTGATCGCGCGCGGGGTGAACCCGCTCTACCGCCAGGTGGTCGAGACCTACGTCGAGGGCCCCGGGCTCAAGATCAAGTCGGCCCCGCTCGGCGATGGCGTCACCGACGCGGACGCGCTCCGGAAGACGCTGTCGAAGCACGTCGCGGCGGTGGTGATCCAGTACCCGAACTTCTTCGGCTGCCTCGAGGACGTCCGATCCATCGCCGACATCGCGCACGAGGCCGGCGCGCTGCTGGTCGTCGTCGCGGATCCGATCAATTTGGGATTGCTGACTCCGCCGGGCGCCTCCGGCGCCGATATCGTGGTGGGCGAGGGGCAGGGGCTCGGGGTGCCGATGAGCTTCGGGGGCCCGAACCTGGGCGTGTTCGCGGCCAAGCAGGAGCTGGTGCGGCGGATGCCGGGGCGGCTGGTGGGCGCCACCGTGGACGTGGACGGCCAGCGCGGCTTCGTGCTCACGCTCCAGACCCGCGAGCAGCACATTCGCCGCGAGAAGGCGACGTCGAACATCTGTACCAACGTGGCCCTCTGCGCGCTCATGGCCACCATCTACGCGGCCATTCTCGGCAAGCGCGGGCTCCGGAAAGTCGGCGAGCTGTCGACGGCCAAGGCGCACTACGCGGCGCGGGAGCTGACCAAGGTCCCGGGGGTTTCCCTGCGCTTCGGGGCGCCCTTCTTCAAGGAGTTCGCGCTCCGGCTCCCCAAGTCGCCCGAGCGGGTGATCAGGCGGCTCGTGAAGGACCGGCTGCTGGCCGGTGTGCCGCTCAAGGGCTTCGACCGGGCCTACAAGGACTGCCTGCTCGTCGCGGTGACCGAGAAGCGAACCAAGGAAGAGATCGACGCCTACGCGGCCGCGCTCGCGGCGGCGGTGGCCTGAGGTCGTCATGCACGCCGCCAAGCCCGCCTACGACAAGCTGATCTTCGAGCTCTCCTCGCCCGGCCGCTTCGCCTACTCGCTGCCCGAGAGCGACGTGCCGGACAGCGATCCGGCCGCGCTGCTGCCGGCCGAGCATCTGCGCGTCGCGCCCGCCGAGCTGCCGGAAGTCTCCGAAGTGGACGTGATCCGTCACTATTCGCGCCTCTCGCAGATGAACTACGGGGTGGACACGCACTTCTACCCGCTCGGCTCGTGCACGATGAAGTACAACCCGAAGATCAACGAGGACATGGCACGGCTGCAGGGCTTCGCGCGCCTCCACCCGCTCGCCCCGGAAGCGGCGAGCCAGGGTGCCCTCCAGCTCATGCACGAGCTGGCGCGGGACCTGGCCGAGATCTCCGGAATGGACGAGGTGTCGCTCCAGCCCGCGGCGGGGGCGCAGGGCGAGCTGGCGGGCGTGCTGATGATCCGTGCGTACCACCTGGCGCGCGGCGAGCGCCGCCACAAGGTGCTGATCCCGGACTCGGCCCACGGGACCAATCCGGCCTCCACCGCGCTGGCCGGCTTCTCGGTGGTGGAGCTCAAGTCCGAGGCCAACGGCGACGTGGACCTGGTGGATCTCGAGCGGCACCTCGACGAGGACGTGGCCGCCTTCATGATCACCCAGCCCAATACGCTGGGCCTCTTCGAGTCGCGCATCCACCAGATCACCGAGATGTGCCACGCCAAGGGCGTGCAGGTCTACATGGACGGCGCCAACTTCAACGCCATCCTGGGCATCACGCGTCCCGGTGATCTCGGCTTCGACGTCTGCCACTTCAACCTGCACAAGACCTTCACCACGCCCCACGGCGGCGGCGGCCCCGGCTCCGGGCCGGTGGGCATCAAGACGCACCTGGCGCCGTTCCTGCCCACGCCCGTCGTGGTCAGGCGTGACGACGCCTACAGCCTCGACTGGAACCGTCCGCAGTCCGTCGGCAAGCTCCAGGCCTTCTGGGGCAACTTCGGCATGCTGGTGCGCGCGTACACCTACATCCGCACCATGGGCCCGGACGGACTCCGCGCGGTCTCCGAGAACGCGGTGCTCAACGCGAACTACATCCTGAAGCGCCTCGAGGGCGACTACGATCGCTCGGCGCCGGGCCCGTGCATGCACGAGTGCGTGCTCTCGGCGCGGCGGCAGAAGAAGCTCGGGGTGACCGCGATGGACATCGCCAAGCGGCTCCTGGACCTGGGCTTCTACGCGCCCTCGACCTACTTCCCGCTGATCGTGGAAGAGGCGCTGATGATCGAGCCCACCGAGACCGAGTCCAAGGAGACGCTCGACCAGTTCTGCGACGCCATGATCCAGATTGCGCGGGAGGCGGAGACGAGTGCCGACGTCATCCACCAGGCTCCGGTGACGACGCCGGTGCGGCGGCTCGATCAGACCCTGGCCGCCCGCCAGCCCGTCCTGAGGTGGCGCCCGTCCGCGTAGAATGACCGCCTTCCGCCTGCTGGTCACCGAGCCGCTCGACGGCGCCTTCAACATGGCCCTCGACGAGGCGCTGCTTCTAGGCCGGCTCGCGAACGCCGCGCCCCCGACGCTGCGCTTCTTCGCCTGGCGACCGCCCACCATCTCGCTGGGCTACGGTCAGCCGCTCGACCACCGCATCGACGGCGCCGCCGCGTCCGCGCTCGGGATCGGGCTCGTGCGGCGGCCCACCGGCGGCAGCGCCATTCTCCACGAGGGCCCGGATCTCGAGCTGACCTACAGCGTGGTCGCGTGCGCGGGCGACTTCGACGGCGCCGCCGACCTGCTCGAGACGTACCGGTGGATCGGGGCCGCGCTCGCGGCGGGGATCCGCCGCCTGGGGGCGCCGGTGGAGATGGTGCCGGTGCAGCCCTCGGACCCGACCGCGATGCCGACATTCTGCTTCGCCCGCACCGGCTCCTACGAGCTGGAGATCGCCGGCCTCAAGGTCGTCGGGAGCGCCCAGCGGAGGCAGGGCGCGGGCTTCCTCCAGCACGGCGCGGTCATGCTGGGCGCCGCCCCCGAGCGCCTGCGCGCCGTCTTCCCGACGGAGCGCGATCCCCTGGCCGGCATGACGACGCTCGAGGCCGTGCTCCGGCGGCGCCCCTCGTTCGACGAAACCATGACCGCGCTCGCCGAGGGTTTTCGCGAAGCAAACCGCCTCGAGCTGACGCCCGGCGGGCTGGGGCCCGACGAGCTGGAGCGGGCCGAATCCCTCGTGCGCGAGAAGTACTCCACCGAGCGCTGGACGCGCGCCGGGCGGTCCATCACCGCCCAGACCATCGCCATCCGATGACGTTCGCTCGCGAATTCCCCGATGCCCCGCGGGTGGGGGTAGGCGCCGTGATCCTCGACGGCGACCGGGTGCTGCTGGTCAAGCGCGGGCAGCCGCCGTCTCAGGGCAAGTGGAGCATCCCGGGCGGGCTCATCCACCTGGGCGAGCGCATCGAGGACGCGGTCCGCCGCGAGGTGCTGGAGGAGTGCGGGGTGCGGGTGCGCCTGCTCGGGCTCTGCGGGGTCATCGACCGGGTGCGGCTCGCTCCGAGCCATGTAGTACCGCCGGGCGGGCAGCCGGCCCGCGTGCACTACCACTACGTGATCATCGACTACGCCGCGGCCATCGAGGCCGGGACGCCCCGGGCCGGCAGTGACGCGGCCGAGGTGCGCTGGGTGCCGGTGTCCGAGGTCGAGCGGTACGACACGACCGATGGACTCGCGGACATGGTGCATCGCGCCGCACATCTCGCCCAGGGGCAAACGCTCTCACAGGGAGGATGAGGAGAATGGATCTCGCGGTCGAGACCCGGAGGCCGTCGGAAGCGCGCGCGGATGCGCTGGTGCTCGGGCGGTACGGTGACGGCGGACGGCTCCCCGCCGAGATCGCGGCGGTGGACCGCGCGCTGGACGGGCTCCTCTCGAAGGTCCTCGCGAGCGAGAAGTTCGAGGGCAAGCCGGGCCAGATCTCGCACGTCCACACCGGCGGCAAGCTACCCGCCGAGCGGGTCCTGGTGGTGGGTCTGGGCCCGGGCAACCATGGCGCCAAGGTGCGCCGCGAGGCCGAGCCGCTGCGCCGGGCCGCGGCGGCGGCGGTGCGGCGGGCCCGGGATCTGGGGGCCGCCACCATCGCGGTGTGGATGCCCGCGGACCGCCTGACCGCCCGCGAGCGCGCCCAGGCCATCGTCGAAGGCGCGCTGCTCGGGACCTATCGCTTCGACAAGTACCTCAAGGAGAAGAACGGCAAGGCCGTCCGCGCTCTCACCGTGCTCGAGCCCGATCGCCGCGGCGCCGCCGCCGCCCGCGAGGGGCTCCGCGTCGGTCGGATCTCGGCCGAGGCCACGTGTCTCACGCGCGATCTCGTCAACGAGCCCGCCAACGTCGTCACGCCGACGTTCCTGGCCCGGCGCGCCGCCCTGATCGCCAAGGAGGGCGGCCTCAAGCTGCGGGTGCTGGAGCGGGCGGAGTGCGCGAAGATGGGCATGGGCGCCTACGTCGGCGTAGCCCAGGGCAGCGAGGAGCCCCCCAAGTTCATCCACCTCACCTATGCCCCCAAGGGGCGGGCGCGCCGCCGCGTGGTGGTGATCGGGAAGGGCATCACCTTCGACTCGGGTGGGCTCGATCTGAAGACGGCCGACGGTATGCTGCGCATGAAGGACGACATGTCGGGCGCGGCCGCGGTGCTGGGCATCTTCCACGCCCTGTCGCGGCTCAAGCCACCGGTCGAGGTGCACGGGCTGATCGCGGCCACCGAGAACATGCCCTCCGGCACCGCCCAGCGCCCGGGTGACATCGTGCGGGCCATGAACGGGCTCACCGTCGAGATCGGCAATACCGACGCGGAGGGCCGCCTCACGCTGGCCGACGCTCTCGCCTACGCGGTCAAGCACATCAAGCCCGACGAGATGATCGACATGGCCACGCTCACCGGTGCCGTCGTCATCGCCCTGGGCCAGTCCGTCTCGGGGGTGATGGCGAGCGACGACGGGCTGGCTTCCCGGGTGCTCGCCGCCGCCGACCGGGCGGGGGAGCGGATGTGGCGGCTGCCGCTCCACGACGAGTACAAGGACGGGCTCAAGAGCGACGTGGCCGATCTCAACAACATCTCGAGCCAGCGCGGGGCCGGGGCCATCGTGGCCGCGCTCTTCATGCGCGAGTTCACCGCCGGCATCCCGTGGGCTCATCTCGACATCGCGGGCACCGCGTTCACCGAGCGCGACCTGCCCCTGGGCCCCAAGGGCGCCACCGGAGTGACCGTCCGCACACTGCTGGGCTATCTGACCTCATCGAACAGCCGGGCGAACGGCCGGCGGTAGACCCGGAGGACGCGCGGGTGGCCGGTGGCGTCGACCTCCACACCCACACCATCGCGTCGGACGGGACGCTCCGGCCTTGCGAGCTGGTGGCCGAGGCGGCCCGCCGCGGAGTGCGGGTGCTGGCGGTCACCGACCACGATTCCACGAACGGCCTCGCGGAGGCGATCGAGACCGCGCGTCAGCATCCGCCGCTCACGATCGTCCCTGGCATCGAGATCAATTGCGACGTGGAGGGCGCCGAGATCCACATCCTCGGCTACTGCATGGACTACGAGGCCGCCTGGTTCCAGGACTTTTGCCGCGCCCAGCGCGAGGAGCGCCGCGCCCGGGTGCACCGCACCGTCGAGCGACTGGCCGACCTCGGCTTGCCGATCGATGTCGAGCGCGTCTTCGCGCTGGTCCAGGAGGGATCCGCGGGGCGGCCGCACGTGGCCCGGGTGATGCTCGAGCGCGGCTACGTCAAGAGCGTGCGCGAGGCGTTCGACAGGTACCTGGCCGCGGGCCGGCCCGCCCACGTACCGCGCAGGAAGCTCACCCCCGAGGACGCGGTCCGCCTCCTGCGCAAGGCCGGGGGCGTGCCCGTCTTCGCTCATCCCGGCCTGGCCGACCGCGACGAGCTGGTCCCGTCCCTGGTCGCCGCCGGGCTCATGGGTATCGAGTGCTACTACTCCGAGCACTCGCCCGCGCAGCGGGGCGCCTACCTCGACCTCTGCCGCGAGCATGGATTGATCGCCACCGGCGGCTCCGATTTCCACGGGCCCCAGGTCCGCGCCGCGGCGCTCGGCAACCCCACGGTGCCGTTGGCGGTGTGGGAGGCCCTCCAGGCCAAGGCGGCGGAGGCGCGCGCTTCCCGCCCCGCCTGATCCGGAGCGGGGCCGCTCCCACGCCGGATTGTCGATTTCGGTGGCCCTCGGCGTCGTATTGGTGAGAGGTCGCTTCACAATCGCCCATCAAGGAGGCATCCATGCGCTACCTGCTGCTCATCTGCTCCAACGACAAGGGAGAGGCCCCACCCCCCAGAGCCGAGATGGAGGCCATGGTCCAGGGCCACGGGCGGTTCGCCCAGGAGCTCAACGCGGCCGGCAAGATGGTCCATGGAGAGCGTCTACGCCCGGACAGTGACGGCAGCCGCGTCCGCTTCAAGGCCGGGCAACGCCAGGTCGTGGACGGCCCCTTCACCGAGACGAAGGAGGCCCTGGGCGGCTTCTACCTGATCGAGTGCGATACGAAGGAGGAAGCCGTCGACTGGGCCAAGAAGGTCCCGCTGCGCGAAGGCGGCTTCATCGAGGTGCGACCGATCTGGCCGATGTGAGCGGGGGGCATCCCGCCTAGACCCGGAGCCCGGCCGAAGGCGCCCGCGAGCGAGCGGCCGGGCATCGAGCATGATCGCCGGATGGCGTAACATGTTCGTTCGTGCGGCTGATCGATCAGGCGGGGCCGGGGCCGGAGGGCGTGGGCGGGCGCGTGGCGGAGACCTTCCGCCTCGAGTACGCCCGCGTGGTCGCCTCGGTGCTCCGGATCGTGCGCGACATCGACACGGCGCAGGAGGTCGTCCAGGAAGCCTTCGAGCAGGCGCTCGATCACTGGCCCAGGAACGGAGTGCCGGACCGGCCGGGAGCCTGGCTCCTCACGACCGCGCGGCGCCGGGCGCTGGATCACCTGCGCCGCGCGCGCCGGGCCGGGGCGCGTGCCGACGCCCTCGCCCACGCGGCGCGCGGGGCGCTCCACCCGGCGCCTGACGTGGCCGAGCCCGAGGAGATCCCCGACGATCGGCTCCGGCTGATCTTCACGTGCTGTCATCCCGCGTTGCCCGCCGACAGTCGCGTAGCGCTCACCCTTAGGCTGGTGGGCGGCCTCTCCACGACGGAGATCGCCCGGGCCTTCCTGGTGCCCGAGCCCACGATCGCCCAGCGGCTCGTGCGTGCCAAGCGCACGATCCGCGAGGGCGGCTTCCCGTACGAGGTGCCGGAAGGGGTCGAGCTGTCCTCCCGGCTGTCGGCGGTGCTCGCGGTGACGTATCTGATCTTCAACGAAGGGTACGCGGCCCACTCCGGCACCGACCTCGTGCGACACGACCTCTGCGAGGAGGCGATCCGCCTCGGCCACGTACTGGCCGAGCTGATGCCCGGCGAGCCGGAGGTCCGGGGGCTGCTCGCCCTGATGGAGCTGCAGGCCTCCCGGGCCAGGGCGCGCACCGATGGCGACGGCAATCTCGTCCTCCTCGAGGATCAGGATCGGCGGGGCTGGGATCGGGCGAGGATCGCGCGCGGGCTCGCCGATCTGGAGCGCGCCGGCCCGATCGAGCTCGCGGGCCCGTATCAGCTGCAGGCCGCGATCGCGGCCTGCCACGCGCGCGCCGACTCATGGGAGGCGACGGACTGGCCGCGGATCGTCGAGCACTACGGGGCGCTCGCGGCGCTCGCGCCGTCGCCGGTGGTCGAGCTGAACCGGGCGGTGGCGATCGGGCTGGCGCGCGGGCCGGCGGCCGGGCTCGCCGCGGTCGACGCGATCGACGTGTCGGCGCTGCGCGGCTATCATCTCCTGCCCGCCGCCCGCGCCGATTTCCTGCGCCGCCTCGGCCGCTTTCCCGAGGCCTCCGCCGAGTATCGCCGGGCGCTCCGTCTCGTGGACAACCCCCGCGAGCAAGCGTTCCTCGCCGGTCGGCTCGCCGCGTGCGAGGCCGGCGGAGGGTTGGGCCCCTAGGGAGGCGCGGCGTCCAGCACCAGCTGCATCAGGTGACCGAACTGAGACTCGCTCACCTGACGGCCTTCGATCCAGGTGTTCACGCGGTGGACCACGACCAGATCCAGGTGGGGCACCAGGACCAGGTAGTGGCCGCCGAAGCCCTGCGCCGAGATCACCGGCCCCGGGAACCAGGCGGAGGTGAGGTGCGGGCCGCCGGCCGGAGCGATGTACCACATGTAGCCGTAGCCGCCCTTCTGCCCGAGGTCGGAGTATGAGCGAGTGCTCTCCGCGATCCAGTCGCGCGGCACCACGGTGGCGCCGCGCCACTGTCCATCACGCAGGTACAGCAGGCCGAACCGGGCCAGGTCGCGCGCGGTCATCCGGAACGGGTACGCCGGGTGGATGGAATCCGGACCGCGCACGTAGGTGCCGTCCTCGACGTGAAAGTTCTCCATCCCGATCGGCTCCGCGATGCGGGCCCGGAGATCCGCGAACAGGCTCGTCCCCGCCGCGCGCTCCAGGATCGTCCCGAGCGTGTTGAAGTCCCAGTTGTTGTAGTACCAGAAGGCCCCGGGCGGATAGCTGCCCCGCGCGGGGCGCGCGCCCGCGTTGGCGGCCGTCTCGTACAGCGCCGGGTGGTAGACCCCCGACCGCGCCTTCAGGAGATCCGCCACCGTGGCCTGCTTCTCGGCGGGGGTCAGCGCCGGATCGTTGTCGTCGATGCCAAGGTCGGCCAGGGTGTCGGACAGACGGAGACGCCCTTCGTGGAGGTGGATGCCGATCAGCGCGCTCACGAAGGCCTTCCGGATGGAATGCACGTTGAACCGCGTGGCGACGTCACCCCACTCGTCGACGATGCGGCCGGCGACGACGATCGAGACCGCATCGGAGTCGATTGTGTCGGCATAGGCCCGCGCTGCGCCCAGCTTCTCGGCCGACCAGCCGAGCTCGCCGGGCGAGGCGGCCCGCTCCCAGGACCGGCCGGGATAGGTCAGGGATGCGCTCGTCTTATGAGGCGGCGTCGGCACCGGCGGCAGGCTAGAGTGAGGCGGCGCGCCTGTCAAGCGGCCGGACATCGCTCAAAGGCGAGGGCGGCCTCCTGGCACCTATGGGTGGAGGCCGGCATGGGGGATCTGGAGGGGCTGATCGGTCGGGCGCGGCAAGGCGATCTGGACGCCTTCGCCGAGGTGACCCGGCGGTTCCAGCAGATGGCCTTCGGCTACGCGGTGGCGCTCCTGCGGGACCTGCCGCAGGCGGAAGACGTCGTCCAGGAGTCCTTCGTCGCCGCCTGGTTCGGCCTCATGACCCTGGCCGATCCCGCCGCGTTCCCCGGCTGGTTCCGCGGGATCGTCCGGCATCAGGCTCATCGGCTGCTGCGGCAGCGGCATCTCGAGGCGCTTCCCCTTGCCGCCGCCGAGGCGGTGGCCGACGGCGAGTCAGGACCCGAGCGCCGGCTCGAGCAACGGCAGCGGACCGCCACCGTCCTGGACGCGATCGGTCGGCTGGACGCGCCCCTCCGGGAGGTGGTGACGCTGTTCTACGTGCACGAGTGTACGCAGCAGGACATCGCCACCTTCCTGGGCCTCCCGGTGACGACGGTGAACAATCGCCTGCACGCCGCGCGCGCGCAGCTCAAACGGAGGACGCTGACCATGGTCAAGGACACGCTCGAAGCCAATCGACTCCCCGACGACTTTGCCGCGCGAATCGGACGCATCGTGCAGGCGCGGGAGGGTGTCGTGGAGATCCTCTTCGACCCCACCAACCTGCCGGACCTCTTGACCGAGCTCACGGTGAGTGATCGGGCCCGCCAGCGCGCGATTACGGTGCAGGTGGTCCAGCTCCTGAAGGACGGGATCGTCCGCTGCGTGCCCCTGTCACCGCCGGGGGCCCCGCTCATGCCCGGGATGACCGTGCTCAGCTCGGGCCGGCGCACCGAGGGGCTCACGAGCCGTGAAGTGCTCGATGGGGCCGTTCGACTTCTCCCCGCGCCGTCGACGGTCGCGGCGCGGCTCCCGGAGCTGCTGGAAACCGGCATCAAGGTGATCGACGTGATGAGCCCGCTGGTCCGCGGCGGGACCGTGACGATCGCGGGGGAGTATCGCGCGGGCACCATGGTCGTCGGCGAGGAATTGTGCTGGCGCCTCCGGCGCGAGCCCGGCGGTGTCTCGATCTTCGCGTTTGTTCCACCCGGCCCGAGCGTCTCCTTCCAGGAACTCCTGGAGAAGGAGGGGTACACGGGGGGCACCTCGGGAACGGTCCAGACCTTCTACTTCGCCGGTGAGGAAGAGTGGACCCCCGAGCGCCTGGCGCGCCTCCCCGCCGTCGACGTGCTGATTCGCCTGTCACGCCAGCTCGCCCGCGTCGGCATCTACCCCACCATCGACGGGCTCGCCTCGCGCTCGCGGCTGCTCGACGCGAGCCTGGTCGGTCGGGAGCACGCGGAGGTCGCGGCGCGGGTTCGGAGGGTGCTCGCGGCCAGCGCGGGGCCCGACCCCGCCGCGATCGTGCCCTCGGCGGTGGCGGTGGAGGTCGAGAAGCGGCGGGCGCGAAAGCTCTGGTTGTTCTTCGCTCAGCCCTTCTTCGTGGCCGAGCCGTACACGAAGCAGCCCGGGATCTTCGTGAGCCGCGCGGAGGCGCTCCGGGGCTGCCGGGAGATCCTGGACGGTCTTCACGACGACCTGCCCGACGAGGCGTTCTACTTCACGGGCTCCATCGACGAGATCCGGGCGCGGGCGGACCGGCCGTCGCGCTCCGATCAGCCCGCGTAGTTCGGGAACATGCGCGCGAAGATCTCCGGGTCGGTGCGGGAGCGGAAGAAGGCCATCTGGCGCGTGGAGTAGTCGGCACCGGCGCGGAACACGATGGCGGCGGTAGCGAGCACGGTGCCGTCGGCCGCGAGCAGGGCGGAGTGGGTGCGCCAGAAGGTTTGCCGGCGGTCGACCGGGGTCACCGCGTCGAAGCGGCCGATCGCGGTGAGCGGGCCGGGGGCCACCGCGCCCGGGCTCCGCAGGGTGAGGTCGATGCGATTGGTGAGGCCGCCTTCCTTGGTGACGAGCGCCCCGAGCCACCAGGCCATCTCGTCGAGGAGCACCGCGGGCAGCGCCGGATCGAGGCGACCGCCCGGCCCGCGCCACGGCGCTCGGGGCACGAAGTGGGCCCACACCCCCTCGCGGTCGAAGCGCAGGCCGAGCTGCAGGCCGAGCGGATTGCGCGCGCCGCAGGCCAGGCACTGATCGGAGAAGGGCAGCGGCCAGCCCTCGCGCCCGTCGAGGCGCGGGGCGTGCTCCGGCGCCGCCGGCTCGATGGGGCCGGAGGCGATCGCGGCCCCGGGGCTGATCGTGACCGAAGTCAGCGGTTGGCCGCCCTCCGCGATGGTCACCGTGACCGCGCCGCCGTCGGCGTGACCGTCCAGATCGAGCGCGGTCTCGAGCGGCACCGATGAGGTGAGGCGGCCCTCGAGCCGCCGCGGGCGCGCGTCGCCGCCGAGCGAGCGGGCCGCGGTGTCGAGCAGCGCCACCAGGCCGCCGCCGTGGACGAGGCCGGGCCAGCTCTGCAGCGACGACGGCGCGAAGAATCGACCGCGGCCGTCGGGCCCGAGACGCGCGGCGCCGGCCATGACCGTCTCCACCGTCGGGCCCGCGCGGGGCCGCGTGCTATCCTCTCGATCCATGCCGCCGGTCATTCTACGGTCGCCGTCGATCTCCTCGCAATGCCGGTGAGCGGTCCCGCCCTCGAGCTCCTGAGCCATGGCCCATTCGCGCGGATCATGCTCACGAACTTTTTCTTCTTCGCCGCGCTGAACGGCTTCGTCCTGCTGCCCCTCTACATTCAACGGCTTGGAGGAGATGAGGCTGATATCGGGCTGGTGCAGGGGCTCTACAGCGCCGCTGGCATCGTGTGCCAGCCGGTGGTGGGCGCCCTCGTCGACTATCTCGGCCGGCGCTTCTTCATGCGCTTGGGCGCGGGGCTCCTCGTGGTCTCGTGCGCGCTCTTCGTCGTGTCGAGCCCGCTGCCGCTACTCGGCGCGCTGCGCGCGTTGCAGGGGGTGGCCTTCTCCACCTTCTTCGTGGCCAACTACATCCACGTGGTCGAGATGGTGCCGGCGGAGCGGCGCGGCTGGGCCCTCGGAATCTTCGGCCTCTCCGGCCTCGTGTCTACCTCGCTGGCGCCGCTCGTCGGCGAGCTCATGATCCGGCGCTTCGGCTTCCCGTGGTTCTTCGCGGCGGCCACCGTCGTCGCGGCGGGGGCGGCGTCGGTGGTGTGGCGCGTGCAAGACGTGCGGCCGGCCGCGCTGGGGGCCCGCCCGGGCCTGCACGTCATCCGCGAGGGCCTGCTGCAATTGCGGCACATGCACATGCTGCTCGCGTTCTTCTTCGGGCTCGGCACCGGCACCATCTTCACCTTCCTGCCCACCTTCGGCGAGTTCCTCGGCGTCACCAGCGTCGGGCTCTTCTACACCGCCTACGCGGGCGCCGCCATGCTTGTGCGGGTGGCGGGCGGCACCCTGATCGACGTGCGCGGGCGGCGGGCGGTGATCATCCCCTCCATGTTCGTGCAGACCTGCGCCACCTGCATGCTCGCGCTGGTCGCCCTGCTGTTCCGACCCGCGCTCGGGCTCCCGGTGCTGCCGTTCCTGTTCCTGGCCGGCTTCCTGGCCGGCGGCGCCCACGGCTTCCTGTATCCGGCGATGTCGGCGCTGCTGATGGACGTGACCCCCGAGCGGCGGCGCGGCAGCGCGGTGGGCATCTTCAGCTCCGTGTTCCTCGTCGGCAACTCGATCGGCGCCATCGTCTTCGGCTACGTGGCCCAAGGTCTCGGATACCCGGTGATGTGGGGCGCGCTGACTCTCCTGCTGGCGGTGGGATTCGTCGCGAGCTTCCGACTGCGCGTGGGGTACGCGGCGCCCGCGCTTCGGCCCGCGTCGTGAGCCGGCGCGCGGTTGACTTGTCCCGGGAAGCGGGCCGATACTGCACGCACGACGCTCCCGGGGAGGTCCGGTCGATCATGGTGAGACTCCGCCGATGCAGCGGCCTCGTGTTGGTGCTCGCGCTGGGCCTCGTCCTGTCGGGCGCCGGGAATCCGGGCGACCTGGGACCCGCCCCCCCCGCCTCCGCGCAAGAGGTGACGGTCATCGGCGTCTTCAGCGATCCGCGGGGGCAGCACGGCGTGCTGCTCGAGGGCAAGCGCGACCGGCGGCGCGTCCTGATGGTGATCGGGCCCGCCGAGGCGACCGCGATCGCGGTGCCGCTCGAGAACATCACGCCGCCCCGCCCGCTCACCCACGATCTCTTCCTCACGCTCTTCGGGCGGCTCAAGGTGGCGGTCACCAAGGTGGTCATCACCGACCTCCGCAACAACACCTACTACGCCACCGTCTACCTCAGCGCGGGCGGCGCCCCGATGGAGATCGACTCGCGTCCCTCCGACGCCATCGCCCTCGCCATCCGCGCGAAGGCACCGGTCTTCGCGGAGGAGCGAGTGTTCGAGAAGTCCGAGCGCGTACCGGGTGGCCCCGGCGGGCCCGGAGACCGGATCTAGGCGCATGGCCCCCGACCCCCCGCGCGACGGCGCCGCCCTCGCGCTGCCCCCCGACGTCGAGGGGCAGCAGTGGGCGATCCAGCGCCGGCTCGGAGAGATCTTTGGGAAGCTCGGGGAGAAGCTCGCCGAGCTCACCGGGCGCGTCGACGTGCAGGTCAAGCCCGCGACGTCCTTCACCGACATCGGCGGCCTCGCCGAGGCCAAGGGCATCGTGCGGAGCTTCGGCACCGCGCTGACCGACCCCGAGCTCTACCGCAAGTGGGGGATCACCCCGCCCAAGGGCATGCTGATCTACGGCCCTCCCGGCACCGGCAAGACCCTGCTCGCGCGAGCGCTGGCCGCGGAGGCGGGCGCGGTCTTCTACCACCTGAAGCTCGGCACCCTCACGTCCAAGTTCGGGCCGAATACCGGCGAGCTGCTGCAGGAGGTGCTGGGTCTGGCCAAAGAGCAGGGCAAGGGGGTGGTGCTCCTCGATCAGGCCGACGCCCTCGCGCTCGAGCACCTGCTCCCTCCGGCCCAGGCGCGCGAGGCGGGCGCGCGCATCATGGCCGCGTTGTGCGAGAAGCTCGACACGCTGGACGATTTCTCTCGCCTGGTGATCATCGCGGCCACTAGCCGGACGGACGCGGTGGATCCCTCGCTGGTGGCCCCGGGCCGGCTCGACCACCTCGTCGAGGTGCCCCTGCCGGACGCGAGCGCCCAGCAGCAGATCCTGTCGCTGGCGCGCGGTCGCGCCGAGCACAGCGCCGGACGGCCCCTCGTGGCCGAGCTCGATTTCCGCCTGCTCCTCCCGCCCATGGGGGGCATGAGCGGCGGGGAGATCCGGGACATCCTGCGCCGGGCGCTGGAGGAAAAGGTCCACGCGGCCGGGCAGGGACAGGAGGCCGGGCTCGTCACCACCCAGGATCTGCTGCGCCAAGTGGACGTCTACCGCCGGATTCGCGCCGTCGTGGAAAAGATCCGCTACGGGCAGTACCTCTAGCCCGGGAGCAAGGAGACCGCATGCCTTCTCTCCGCTGTGGGCGGCCCCGGGCCTCCGTGCTGGTGCTCGCCGTGCTGCTCGGCCTGCTGCCGGGTCCCGCCGGGGCGCAGATCGACAAGCTGTTGAAGGGCCTCGGGCAGGGCGGTCAGGGGAGCGGGCTCTCCGACGCCAAGATCGGCGCCGGGCTGAAGGAAGCGCTCCAGGTGGCCACCGCGAAAACGGTGGGCCTCACCGGCAAGACCGACGGCTACTTCGCCAACCAGGCGATCAAGATCCTGATGCCGGAGAAGCTGCGCAGCCTCGAGAGCGGGCTCCGCGCGGTGGGCTACGGCGGCCAGATCGATGAGTTCGTGCTAAGCATGAACCGGGCCGCCGAGCGGGCGGCCCCGCAGGCGAAGCAGATCTTCTTCGACGCCATCGGCGACATGAGCTTCGATGATGCGCGCAAGATCCTGAACGGAAGCGATACCGCCGCGACCGAGTTCTTCAAGTCGGAGACCACCCCGAAGCTTACCGCCGCGTTCCGGCCGGTGATCTCGAGGTCGATGGGGGAGGTGGGCGTCACCCGCCGGTACCAGGACCTCGTCTCGCGTTTCGACGCCATCCCGTTCGCCAAGTCCCAGGCCTTCGATCTGGACGGTTACGTGGTCGACAAGGGACTGGCCGGGCTCTTCCAGGTCCTGGGCGAGCAGGAAAAGCAGATCCGCACCAACCCCTCAGCCCGCGCCACCGACCTCCTGAAGGAAGTCTTCAAGCGCTAGCCCTCGGCTAGAAGTCGTGGGAGGGCTGGTGGCCTAGGGGATGGTCCTGGCGATGGGCGCCGAGGGCGCGGCCGTAGCGGCGCGTCACCTCGGGCATGAGCGTCTCCCCCTCCGGCAGCCGATCCAGACCGAAGACGGTCCGGGGGAAGTCGAGCGTCTTCTGGATCGCCCAGATCCGCTCGTGCTCGTCGGGCGGGAGGATTTGCGCGGGATCGCCCACCGCCACCCAGCCGATGGGCACGGTGGCGCCGGGCGCGAGCGCGGTGTTCACGTGCACGACGCCGTTGATCCGGACCTCGGAGCGGGCGCCGAGGCGCGCTCCGTTGAACACCGAGGCGCCGGTGGCCACGAACACGCTCTCGTCGACGACGCAGCCGGAGAGATGCGCGTGCGGCCCGATGAGCACGTGGTCGCCCAGTCGGGCCGGATGCCGGGGGGTGCCTCGCACCACCGCCTGTTCCATCACGATGCAGTGCCGGCCGAGGGTGACCGGCCCGCCCTCGGCGACGAGCACCGCGCCGAACAGCACCCGGCTCTCGGCGCCCACCGTCACGTCGCCGCAGACGGTGGCGGTGGGGGCGATGTAGGCGGTCTCGTGGACGCGGGGTCGCTTGCCGAGGTGTTCGAGCAGCATGGGTGTCCCTCCCGGCTTAGTGGTACCATGACCGCCGGGCTTGCGCCCGACCCGCGTCTCGATGCCATCGATCACCCACGTGCGCGTGCGCTACAAGGACACCGACACCATGTCGGTCGTCTACTACGGCAACTACCTCACCTACTTCGAGGTGGGACGCGTGGAATATCTCCGAGAGCACGGCTGGCCCATGTCAGCCGTGAACGAGCGCGTGCATCTACCGGTGGTGGAGGCCTTCGTCAAGTACGTCAAGCCTGCCCGGCTCGATGAGCTCCTGGAAGTCACCTCGCGCGTGAGTGAGCGCAAGCGCGCGAGCTTCCGGTTCAGCTACGAGATCCGCAACGAAGCGAAGGAGATGGTCGCCACCGGCCACACCCTGCACGCCTGCTGGAACCCGGCCACCGCCAAGATGATTCCCATTCCCGACTGGCTGAAGGAGATCATGCCCGATGCCGACCTCGACCCCGCCGCGCCCGGACGCTGAGCGGAAGCCCCGCCCGATCGCCGAGATCGCGCGCGATCTCGGCCTGGGTGACGCCGAGTGGATTCCGTATGGCCACACCAAGGCCAAGGTGCACGTCGCGGCCCTCGCGGCCCGCCGCGACCGGCCGGACGGCAAGCTGGTGGTGGTCTCCTCCATCACGCCGACTCCGGCGGGCGACGGCAAGACCACCATGACCATCGGAATCGGGCAGGCGCTGCACCGAATCGGCGCGCGGCCGGTCATCGCGCTGCGCGAGCCGTCGGTCGGGCCCACCCTCGGGATGAAAGGCGGCGGTACCGGGGGCGGCCGGGCGCAGGTGGTGCCGATGGACGAGATCAACCTGCACTTCACCGGCGACTTCCACGCGATCACCTCGGCCCACAACCTGCTCGCCGCCGCGATCGACAACCACCTGCATCACGGCAACCCGCTCGGTATCGACGTGCGCCAGGTGATGTGGAAGCGGGTTCTCGACGTCAACGACCGGGCCCTGCGCGACGTGGTGGTCGGCCTCGGCGGGCGGATGGACGGCGTGCCCCGCGAGGCGGGCTTCCTCATCACCTCGGCCTCCGAGATCATGGCCGCGCTGTGCCTCGCGGAGGATCTCATCGATCTCAAGCGGCGGCTCGGCCGGATGCTGGTGGCCCTCACCGTCAACGGCAAGCCGGTGACCGCCGACGCGCTCGGGATGACCGGGGCCATGGCCGCGCTCCTGCGCGACGCCATCCATCCCAACCTCGTGCAGACCATGGAAGGCACTCCCGCGCTCGTGCACGGCGGGCCGTTCGCCAATATCGCCCACGGCTGCAACTCGGTGCTGGCCACGCGGCTCGCCTTGAAGCTGGGCGACATCTGCCTCACCGAGGCCGGCTTCGCCACCGACCTGGGGGCGGAGAAGTTCTTCGACATCAAGTGCCGATTGGCCTCACTCAAGCCCGACGCGGCCATGATCGTGGCCACCGCGCGGGCGCTCAAGTACCACGGGGGCGTGCCGATGCCCGAGCTGGACCGCGAGAACGTGGCCGCGCTCACGAGCGGGCTCGACAACCTGGAGGCCCACGTGGAGGCGGTGCGCCAGTTCAAGGTGCCGGTGCTGATCGGGCTCAACCGCTATCCCTCGGACACCGAGCGGGAGTACGCGGCGGTGAAAGAGCGGTGCGCGCGGCTCGGAGTGGAGGCGCACGTGGCCGACGTGTTCGGCCAGGGCGGCCCCGGAGGGGTGGAACTGGCCCAGGGGCTGCTGAAGCTCCTGGCCAACGAGCGCTCCGCCTTCTCGCCGCTCTACGCGCTCGACGATCCGATCACGGTGAAGCTCGACACCATCGCCCGGCGGATCTACGGGGCCGACGGGGTGGAATATCCCAAGCGGGTGGAGCGTCAGATCGCCCAGGCCGAGAGTCTCGGCTACGGGAGGCTTCCGATCTGCGTGGCGAAGACGCAGCGCTCACTCTCCGACGATCCCACGCTCCTCAACCGGCCCCGGGGCTTCAAGATCACGGTCAACGAGATGCGGATCTCGGCGGGCGCCGGGTTCCTCGTGGCGATCACCGGGGACATCACCATCATGCCCGGCCTCCCGCGTCGCCCCAACGCGGAACGGGTTGACGTCACCCCCGACGGCACCATCACGGGATTGTTCTAGCGCGTGCTATACTTTTCGGCGGTCACCGCGGAACCTGAACCACACGTATGATCCAGGTCGACAATCTCACCAAGCGCTACGGCCCGGTCGAGGCCATCCGCGACGTGTCGTTCGGCGTCGAGAAGGGCCGCATCGTGGGCTTTCTCGGGCCCAACGGCGCCGGCAAGTCCACGACGATGAAGATCCTGTCGTGCTTCATGCCGGCGAGCGGGGGGACCGCGCGGGTGGCCGGCTACGACGTCTTCTCCCAGTCGCTGGAGGTCCGCCGCCGCATCGGGTATCTCCCGGAAAACGCCCCGCTCTATCCCGACCTCTCGGTCTCCACCTTTCTCGACTTCGTGGCCGAGATCAAGGGTATCGGGCGGACGGCGCGTCGGGGCCGGGTGGCCGACGTGATGGAGCGCTGCTTCGTCACCGACATGCAGAACCGGCTGATTGGCAAGCTCTCCAAGGGCTACCGGCAACGCGTCGGGCTGGCCCAGGCGCTGCTGGGCGACCCGGAGGTGCTGATCCTGGACGAGCCCACCATCGGGCTCGACCCGCGCCAGATCGCCGAGATCCGCGCGCTCATCCGCTCGCTGGCCGGCCAGCACACCGTGATCCTGTCGACCCACATCCTCCCCGAGGTCTCGATGGTCTGCGACGGCGTCATCATCATCAACCGCGGCCGCATCGTCGCCCAGGGCACCGAGTCCGAGCTGGTCCAGCAGGCGTTCCCCACCGCGCGGATCGAGGTGCGGGTCGCGGGTGCGGGCGGCGACGTCGCTGGCTCGCTGCGGGCGCTGCCGGGCGTGGTGGGGGTGGAGCCGTTGATGTCGCGGGACAGCGCGGTCGGGTTCCTGGTGGAATCGGAGCGCCACCGCGACGTGCGCCCCGACCTGGTCCGCCTCGTCATTGGCAAAGGCTGGGCGCTCCAGGAGCTACATCAGGTCGGCATGAGCCTCGAGGAGGTCTTCATCCGGGTGGTCGCGGGCGAGGACTTGGGAGCAGCTGCGGACGGAGACACGGCAACGCCAGCCCCTCGCCCAGCTGAGGAGAAACCGTGATGCGCTGGTGGCCAGTCTTCAAGAATGAGATGCGCCTGTATTTCGGATCGCCCATGGCGTATGCGGTCCTCTTCGTCGTTCTCTTCCTCTGTGGGCTATTCTTCTCAGTTCTCTTCTTGAACTTCAGCGATGTCTCGATGCGGTCCTTCATGCAGCCGCAATTTGGCCAGAACTTGAACGCCACCGAGTTTGTACTTACTAGACTATTTGTGATCACAGCTCAGATTCTCCTCTTCTGCGTGCCGATGATTACGATGCGCCTGTTCGCTGAAGAGAGGAGATCCGGCACGATCGAGCTGCTGCTGACATTTCCAGTGCGTGATGGCGAGGTTCTCGCGGGGAAGTTTCTCGCTGCGGTGGCGCTTTTGGCGGTCCTGCTGGGGCTCAGTCTTACTTTTCCCGCCCTGGTGGCCTACTTTACTCGTGTTGAATGGGGGGCCGTGCTAAGCGGCTATCTGGGTCTGTTGCTGGCCGGTAGTACCTTCCTGGCGATCGGGATACTCATTTCCTCACTTACCGACAGCCAGATCATCGCGGGCTTCATTGCGTTTGGTCTGGCGATCGTCTTCTGGGTAATCGGCTGGTTTGCCGACCTGACCAGTGGAACATTGCGCGTGGTGCTCCAGTATCTGTCGTTGATCGAGCGCATGGACAGTTTCAGTCGTGGACTCATCGACACGAAAGACGTTGTCTACTACGTGTCCGCTATCGCGCTGCTGCTCTTCCTCACCTTGCGCTCTCTAGAATCCAAACGGTGGAGAGGGTAGGGAGATGAACCTCCTGAAACGTCAGGGCACGTGGATAGGACTCCTGTGCCTTCTTCTGGCTTTCATGGCTTGGCAATGGCCAGGTCTCTTGTCGGGCTCGGAGGGCTACACACAAGGTGTCCTGCTCGCCAGAGGTGTCTTGGTGCTGGTCGGCGCCGCGCTGGTGATTCTCGGTTTCGTGCTCAATTGGCGGGAGGCGAGGACAGTTCTGGGCCGCCGCACCGCCAGGTACGGAGCCGGGGCGGCCGCGATGATCATCTTGGCCCTCGGCATCGCGGTCGCCGCCAACGCGATCTCATTCAGGCACAACAAGCGCTGGGACTTCACCGAGAACAAGCGGAACAGCGTCTCCCCGCAGACGATCCAGGTGCTGCGCACGCTGAAGGCCCCGGTGAGCGCCATCGCCTTCTTCCGCTCCGACACCCCGGGCAAGAAGACCGCGGAGGACCTGCTCACCCAGTACGCGACCTCCTCGGGCGGCAAGTTCACCTGGCGCCTCGAGGACACGGACCGCGCCCCCGCGCTCGCCCGCGAGTACGGGGTGGAGAGCTACGGCACCGTCGTGCTCCAGGGCGGCCCCGCGGGCCAGACGCGAACCGAGAAGGTGCTGGACGCCGAGGAGGAGAAGCTCACCAACGCCATCGTCAAGATCACGCGCGCGGGCAAGCGGGTGATCTACATGCTGAAAGGGCATGGCGAGCGGGAGATCGGGGTCACGGACCGCGCCGGCTTCAGCCAGGCCAAGGAGCAGATGGACCGGGCGAACTACGAGGTCAAGGAGCTGTTCATGGCCCGGGATCCCAAGATCCCCGACGACGCGGCCATCGTGATCGTGCCGGGCCCGCGTACCGATCTCTTCCCCCAGGAGCTCGCCGCGCTCGACAACTACATCGCACGCGCGGGCAAGATCTTCTTCATGGCGGTGCCCTTCCAGGCCCCCGCCACCGCGAAGTACCTGAGCAAGTACGGAATCGTGGTGGACGAGGACGTCGTCATCGAGCTGAACCCGGTCGGTCAGCTCTTCGGGGTCGGGCCGCTCGTCCCGGTGGTCGGGCAGTACGATCCGCACCCGATCACCAAGGACATGGGCGGGGTGATGACCCTGTTCCCGCTCACCCGCTCGGTGGCGCCGGCCAAGGCCCTCCCGAAGGGCATCCAGGCCTCGCCGCTCGCCCAGACGAGCCGCCAGTCGTGGGGTGAGACGGACAAGAGCGTCTTCCAGACCGGGAAGGCCACGCCCGACCCCAACGAGAAGACGGGGCCGCTCGCGGTGGCGGTGGTGGCCACGGTGGACGCCCAGACCGATCCTAAGGCCGACCCCGCGGATGTGGCCAAGAAGGCGCCGAAGGCGCGTCTCGTGGTGGTGGGCACCGCCGACTTCGCCTCCAACCAGTTCCTGGGCGCCCAGGGCAACCGAGACTTCTTTCTCAACGTCGTGTCCTGGCTCGCGGAGGAGGAGGATCAGATCTCGATCCGCGCCAAAGACCCGAAGCAGAATCCGGTGGTCCTGACCTCCGCGCAGTCCAACCTGGTGCTCGGGTTGCCGCTCCTGGTGCTGCCGGGCGCCGTGCTGATCTGCGGTATCGCGGTGATCGTGCAGCGGCGCCGCGCGCGCTAGCGCCATGGCTTCCTGGAAGACCATCGTCGTCCTGCTCGTGATCGCCGCCGGCCTCGGCGGCTTCTTCTACTACGACACCTACTCGCTCAACCCCAAGCGCGAGAAAGCCGAGTCCGCGAAGGGCCGGATCTGGACGGTCGAGCCCAAGGAGATCGAGGGGGTGATCATCGTCCGCAAGAGCGAGACCATCCGCCTGAAGCGCGCCGCCGACGGCGGCTGGGAGATGATCGAGCCGATCAAGGCGCGCGCCGACCGCGCGGTGGTGGACGACGTGGTGACCGGCCTGGCCACCGCGCGGATGGACCGGGAGATCGATCCCAATCCCGCGAAGGCCGCCGACTTCGGTCTCGATCCGCCGGAAGCGGAGGTGCGCCTCGAGGTCAAGGGGCGCGCGGACCCTCTCGTGCTCCGGGTGGGCGCCAAGAACCCGACCGGTGTCTGGGTCTACGCGCGCGAGGGCGCCAAGCCGGCGGTGATCACGCTCTCCGAGAACATCTCGCGCGATACCAGCCGGCCCCCCGCCGACTTCCGCGACCGGAGCGTGATCGCGTTGGACCGGCGGAGCGTGACCGGGCTGGACCTGGACGTCGGCGGCGACCAGATCGGCCTGGCCGCCGACGAGCCCGGCAAGTGGCGGCTCGTGAAGCCGCGGGCTCTGCGGGCCGACCCGGATCTGATCGCGGAGTTCCTCGACAAGCTGGAAGGGGCCAAGGCGATCGAGTTCGTCGACGACGCGCCGAAGGCGCTGCAGCCCTACGGGCTCGACAAGCCCTCGCGCGTGACGGTCTGGATCGGCAAGGATAAGGATCGCTCCTCTCGCACTCTCCTGGTCGGCCGCGCGGTGCCCGAGAAGAAAGGCGTGTACGTCAAGCGCGACGGGGAGCCGGGCGTGATCCTGACCGCGGAGGCGCTCTGGACCGCGTTCCCCAAGACGGTGGCGGCGCTCCGCGACAAGGTCGTGATGAGCTACGCCCCCGACAAGCTCGCCAAGCTCGAGATCACCCACGGCCGTGAGGCGGTCGTACTCGAGAAGGAGGGGGCGGGCTGGAAGCTCACCGCGCCGGAGGCGCTCAAGGCCGACACTGGCGCGGTCACCCAGTTCCTGTGGAAGATCCGCGACCTGCGCGCGCTCGGCTTTCTCGCCGAAGGGGCGGCCGAGGTGCCGCGATACCTGAGCCGACCCGAGGTCAGCGTCAAGCTATGGGAGACGGGCGCCAAGGAGCCGAAGACGCTCCTGCTCCAGACCTCGCCCGAGCGCCGTGGAGGCCAGCCGGCGGCGGTGGCCGCCGTGCAGGGGGAGGGACCGGTGGTTCTGGTGGAGGGCAAGGCGCTGGCCGAGTTCACGCCGGATGTCGCGACGCTTCGCGACCGGACGCTGTTCCCCGCGTTCGAGATCGGCGACGTCAAGCGCGCCCGGGTGACGGGCGGCGAGAAGCCGCTCGTGGTGGAAAAGAGCGGCGAGGCGGACTGGAAGGTGACGGAGCCGTCCCGCGGCTCCACCAAGGAAGGACGGGTGTCGAGTCTCCTCCTGGGGCTCAAAGCTCTCCGCTGGAAGGAGATCGCCTCCAAGGGCGGTGACGAGGCAAAGTTCGGGCTCGACAAGCCCGAGCTCGAGGTGACCGTCTTCAAGAACGGCGGCGCCGAGCTGGCGACGCTGCAGGTGGGGCGCACCGACGGCGCCGTGACCTATGTGAAGCTCAAGGCCGAGCCCGGCATCTTCGCGGTGTCCAGCAAGGACCTGGAGGACCTGCGAAAGGCCCGCACCGACATCCCGGCCTGACCCGCTTCCCCGGCCGGGTTCCCGATGGCAGAATGCAGGGCAGAATATGGCCTACGGCGCGATCGTCGGAGGGACATGAAGGCACTTGCGGGGGTGGCGGTGCTCCTGGCCGCGCTGGGCTCGGGGTCTGGACCGGCGGGCGCCTCCGAGGTGCTGCGCCCGACCGTCCTCGCGCCCAATCCCTTCGCCATGACACCGCCTCCGGCCCCGCTCGAGCCGCGGCCCGCGCCCCCGGTGCCGGTGAAGCCGCCTCACGTCGATCGCGGCCTGCCCCCGGCGGTGACGTATCCGTGCTGCGCGGCGGGCTACTGGGCCTATCAGTGGGTGCCGACCGCATACACCACCTATGTGTGGGTACCGGGCTACGTCACCGCCGAGGGCACGCTGGTCGGCGGCGGGTATTACCCGCAGGTGGTGACCGGCGGCTACTACCAGCCCGTGTGGGTCAGCGGGTACTGATGGCGCAGGGTCTCTACCTGAAGCAAGTCGAGCTGGGCCCGATGCAGAACTTCGTGTACCTCATCGGTGACCAGGCGAGCCGCGAGTGCGTGGTGGTGGATCCGGCGTGGGAGATCGATGGCATCGCGGACCTCGTGGCCGCCGATGACATGCGGCTGACCGGCGTGCTGGTCACTCACACCCATCAGGACCACGTGGGCGGCCACCTCTTCGGCCACGACATTCCGGGCGTGGAGGAGCTGCTGGCCAAGCTCCCCGCGAAGGTCTACGTGCACCGAGCGGAGCGCGAGTTCCTGAAGGGCTTCGGCTCGGATCTGGTGAAGGTCGAGGGTGGGGACACCCTGCGGGTGGGCGCGATCCCCCTGACCTTTGTCCACACGCCCGGACACACCCCCGGATCGCAGTGCTTCCTGGTGGACGGCTGTCTCATCTCCGGAGACACGCTCTTCATCCGCTCCTGCGGACGGACCGACCTGCCCGGCAGCGATCCGAAGGAAATGTACACGTCGCTGACCCAGCGCCTCGGCGCGCTGCCCGACGATACGGTGGTGCTGCCCGGACACAACTACGGCGGATCCCAGACCACCATCGGCGCCGAGAAGCGCGAGAACCCGATGATGCGCTTTCCATCCATGACCGATTTCCTGCGCGTCATGGGCGGCGGTCGCGCCGGCCGGACATAGCTCCACCCGCGCTGCTCATCGTCAACCCCGCGGCGAGCGGCGGCCGGGCGCGGCGTCTCTGGCCGGAGCTTCGCGACACGCTCTCACGCATCTCGTTCGTCTTCGACACCGCGGAGACCCGCGGGCCCGGCCACGCGACATCGCTGGCCGCTGAAGCCGCCCGCGCCGGCGTGCCGCTGGTGGTGGCGGTGGGCGGAGACGGCACGCTCAACGAGGTCGTCAACGGGGTCGCGCCCCTTCGCGAGGAGCGCCCGGTGACGGTCGGTGCGCTCATGACCGGGCGTGGGCGCGATGCCTGCCGCAACCTCGGCTTCCTCCGCGATCCGCGACGGGCCGCCCGCCGCCTCAAGGAGGGTCGCGTCGTCTCCTGCGACCTCGGGCTCGCGGTCTGGCCGGGCGGCCGCCGCTTCTTCCTGGGCTGGGCCGGCGCCGGCTTCGACGCGATGGTGGCCGAGCGGGCGGGGTCCCGCGGCGGCCAGCTCACCTATCTGCGCGCGGTCGTGACGAGCCTCCGCGACTACCACCCCGCCGAGGTGGCGGTGGCGGTATCGGGCGTGGAAGCGTGGACCGGGCCGGCGGCGAGCGTCGTGGTCTGCAACGGGCAATCGTTCGGCGGCGGGATGCGCATCGCCCCGGGCGCGCGTCCCGACGACGGCCAGCTCGACGTGGTTCTCCTCGGCGCGCTCGGCCGCGCCGAACTGATCCGCTGGCTGCCGACCGTGTACTGGGGCGGCCACCTCGCCAACCCCAAGATCAAGACCTGGCGCGCCGCCGCCGTCCGCGTGACCACGCAAGCTCCGCTCCCGGTCCAGATCGACGGCGAACTCTGCGCCCACACCCCATTGGACATCACGATTCACCCCGCCGCGCTTCGTCTGTTGGTGTGATGGACGGGGTGTGATTCGACCGCGAGGGGAGCGGGAGGGCGGGGCGGGCTCCCGCGGACCGTGTCTTCTGCGCGCACGCGGAGCGCGAACCGGCAAAGCTAGACGAGAGAAGCGCCGCCGTCGACGAAGAGCACCTGCCCGGTGACGTAATCGGAGCAGGTGGCGAAGAACCGCACCGCCTCCGCCACGTCGGCGGGCCGGCCGTGGCGGCCCATCGGGATGCGCGCGGCGAGCCGCCGCCCGCGGTCCCGGGGGAAGCCCTCCGGCAGCAGCACGACACCCGGGGCGACCGCGTTGACCTGGATGCGCGGCGCCAGCGCGAGCGCGAGCCCGCGCGTGAGCATCACGACTCCCGCCTTGGAAATGCCGTACGGCACGTAGCCGGGCCAGGCCCGGACCGCGCCCACGTCCGCGATGTTGATGATCCGCCCGCCGCGACGGCCCATGGCGCGGGCGGCGGCCTGGCTGCAGAGGAACGGGGCGCGCAGGTTGACGGCGAGGAGCCGGTCGAACTGCTCGGGGGTGGTGGACCCCACCGGGGTGCGGAAGAAGAGCGCCGCGTTGTTGACCAGGATGTCGAGACGACCGAGCCGCCTCACCGCGGACGCCACCAGCGCGTGCGCCTCGCGCGGCCGTCCCAGGTCCGCCCGCAGGGCGACGGCCCGAGCGCCGCGCGCCTGCAGATCGCGCACCGCCGCGCGCGCGGCCGCCGCCGAGCGCAGGTAGCCGACCGCCACGTCGGCGCCCGCGTCCGCGAGCGCGCGCGCGATCTCGAGCCCGACGCGCACCGCGCCGCCGGTCACGAGCGCGACCTTGCCGGTCAGTTCCTTGACTTGTTCTGGGCCGTGTGGTCTCATCGATTCGAGATGCCGGGCAGTTTCCGCAACTGGGTGAAGTCTCGTTTCATCACCGGGCTGTTCTCCACCGTTCCCGCCATCGCCACCGCCTGGCTGCTGTGGGTGTTCTGGAGCGCCATCGACGATTTCTTCTCGCCGGTGTACACCCAGATGATCGGCCGGCGCATGCCCGGCCTGGGCTTCCTGACCGCGGTCGTCATCATCTTCATCATGGGCACCATCGCCCGCAACGTGGTCGGGCGCCGCATCCTCGCCCGCATCGAGCGGCTCCTCGAGCACGTGCCGATCTTCCGTAGCATCTACCCCTCCGTGAAGCAGCTCCTCGAGTCCTTCTCGCCCCAGAAGCGCGACTCCTTCAAGTCGGTGGTGCTGGCCGAGCATCCCCGCAAGGGCGAGTACGTCTTCGGCTTCGTCACCTCTGAGGTGCTGATCGAGGGGCTCGAGGGCAAGCGCGCCATGGTCACCGTGTACGTCCCCACCAACAACCTCTATCTGGGTGACGTGATCGTGGTGCTCAAGGAGGAAACGCTGCCTACCGGGCTGACCGTCGAGGAGGGCATCCGCATCATCCTGTCGGCCGGTACCGCCACCCCCCCACGACTGCCGCGCGAGCGGCTCTGATCACGGCGGTCGCGGGACGCCCGCGACCCAGGCCCCGATCGCCTCGCCGAGCGGGTACAGCTTGCCGAAGAAGAAGTGGTCCGCCCCCTCGATGATGCGCTCCTCCGCTCTCGCGCTCTCGGCGAGCCGGTGGAGCGCCTCCACCGGGCAGTACGTGTCCCGCGTTCCCGCCACCAGCAGGACGCGGCCGGCGGCCGGCTCGAGGAAGGCGAAGTCGAACATGCCGATGGGCGGGGCGATCAGGCCGAGAGCGGCGTCACCCGGGCGCGTGGCGCGCGCCGCCGTCCAGGCGCCGAAGGAGTAGCCGATCACACCGACCGGGCTCCCCGCCGGCAGCTTCGAGGCGAGGGTGGCCATCGCCGCCTTCACGTCCTCCTGCTCGCCCTGACCCTTGTCGTGGACGCCCTCAGAAGCGCCGGCGCCGCGGAAGTTGAAGCGGAGTGTGGCGTACCCGGCGGCCTGGGTCACCTCGGCGGCCCGGACCACGACCGGGTTGTCCATGTCGCCGCCGTAGAGCGGGTGAGGGTGGCAGATGACGAAACCGCCCCGGGCGGCCGGCACCGCTGCGAGCCGCGCCTCCAGCGAGGGGCCGCCGGGTCCGCGCACCACGATGGGCTCTTCGTCCATGGCGCTCAGACCTTAGGAGGTCGACGGGGAATATTCAAGGGGGGGCCCGCGTCTCAGCCTACGAGGTATACTTTTGATGATGCCCACCCTTGGATGCCTCTGGAACCGCCGCCATCTCCAGGGGTTCGTCGACGGCGCGCTCGGCTCCCGAGGTGGGCAGATAGTCGCCGCGCACGTATCCAGCTGCGCGAGCTGTCGGAGCGAGGTCGAGCGGCTCCGCCAGCTGCGGCTCCTGGTCCGGAGTGCCCACGCGCCGGCTGACCCCGATTGGTCGGGGTTCTGGCCGTCCGTCCGCATGCGGATCGCGCGCGAGACCCCACGGCCGGTACGGGAGTCCTGGTGGCTGCCGTTCTGGAAGCCGGTCTGGGGCCACCCGCGGATGGCCCTCGGTAGCGTGGTCGTCTCGACGCTGGCGGCGGCGCTGGTGCTGTGGCCGAGCCCTCAGGCCCCCAAGGCACTGGCGGCGACGGTTCAGGTGCAGGACGTCTCGACCCCCGACCCGGATCGCAGCGTGATGGTGTACTCGAGCCCGGATGACGACGTGACCGTGATCTGGGTCTTCAGCCCCGCGGAGCACGACGAGGAGTCGTAGCCCCCGCCGCGGGCTTTCGTGGCCGTCCCCCGCTACTCCTTCAGGCCGGCCAGCCGCTCCTTCGCCAGGGGCGCTTCTTCAGATTGCGGGAAGTGCTCGACGAGATACTGCAGCCTCGTCTGGGCCAGCGCGGTCTGCTTGAGCTCCACGAGGGCGAGCGCCTCCTTGTAGAGCGCGGTGGGTACCTTGCTCCCGCGCGGGTAGGCGACCACCACCTTGCGGAACTCCTGGACGGCCTGCTCGAGGTTCTCGCGCGCCTTCTCGGGCTGTCCCGCGGTGGCGCGGGCCATGCTGAAGTAGGCCTCGCCGATCCAGTACTGGGCGCTGTCGGCCAGCGCCGAATCCGGGAAGCGGCGCAGGAAGTCGCGGAAGCCGGACACCGCCAGCGGATAGAGCCCCTTGCTGAAGTCGAGATACGCCGCCTGGTAGCTTTCCTCGGCCGAGACGCCGGCCGGCCGGGGCGCTCCCGTCACCCCGGGCGAGGGCGGCGCTCCGCTGGAGCGGGGCGGCGGCGGGGCCGCGCCCCCGGAGGGCGCCGGGCGGCCCAGCATATCTACGCGCTGCGCCAACTCGTCGACGCGCGCCGAGACTCGCGCGACTTCCGCGGACAGCGCATCGAGCCGCGCGGTCAGGGCGGCGACCTGCTTGGCGCTCTCCGCGCCCTGCTCGCGGGTGCGGCGGTCGAGCTGGCCTACCACCGTCTCGGTGTCGCCCCGGCTACGGTGCACGTTGAGCGTCAGCGAGTTGAGGTCCCGGCGGATCTGGGCGACATCCTGCTGGAGCGCCTCCCCGGAGACGTCCGCGCAGCCCGCCGCTCCCGCCCCGACCCCTGAGAGGAGCACCCAAGCAGCGAAGGGGAGCCACGGGCTCCCCTTCGTCGTCGACCTGGGCACGGGCTGGAACCCGGCTTGGTTCAGCGCGCCTTCACCAGGAAGTGCGCCCGCCGGTTCTTGGCCCAGCACTCTTCGGAGTGCTCGGTACAGGTGGGCCGCTCCTTGCCGTACGAGATGATCGTGATGCGGCTCGCCTGCACGCCCTGCGCCACCAGATAGTTCATCGTCGACTTCGCGCGCCGCTCACCGAGGGCCAAGTTGTACTCGTTGGTGCCGCGCTCATCACAGTGCCCTTCGATCAGCACCAGGTTGTCGTTCGACTTGAGCCAGGCCGCGTTGGTGTCGAGGATCTTCGCATCGCCGGGCCGGATGTCGTACTTGTCGAAGTCGAAGAAGACGTCCTTGAGATTGGCGTTCTCCGAGAACTCGCTCGGAGGCGGCGGGGTCGTGCTGGACGGCGCCGTCGAAGGCGCCGCGGGTGACGGCGTCATCGCGGGACCGGACGGGCTCGTCGAAGGCGCGGCGGGGGACGGCGAGCCGGTCGGCGGAGGCGCGGAGGCCGCCGTTGTGGCGGGTCGCTTCGGACACCCTACGAGAAAGAGAGAGAGGACGAGCACGGGAACTGCGAGCAGCACGCTTCCCCGTCGATACGCCATGAGTCAGATCCTCCTTGATTTCTCCGTCATATCATCGCGATTTCGACGCGTTTCGCGCCACCAAATCATCCTATCACGGAAGGCGCGGTGACCAAGAAGCACTTGTGGATTCGCCCTGGCCTCGCGGGAGCGGCTGCTGCTCGGAGCCGTCGGCCAGCATGGTGAAGAGCTGATACCTCCCGGACCGGCTGGACTGGAAGACGATGTGCCGCCCGTTCGGGGCCCAGGAGGAGCCCTCGTTGTTGCCGGGGCCGACGGTGAGCCGCCTCAGATTCGATCCGTCGGGGCTGATCGCCCAGAGGTCGAAGTTGCCTTGCCGAGAGGTGTACGCGATCGTGTCGCCCTTCGGCGACCAGCGTGGCTGGGTGTTGAAGCCGGACTGGGTGACGCGGCGGACGTTGGCGCCCTCCGCGTCCATCACGAAGATCTGCGCCCCGCCCGCCCGCTCCGACACGAACGCGATCTCGCGCCCGGTGGGTGACCACGAGGGCTCGGTGTCGATGCCGCTGTAGGTGGTGAGGCGCCGGAAGGCGCCGGTGGCGAGGTTCAGGACGTACACTTCGGGATTGCCGTCGCGCGAAAGGGTCAGCGCGACCGACTGCCCGTCCGGGCTGAACGCGGGCGAGGTGTTGATCCCGAGGAAGCCGGCCAGCACCTGGACCGGCCGGTTCTCGAACGGGAACATCCGGTAGAGGTACGGATAGCCCCGCATGTACGACGTGAAGGCGAGGGAGCGGGTGTCCGGGCTCCACACCGGGGAGAGATTGATGGAATTGTTCGACGTCACGCGCGTGGGGCCCGCGCCGTCGTAGTCCATCACGTGCAGCTCCTTGTTTCCCCCGACCACGCCGACGTAGGCGATCTTGGTGTCGGCGATCCCGGCTTCTCCGGTGAACTGCAGCACGATCTCATCGGCGACCTTGTGAGCGAGGCGCCGGGCCTGGGCCGCGGGCAGGTCGAGCTTCTTGGTCGAGATCAGCCGGAACTCCGGCGAGGTCAGGTCGTGCAGGCGCATCTCCACCTCGACCCGGTCGCCGCGCAGGGAGAGCAGCCCGAGCAAGCCCGCGTGCGCCCCCGCCGCCGCGAAGTTCGCGAAGGCGGTGCGGAGCCCCGCCGGATCCCCGGCCGGGATCGGCGGCACATCCGACACCACGCTGAAGAGAGCCGAAAAGGTGAGGTCCCGGGCCGTCACCTGCGGCAGGCTCTTCGAGAGGCCCGCCGGATCGGCTCCACTGAGCACCGTGAAGTTCGGTATCACGATGTTGAGCTTCTTGGCGCCGGTGGCGAGCACGTTGAGCAGCACGTCGGCCGCCTGCGATCGGGCCGCGGGTGGCGAGGACAGAGCGCCCCCGATCACCGCCAGCAGCACCAGCGCCACGAGAAAGGCAAGGGGACGTCCGGGACGCAGCATGTTGTTCATGGCTCACCCATCAGCTATCAGCCACGACGAAGGTCGAACGTGAAGAGGATGCGGAGAGAGGGCTTCGTCCAATCGTCGGGCAGCTTCGGAAAGGGGCTCGCCCCCATGACCGCGCGCAGGGCGGCGTTGTCATAGAAGGAGTTCCCCGAGCTTTTGTGAATAGCGGGCGGCATGATCGAGCCGTCCCGCTGGATCTCGACGTAGATCTGCGGCTTCTGCTGGGGGTCGCGGGGCTGGTTCTGGCGCTGCCACTCCTGTTCGACCTTCTGGAGCACCTGGCGGAGGTACCACGCGTGCGGGAAATCCCCGACGTCCAGGGTCAGGGCGCCGGTGCCGGTGACGGTGCCGGTCGGCGCGCCGAGCGAGGCGGTCTCCGGCGGCCGGGCCGACTCCGCGGTCTTCTCCCCGCGGGGTGTGCCCGACGGCGGCGTCGCCAGGGGCGGGAGCTCCTTCTCGCCCGGGCGCGGCAGGGCGGCCCGCGGCGGCGGGGGGAGCTTCGCCGTCGGCAGCGACGGCGCGGGCAGGCTCGGGGCTTCGCGTTTCGGCGCCTCGCGCGGCGGGGCGGCCTTCGGCTCGGGCTCCGGCTCCGGCGCGCGGGGCGCCACCGGCGCGCGTGGCCGGGCGGGCAGCGTCGGGGCCGCGGGAGCATTGGGCACGCCGACGGCTGCGATCATCGGCACCAGATTGACGACCTGCACCTTCTCGGGCCGCCAGCCGCTCCACATCACGAAGGCGGTCAGGCCGCCGAACACCACGACGTGCCCGACGGTGGAGAAGCCGATGGCCGCCATCGGCAAGCGTCGCCGCCGCAGCGCCGGTCCCGGCCGTCTGAGGCCGGGATCGGGGAGCGGACCCATGGAGTAGCGCCGGGCGGCCACGGTCGAGCTCATCGAGCGCGGGTCGGCTCCGTCACCATGCCGAGCTTCTCGATGCCCGAGCGGCGTATCCGATCCATGGTCTCGACCACGAAGCCGTATTGCAGTGCCTGATCGGCCCGCAGGTAGAGGGTCTTGTCCTGACGGTTCTTGAAGAGGTCCCGGAGAATCTGCTCGAGGGAGCCCAGCGCCACCGGCTTGTCGTTGACGTAGATGGTCTGCTCCTTGGTGAGCGTCAGCACCATCCGCTCCTCGACCGCGGTGGGCTTGCCCGCCGTCTTGGGCAGGTTCACGTCGATGCCGCGGTACATGAGCGGCGCGGTGAGCATGAAGATGAGGAGGAGCACCAGCGTGACGTCGACCAGCGGGATGATGTTGATCTCGGCCAGCGTCCCCCCGATGCGGTAGCCGCCCGCGCCGCTGTCGCCCGCGTCGACCCTAATGGCCATCTTTCGCCACCCGCGCGATCTTCTGCACCGGACGAGCGAAGGCGTTCAGCAGATCCAGCGTGAAGCCTTCCATCTCCATCGCCCAGTGCTTCGTCCGGTTCACGAAAAAGTTGTAGCCCATGACGGCGGGAATGGCCGCGCCCAGGCCCGCCGCGGTGGCGATGAGGGCTTCGGAGATACCGGGCGCCACCACCGCCAGGTTGGCCGAGCCCTGCTGCCCGATGCCCTGGAAGGCGGTCATGATGCCCCATACCGTCCCGAACAGCCCGATGAACGGCGCCGAGCTGGCCACGGTGGCGAGGAAGGGCAGGTAGCGCTCCATGCGCGCGACCTCGGAGGAGCCCGCGCGCCGGAGCGCGCGGCTCGAGGCGTCGAGGCGCTCGCCGGGCAGGCCCTCGTCGGCGTCGTCGAGCATGTGGTCCACCATCTCCGCGCTGCCGTACGCGGTGACCAGCTCCTGACCGGCCGCGACGTAGAGCTGGGCGAGCGGGCTCTCGCGATGCTTCTTGGCCGCCGCGTACACCACCGAGAAGCGGCGCGCTTCGCGGAAGATCTGCCGGAAGCGGAGCGACTCGCGACGGATCTTGCGGAACTCCCACCACTTCTCGACGATGAGCGCCCAGCAGATGATCGAAAAGACCGCGAGGACGATCAGGATGAACTTGGCGACGGGACCGGCGCTGAGGACGAGCTCGGCAACGCCGCCGTTGACGCTTCCTGGACCTGGCACTCGGGTCTCCTTGTTCGGTGGATGGTGAATGACGCGGAGGTAGTTTCTCTTTCGATGATACCGGAGCCTTTTCGAGAGTGTCAACAATATCACTCGAAAATGCCTGAAAAGTCGCTGAATTATTGACAGTGTGGACCTCCCGCCGTATAAGCCTTCTATGTTCCACTCGCCCGGCGCGATCGCGGTGCACCTGGGCCCCGTCGCGCTCCTCGGCTGGCAGATCGGTCCCATCGCGATCCGCTGGTACGGCATCCTCATGGCGAGCGCGATGGCGCTCGGTCTCTGGCTCGCCCAGCGCGACGCCCGGCGCCGCGGGCTCGACCCGGAAAGCCTGCTGAAGGCGGCCGAGCTGGCGCTGCTCGGCGGCTTGATCGGGGCCCGCCTCTACTACGTGCTGTTCAACCTGGACTACTACGGTCAGTTCCCCGGTAAAATTTTCGCGCTCTGGGAAGGTGGCCTCGCGATCCACGGCGGCGTGCTCGGCGGCGTGCTCGCCGGGGGCGCCTATGCGTGGCGGCGAGGGCTTCCGCTGCGACAGTACCTGGACGTCGCGGCGCCGAGCCTAGCGCTTGGGCAGGCGATCGGCCGCTGGGGGAACTTCTTCAACGAGGAGGCGTTCGGCCGTCCCACCGACTTGCCCTGGAAGCTCTTCATCTCGCCGGTCCACCGGCCGCTGCAGTACGCGCAGATCGAGTACTTTCACCCCACGTTTCTCTACGAATCTCTCTGGGACCTCGTGGTCTTCGGCGTGCTCGTCTCCCTTCTGCGCCAGCGTCTCGCCCGGGCGCCGGGCGCGCTGTTTCTGGCCTACCTCGGCCTCTACTCGCTCGGCCGGCTGTTCACCGAGGGGCTCCGCACCGATCCCCTGATGCTGGGCTCGCTCCGCATCGCACAGCTCGTGAGCCTGCTCGGCATGGCGGTGGCGATGGTGGGGGTGCCCCTGCTGCTGCGCCACCGCCGCCCCGCCGCCTGACCTCCGGCGCGTGAAGCGCTACGCGAGCCGAGACGGCCGGCTCCGCCTGTTCGTGGGCGACAGCCGACGGCTCGCCGGCGTCGCGACGGGCAGCGTCGGCGTCATCCTGACGTCGCCGCCCTATTGGGTGCGCGGGCGGGGCCGCGCCCGGGCCGAGCGGTACGCGCGGGAGCTCGCGACCGGGTTCGGATCGGAGTGGCGCCGGGTGCTGGCCGACCACGGCGACCTGTGGCTCGTCATCGGCGACCGGCACGACGGTCTCGAATGGGTCGGGATCGACGGGCTGGTGACCGCGCGGCTCCGACACTCCGGATGGCGGCTACAGTCCAAGGGCCTCTGGGCGCAGGTGCGCTCGCGCGAGCGCTGGGACAACCGGGTCAACCATTTGCTCCGCTTCCGGAAAGCCGGCTACCCGGTCCGGCCGGGCGGGAGCACCCTCTGCTGGATGCTGCCCCTGCCGCGCTCGCATCCGGAGAGCCTCTGGGACGCGACGCCGGAACCGGTGATCCGCGAGATGCTGGCCCTCTCGGCGCGACGGGGCGCGGTGCTCGACCCCTTCGCGGGCGCGGGCACCGTGGGCCGCATCGTCGCCGCGCTCGGTCGCGAGTGGATCGGCGTCGAGCGCGATCCGCGCATGGCCCGGCTGATTGCCAGACGGCTGCGCTTGTCGGTCAGTTCTTCACCGCGGTCAGGGTCACCTCGCGCCCGTCGCGCAGGACGACGACGGTGATGGGGCTGCCCGGCGGCAGCGCTCGGAGCCGTGCCTGCAGAGCCTCGTAGGTCTCCGAGCCGATCCGCTGGCCCTGCACCGCGAGGATGATGTCACCGCCCAGGAGGAAGGGCTTGCCCTCCACGGTGGCCGGGATCACGCCGGGGCGGAGTCCAATGTTGGCCGCGGGCGAGTCGGCGGCCACCTGCTGCACCATCACCGCCGCCTCCTGGGGCAAGTTGAGCGCGCGGGCGACCCGCCCGCTGATGGCGACGCCGCTCATGCCGCTCCAGAAGGAGCGCTGCTCGAGCAGGAGGCGCCGGGTCATGTTGATGGTGACCACGAAGCCGAGGCCCTCGGACCCGCCCGACTTTGAGATGTTGTGGCTCGCGACCCCGATGACCTCGCCCGCCATGTTGAACATGGGCCCGCCCGAGTTGCCCGGGTTGATGGCGGCGTCGGTCTGGAAGAACTCGGCGAGGGCCATCTCGCTGTAGACGGTGTTGGGCTTGTGCCGCCCGGTGATGTAGCCGACGCTCAGGGTGTGGGCGATGCCGTACGGCGCGCCGATGATGAAGACCTGGTCACCCACCTCCGATCGGTCAGAGTTGCCGAACGTGGCCACCGTCGCCTTGACGGGCACCCGATCGAGCTGCAGCAGCGAGACGTCGGCCTCGGGCTCGGACGCGATCACGCGGGCCCCGATCTGCTCGCCGCCGAGGAACTCGACGGTGATCTCGTCGGCGGTCTGTACCACGTGGGCCGCGGTGATGACCTTGCCGTCCGCGGTGACGAGAACGCCCGAGCCCACCTCGGAGACGCGCGTGACCTGTCCGGTGCCGGCGACCTCCTTCCAGCGGGCCCGGATGATGACGACCGACGGGTTGACCCGCCGGAACATCTGGCCGACGTTCTGCGCCTCCGCGGGCGGCGGGGTCAGGACGGCCAGCGCCAGAAGCGCCGCCGCGAATCGCCGCGTCACGCGCTTCCTCCGAGCAGCGAGTGGACGAGGCGCCGCAGCGAGGCCTCGTCGAAGGCGGTGGCCTGCCGGCCCGGCGCCTTCGCCTCGGTCTTGAGGCCGGTCTCGCTCAGGATCACGCAGATGCTGGCGTCGGGATCGAGGACCTTCGCGGCGACCAGCCGTCGCAGAACGGCGAGCGTCGCCACCCCGGTCGGCCCGGCCCAGATACCCTCGGTCCGGGCGAGCAGCGTCTGCGTCTCGAGGATCTCCTCGTCCTCCGCGTCGCCCGCCACGCCGCCGGTCTCGTTCAGGATGCGTAGGACCCATTCGCCTTTCCGGCCCGGATCGCCGGCGGCGAGCCCCTCCGCTACCGTGTAGCCGATCTTCACCGGCGCGAGCGGCCGCTTCTCGCGCCACGCTCGCACGATGGCGTTGGCGCGAGCCGCCTGGGCGGCCACCATCAACGGCCGTGTCTCGATCCAGCCGAGCCGCTCGAGCTCGCCGAAGCCGCGATGAGTGGCGATGAAGGTCTCGCCCACCGCCACCGGCGCCACCACCACGTCCGGGGCCCGCCACTCCGACTGCTCCGCGATCTCGTAGGCGAGGGTCTTCTTGCCCTCGTGCTTGTAGGCGTTGCGCGAGGCCCCGCAGTCGAAGAAGAGGCGCTCCTCGACGAGGCGGTCCCAGAGCGTGATCAGGTCGTCGTAGACGCCCTGATAGAGGACGAGGTCGGTGGCGGTCGCGGCCATGTGCAGGAGCTTGGGCGCTGAGGTCCGCTCGTAGGCGAAGACGAGGGAGCGGAGCCCCGCCCGCGCGGAGTAGGCAGCGATGGACGAGCCCGCGTTGCCGGAGCTGACTACCGAGGTGGCGCGGAAGCCGAACTGGAGCGCCGCCGCCACCGCGGTGGGCGAGGAGCGGTCCTTGACGGTGCCGGTGGGGTTGGAGCCCTCGAACTTCACGAGGAGCCGCCGCACCCCGAGCTGCCGGCCGAGCGCGGGGCAGTCGAGCAGTGGGCTCTGCCCTTCGCCCAGGGTCACGCGGTGCGCGGGATCGGCGATCGGCAGCACGGGCGCGTAGCGCCAGAGTCCGCGGCCGGTGAAGACCGCTGGTCCCGCGCGCCGCAGGGCCTCCCAGTCGTATTGCAGCTCGAGGAGGCCGGCGCAGGCCGCGCACTCGAGCCGGTAGTCGAGCGCGGAGGTGGCCCCGCACTCGACGCAGCGGAGCGCGGTGGCGTAGGACGCGCTCACGCGAGCCGATCCATGACGGCGAGCATCTCCTCGATGCGATGGCGCAGGGTGTGCTCGGCGAGGGCCCGTTTGCGCCCCCGCTCCCCGATGTCGCGCGCTTCGTCGGGATGGGCCAGGTAGTAGTCGAGCTGGTGCCGGAGTTCGCCAAGATCGCGGTACACCACCACCTCTTCGCCCGCCGTGAACAGGTGCCCGAGCTCTTCCTTGGCGTCCACCACCTGGCACGCCGCGCTCGCGGCCAGCTCGAAGGTCCGGGTATTCACCCCCACGATGTCGTTCATCGGGTGGTGATGATTCAGCGAGAGCGTCGAGCCGGAATAGACCGCGAGCTTGGCGCGGCCCCACACCGGTCCCCCCGCGATCATGGCGCGCACCTCGGGGGCCTCGACGCGCTCCCAGCCCGCGCCCCACAGGCGCAGCGGGTAGCCGGCCAGCTCCCGCACGAACCGCTCGCGGTAGGCGTACGCGTTGCCGACGAAGCTGACCGGCGCCGCAAAGCGCCGCGTCTCCTCGGGCGTGAGCTCGATCGGGCGGTGCAGCTCGGGCACGCAGTACATCGGCAGGTAGTGCAGGTTGCGCAGCCCGGCCTGCTCGAGGGCCCGCAGCGCGTAGCGCTCCTTGGTGAAGAAGGCGTCGTAGGCCTCGATGCACTCGAACGGGATCATCCAGAGCGGGTTGTCCGGGAAGAAGTTCAGGAACCGCGTGGCGATCCGGGCCTTGACCCGGCGCACCAGCCCGGGCGTGACCGGGCCTCCCTTGATCACCAGCACCAGGTCTGGCCGCCAGGCCAGACACGCGCGCTCGAGGCGGCGGAGGATGAAAAGCTGGTAGGCGGCCTTGGTGCTGCGGTTCTTGTAGAGCGGGTTGTCGCGGCGATAGGCGAAGGTCCGCGCCTCGTGGCCCATGGCCACCAGCTCGTCGCGGAAATCCACGCCCATGTGTCCGGGCCGGGCGAACGGGAGCACGATCAGCCAGCGCACGGGCGAAGCGTATCACAGGGCGGGTCAGGCGAAGGCGGGCCGGACCTCCTTGGCGATCAGCTCCAGCTCGCGCATGATGTGCCGGTGGGGCATGCCGGGAAAGAAGAGCCGGCAGATGAGATGGGTCATCCCGTACTCGGCGACGAAGGGCCGGAGGGCCCGGACGACCTGCTCGGGCCCGCCGATGAGGAAGCGGTTCTTCATCAGCCCGTCCAGATCGGTGGCGATGGAGGCGTCGATGAACGGATGACGCCAGCCGCCCGCGTACTCCTTGCGGTACGAGATCATGATGTGCTTCTCGGCCAGCGCGCGCGCTTCCCGGTCGGTGTCGGCGATGATGACGTCGCGGGTGAGGGGCCACTCGGTCACCGGCTCTCCGCGTCCCGCCGCGCGGCGGTTGGCCAGGAACTGCTGCTTGCCCGCGAGCAGCCGCGCCAGATCGGCGGTGGGCCCCGGCACCCAGTTGTCGGCCAGGGTGGCGGCCCGGCGCAGCGTGATGTCGCCCCAGCCGCCGATCCAGATCGGCGGATGCGGCCGGGTGACCGGCTTGGGCTCGAGCCGACCTTCTACCATGTAGTAGGTGCCCTTGAACGACACGGACTCCTGCGTCCAAAGCCCCTTCATGACCGCGAGCTGCTCCTCGAAGCGCGCGCCCCGCTTCTCGAGGTCGGCCCCGTACAGGGCGAACTCGTCCGGCTTGTAGCCGATGGCGATGCCGAGCACGAAGCGCCCGCCCGACATCACGTCGAGCATGGCCGCGTCCTCCGCGAGCCGGACCGGGTGGTAGAACGGCGCGACCAGGATGTCGGTGCCGAGCCGCATCCGGGTCGTCCGGGTGGCGAAGCCCGCCAGCACCGGCAGCGGCGAGGGCCAGTAGTGGTTGGTGACGGAATGGTGCTCCTCCATCCATACCGAGTCGAAGCCGAGCTCCTCGGCGCGGAGGACTTCCTCGAGGGCGTCCTGGTAGTAGTGCCCGCCCTCGATGGGAATGAAGCCGATCTGGAGCCCGGCCACCGCTAGCGGTCGCTCGCGAGCTTGCCGTTCACGCCCCAGTTCGCCTTCTCGACGTCCTGGAACACGACGTGCACCTGGTCGGGGGTGGTCTTGCCGATCTTCACCATGGCGTCGGTGATGGCGGCGACGATCTCGCGCTTCTGCTGGTCGGTACGGCCGGCGTACCACTGCACGGTGATATTGGGCATGGGAAGCCTCCTCGTCTTGATGGATGCTATTTGAGTCGTCGGAGATCGTCCGGGAAATTGGAGGTGAACGAGTACGATTTCACGAGGCCCTCCGGGGTGAAGCGCACGATGAGGTCCTTGCTGACCGCGGCCCCCGCGTCGCGCTGGATGTACAGCCATCGCCACGTGGGGTCGCCGTTGTCGAGGCCGACCTGATAGGGCTCGCCGAACATGCGCTGCAGCCCCCACCGGTCACTCTTGCTCGCCACGATCCAGTGCGCATCGGGCGAGGGGAAGTCACGGCCGATCCTGATGGAGACGCAGCCGGCGACGAGGGCGAGCGCGATCAAGCAGGACAGCGACCCGGCCCCTCGCATGGCGCGGATTATTGCACCGGAGCCTTCGAGGGCGCAACCCACGTGCTACCATGCCGGCGTGGAAGCATTCACTTCCGCCGAGCGGCAGAGCCTCTCCCCGTACTTCACCAATCTCGACGGGCCGGTCTTCGCCCTCGTCGGCCTTCCCGAGGTGGTCAAGGGCGCGCTGTTCGCGCGCTACTCCCGCTCCCCGAAGTCGCTGCGCCGGCTCTTCCTCGACGAGTTCCTGGAGCAGTCGGGCCGGCCGGCGCCCGCCGCGGCCATCGGCACCACGCGCGCGGACCAGCTCTACGAGCGGGTGCTCAGCGAGTACGGCGACGATTCGGTCGCCCAGCTCGGCGGCGTCCACCTGGCCTGTGAGGGCGCGTCGAACATCCTGACCAAGGTGCTCGAGTGGGGGCGGCTCATGGCCTATCTCGAGCAGTCGACGCGCTACGTGCCCTACACCGACCGGCCGGACGGTCGCTGGAAGTATCACGTGCCGGCCGAGCTGGACGGCCACCCGCGGCGGGGCCGCTACGTGGAGACGCTCGACCGGGCCTTCGAGACCTACGCGCGCTGGATCGATCCGATGCGCGACTACTGGACGCGGCGCTTCCCCCGGCCCGCCGGCGACAGCGACGCCACCTATCGGATGACGATCCGCGCGAAGGCGCTCGACAGCCTGCGGGGGCTCCTGCCCGCCGCCACGCGCTCCAACGTGGGCATCTTCGGCACCGGCCAGGGCTACGAGGCCCTGCTGCTGCGCATGCGGGCGCATCCGCTGCGAGAGGTCCGCGACTATGCCGAGCTCATGCTCATCGAGCTGCGGAAGGTGATCCCCGCCTTCCTCAAGCGGCTCGAGCGGGCGGAGCGCGGCGGGGTGTGGACGCGTTATCTCGCGGACACGCGCGAGGCCACCGCGTCGGCCTCGGCGCGGCTGCTCGACGGCCTCGAGCCCGAGCCCCGCCCCGAGGTCACCCTGACCGATTTCGACCCGGACGGGGAGGTGAAGGTCGTGGCCACCGCGCTCTACGCCGCCTCCGCGCTGCCCGACGATCAGCTGCTCGCGGTGGCGCGCAAGCTCGGCGCCGAAGAGCGGCGCCAGGTCCTGGAGGCCTACGTCGGCCGCCGGGAGAACCGGCGCCACAAGCCGGGCCGCGCCTTCGAGCGCACCGCCTATCGCTTCGACGTGCTCGGCGACTACGGGGCCTTCCGCGACCTGCAGCGGCACCGGCTGCTCACCCTCGAATGGCAGCCGCTGTCGACCCGGCACGGCTACGTCACGCCCGACGAGCTCGCGGAGGCGGGCGCGCTCGCGGAGTGGACGCGCGTCATGGAGGACGGCGCGGCCCTTCACGACGGGCTCGCCGCCGAGACGCCCGCGGTCGCTCCCTACGCGGTGCCCATGGCCTATCGCGTACGCTTCTACATGGAGCTGAACGCGCGGGAGGCCATGCACATGATCGAGCTGCGCACCGCCCCGCAGGGACACCCGGCCTACCGGCGCATCTGCCAGGCCATGCACCGTCTGATCGCCGAGCAGGCCGGACACCGGGCGCTCGCGGACGCCATGAGCCACGCCGATCACTCGGGCGGCGAGGGCGGCCGGATCGAGGCGGAGCGGGCGGCCGAGCGCCGGCGGGTTCCCGGCTGATCGCCGGCCGGTCAGCCTGGTCCGCGCGCTACTGGCCGCTAATCGTCAGGCGTGCAGGCGCTCCGTCCATCCGGATGGCGGCGGCGCCGGCCGCGATCGATACCGTGTTGCCGGCCGCGTTGTGGATCGGATTCGTGATGCTGACGTTGGCGACCAGCGCGCCTCCGGACAGTCGCACCGGGATGCCACCGATGGCCGTGCAGGGGCAGGGGGTGTTGCTCACCGTTACCGCGTTGCCGGCTCCTCCGAAGGAGAAGGAGTGCGCCGCTGATGTTGACCACGGAGCCGCCCGCCGCGAACAGCAGCGTGCCGCCGGACACTGTGACCTGGCTGCCGTTGGCCACGCTGAGGAGGTTGCCGGCCACGCCGAGGTAGCTGCCGCCGGCCACGTTCACCACCGAGGCGTTGTTCACGATGAGCCGGCTGCCATCCAGCGCGATCACCGGCGCGGTGGCGTTGGGCTTGGCGCGCGAGGTCAGGTCGATCGTGTTGCTGGTCGTGGTGAGCACGCGACCCATCCGTTGGCCCATCTCACAGGGCAACACTCGCGCCCGGGTTGCGGATACTGTAACTAATTGATTAAATTTACTATTTGTGCTGGACAGCAGGCTGGAACCACAGGCGACCCTACAACTTTCGTAGATTCCGGGTCCTGGCTATGGTGCAGGCGCCAGGCTCCAGGAGCCGCCACCAGAGAACCAAGGCCAAGAGCGGCGTCTGCCTGGATCGTCCACGATGACGGAACACGTTGAGATCATTTGTATTCCTGGCCTCGGTCGGGCGGGCCGGCTCGCCTGGCACCCGGGTTGCGTCAGCAGGGAAGCATGATCACCCAACGCCTCCGTCCCGTCATGACCGGCCTCGCGCTCTCGCTGCTCGCCAGCGGCTGCGCCGGGCACGGCGCATACCTGAACGAAGGACCGACCCAGCTCGGCAAGTCCCCATACCAGGTGGGCCCGGTGACGGTGGTGATCCGGCCTCAGCCCGAGGTCGAGCTGATCTGCCGGCTCCGGAACTCGCAGCATGGACCGGACGGCCGCATCCACGGCTGCTACGTGCCGGCCGACAAGATGATCGTCTCGACCGCCGATCCGTACGTCCTCATGCACGAGTTCAAGCACTACTTCGAGGGCCCCTGGCACAAGTAGCCGTCCCCGCCTCCCGCTTCACCGCTTGACCGCCCGCCGCACCCGCCGCATACTCCCTCCGGATAATTGGTCGACCAACCAAGAAAGAAAGCCGGAGCCGGATCCTGACGCCCAAGCTCGGCATCGCTCCCGTGCGGCGCGAGCAGATCGTCCGCGCCACCGTCCGCTGTCTAGCCCGCGACGGGTACGCGGGCCTCACCATGAAGCGGGTCGCCGCGGAGGCTTCCGTGAGTCCGGGTGTCCTCCACTACTACTTCCGCGACAAGGCCGCGATGCTGGCCGCGGCGGCCCTGCGGGTGACCGCCGACCTCGATCGTCGCGTGGCCGCGGAGGCCCGCGGGGCCCGGGACGCGCGCGGGCGGCTCCGCGCGGTGATCCGGGGGTGCCTCGAGACCGCGGTCCATCGCCGCGACTTCTGGACCGTGTTCATCGAGTTCTGGGGCGAGGCGTTCCACGACCGCCGCCTCGCCGCGGTGAACCGGGAGGCCTACGCGCGCGCCCGCCGGTTGATCGGTACGGGGCTCACGCAGGGCATCGCCGCCGGCGAGTTCAGGCGGGTCGAGGTCCAGGAAGCCGCTGCGGTGGTGCTGGGGCTGCTCGATGGCGTCTCGCTCCAGCTCACCTTCGACCACGGATTGATGACCCTGCCGCGGGCGACGCGCGCCGTGGAGACCGCGCTCGTCCGCTACCTCTCGACTGGAGGCTCGACATGACGATGCTCCCCGAACAGGTCAAGGCCCAGACGTACCTCCGCGAGCGCGGCACCGAGGCGCCCGCCGCGCAGATCCGGGAGCGGGTCGCGGAGACTTTCGTCGCGATGGACACGCTTCTCGACGGCGTGACGGAAGCGCAGGCCCGGCATCAGCCGGGCGGCGGCGAGTGGAGCGTGCACGAGATCCTGGACCACCTGGTGGAGACCCATCCCCGGGCGCTCGAAGAGATGCGCGCGCTGCTCGAAAATCGCCACTCCCCGGTCAGCCCGATCCCGGCCGGGCTGCAGTCGGCCGCCCCCTTGGCGAGGCGGTGGGACGATCTGCGCGGCGAGCTGCGCCGCCTGCACGGCCTGGTGCTGGAGGTGCTGGCCGCGGCGCCCGACCGCCTGACCGAGGCCCGCGCGCCGATCATCATGGTGATCAACGTCCGGGACCCCGACGGCACCGTGAAGCCGATCCACTGGATCGAGGAGTGCGACTGGAAGGCCTGCGCGGTGATCTTCCGCCTCCACGAGCTCGATCATCTCGGCCAGGCGAGGAAGACCCTGCGGTCCCGAGCGAATTGACGCGTCGGGTAGACTACAAAACATGCACCGTAACGCGCGTCTCGCAGCGGGAGCGCTGCTCCTCTCGGCGGTCTGGGCGGGAGCGGCGCCCGCGGGGGGAGGGACCGACGGCCGAGTCGCCGACGGTCTCGATCTCGCGCTCGATTCCGGACCTGCATCTCTCCATCAATGAGGTGCCGGGCGAGACGTCGGTGCGGTGGCCGCTCGGCTCGGAGAACTACCTGCTCTACGGCCTCTTGAGCCCGTTTGTCTCGCTGGGCTCCAGCACCACCCTGGGGGTGCCCTGGAACGCCACGCTGCCCCCGGGCCTGAGGCGGGATGCCGATGGGCTCGACGATCTCCGGCTCGGCGCGGGAATGGCGCTGCCGCTGTCGGAGCGGGCCCAGCTCTACGGGGAGTACCGGTTCCTGCGCGGGCGGATCGACAGTAGCCTCGGCCGCAGCCTGCTGCACCGCGAGCCCGACGCCGCCGATTTCCGCGCCGGCTTCTCGATCCGCCTCGACTAGAGGCGGTCGGCCGGCTCACGCGCCCTAGCTCCGCGCGAACTCCTCTTTCGCTTTCCGGAGCTCTCCGGGCTGGGCCACCAGGTCGAGCGCGGTCATCGCGAGCGCCTTGGCCGCCGCCACCATGCCGCTCCGCGCGATGGGGGACCTGGCCCACTCGGCGAACTCGCGCGAGTGCCCCGGCACCCCGTCGGGAGAGATGCGGATGTACGGGTGGATCGTGGGCAGCGCCTGGCTCACGTTGCCGCAGTCGGTGGAGCCGTAGCCCGCCTCGCCGTCGTCGGGATCCACCGGGAAGTCGATCCGTTCCAGGTTCTTGCCGAACAGCTCGGCCATGGTGAAGTTGGCCTTCAACGGATCGTGGATGATCGCGTCCGCGTCGACCTTCACGGTGCAGCCGGTGGCGGTCGCGGCGCCATCCGCGCACCTTTCGAACCTCCGCAGCAGCTCGCGGCAGTAGTCCCGGGTGGGCGCCCGCAGATAGAACTCCGCGCTCGTGTGCTCCGGAATGATGTTGGCCTGGTCGCCTCCCTTGGTGATGATGCCGTGCACGCGCGCGTCGGGGCGAAGCTGCTGCCGCATCGCGTCCAGCGAGACGAAGAGCTGGATCATCGCGTTCAGGGCGTTGACCCCGCGCCAGGGCCACGAGGAAGCGTGGGAGGCGCGACCGAAGAACTCGCACTTGACCTTGACGATGCCCAGGCTCGGCCGCCAGATCTGGGTCCCGCAACGGCCGTGGATCATCATGGCCGCGTCCACCTCCTTGAAGACGCCCGCCTCCATCAGCCGCACCTTGCCCGCGCCACCCTCCTCGGCGGGCGTGCCGATGACCTGGATACGGCCCGGGAAGGGCAGGGTCTTGAGCGCGGCCGCGATCGCGCCGCCGGCGCCGGCCCCCGCGGTGGCGATCACATTGTGCCCGCAGGCGTGGCCGATGTTCGGCAAGGCATCGTACTCGGCCATGATCGCGATGGTGGGGCGCGAGGCCTCACCCGCGATCGTCGCGCGGAAGGCGGTGGGGAGCCCGCCCACGCCCCGCTCGACCGCGGCGCCCTGACGAGCGAGAAAATCCGCGAGCCAGCCCGCCGCCTTGTGCTCCTGGAAGCACAGCTCGGGGTTGGCGTGGATCTGGTGACTGATCTGCTCCAGCTCGTCGGCGAGCCGATCGACGGTCTCGGCGACGCGGGCCTTGGCCTGCTCGAGAGCGGTCCCGGAAGTCATGGCGCGTGCTTGCTCTTGGCGAACTCGTCCTTGGCGGCTTTGACGCGGGCGGGCTCGGCCAGGAGATCGAGGGTGGTCAGCGCCATGGTCTTGGCGGCGGCGACCATGCCGGCGCGGGCGAGCGGCCTCACCGCCGCGTCCGCGAACTCGCGGGTGTGGATGGCCATACCGGTGGGGGCGATCGCCACCATCGGCTGGATGGCGGGGATCACCTGGCTCACGTTGCCGATGTCCGAGGAGCCCAGCCGGTCGGGGATGGGCGTGCCCTCGGTGAGCCCGACCGTCTTCATGTTCGCCGCGAAGAGATCGAGCATCACCCGGCTCGATTTCATCGGCTCGTATACGCTGTCGTGCTGGGTGATCTTGAGCGAGCAGCCGGTGGCCCGGGCCGCGCCCTCCGCGGCCGCCGACACGCGCTTGTAGAGATCCCACATGGTGTCGATCCGCGGGGCGCGCACGTAGAAGATCGCCGAGGCGTATTCGGGGATGATGTTGGCCGCCGCGCCGCCATTGGTGATGATGCCGTGGATGCGGCAGTCCGGGCGCACCTGCTGCCGGAGCATGCTGACCGCGTTGTACATCTGAATGCACGCGTCCAGCGCGTTGACACCTTCCCACGGGTCGGCGGAGGCGTGCGAGGCCTTGCCGGTGAACTCGAAGGTGGCCCGCGCGATGCCGAGGAGGTCCTGGTGCAGGAGCGTGCGGTCGAAGCCGTGGATCATCATCGCGCAGTCGACGTCCTTGAACACGCCGGCCTTGATCAGCTTCACCTTGCCGCCGCCGCCCTCCTCGGCGGGCGTGCCGATCACCTGGATGCGCCCACTGGGCAGCCGCGCCTTCACGGCCGCGAGCGCGGCACCCGCCCCCGCGCCGGAGGTCGCGATCACGTTGTGCCCGCAGGCGTGCCCGATGCCGGGGAGCGCGTCGTACTCGCACAGGATCGCGATGGTCGGACCGTCGCCGGTTTCGATGGTGCCGCGGAACGCGGTCTCCACGCCACCCACGCCCTTCTCCACCTTGAATCCCTGCTTGGCCAGGAAATCGCTGAGCCAGCCGCATGCCTGCACTTCCTGGTACGCGAGCTCGGGATGATCGTGGATCTGACGGGAGAGAGTCTCCAGCTCGTCGGCCAGGCGGTCTACCGCCTGCGCGATGGAATCTTTGAGGGCGGTCATGAGAGCCTCCGCGATGGGAATCGAAACCGCCCGGAGCATATCACGGACGGTGAGGCGTGCTTCAGGGAGACTGGGCGCAGAACAGGAAGAACAGGGGGCGTGAGGCGTCGAGCGACTGGCCACGCCCCGGCTCGTTCACGCAGCGCACGGTGGGCGATTCGGCCCCGCGTCGTGGGGACCCGACCGATGCGCAGGCCGCCAGCGCGAGGGCGGCCCCGAGCGTCATCACGGTCCGGGCGACACGGAAGGAGCGCACGAGGAAGAAGAGTACCACGAGCGAGCGGCGGCGCCGCGGGCGCTCAGACGGAGGGAGCGAGAGCGGGGTCAGCGGCCGGGGCGCCGGCCGGAAGCTCCATCACGAACATCGCGCCGCCGCCCGGCCGATTCTCGGCCCAGAGACGACCCTCGTGCTCGGCCACCACGCTGTGGGCGACGGAGAGCCCCAGGCCCCGGCCTTCGCCGGGTCCCTTGGTGGTGAAGAAGGGATTGAAGACCCGCGCCAGGTCGTCGGGCGGTACGCCCGGTCCGTCGTCGGCGACCTCGATCCGCACGCCGTCCGCGGCGGGCCTCACCCGGATGGTGAGCGTGCCGGAGCCGCGGGCGGTGGACATGGCCTGCTCGGCGTTCTGCAGCAGGTGGAAGAGAGCTTCCTGGAGCTGATTGCTGTCCGCCCAGATTTCGGGGACTTCCTCAAAATCGGTCTGCACCGTGATGTGGGCGCCCTCGAGCCTCGACTGGTGCAGGGCGAGCACCTTGTAGATCTGGTCGCTCACCTTGCAGCGCGACCGCCGGAGCGGCGAGCGCTCCGCGAACAGCACCAGCTCCCGCACGATATTGGCGGCCCGCTTGGTGGCGCCGTCGATGACCTTGAGCCCGCTGAGCACGGTGTCGTGATCCTGGGACTGCAGCAGCAGGTGCACCTGGCCCAGGATGATCATGAGCGGGTTGTTGATCTCGTGCGCGACGCCGCCCGCGAGCTCGCCCACCGCCGCGAGGCGCTCCGCCCGCACCACATCGGTATGCGAGCGCCGGAGCTCCTCGAGCTGCAGGCGCGTCTCCGAGTAGAGTCGCGCATTGTCGAGGGCCAGGCCGATCTGGTCGGCGGTGGACTCGAGCAGCGCGATCTCCTCGCTGGTGAAGCGCTCCTCGGTCTGCCGGCCCAGCGAGAGGGTGCCCAGGATGCGGTGGCGCGCCCGGATCGCGACGCACAGGAAGCCGCGGATGCCGTCGGCCGCCACCGCGGCGCGCGCGGCGGGCAGGAGATCGGGCGCGCGCCCGGCCTCGTCCACCCGGCGGACCCGGCCGGAGGCGGCCACGCGGCCGATCAAGCCCTGGCCGATCGGCAGCATCTCGTTGACTTCGCGCAGGCGGTCGGAGAGGCCGCGCTCGCCGCGCAGCAGCAACATCTTCCCATCGGACGAGACGAGGTGCAGGCTCGCGATCTCGTGGCCGGTCACGTGGGTGAGCGCGCTCAGCGACTTCTGGATCACTTCGTTCAGATCGAGCGAGCGGCTCACCGCCTCGGTGACCGTGCGGAGGATCTGCAGGTGACGGATCAGCGATGTCGTGCCACCTACTCCTCGATTGTTGATCCGCGCCATTGTCAGCTCGTCCCGGTTCCTCATCGCTTGGTACGCGTTGAACGTCCCCTGCGTGCCAAGCAAGCCAAATGCCACGGGCCGCGACTGAATAATACCATGTATTCCAGATAGTTAGATTGTTTCTGGAGAGTGCCCCGGACGGGCAGCGGTGCTGCCCCGACACACTGTCAGGTCAGACCATGGGGAAACTGCCGCGCATGGGCGATCCGGCGGCCGATCGCGGGATGAGAATAGAGGAAGAGCTCCTCGAGGCGGTGCGGGTTGCGCTCGGCAAGGTTGAGCACGGCCAGACGCGCCATGGCGCCGATGAAGGGGTCGGGATCCGGGATGGTCTCGAGCGCGAACTGATCGGCCTGGCGCTCGACGTGACGCGACCAGCCGTTGGCGACCGGCAGGGCCCCCAGGCTCACGCCCAGGAGGACGAGGCCGAAGAGCGGCAGCCCCGCGATGTCCGCCGGCCCCTCGAGGCCCAGCAGCCCGGCGCCCACGCGGAGCGCGCCGTCGGCCACCCAGAACGTCACCAGGGTCAGGGCACCTTGTACGAGCAGGCCGCGGCGAATGTCGCCGTGGAGCTGGTGGGCCAGCTCGTGGGCCACCACCGCTTCGACCTCGTCCGGGGTGAAGTCGTGGAGCAGGGTGTCGAAGAGCAGGATGCGCCGCGTCCGGCCGAGCCCGGTCACCGCGGCATTCGCGGTACGGCTCTTTCGCGACTGGTCAACGACCCACACGCCGGTGACCGGCACGCCGACCCGGCCGGCCAGCGCGAGCAGTCGCGTCTTGATCTCGCCATCGGGCAGCGGCGTGAGACGGTAGAAGAGAGGCACGAGCCAGATCGGCGCGACGAGGGCCAGCAGCGCGTATCCGGCGAGGAAGACCGCCGCGCCCCACAGCCACCACCAGGGCGTGACCCGCATCAGCCCGTAGACGACCTCCGCCGCCAGCAGTCCAAGGCCGCCGGCGAGCAGCCACGCCTTCGCCGCGTCGAGGAGCCAGCGGCCGAAGGGCTGGTGGAGCAGCCCGTAGCGGCGCGGCAGCCAGAAGCCACCGAGCCAGGCGAGCGGCAGGGTGAGGAGCCGGTGGCCCGCGGCGAGCACGAGCAGGGCCAGGGCTAGCTGTAGCCACCAGCGGGAGCTCCACCGCCCGAGCCACTCGGTGAGGTGGGCCGCCGCGCGCGTCTCGATCAGGACCAGGAGATAGGTGACCGCGGCGGCCAGCTCGGCCAGCGACAGCGCGAGCTGGCGACGGTGATAAGCACGCGCGCGGGTGTCCTCGACGCCATCTGCCTTCGGGTCCACGAGGAGAGTGTCCCACCGGCGCGAAGGGCCGCCAACCACCGTCTTCGTTTGTGCTAGACTGAACGGCAATTCACACTCAGGGAGCGGCCATGTTTCAGTCCGTCGAGGACGTCCAGCAGCAGTTCAAGAACGCCCGCTACATCGCCAACCGTCGCATCTCCACCGTCGTGTTTCTCGCCGAGCGCATGGGGCGGCCCGTGCTCATCGAGGGCCCGGCCGGCGTGGGCAAGACGGAGCTGGCCAAGACGCTGGCCGAGGTAACGTCGCGGCATCTCATCCGGCTGCAGTGCTACGAAGGCCTCGACGAGGGCAAGGCCCTCTACGAGTGGAAGTACGCCAAGCAGCTCCTCTACACGCAGCTCCTGCGGGAGCGCATCGGGGAGCTGATCGCCGATGCCCCCTCTCTACCCGACGCGGTCGCCCGCATCTCCGGTCAGGACGACGCCTTCTTCTCCCATCGCTTCCTGGCGCCGCGCCCGCTCCTCCAGGCCATCGAGTCCCCCGATCCGGTGGTGCTGCTGGTGGACGAGATCGACAAAGCGGAACCCGAATTCGAGGCATTCCTATTGGAGGTGCTTTCCGACTTCCAGGTCTCGGTCCCCGAGCTGGGTACGATCCGGGCCACCCAGATCCCGCTCGTCGTGCTCACGTCGAACAACGCCCGCGAGCTGTCGGACGGCCTCAAGCGCCGGTGCCTGCACCTGTTCATCGACTTCCCGCCCGCCGACGAAGAACTCGCGATCATTCGCCTGAAGGTGCCGGAGGTGTCCGAGCGCCTGGCCCAGACGGTGGTGACGGCGGTGCAGCGCATCCGCGGGCTCGAGCTGCGGAAGGCCCCGTCGATCTCGGAGAGCCTCGACTGGGCGCGCTCGCTCGTTATCCTCAACGCGGAGACGCTCGACCGCGAGCTGGTCGAGTCGACGCTCACCATGCTCGTCAAGCACGAGAAGGACCTCGATCGGGTCAAGGGCGCTCTCGACAAGGTGCTGGCCGACCTGGGCTAGTCGCCCATGAGCGGGAACTGGTCCGCCCTCACCGAGTTCCGCGAGCTGTGGTTTCCGAGCCCGCGGATCCGACTGCCCGAGCTGGGGCCGTCCGGCCCCGTCTTCATCGAGGGCGGGCGCTGCATCTCGGGGGCGCTGGGGGAATACACCAAGCTCTGGATCTTCGCGGCGGCCCGCTGGCACTTCTACTACGTCCACCCCTCGCCGCGCGATTTCTATGGCGTCACCATGCCGGAGGCGGTGCCGCATCTGCTCCATCCGGGCGAGATGACGGTCGAGACCTTCCGCCAGGGGCTCTCCTACAAGGTGGTGCTCGGCCTGCGCTGCGCGGATGGGCCGGTGCGGGTGCTGCACCTGGTCGGCGACGTGTCCGACGTCACGCGGGCGGCCGAGCGCGACGAGGACGCGCCGGCCGGACCGCTCGGCTGGAAGCTCAAGATGACGCACCTGATCGCGCAGGGCTCGTTCCACGGCCTCATCCGCCTCGAGGACGGCCGCCTCTACCCGATCAGCCGCGACGGCGGCGAAGACGTCTTCAAGTCCTCGTGGGTCACCTTTTCCCGATGAGCGCTTGCGCGAAGAGGCCGAACCGCCAAACCGAACTCATCCACATTCAACCGACCTAAATGGACCAGCGCATACTCGAATTCATTGGCGATCTCAGGCGGGCCGAGATGCGCATCTCGCCCAGCGAGGCGCTGGACGCCCTCACCGCCTCCACCGAGATCGGCCTCGAGGACCGCGAGACGTTCAAGAGCGCGCTGGCCACCACGCTCGTCAAGGAGTCGCGCGACCTCGTCACCTTCAACCGGATCTTCGATCTCTACTTCCTCGACCTGCAGGCGCTCGGCGAAGGGCTCAAGAAGGCGCTCGGCCCGGAAGACCCGAAGATCCAGGAGATGCTCGACCGCCTCACCGCCGAAGCCGGCATGGAGATGGACGAGCTCACCGAGCTCATGCTGCGTGGGCAGGGCAGTGACATGGAGATGGCCATCCGGCAGGAAGGCCAGGGGACCGGGCTCGAGCGGCTGATGTACTTCCTCCAGGTCGGCTACTTCTCGCGCCGGATCTACGACAAGTTCGACTGGGAGGCCATCGAGCGCGACCTCGCCCGCATCATGCAGCTCCTGGAGGCGAAGGGAATGGATCCGGGCATGCTCGCCCGCATCCGGAACTACCTCGACCTGCGTCTCGAGGCCTTCCGGCGCATGATCCGGCAGCACGTGGAGCGGGAGCTGGAGCGCCGGGCGTTTCGCCAGGGCGAGAAGCTGACCCGCGAGGTGCTGACCGACAAGCCGCTCTTCGCCCTCTCCGCCGACGAGGTCGCCCAGATGAAGGCGGTGGTGGCGCGCCTCGCGCGTAAGATCAAGGATGCCCTCGCCCTTCGCCAGCGCCAGGAGGAGAAGGGGCGGCTCGATTCGCGCCGGACCATTCGACAGAGCCTGCAGTACGGCGGCATCCCCATGGAGGTGCGCTTCCGCCGGCGCCATCGCGAGAAGCCCAAGCTGATCACGCTCTGCGACGTGTCGGACTCGGTGCGCAACGCCTCCCGCTTCATGCTCCAGCTCGTGTGGAGCCTGCAGGAGTGCTTCTCGCGGGTCCGCTCCTACGTGTTCGTGTCCGAAATCGCGGAGGTGACCCAGGCCTTCAACACCTACCCGGTGGATACCGCGATCGACTGGGCGCTCAAGTCCTCGTCGGTCGACTATCACTGCCGCTCCGACTTCGGCTACGCGTTCAGCCGCTTCGTCCGCACCGAGCTCGAGTCGCTCGACCGGAAGACCACCGTGCTGATCCTGGGTGACGCCCGCAACAACTACAACGACCCGCAGGCCTGGGCCATCCGGCAGATCCGCGAGCGGGTCAAGGGCATCATCTGGCTCAACCCGGAGGGCCAGTGGGGCTGGGGCATCGGGGACAGCGTGATGCCGCTCTACTCGCCGGCCTGCGACATCGTCAAGGAGTGCCGTACGGTCGGCCAGCTCGTCCAGGTGGTCGACCAGCTGGTTCATTCTTGGTGGCGCCGCGGCCGCTGATCCCGCTCCTGCTGCTGGCCTCGTCGCTGCTTACTACGCCGGACTCCGCCTCCGCGGCGGAGTGCGTGGCCATCGAGGACTTCGCCCGGGGCAAGGTCGGCGAGTTCCCTCCGGACTGGAAGCCGCGCAAGGATGAGGGCCGATCCGTATACTCGGTCCGCGAGGAGGGCGGACTCCGGTACCTGCACGCCGCCTCGCGTGGGCTCGGGATCCAGGCCGGGCGCGAAGTCGCCTGGAGTCTCGGCACCTATCCCATCCTGGCCTGGTCGTGGCGCCCGATCGAGTTTCCGAGGAACTCGGACGAGCGCAAGTCCCGGACGAACGACAGCGCGGTCTCGGTCTACGCGGTGTTCCCGAGCTCGCCGGTCTCGGTGAAGAGCCTCAAGTACATCTGGAGCCGGGTGGTACCGGTGGGCACCCACCTCACGTCGAGCGCGGGGAACACCCAGGTGCGCGTGCTACGCAGCGGGATCGAGAAGGCCGGGCAGTGGGTGGAGGAGCAGGTGAACGTCCGCGAGGACTACCAGAAATACTTCGGCGACTCGGACGTGCCCAAGCCCGCCGGGATCGCGGTGCTCAGCGACTCCGACGACACCAAGAGCAGCGCGCAGGGCGACTACGCCAGCTTCCGGGTGTGCAAGCCGTGACGGGGGCCTTCGGTGGCTGAGGCGGTCGATCCTTTCGAGGCGCTCTACGCCCGCGGGGTGACCGACGGGCTGCCGGTGATCCCACCCACCCGCGAGCGGGTGGTGGCGGCGGTGGCGGCGACGCGCCGCGCCGCCGCCGAGGTGATCGCGCTCGTGCCACCGAACTTCGGGCGCGCCACCGTCGAGAAGGTCGCGATCAATGCGGTGATGGCCGGCTGCCGGCCCGAGTACCTGCCGGTGGTGATCGCGGGGGTCGAAGCCATGTGCGACGAAAACTTCGACCTGCATGGGGTCTCGGCCACCACCAACTTTCCCTCGCCGCTCTTCATCGTCAACGGTCCCGCGCGCAAGCGACTCGACATCAACTGCGGGGCCGGGCTCTTCGGACCGGGCTGGCGGGCCAACGCCACCATCGGCCGCGCGCTCCGGCTCATCGCGGTGAACCTCGGCGGCGCCATTCCCGGGGTGGTCAGCATGTCGACCATGGCCCACCCCGGCCGCTACACCTACTGCATCGGGGAGTACGAGGAGGAGAGCCCATGGGAGTCGCTCGCCGTCGAGCACGGCTTCTCGCCCGGCGAGAGCGTGATCGCCGCCTTCGCGGGCGAGGCGCCGCACGGCGTCTACGACCACACGAGCCGGACCGCGAAGGACCTCCTGATCACGCTCTCGAAATCGCTGGAGGTGATCTCGCACCACAAATCCACCCATCACGGCGACACGGTGGTGGTGCTGTCCCCGGAGCACGCACGCACCATCGCGGGCGACGGCTGGGGCAAGGCGGAGATGCGCGCGTTCCTGTGGACGCGTCTTCGCAAGCCGGTGCGCGAGCTCATCCCGGGCGTGGACGGCGGCGAGGGCTTGCCCGCCTACGTGCTGGCCAAGTTCGCGCATCCCGAGACCGACGAGACGCTGATCGCCAAGTTCCGGGAGCCGGACAACCTCAAGTTCGTGGTGGCGGGGGGCACCGCCGGCCGCTTCTCGGCCGTCATTCCGGGCTGGACCTTTCCCAAGAGCTCGCGCATGATCTGGAGGAAGATCGAGCTGCCCGAGGAGGCCCCATGAGCGACGACGAGTTCCTGGATCCGACCGATTCCGTGGCGGTTCCGCGCAAGACCGCGCGGCGGCTCGAGAGCCTCGACGGCAAGACCATCACGCTGCTCGACATCTCGAAGGCCAAGGGCAATCACCTGCTCGACCGGGTGGAGGAGCTGCTCCGCGAGCGTGCCCACCCTCGCGAGATCATCAGGAGAAAGAAGCCGACGTTCGCCCGGCCGGCGCCCGAGGATCTGCGCCAGGAGATCCTCAAGAACAGCGACGCGGTCATCGAGGCCCTCGCCGACTGAGGGTCCTGCACAACGTGCAGTGTGCACGACAGCGTGTTCTTCGAGGATCAGGGGATTCCGACCGCGACCATCATCTCGACCGAGTTCAAGCGGGCGGCGCGGGCCCAGGCCGACGCGCTCGGGGCGAGCGAGCATCAGACCGTCATGGTCGCGCACCCGATCCAGCCGCTCACCCGCGATGAGGTGCGCGCGCTGGCTGATAAAGCGTTCGACGAGATCGTCGCGCGACTGACGCGCGGGTGACCCTCCTCCTCAAGCTGGTCCTGGTGCCGGCTCATCGCCCTGGTCACCCTGGCCGGCCGGCGCTTCGGTCTCCGCATCGGCGGCTGGCTCAACCCCCTGCCGATGGTGGCTGGGGCGCCCTCCAGGCCTCGCGACGGTCTTCAACGTCCCGGCGCCCGCCGGGTTCCTCGTCAAGACGGTGGCCCAGGGTTCAATGGCGTGGAGCATGGGCCTCCAGGGGGCCGACGGGATCGTCACCATGGCGGGGAAGGAGATCCCGGGGGCGGCGACATCATTCTCTCGGTCGAGGACATCCCCGTGGTGTCTGAGGAGAACATCGAGAAGGTCCGCAACACCTTGGCCACGTTGGCCAGCGTGGCGCCGGGCGCCGCGGTCAAGATGAACGTGCTCCGCGCCGGCAAGATCATCGAACTCACGGGCACGAGCCGGTAGCGCACGTAGCACGCGCAACACCCTCCAAGGCGGCTCCCCACCCCACCTTCGCCTGGCCGGCAGCGTACGCTTGAGCGCCCGAGCCCTCGGCCTCACGATCCCATCATCGCTCCTGCAACGGGCGGATCAGGTGATCGAGTGATCATGAGCGGGGGGCTCACCCTCGCAGC
>Ga0207646_10000202_pt1 | contig 80937 bp, 59 predicted proteins | sample KBSK5502metaG_FD_184343 | JGI IMG/M metagenome (GOLD analysis project Ga0207646, IMG submission 184343) | Corn, switchgrass and miscanthus rhizosphere microbial communities from Kellogg Biological Station, Michigan, USA - KBS K5-50-2 metaG... | ecosystem: Host-associated > Plants > Roots >... | reverse complement strand
CCCAGGGAGTAGCCATGGCAGAAATAGCCGCGCTCATCGCCGCTGTCGTCGTTGTCGTGCTGATGTTCATCTTTGTGGTTAAGACGGTGCGCATCGTGCCGCAGGCGCGGGCGCGCAACATCGAGCGATTCGGCCGGTACCGCAAGACTCTGGAGCCGGGGATGAACTTCATCGTCCCGTTCGTGGACCGGGTCAAGCCGCTCATCGACCTGCGCGAGCAGGTAGTGGCCTTCAAGGGGCAGCCGGTCATTACCGAGGACAACCTGGTCGTGCACATCGACACCGTACTGTTCTTCCAGGTCACCGACCCGCGGGCGGCCGACTACGAGATCGTCAACTACATCCAGGCGATCGAGCAGATCACCGCGACCATGCTGCGCAGCGTAATCGGGAACATGGACCTCGAGGAGACCCTGACCTCGCGGGACAAGATCAACACAATGCTGCGCGGCGTGCTTGACGACGCGTCGGGCAAATGGGGGCTCCGGGTCACCCGCGTGGAGATCAAGGCGATCGACCCCCCCAAGAGCGTCATTGACGCGATGGAAAAGCAGATGCGGGCCGAGCGGGAGAAGCGCGCGGCCATCCTCACCGCCGAGGGGCTGCGCCAGTCCAAGATCTTGACTGCGGAGGGCGAGAAGCAGAGCCAGATCCTGCGTGCCGAGGGCGACAAGCAGGGGCAGATCCTGCGTGCCGAAGGCCAGTCCCAGGCGATCGGCACAGTGTTCCAGGCTGTGCATCGCAACGACGCAGACCCCAAGGTGCTCGCCTACCAATACCTGCAGACGCTGCCGCAGCTCGCACAGGCCGAAGGCAACACGTTCTGGGTGATCCCGAGCGAGGTGACCACGGCCCTGAAGACGCTGAGCAGCGCGTTCGGCGGCGACAGCGCGAGCCCGCCAGCGGCGCCCCAGGCCAGGCCCGGCCGGGTGACCGGCACTGCCGCCGCAGCCCTGGCAGCTGATGGGCCGGGACAGCCCGGCCCGGCCGCGAACGGGGAGCCAGTCAGGGCCGACCAGGCGGTCGCGGACCAGGCGGTCGCGGACCAGGCGGTCGCGGACCAGGCGGTCGCGGACCAGGCGGTCGCGGACCAGGCGGTCGCGGACCAGGCGGTCGCGGACCAGGCGGTCGCGGAGGAGGCGGCCCGGACGAGGGACCAGGTCGCACAGGTGGAGCAGGAAGTTGCCGCCGTTCAACGGCAAGTGGCCGAAGCGGAGGGAGCCAGCCCCCGGTAGTGCGCGGGATGCAGGCGCGTCTGTCTCGGGTCAGAAACTGACCGCGAGGCTGACAGCAAGCAGCGCGCCGAACGCCAGCCGCAGCCCGACCCGTCTGCCCAGCGCACCGATCGGCGCCGGGCCGTGCGCGCCCTTCCCGGCCCGTTTTCTTACGCCTGCCAACTTGCACCGCCACGCAGGTCAGAGCTATATTTCGTATATATAAGCGAGAAACTCCGGTAGCCTGGAAGGGAGAAGGCTATGGGAGAGATCATCTGGCAGGAGGGCCCGAGTGGACTAGCGGTGTCAACCTGCAGCGGCCCGGCCCAGCCAGCCGGTGTGTTCTGGACCCGGGTGCAGGTCACGACCGTAGACGGCCAGTTCTTGCAGCTCAATCTAACCGAGTGGGCTGCTCTGTGCTCCGCGGTGCGCCAGCTCGCCGGGGAGTTCCCAAAATCCTCATCCTGTGGCGCTTCCTCGATGATCCGCGCGACCTCCGCCTCCGAGGGATAGTTTCTGGTGCGGTAGCGCCGCAGCCATCGACCGGAGCGCACAGATTGCCCCGATGGGCCGGTCAGCGGGGGGTTTGACCGCGCCCCCTGCGGCTATAACGGCATCCTGGCGGGGGATGCAGGCTGGCCGCACGAAGGTGCCTGACGCGCTCCCTTATCCCGTTACGGTTCCCAGATCGTGTTGATCGGCGTCACCGCCCCGGCGCTGCCAAGGAAGCTGGTGATGCCGAAACCGTCCTCGACCGTCCGCAGCAGGCTGTAGTGGTCGGCGGTCTGTGAGTAGGTTCCCGGCACGGCGAGCGGGCTGACCACCGCGAACGCCGTGCGCCCGCCGCTTCCGAATTTGTCAGCGTTGTTAACGCTGGTGAGCGTGCCTTCGTCGAAGGTGATGATAAGGACGCCGTCGGTGCCGAACGCTGGTGAGGCCTCGATCAGCGGCACCTCGCGCTGGAGGAACCGGTCGAACTGCACGATGCGGTTGCCGGGGGGCTGGTTGCAGCTGTCGTGGGCGTCCTCGCACAGGTTCGGGACGATCATGTTGTAGCGGGCGACCGTCCCGGCTTCGGTGGCCGCGTTGAAGATGCTCATGTCGTTCGGCCCGGTCGTGCCGGCGGGGGTGTCGTTGGCCAGGCACTCGGCGGACTGGCTGGTCGCCGACCACAGCCCGCCCGCACCCTCGATGCTGTCGAAGAAGATCGCCGGGTTGTGTTTGGGCGCATAGGGATTGAGGGTGGCGTCCGAACCGGCGCTGGACAGATAACAGCCACTCGGCATCGACTCCGCCCACACCTTCCAGGACACGCCCGCCGCATCAAACTGGCCGAACAGGTTCGGCACGTCCTGGTGACACGCGGCAGGCGTGCCGTCATGCTGCTGGCACGCGGTGAACTGCCCCGAGGTCATGGCGACGTAGTTGGCCTCGGAGAAATGCGTGACCCCGGAGTAGTTGGTGAGCCAGGCCGCTCCCGGCTTGACGGTACCGACGAAGAAGGGCATGTCGGTCTTGTTGACCTGGTTGAGGCCGGTGTTCTCCCCGATGATCAGGAAGACGTGCCCGAACGCGGGCACACCCTCCGTCGTGGAGGGACTCCCGCCCGCGGGAGAAGCCGCGGCGGCGGCCGGGAGGAACATCATCCCGCCGACAGTGGCGGCAAGGCCCAGGATCTTCAGCGTGCGCACCGCGTGCATGGCTTGCCTCCCCACAGAAGCGCAACTCCACCACCGTAGGCCCGCGGTCACAAGGCGGACAAGGCAGGCGGCCCGGCCCACGCGATAATGCCCGCACAAGATCCCGGCCGCTTCGTGTGTGGGGGCGCCCCCAGGACCGCGCGGAGCCATGCTGGCCGTGACCGGACACCCTGCGCGCCGAGGTCTTGCCAACGTTACAAACGCATGCGCAAGCTTGGTCACATCGACTGCTCAGGGGGAGCCATGCGCAAACACAGCCCGCCGAGCGCAACCGCGCAGTCCGCCATCCCTGATCTCACGCTCACGGACACCTGCGATCAGTGCGGCGCAGCCGCGTGTGTGCGCGTGGCCGTGACTGACGCACAGCACCTTGACTTCTGTGGCCACCATTACACCGAGCACGCGGTGACGCTGTTGGCGGCAGGATATCGAGTGCTGGATCGGCGCGGCTTGGCCAGCCGCGTTTGAATACGCAGAGGCCCGGAACGCAAACCACCTGCGCGACTACCTGACAGCCGTTAGCCGCGATTCCCGGTCAGATAATTGAGTTGAGGTTCGGGGCGGGCTGGTCGTTACCGTGGCGGGAACCGGAACTGGAGGGTACGCGGGAGCCTGCTAAGGGTCGGCGGGCAAGTACGTGCTGGTCACCGTGCACCCCGAGCGCGGCAAGGAGGGCATGGACGCCGCCGGGGTGCTACCCGCCTTCGCCCGGCATTGCCTGCCATGACGCGTGGAAGCCCTACGACGGCTACGAAGCTGCCCGGCACGCTCTGTGCAACGCCCACGTGCTCCGGGAGCAGATCACGGTCACCGAGACCGGCACCGAAGACGACGTGATCTGGGCGCAGCAGGCCATCGACGCGCTACTGGCGGTGAAGGAGGCAGCGGACGCCGGGCGCGATGCCATCGACCCGGAGATCACGGACAAGCAATCCCGCTGAACGCGAACGCGCCATGGCGCGTGACGGGCGAGTAGTGTCGGGCTACATGGTTGACCCCTCCTACGCCATGATCACCCCCGAGCTCGCTGGTGCCGCGCTCTCGTGCGCTGCGCTGGCCCGCGCCCGGTCACTCGCCGAATGGGTGGGCCCGGGCAGGACCCTGACCGCCAGCGGCGTGCTGCGCCCGGCGGAGGCGGTACGGGCCTGCCAGGATCTTGGCATCGAGGTGCCGGGGCCGCGGCTGCGCAGCGCGCTGGACGTGGACGAGCTGATGAGGGACTGGCTGGCGGCGGCGGCGGCCGGGTTTCTGCAGATCGACGGCCGCCGTGCGCGGGCAGCGCCGGAGATGCCAGCGGCGGGCTCTGCCACGTATCCCGACCCGAAGGCGGTCGTGAGCGCCTGGGTCCAAGCCGCGGCCGCCGTTTTGGATCTAGACGAGGAGCCGTGCGCCGCGTGCCTGACGGTCCTGTGCCAGCTCCATGCCACGGACGGGCCGCTGACCATGGACCAGCTCGCGGGCGCGGTGCGGGGGGTGCTGGAACCCGAGGTACCCGAGGGGGCGCCGTGCCCGGGCTGCGGCCAGGTCCACGGCCCGGGCGACCTCCTCGGCCTCGCTGACCTCCTTGGCGATGAGGGCGAGGACGGGCAGGACCTCGCCGAGCACGTCAAAGGCGTGGTAGACGGCCTGCTGGCGTTCGGGGCGGTGGACACCGTGGATGGGGCGGCGCGGCTGACACCGCTGGGCAGCGTGCTCGCGGTGGCGGTGTTCGAGTGGCTTGCCCCGTCGCCCGAGGCTGATGCGGAGATAGTAGTATCCGCGATTGGCGAGCTGCCCCCGCCGGTAGCCCGGACCGTCGCACGGCCGTGGCTGGATGTGCGGTCCACTGCGGGCGCGGCGGAGGAGCTGCTCGCATTCGCGGAGTCCGCGGACAGCGGCGAGCGGATCGCCGCGCTGGCGTTCGCCGGACAGCTCGGGACCGAGGCCACAGACGTGTGGCGCCGGTGGGCCAGGCGCCCCGGGATGGGCGCGTATGCCCGCCAGTGGCTGAGGTCGCAGGGCGAGGTTGTGGCCGAGGACCCTGCGGACGAGGCCTGGCTGGCCGTCGACTCGCTCAGCGCCATGCTGGATGGCCTGACCGACGTTGTGCCGCCGTTGCTGCTGCGGGCCGTGCTGGCGGAACAGGCCGGTGAGGATGTCGCCAGCATGGCGGAGTGGATGTCGGGCTCGGGACACCCGAGGGCCGCAGGCATCGTGGCGCGGCTGAGCGGCCGTCCCTCTATGGCGGTGGCACGCGGCCCGGCGCCCGGGACGCGAGGTCGGGCCGATGGTTCCGGCCGCTCCGGGGTCACCGGCCGGTCCTCCGGTGAGCGCGCCCGGCGCCCGGAGCCCGGGCTGCTCGCCTACCAACTCAAGATCACGCTACGCGACGTGTCGAAACCTGCGGTGTGGCGGCGTGTCCTGGTCCGCGCCGGGATCACGCTCCGGGACCTGCACGAAGTCATCCAGCAGGCGATGGGCTGGGGTAACTATCACATGTACAGGTTCAGCACCGGCTGGCGGGAGTACGGCTCACCTGACCCGGAGCTTGGCTACGCCAGCGACAAGAAGGCGCGGCTGTCCGAGGTGATCACGGAGCCCGGCGACAGGCTCCGCTACACCTACGACTTCGGCGACGACTGGGAACACGACATCGTCCTGGAGGAGATCCGGCCGGCCGAGCCCACAGAGGCCTATCCCATGTGCGTGGCGGGCAAGGGCGCGTGCCCGCCCGAAGACTGCGGCGGGGCGTGGGGCTACGCCAATCTCAAAGAGATTCTGACCAGCCCTTCGCATGATGAGCACAAGGAAATGCTGGACTGGCTCGGCCTGGACACCGCTGCGGAGTTCGACCCCGCCAAGCTCCCCATAGGCGAGGTGAACGACCGGCTCGGCGGGCTCGCGGCACGTTGAATCCTGTCTTACGTGCCCGCTGGTCGTGGCGGCGAGCTTTCATATTGTTGCCGCAGGCTGGCTTCGAGCACCACTGGGTGCCGCCGGCCTTGGTGCGCAGGCATGTAGGTAAGCGACGACTCGCTCCGCGGACACCAACCACAGCGCCCTGAACTGGGACTATGCAAATCCGCATGTTCAGAGCAGGGCAAAGCCGCAGGTCACGGGCATGGGGGTTCAACTCGCTCCCGGACACTGTCAGTCCGCCTATATCCGCATCTCGAGGATCGGCCCGGCGCGCGCTGGGAGATAGCCGGTCCAAATGAGGCTTATCCAGTCACTGAATCGCTTTCGAGCCAGCGGACCAGAGGATCGAGGATGTCGGGAGGCGCGTGTCCGGCGTCGGTGAAGCGGACATGCTCGCGGACAGTGGTGTAGCTGGTGGTGGTCCCGCGCCCGAGCTCGCTGTGGCGGCGGCGGAGGTCTACGGCTTGGGTAGCGCAAACGAGCTCGACGGCGGCGAGCCGGACTGCGTACCCGGCCATCTCGAATAGCCGACGGGCGGCGACCGGCGCGAGGGTCACTCGGTCCTCGATTCCCTCCGCGGCGGACGAGGTGGTTTGCTCCAGAGTGACCGGACCTGCGAGCAGGCGGCATTCGGCAGCGAGCGCAGTCGAGCCGTGGCCGATAACGGCAAGCCCGTCCTCGGCCAGGTCGTTGCGGGCGCGCAGCCCGCTCGGCAGCCCGCTGAAGCGCGAGTCAAGCAGCTTTTGAATTCGTTCGTTGGCGATCGTGATCACCTGGGCGAGTCCTAGCCGCGCGTAGTCCAGCCCGACTGCGACCGGGGTGATGTCATGGTTGCCGTGTGAGAATGCTCGGTCTTCGCGGGCGAGCACGGCCGGGTTATCGGCAGCGGAGCGGAGCTCGACCTCGACCAGTGCGATCGCATGATCGAGCGCGTGGTGCGCGGCTGCGTGAGTCTGCGGGACGGTGCGGAAGCAAAGCGGATCCTGGAGGTTTCGTGGTGTTCGGGTTCCGCGAAGCAGAGCGCCGCCGTCGAGCAGCTCGCTCAGCCGCTCGATCGTCTGGGCGATCCCGTCGTACGGTCGGAGCCTCGCGACGGCGGGATCCAGCGCGGAGACGTTTGCTACGAATCCTTCGAACGCCAGCGCGGCGGAGAGTTCCAGCGCTTGCAGTGCGCTTACCGAGCGGGCCAGCGCGAGCGCGGCGATGCCGATTGCGAACGCGTTCGAGCTAATCAGCGCCAGCGCCTCCCCTGGCCCAAGCTCCAGCGGATGCAGTTCGGCGCGCGCCATCAAGTCCGCGTCGGGCCCGGCTCCGATCAGGGCGCGGGCGATCTCGGCCATCGGAGCAAGGTCGGATTGGCCGATCGAGCCGATGAGGTGGACGGTGGGACTGATACCGGCATTCAGCGCATCCAGCAGGGCTTCGACGATCGCGGGTCGGACGCCAGCGGCGCCAAGCGCGAGGCCGTGGGCGCGCACAAGCATCGCCGCGCGAACGAACGATGAAGGAGCCTGCTCGCCATGGCCGACGCAGTGCGCCAAGATCATCAGCCGGTTAAAGCGGGCCTGTTCCGCCGGCGGGACCGCGACCTTCTGCTGCGGTCCGACGCCGGTGTTGAGACCATAAACGTTCTTGCCTCGTTCAAGCAGGCGCTCAATCACACCCTTGGCCGCACTCATGCTCCGCCGTGCGCCCGGATCGAGAACAACTTCGGCGGCATTGGTGGCGACCCGCACGACGTCGGCGATTCTTAGCCCGCTAGCGCCGACGACGACCGGCGCAGTCGATGATGACGGCTTGGCCTGCCGGGACGGCCGTTCAGTGAGAGTCCCTGGCGTTTTCATGTTGCGGCCCCCCGATGTGGGCGGTGAACGCCGCCGCACACGTCATCGGTCCGGCTGTCATGCTGCGATTCCAACGGGAGCCGCACCGTCACCGTGGTGCCCCGCTCCTCCTCGGAGTCGAAGGTGATTTCACCGCCGTGGTTGACCACTATCGTCTGAACAATCGCAAGCCCAAGGCCGGTGCCGGGGATGGACTGCTGCCTCGCATTGGAGGCACGAAAGAATCTATCGAACAATTCCGTCTGCTCCTGCTTGGGGATCCCGATTCCCGTATCCACCACACGTACCACCGCGAAGGACTCCTCCGCGGTGGCGACAATCTCAATGCGTCCCTCATCCGGTGTGTACTTGACCGCGTTCGACAGCAAATTGACCAACGCCCGTTCAAGCTGGTCCGCGTCGGCCTCAACGGTCAGCTTCTGAGTCGGCTCCGTGCTGGTGAGGCTGAGGTTCTTGGCCGCCGCTGAGGGCTGAACCGCCGCGATCGCCCCTGCGATCACCTCCGCGATGTTCACCGGGCAAGTGATCGTGGCCGGCGCGCCCGCCTCCAGCCTGGCGAGAGTGAAGATGTCGTCTACCAGGGCCCGCAACCGCAGCGCGTTCCGGGAGATCATGTCGAGCATCTTGCGCTGCTCCGCCAGAGTCTGGGCGGGCTCTTGGTCGCTGAGCAGCTCGACGTAGCCCTCGATCGCGGTCAGCGGTGCGCGCATCTCATGCGAGATGGTGGCGAAGAAGTCACGCTTAGCCTCATCGCGTGCTTTGAGCTCCGCCACGAGACGGTTTTCCGCCTCATGCGCGCGGTCGCGAGCCTGTTCGGCCAGCACCTGCTCGGTGATATCAAGAATCACTCCGTCAAGCCACAAGCGCTCACCCCGTTCGCCGAGGATCGCCCGCCCTCGCTCGGACACCCAGCGCACGCTGCCATCGGCATGGATTATCTGGTACTGCAGCGAATATGGCGAGCCATCCTTGAGCGCCTGATCAATCTCCTCGATTACATAAGGTCGATCCCCGGGGTGAATGATCGAACCGTAGCTTCGCATCTTGTTGCCGATGAAATCCGACGCCGGAAAGCCACAGATCCTCTCAATGTGCTCACTCATGAACCGGATCTCCCAATCCGCATTACAAGCACACCGATAGACGGCTCCCGGGATATTCGCGACAACTGCGAGGAATTGCTGCTCACTCGCCCTCAACAGGGGCAGCAACTCCATACGATCCGCGGAATCGGCCCCGCAGAGCCCGCCCGCCCCGTCGGCGGTCAACGCAGACCTCGGCGGCTGCCCAGGAATGAGGCGAAAGTCCCTCCCGGCACGTGTCTGACCGCTTGCCGCGCGCGGCCGGAAGGACGCAGTCGCCGGTCCTCCCTGACATGCCTGGTCATCAAGAATCTCCCCTTCCGGAACTCAGCACTGCACGCGTTGTATGCGCAGCAGATGCGGAGCCACTGGCCCTCGTATCAGCAGCCTGCGTCACCTCGGTCCCGGTGCCGCGCTACTGCGAACCAGCACAGCAGCCCCGGCGACGGTCCGTGCAACTCATCCGTCCCCTCTGTCCGGCCACCCGGTAATCACTCTTGGTTACTATAAATATACTCTTTGTCACACAGAACGCGGCCGGGCCGTGATCACCCAGCACCCGGCTCCCCCCCACATCAAAGAACTCCGCCACAATCGGCCCCTGCGTTTCCTGGTGTCCGTCCGCGTCCGGCTCGCCGAAGCTCATCCGGAACGCTCGGTCTTCGCGCGTGCCGCCATCGCTGGCAATGACAAACTCGTACAGGGCATCCGGCCGTAACGTCGGATTGGACCGCCCGGACTGGAGCCTCCTGCGAGATCCATGGATGTGACCGGGGCCATCATCTGGTCGATGGCTGTCGTTGAGGCGGTCCGGGGCGAACACGGTGGTGATCCAGTTGTTGACCTCGGCGTGATCGAAGGCGCCCTTAGTAGACGCAGGGGATGCCATAGGGAGCGTCGGGCTTGACCGAGATCGTTGCCTGATTGTCGAAGCTATTTTTGCCCGACGGTCCCGGGCCGGAGGATCTGCTGGCCCCTGACTTGGAGCCGCGGGAAGTTGAGGATCTGGAAGCCAGGGAGCTGAAGCTGGGAAGTGTCGCGCTGGAGCTGAGTATGACCTCTATGTGGCGGGCGGCCACCGAACTGCCCGCCTGGGCGGTGACCCCGAACAGGGCGGCGACTTTGGCGGCGTTGGCTCGTGCCGCCGCGCCGGTTCCGTACAGTACCTGCGTCGTGGGCTGGACGGTGGAGTAGTTAGCGACCTGACCTTGCTGGAAGCCCGCACCGGTGAGGCCGGCCGAAACTTGCCCAGCGAGACCGGCAGTGTAGCCAGCGTTGTATACGTCAGCGGTGGTGCCCGTGAAAGGGTAGGTCCGTGGTTTCCTGTGTTTCCTGTGGCGCGGTTTCCTGATGCCCGGCGGCGCAGCGAAGGCTTTCCTGATCTCGGCCTTGATCGCGGGTACGTCGATCACGTTCGCGTCTTCGGATACGCCGCCGACGTCGTAGGTTTGGTATCCCACAATTGGCAGCGTCTTGAATGTGAGATGGCTGCCGGTCAGGCTGCTCATCTCGCCGGCGAACTGAGCCACGTTGAAGCTTGAGTCGGTGATGATGTACTGCTTGGCCACGTCGAGCAGGCTGTTGAGCTGGCCCAGGCTGGTCAGGATCCCTTGGTGTTCGAGTTTCCAGATGACGTAGTCGATGACCGCCTGCTGGCGGTGGGTCCGGGATATGTCGCCATCTGGCAGGTTGTCCCGCTCCCGCACGAATGCCAGCGCCTGCCCCGCGTCAAGGTGCTGGTAGCCGGCGCGCAGGTGAGCGCCGGAGTTGACGTCGGTCAGGTTCTGGCCCCCATTCCAGGACCTCACGCAGACTTCGATCCCGCCGAATGCCTTCGCCAGTTCGTAGTAGCCCGCCAGGTTCACCTCGGCGAAGTGGTTGATCTGCTGTCCGGTCACTGCCTCGACCGTGGCGATGGTGGCCGCCTGGCCAGCCTCGTTAGCCAGGAAGTAGCGCTGGTCGCGGCTCATCTGAACGCTGGCGGTCTTGTTGAGGCTCTGCGCCCAGGCCAGCCCATAGGCCTGGTCGATCTTCCCCTGCGACTGGCCGTCGTATGGCCTGGGGTACGTGACCCAGTCGTCGCGGGGGATCGAGAAACCGGCTGCCCGCTTCCCGCCGGCGAAGATGTGGATGAGGATGAGGGTGTTCGTGTCCTGGCCCCCGACGCCCTCGTATTTCACCGCGAAGCGGGACCCGGCGTGCAAGGCGCGGAGGAGATCTTCGGGCAGCACGCGGCCGTTATAGTCGGTGCGGCTCTCCAGGCCCATCACCAGGATGTTCATCGTCCCGACTGAGGGGCTGCCCCCGAAGATCGCGTCGGAACTGCTGAGGCTCGCGTACTTACCGTGGACGTAGTGGGCATATCCGGTCACGACCAGGAGAACCAAGGCGACGATGCAGGCCAGACCGTACCCGGCCTTGCCGAGCAGCATCGTGCCCTTCGCCCCCGACATGGATAACCTCCGATGTCCCCTCGTCACCGTCGAATGGAAGGCTACCTGCCCAGGTCCAGCCACGCCGAGTGAGCGCCCGAGACCCGCCTGGCGTCAGCCGTGATCGTCCCGGGGCGCGCCCGCGAAGCCACCGTCGCCGCCCCGGCGACGGCGGGCGTACCAGACCCACCGTGCCACCGCGATCACGAGGGTGGCCCCAGTGGCGGCAGCCATCACGGCAAACCCGCCGGCCATCCACCCCAGCGCGTTGAGAGCCAGCACCGTGTGGGAGGTATCCGCGGCCCGGTCATGCACCGCCCCGGCCAGCAGCGCGGCGGCGAAGCCCACGATCGCCGGTACCGGGATCAGCCGGTAGGCCGCCCTCGGGTGGACCGCGAACGCCCCGGCCAGCGCGCCAGCCAGGAGGGCAACACTGAGGGCGGTGCCGGGCTCGGTGCCCACGAGGATCGTGGCAAATGCCCCCACCGCAGCGCTTGCGGTCATGATAAGGACGCCGTAGCGGCCGGGAAACATCCCCCACCCAGGTGATCGCACGGGCACGTCGCCGCCGAAACCGGCGCCCCTCGCGGCATGATCTCCACCAGCACGGGCGCCGCCCCGGCGATGACCGCCCCGGCGGTCACCCCCGGGGGATCCGCGCGGGAGCCTTCGGGGCCGTTCAGATGGCATGGCCCCGCTTTCGGGGGCGCGGTACAGGTTGGCGAAGGTGTCATCGGCAGATGCCGCTGGCTCCCGGCGCTCACGGTGCGCCGAGGGCGGATCTGCGTGGCGCTGCTCTGGATAACGCCAAGAAGAATTGCTCACCTGGCCTCCGATAGTAGCTGTGGCGACTCCTGCACAAGGCCAGACCGGCAGCCACGCGACTCCCGCAGAAGGGCTCTTCGCCCAGGGCGGGTCGATGGTGGTGCATGCCGGGACGGTTCCCCTACAATCGGTGCCTGTCCTGCTGGGCGGAGGTGGCTGGCATGGCTGACAGCCTGATCCGGCGGCGCTGGTGCTGGCTGGCTCTTGCCGCGGCCGTGCTGCTGCTCGCCGTATTGGTCCCCGTCGGTGCCGCAGGTGCCCAGGCCGCCCCGGGCGGCCCGGTTGAGCTGGGGTACTGCGGCGGAGACGACTGGGAGCCCACGGTCGCCGCTGACAGCGCTGGCCACATCTACGTGCTGATCACCCACTATCAGGGGGATACCAGCTGCGATCCTGCTGCTGGCCTGAACAACGCCAGGATCATGATTCAGGTCTCCTCAAACGGCGGCCAGACGTTCAGTGCCCCTCGCGTGGTCGCCGACACCCCCGGGGGGATTGCCTACTCCAGCCAGGCCGACCCGGGGATCGCGGTCGACCCAGCCAGCGGCGACGTGTACGTGAGCTTCCTGGCCTACGGCCTGTCGGGCGGCCATACGGACGTGTATGTGGCCAAGTCCACCGACCGCGGCCAGACCTTCGCGGCGGTGAAGGTCAACAGCCACGACTGCAAGAACTGCGATCACCCGAAGATCCTCGTCTCGGCAAGCGACGTCTACGTCGCCTACTCCCAAGCAACCAACCATTTCATTTCGGTCTCCACCGACGGCGGCGCGACCTTCACCGAGACCGACGTCCTGCAAGCCGATGTGGTGGGGTTCTCCGAGGGCGGGGTCCTCGACGCGCACGGCAACGCCTGGTTCGCCTGGGCTGACTGCCAGACCAGTTCCTGCAAGGGCGTCCCGGCCGCCGACTACCGGGTCTCGGAGACGCTGGCGGGCACGTCGCGGACGTCGTTCGCGGTGATCGCGACCGGGGATCAGGGACCCGCCTGCCCCTTCTCCTCGTGCGGGTTCTCCTTCTTCGGCCCGCAGGACGACATCGGGATCGATGCCGCAGGCACGCTATACCTGCTGTGGCAGCAGGGGCAGGACCCGGGCGTGCGCGGCAGTCCCCCGATCATCAACCTGTCCCGGTGCGCCGCGGACTGCACGTCGGCCGCCGGATGGTCGTTCGTCGGCCGGGTGGATGACAAGAACGCGTCGGGGTGCGCGGCCTCCGCATGCTACGCCCTGTTCCCGACGATCGCCGGGGGATCAGCGGGCCAGATCCACGTGACCTGGTACGACGACCGGAACGGCCAGCCCATCGACCACACCAACGGCTGGAACGTGTGGTACCGGACCTCCACCAACGGCGGGGCGACCTGGACCACGCCCGGCCAGCGCATGTCCGCGTTCATGTCTGCGGAGTCGCAGTCGGGCGCGACCGGGTTTTTGTTCCCCTACGGGGACTACATGCGGATCGCGCTGAACCCCAGTTGCGGCGACAAGCCCGTCCTGGTATGGGGCGAAGGCCACAACTGGGTCGGCGGCCCCTCGGCACCCGGGCACATCAACTTCAGGTCGCTCTGTTAGCCAGGATCAACGGCAAGCAACCCACGCAAGGTCGCGATTCAAGGACCGCGCCGTACCGGCGTAGGTGGCGTGCTGAGCAAGCCCGACAAGGGGTCAGCGCTGCAACCTACGCCGGCGAGCGCGCTGCCTCGTAGAAGCACGGCGAAGGAAACACTGGCGAGCCAGGCTAAGCCGGTTGTGGCTCGCGTGGCCGTACCGTGCCGTCGGTCATGACATCGCCGTCCGCGCAGCGGGCCTGGACACGGCCGCTCTCGAACTGCTCCTCGTACAGCGACGCGTACAGCCCACCCTGGCGCAACAGGTCCTGGTGTGAGCCGGATTCCACCACTTGGCCCCGGTCGATGACATAGATATTGTCCGCGTTGATCACGGTGGACAGCCGGTGGGCGATGGCGATGGTCGTCCGCGTCCCCATCAGGGCAACCAGTGCATTCTGCACCTCCCGCTCGCTGGCAGTATCCAGCGCCGAGGTCGCCTCATCCAGGATCAGGATGCGCGGGTCGTGCAGCAAGACCCGGGCGATGGCCAGGCGCTGCTTCTCGCCACCCGACAGGCGGTACCCGCGCTCACCCACGACCGTGTCGTAGCCATCGGGGAATTCCATGATCCGGTCGTGGATGTACGCCTCCCGGGCGGCTTGCTCGACCTCGCCCAGGCTCGCGGACGGCCGGCCGTAACGGATATTGGCGAGGATGCTGTCGTGGAAGAGGTAGCTTTCCTGGGTCACGAAGCCGACGGTGGCGGCGAGCGAGGCCTGGCGCACGTGCCGCACGTCGAGCCCGTCGATCTTGACCGCTCCGCCCGTGACGTCGTACAGGCGCGGGATCAGATAGCTGGTGGTGGTCTTGCCCGCTCCGCTCGGCCCCACCAAAGCCACGAGCCGGCCCGGGTCGGCTCCCAGGCTCACGCCATGGAGGGCGTCGGCCGAAGCGCCTGGGTAGCGGAAGTAGACGTCCTGAAGGGCCACCCGGCCGCCCGTTGCGGTGGCCGGGAGGTCGACGGCGTCGGGGGCGTCGACGATGTCGGGGACCACGTCGAGGTACTCGAAGACCCGGTCGAACAGAGCCAGCGACGATCGTAGCTCGACCGAGACCTGCAGCAGCTGTCCGATCGGGAAGTACAGGCGGGTCTGGAGCGTGGTGAACGCCACGACGGTTCCTGCGGAGGTGGCCTGGTGGTTGGCCAGGAGCAACCCTGCGGTGAGGTAGATCAGCGCCGGAGTGATCGACAGGAACGATTGCACCACGGCGTAGAAGCCCTGGCCGATCATCTGCTGGCGGACCTCCAGGCCCACCAGGCGCTGGTTCTCCTGCTCATAGCGGCCGATGTCGCGTGCCTGGTTGCCGAACGCCTTGGCCAGCAGCACCCCCGACACCGACAGGGTTTCCTCGCTGATAGCGCTCATGTTCGCCAGCGACTCCTGGGTCAACCGCGACACCTGGCGGCGCCGCTCGCCGACGGTCTTGGTCAGCCAGAAGAAGGCGGGCACGGTGACGACCGCGACTATGGTGAGCTGCCAGCTGATGATGATCATGGCAACAATGCTGGACACGAACGTGACGACGTTGGCCAGGATGGTCGAAGCGGTGGTGCTGACCACGTTCTGGACACCGCCTACGTCGTTGGCCAGCCGCGACTGGATCTCGCCCGTCTTGGTAACGGTGAAGAAGGAAAGCGGCAGGGTCTCCAGGTGTGCGTACAGCCGGTTGCGCAGATCCCGCATGACCAGTTGCCCCACCCGGGTGGTCTCATACGTCTGCAGGATGCCGATGGCGCCGTTGACAATCGGGACCGCGGCCATGGCGCCCACCAGGATGTACAGCAGATGGAGGTTGGGGCCGCCCGCGACGAACAGGGCCTTGTTGAACACGGCCCGGATCAGCAGCGGGTTGATGATGCCGATGGTCGAGGTCACCACGATGAGGGCGACGACGGCAGCCACCTGAGGCCGGTAGGGGCGGAACAGCGGCACGATCCTCCGGGTGGTGTTCGAGCCGACGCTGGGACGCGCCTTGATCACCATGAGGCGACTCCTTCGGGTACTGCGATCGCTATCTCCAGCAGCGTGCATCACGTTCGTTCGGATCCATGGTCCGTGTCATCAGCTCGCGGGGCACCTTCCAGGGGTCTGCGCTGGCGGCAACGGTCGCGGCTGGGATCAGGGGCTCAATGCGCGTCGCGCGGCAAAGCCGTCGCTGCCCGGCCATCGTTAGGCGATGCTGAGTTACATGGACGTCGACGACCTGCAGCATGCGCTGGGCGGTGTCGTCCTGGAGTCGGCCTACCTGGAACGAACGCTGCGGGTGGCGTTCAGCGCGCTGATCGGGAGCAAGTACGCCGCGGTGGTCGGCGGCCGCCTCACCGCCTCCGCGCTGATCGAGGACTGTGAGCGGCTGGTCAGGTACCACACCGCCATCCAGGCACCGGCCAAGGACGCGGTGCTAAAAACGCTGCGGGCCTGCCATGAGGCGAACCGGGAACGGAACCGGGTGATCCACGACACCTGGGCGACCCGGCCGGGCAACGTGATGGTCACGCTGCAAGGCGCCGGGACCCCGCACGAGGTGACCGTCACCGTGCGCTCGCTCACCGAGGCAAGCCAGCTAGCCGGGCAGATCGCCGGCGCCGCCGACGCATTGCGGGCCGCGATGACCACAGCCCTTGGCGCGGGCTGGGCGCAGGTCGAAGATCAGCTACGCCAGGAGCTGGGCCGCGACATTTCGGCCGATCCGGGCAGCTGACCGCCGCGCCCGGCAAACGCCACGTGGCACGCGGCCTATGCCGTTCGGCTGGCGGGCATGGCGGTGCCCGCCTATTGCTGGCGGGGCTGGAGCGGGAATTGCTCGGCCAGGTCGGCGAGGACGTTGAGGAGGTCGGTGATTTGGGCGTCGGTGTTCGCGGCGGTGGTTTGGATGCGGAAGCCGACTTCGCTGCGGGGGACGAGGGGATAGGCGGCGAGGGTGACGTAGATGCCGTGGTGGAACAGGTAACGGCCGACGGCGTCGATGTCGGCGGGGTTGGCGAGGGGGATTTCGATGACGGGGGTGCCGGTGGTGTTTGGGGTGGCGATGTCGAGCTGGTGCAGGCCGTCCAGGACGCGGGCGGTCTTGCGGTGCAGGTCGGCGCGAATGGCGTCGCCGCGGGTGGTGTTGGCTTTGAGGCCGACCTGGGCGGTGGCCAGGGCGGCGGTGGGGACGGGCCCGGAGTACAGGTAGGGGGGTGCGGCGATTTTGAGGGTGTTTTTCATGGCGGTGGGGCAGGCGATGAAGGCCAGCATCGAGGAGTAGGCCTTGGAGAACCCGCCGACCAGGATCACGTTCTGGTACGTTTCGCCGGCATAGCGGACCACGCTGTTGCCGCGGCTGCCGTAGGCGCACAGTTCGGTGGGGGTGCGCTCGCCGATCAGGCCGAACCCGTGCGCGTCGTCGACGTACAACAGCGCGTCGTGCTCGCGGGCCAGGCGGGCGAAGTCGGCCAGCGGGGGGATGTTGCCGGTCATGCTGTTGACCCCGTCCAGGCAGATCAGCCGGGGCGAGCCGGTGCGGGAGCGGAGCAACTCCTCCAGGTGCCCGGGGTCGTCGTGGCGGAACCGGGCCAGCGTGGCGCCGGTCGCGGCGGCGGTCACGCACCCGTCGTAGATCGTCTTGTGCGCGCGGGCGTCCAGGAACACCGTCCCACCGGCGGCGAGCACCGGGATGACCGACATGTGGATCAGCGTGATGGTGGGCAACAGCAGCGTGTCTTCGGCGCCGAGCAGGCGGGCCAGCTCGGCCTCGATCTCCTCGTACACCCGCGGGCTGCCCAGCAGCCGTGACCAGGACGGATGGGTGCCCCATCGGGCCAGGTACTCCGGCACCGCGGCCATGATCTCGGCGTCCAGGTCGAACCCCAGGTAGTTGCACGAAGCGAAATCTGTCAGCCACTGCCCGCCGACCCGGATCCGCCGCCCATCCACCTGATCGATCACCGCATCCGACATCGGATGCCCCGCCTGCAACCGGGCCAGATCCGCCCACGCCCCCCGTGGCCGCGGCACCCCGGTACCAGCCAGCCCGGGCGCGCCGGCACCCGCTGCCCGGCGCACGCCGGCACCAGCCAGCCCGGGCGCGCCGGCACCCGCTGCCCGGCGCACGCCGGCACCGGCCGGCCCGGGCGCGCCAGCGCCCGCCGGCCCGGGCTCACCGGCACCCGCTGCCCCACGCACGCCGGCACCCGCCGGCCCGGGCACGCCAGCGCCCGCCGGCCCGGGCACGCCAGCGGGCCGGTCACCCCGCTGCCCCGGCCGGTCAGCCACGGACCTGCGCCACGCTTGCACGGCCCATCGGTGCATGAAACCTCCTTCGGTGGCATCCGGCCGAAGGGGGGCTCACCGTGATGCGGTTCAGGATGCTTCAAGGCTAGCTGAGATGATTACGAATTGTAAACTAGTGATTACAATTTGCGACTGGAGCTCCAAGCCCGTCCCGGCCTCGCGGCCGTGAGACCGGCCTGCGCCAGGCACCGGGGGAACGCCGCGCAGACCGGGAAACAGTCCGGCTCTATACTTAGGGTAGTTGATATATTACGCATCGTTACTAAACTGCGCGTGATGGCCGAGGTGGCCACCCGCGAGGGCTGGTACGGATCACCTCACGCTTGGGGGTGCCAGCAATGCAGTGGGCGAACGGGCATGGACTCCGACCGGAGTGGCCGGCATGAAGGGCCGCCGGTCCATGGTTTTTTACGCCTGGCTTGGGCTCGGGGTGGAGTTCGTGCTCGTGCTGGGCGTGGTGGCCTTCGTCCTGGCCGGGGCCGCCTACCAGCGGTCGGCGATCCGGCTCCTAAGTCAGCGGGTTCAGCGCATGCAACTGGCCAACCAGACGCTGCAGAGCGAGTTCCTCAACACCCAGCGCGCGCTCCGCGGGTACCAGGCGACGGGGCAGGCCCGGTTCGCGCAGACCTTCTACGCCGGGCAGGCGGATTTCGTGCTGGAACTGGTCGTCGTTCGGCGGCTGGCCTGGCCGGCCGTGCTGGATGGGGTCATCGCCCAGGAGCAGGCCGCCCGTACGGCGTTCTTGCGGGGCGGCGCGGCGGTGCTGGCGCCTGCGGACAGCCGGGCCACGGCGAGCCTGTATGACCAGGCGTCGGCCAGTTCCGACGCGTTCGTGCGGCAAAACGACCGGCTCCAGGCGCGCCTGTCCGCTTACAGCATCGTGTTTATCGACAGGGCTCAGCGCACGCTGGGGATCGGGATGGTGGGCACCAGCGTCATCCTGGCGGTCGGCCTGATGCTCCCGGTCCTCGCTTTCGGGTTCGCCCTGCGCTGGACGAGCGCGCCCCTGCACGCCCTGACCACCACCGTGCGCCGGCAGGCGCTGGGGGACCATGAAGTGCGGGCCGTGGCCGGCGGGCCGGGTGACGTCCAGGAACTGGCCAGGTCGGTCAACTTCCTGGCGGATGAGAGCGACCGGCTCCGAAGCGTGCGGGAGGCCGCAACCCGCATCTACGAGCACCTGCATGCCCCGGCGATCATCTCTGAGGCGGTGGCCGCACTGCAGGACAACCTCGCCGTTCACACCGCCTGGGTGGGACTGGTGACCGGGGAGGAACTCCACTCGCTCGGCGTCGAGCCCGCCGAGGGCCGGGCGCCAGGCGCCCCTTCCGCCCAGGCCCCCTACTCCCTCGAGTGGATCAGGGAACTCCTCGTCGAGCGATCGAGCTACTGCCGCCAAGACCTGGATTCAGACGTTCCGGCGGAACTTCCGCCGCCCGTGCGGGAGATGGTGCACGGCTCGGACGCGGCCTCGCTGCTGCTCACCCCGTTCGGTACCGGCAAGGAGCTGATGGGCGTCCTGACCCTGGTGCGCAACAAGGGCGGACGCCCCTGGATTGAGCCGGAGATAGATGCCGTGCAGTCGCTGGCGCGCGATATCGGGCGGGCGCTTGAACACGCGCGGCTCTATGAAACCGAAGAGCGCAACGTGGCCGAGCTGCAGTCGCTGGACCGGGCCAAGGCCAGATTCCTGGCGTCTTCCTCCCACGACCTGCGGACCCCGCTCACCAGCATCATCGGCAACATCGAGATAATCCAGGACCTAGAAGCGGGCCCGCTGACGCCAAAGCAGACCTCGATGCTCGACGCGGTCAGCCGTAACGGGCGGCGACTGCTGAACCTCATCGAGGACATGCTCACGATTTCCAAGATTGAGCTGGGCGCGTTCACCTCCGACCTTCGCCCGGTCGACCTGGCCCACCTGATACCCGAGCCGGCCGACCTGATCATGCCGTCCATGCGGGACGCCGGGATCACCTTCGAGCTGAGCCTCCCGCAGCAGAGGCTGATGGTGAACGGGGACGCCGGGCAGCTCGGCCGGGTGTTGATGAACCTGCTCACCAACGCGGTGAAGTACACCCCGCGGGGTGGCCGGGTGCGGTGCACCGCCGGCACGGCCGAAGAGGATGCGGTGCTGGCGGTGGAGGACACCGGGATGGGCATCCCGAAAGACGAGCAGGAGTCCCTGGGCACCCCGTTCTTCCGCGCGTCCAACGCCGTCCGGCACGAGATCCAGGGGTCGGGCCTGGGCCTGAGCATCGTGCGCACGGTCGTCCGGCACCACCACGGCAAGCTCCAGCTTGAGTCGGTGGAGGGGGTGGGCACGAAGGTGACGATCCGGCTTCCGCTGCTGCGCCCGGCGGCGTTGTCGGGGGCCGGGCGGGCCGGGGGGGCGGTGCCGTGAACCGGCCAGGCGGGGGGGTGTCGCGGCGGGGTTTCCTGGCCCGGGCGGGCGCCGCGGGGGTGGGCGCGGTGCTGGTGGGGGCGGGGCTCAGCGATTGCGCCGCCGCGGGGCTGGCGCAGGTCCCGGTGCGGGCGGTGGCCACGGATCAGTCCCGGACCCGGCGGGCGGTGCGGTTCGCCAACTGGATCCGGGAGATCGACACCACCGCGACGGGGGCGCATCCGACCCTGGAACAGTTCACCCGCGACACCGGGATTGCGGTGGACTACAGCGGGTTCATCGCCGACGCCAACCAGTTCATCGGGGTGATCGGGATCGCGCTGGCGGCCGGCCAAGACCCCGGCTACGACCTGGTGGTGATGGCCGACTGGGTGCTCGCCCAGTTCATCGAGCAGGGCTGGGCCGCCGAACTGTCCCCCGGGCTGCTCACCCAGGCGTGGCGGATGGAGCCCCGGTTCCGCGACTGGCCGGTGCCCGGCGTGGCCCGGTACTCGCTGCCGTGGGTCGGCGGGTTCACCGGCATCGGGTACAACCTGGCCCAGACCCACCGGCCGATCACCAGCATGACCGACCTGCTCACCGCCCCCGACCTGCACGGGCGGGTGTCGCTGGTCGCCGAGATGCGCGACGTCATCGGGCTCATCCTGCTCGACCAGGGCGCCGACCCGGCCGACTTCACCCCCGCCGAGTTCGACGCCGCCATCACCATGCTCCAGCGCGCGGTCAGCGCCGGGCAGGTCCGCATCGTCACCGACAACTACCTGCCCTACCTGCTCAACCCCCACAACCCCATCGCCGCCGGCGTCGCCTGGGGCGGCGACATCCTCGCCTCCCGCCCCACCAACCCCGCCCTCCGGTTCACCTGGCCCACCGGCGGCGGCATGCTCTGGACCGACAACATGATGATCCCCGCCCTCACCCCCGTCCACGACAACGCCGAACGGCTGATGAACTTCTACTACCAGCCCCCCATCGCCGCCCAGCTCGCCGCCTGGATGCAGTACATCTGCCCCGTCCACGGCACCAAAGCCGCCATGCGCCAGCTCAGCCCCACCCTCGCCGCGGCCGGGCAGATCTTCCCCTCCCCCGCCCTGCTCCAAAGCGGGCACTACTTCAAAATCCTCAACAGAACCCAAATCGCCAGCTACACCACCGCCTTCCAAACCGCCGTCGGGCTCTGACCACCCGGCAGGCCGGCCCGCCAGGAGATCGTGACCCGCCAGACCGCGGCTTGTTTCACTGAAATACGCCTGCCGCCGTCGGGCTCTGACCACCCGGCAGGCCGGCCCGCCAGGAGATCGTGACCCGCCAGACCGCGGCTTGTTTCACTGAAATACGCCTGCCGCGCCATCCGGAAACGCCGTCCTTGCGCCTACCACCACCAACCGGGGCAGAATGGCATGGTGACATCGGCAGGGCCCGCAATGTCCGGGATGCTGCCCCTGCGCGACTCAGATCCGCGCGAGGTGGCTGGTTACCGGTTGCTGGGCCGCATCGGTGAGGGCGGCCAGGGCGTCGTCTTCCTGGCCCTCAGCCCGACCGGAACCCGCGCCGCGATCAAGCTCCTTCCGCCGACCACCGACCCAAAGGTCCGCAGCCGCTTCCTGAAGGAGGTTTCCGCTGCTCAACAGGTTGCCGGGTTCTGCACCGCGCAGGTTCTTGACGCGGGAATCTTCGAACGCCGGCCGTTCATCGTCAGCGAATACGTCAGCGGGCCATCGCTGGTCGAAGTCATCCAGCAGCACGGGCCGCGCAGCGGCGGGGTCCTCGAGCGCATCGCCGTCGCGACGCTGACCGCGCTGGGCGCGGTGCACGCCGTCGGGATGGTGCACCGCGACTTCAAGCCCGGCAACGTCCTCCTCGGGCCGGACGGGCCGGTGGTGATCGACTTCGGGCTGGCGGCCGTGCCCGGCATGACCACCACGGGGCTGTCCGGGCACGTCGCGGTGGGCACCCCGGCGTTCATGGCCCCTGAGCAGCTGGCCGGGGCGCGGGTGACGGCGGCGGCTGACATGTGGGCGTGGGCGGTCACGATCGCCTTCGCCGGCAACGGGGAGTTGCCCTTCAAGGGCGAGTCGCTGACGGCCACGGCGTACGCGATCCTGCATTCCGAGCCAGCGCTGGGCCCGCTGCCCGAGCCACTGGGCTCCATCATCCGGCGCTGCCTCAACAAGAACCCGGACTTCAGGCCGTCGGCCCGCGCCACTCTCAGCCTGATGGCGGCCGCCGGGGCCCGGCTCGAGGGCCCGCTCCCGCCGGTGGCCCCCGCTCTCCCCCGTGACGAGGAGGCACCTAGCGCTCCCCCCCGGGACCAGGAGGCATCCAGCGTTTCCCCCCGGGACCAGGAGGCATCCACCCCACCGCTCCCGTCCGCCGGGGTGACGGAACCGCGGCAGGGCAGTGACGGCGGCCTGAGCGGCGCCTTGCCGGCGCCTGAGGGGCAGCCGGCGCCGCGCGGAGGAGGCCGGGCCCGGCGGCGGTGGCGGGCTGCTGCCGTGCTGGCTTCGATCCTGCTGGCCGCCGGCACCGGCGGGACCGCGCTCATTCTTACCCAGCGCGACACCCCGCCGGCGCGACTGGCAGGCGGCGGCCACGGTGGCACCAGCCAGCCGCTCCGGAACGTGGCTGCGATCAGAGCCAAGGCCGTCTCTTGGATATTGCATCAGGTCAGCCGGTCCGCGGTCGTGTCTTGCGATGTCGTGATGTGCGGTGATCTGGCCAGCAAAGGGTTCCCGGTTGCGAACCTGTGGCCCCTCGGCCCCCAGTCGAACGATCCGCTCAACTCCAACCTGGTGGTCTGCACCTCCGCCGTCCGAACCCAATTCGGTAGCCGGCTGGCCTCCGTCTATGCCCCGGCCGTCATCGCGGCCTTCGGCTCCGGGGCAGCCCGGATCGAAGTCCGGCTGGTCTACCCGGGTGGCACCGCCGCGTATCAGGCGGCTGAGCAGGCGGCGGCGCGGAGCCGGAAAGCCGCAGACGTGCAATTGCTGAAGAACAGCCGCATCACGTTCTCGCCCACGGCCATGGCGCAGTTGCGTGGCGGCCAGGTTGATCCACGGTTGCCGCAGCTCATCGCCACCATGGCCCAAAAGCACCCGGTGCAGATCGTGGACTTCGGCGGTGGGTCGCCCGGCGGCGGGCCGGCCAGCCTGCTGCGGTCGGTGGATCTGGCCGCCGCCGACACGCCGGCGCACCTGACACCCGCCGCATACCTCCACTGGCTGCACCGGCTCGTCAACGCACAGCGGGCCGAATACCGCCCCGCGCTGCGCCAGGTCACGCTGCCTACCGGCCAAAAGGTGCTGAGAATCGGGTACCTCGCGCCGAGCCCCCTCAGCTGAACCGGAGGCCCGCGCCGGCACCGGCCCGGGGCAGTTGGCCGCGCCGTTCGCCAGCCGCCCTCATGACCGGCCCTCCCCCCCCGCGCGGGGCCTGGGAGGGCTGGTTCCCTGCGCATACGGGCCCTAAGGTGGCAACCAAGGTCTCCATCGGTCTGCGCCGGTCGTGACTGTGGCCTGCCCCTCGGCGCACCCGCGCCGGCCGGCGCCACAGCCGGCCGGTCCGGCAGTCAGGAGGATCCATGAAGACCAGGGCCGCGGTCCTGCGTGGCACGGGCCAGGACTTTGAGGTCACCGAACTGGAACTCGATCCCCCCAAGACCGGTGAGGTACTCATCCGTTACGTGGCGGCCGGCCTCTGCCACTCGGACGAGCACCTGCGGCACGGCGACATCGTGCCGCGCTTCCCGATCGTCGCCGGGCACGAGGGCGCCGGGATCATCGAGGAGGTCGGCCCGGGCGTCACCCGCCTGCAGCCCGGTGACCATGTCATCTGCTCGTTCCTGCCGGTCTGCGGGCACTGCCGGTGGTGCTCGACCGGCAAGTCGAACCTGTGCGACATGGGCGCGGGCATCCTGGACGGCTCCCTGCCCGACGGCACCTACCGGTTCCACGGCGGCGGCGAGGACTTCGGCGGCATGTGCATGCTCGGCACATTCTCGCAGCGCTCGGTCATCTCCGAGAACTCCGCCGTCAAGGTCGACCCGGACCTGCCGCTGGACAAGGTCGTGCTGATCGGCTGCGGCGTGCCGACGGGCTTCGGCTCGGCGGTGCACGCCGCGGCGACCGAGCCGGGGGACACGATCGCCATCTACGGCATCGGCGGCATCGGCATCAACGCGGTCCAGGGGGCCGCGCTGGCCGGCGCGCGTAACGTCGTGGCGATCGACCCGCTCGCCAACAAGCGCGAGGCGGCCAAGCAGTTCGGCGCCACGCACAGCTGCGAGACCGCCGAGCAGGCACAGGCGCTGATCACGCAGCTGACCAGGGGCGTCGGCGCGGACAAGGCGATCGTCACGGTGGGCATCGTGACCTCCGAGGTCGTCACCAGCGCCTTCAACGCGATCCGCAAGGGCGGCACCGTGGTGGTGACCGGGCTGGCCGGCCCGACGAAGACGACGATCGAGCTTCCGGGCGCGATCTTGACCGTGTTCGAGAAGCGCATCCAGGGGAGCCTGTTCGGCTCCGGCGACCCGTTCCACGACATCCCGCGGATGGTGGAGCTCTACCAGGCCGGCGACCTGAAACTGGACGAGCTGATCACCTCGACGTACACGCTCGACCAGATCAACCAGGGCTACCAGGACCTGCTTGACGGCAGGAACATCCGCGGCGTCATCCTGCATGACAGCGACTGAGCCCGGCCGGCCCCCGGGTCGCTGGGGCGCGCGCCACCCATCGTCGGGCTCCGGCGGGAGCGTGAGGTGCTCTCGCACCGTTCTACGGCGCCGGCCAGCGGTACCACCTGAGCAGCGGTTGCTCATTTCTCACGGCGACGGCTACTCAGTCGGCGGCCCGCGTACTCATGCCGGCGCTGGATCAGGTCAGCCTGGAGTGGCGGCGGATACCTCACAGCGCGACCGTGATGGCCGCCGCCCGGACCCTCCGGCGCCCGCCGTGGGCCTGGCCCGGGCCGGTCAGCCGCGGGGACCGGGACGCGGGGGCGGTTGCGGGTCGCTCGCCTGCCCGGCGCGGAACGGCTGCCAGGCGATAACCGGGCGAACCGGGGCCGTGCTGCGCGCCCGCAGCGCGCCGGCCCACACCCCCGCGCCGTAGGCCACGTCGTCGGCCAGGTGGGCGAGCACGTACCGCACCGGGTCCAGCGACCGGCGGCCGGCGGCCCAGGCCGTCAACGGCGGCCCGAGCAGCAGCGACCCGGCCGCGGCGCGGCGCGCCCACCGCCGCGACCGGCTGGTCCCGCCGGGTGCCGCGAGCGCGGCGGCCAGCACCGGCGCCGCGTACTGGCAGGCATAACGGCCCATGCCGAGCCAGGTCTGCCGGGTCGCGGTGAGCATCGCGGGCAGCACCCCGCGGGCGGGCAGCCCGGCCCGGTGCAGCGTGGCGCGCATGGCGAGCACCGATCCGGCGAAGCTGAGGCCGGCCACGGCCGGGCGCCCGGCCAGCAGCCCGGCGACGGTCAGCGCCGGCCACGGGTGCAGCGCAAGCGGCGGCACCTGGCCGGGGTGCCGCATCGTCAGCGGCGCCGCGGACGTGCCGTAGCGGAACCGCCGCGCGAGCAGCGCCGGCCAGCCGTGCGGCTCGTGGTGGGATACCCGGACCGCCGGGTCGTAGCGGACCCGCCAGCCCGCGTCGTGCAGCCGCCAGACCAGGTCCACGTCCTCGCCCCAGCGCAGCGCCGGGTCGAAGACGCCGCCGGTCCCGGCGGCCGGGGTAAGGGCGGCGCGCCGGACCACGAGGGCCGCGGTGGGCACGTAGGCCACCCGGGTTCCGGGCACCACCCGTGCCTCGGCGCTGCCGAGGTCCAGGCAGCACGCCGCGGTGGTGTAGCGGCCGGCCCAGCCGGGCCCGGCCGGCACCGCGACCAGCCGCGGGGCCGCCGCCGCCACGGCCGGATCGGCCAGGTGCGCGGCCAGCCGTTCGATCCAGCCCGGCTCGGGCACGCAATCGCTGTCCAGGAACGCCACCAGTTCGGTCGTCACGCGTGGCAGGCCGCTGTTCCTGGCGGCACCGGGGCCGCCGTTGACCGGCCGCCGCACCAGCGCCGCCCCGTGCGCGGCGGCGATGCCCGCGACCGCCCCCGGGTCCTGCGATCCGTCGTCCACGACCAGCACCGGGTAGTCGCGCCCCAGCGCGGCCAGGCAGCGGTCCAGGAGGGCCGCGCGGTCCCGCACCGGGATGAGCACCGTGACGTCGGGCCGCACGGCCGGCTCCGGCGGCCGGGGATGGGCCAGGCCGGCGTCGGTGAGCTTGCGGGCCAGCCTGCCCGCGGCGGCGCCGCGCACCGGGCCGGCCCGAAGTTCCGCCAGCGCGCTGCGGCCCGCCGGGGACAGCCGCAGCACGCGGGCAGGCGCGCCGCCGAACAGGGTGCCCGCGTCGAGTTGCTTGGTGCCCGGGTCGATGGCCACGCCGAAGCCGGCGGGCAGCGCCGGGGTTCCCGGGCCGCTGGAGGATGCACCGCCGCCGGCGGCACCAGTTCGACCGGAACGTACACCGGCACCGCCGCCAGGTGCGCCGAAGCCGCCGGGGGCGCCGGCACCGTCGCCGGGGGCGCTGTCGCCGGGGGCACCGGCGTCGGGGGCGCTGTCGCCGGGGGCACCGGCATCGGGGGCACCGGTATCGGCTCGTTCGGCGTGGGTCACAGCGCAAGGCCCCCGTCCACAGGCACGACGGCGCCGGTCATCCCGCTGCTCGCCGGGCCGGCGAGGAAGGCCAGGACGGCGGCCACCTCGGCGGGGTCGAGCAGCCGGCCCGCGGGCTGCTGCCCGGCGAACGCCTGTGCCCCGGGCAGCCGGTACAGCCGGGCGCTCTCGTCCAGGATCGGGGTGGCGGTCGAGCCCGGGCTGACCGCGTTCGCGGTGACGCCGCTGTCGGCCAGTTCGGCGGCGAGGGCACGGATCAGCCCGGCGACGCCCGCCTTGGCCGCGCAGTACGCGGCGAGCATCGGCAGGCCGCGGGTGGCCGCCGCGGACGCCACGGCCAGGAACCGCCCGGACCGCGGCGAAGGACGGCGCAGCAACGCCGGGACCGCGGCCCGGGCCAGCGACAGGACACCGCCGAGGTTGACGTCGAGCACCGCCTGCTGCTGGGCCGGCGGAACCCCCCAGAGCGGCGCCCCGCCGGCGATCACGCCCGCCGCCGCGACGGCCGCGTCCAGGCCGCCCCAGCGCCGCTCCGCCTCCGCCACCGCGGCCAGGATCGCGGCCGAGTCGCGCACGTCGGCGACGAACGGCCGCACCCGGCCGGCCCCGGCGCCCTCGCACGCCCGGGCCACCACCGCGGACAGGTCAGCCGGGGTGGCCATCGGGTACGGCAGCGCGGGGTCGTCGGCCACGGCGTCCACCGCCAGGACCGACCACCCGGCACCGGCCAGCGCCAGCACGGTCGCCGCTCCGATGCCGCGCGCGGCCCCGGTGACGACCGCCACCCGGCCGGTCATCCACCCACCTCCCCGGCCGTGATCTGCCCGCCTCCCGGGCGCCAGGCGCGGACCGAGGGCAACTCAGCGCCCTGGGGCGAACCCGGCCAGCGGGTTCGCGTTGCAGGCCGTCACCGGCGGCCGGGCGGTCACCGGCGGCTGGGCCCCCACCGGCGGCCGGGCGGTCACCGGCGGCCGGGCGGTCACCGGCGGCTGGGCGGTCACCGGCGGCTGGGCCCCCACCGGCGGCCGGGCGGTCACCGGCGGCCGGGCCCCCACCGGCGGCCGGGCCGACAGCGTGAGCGGCACCGGCCGGCGCTCCCCCGCCCGGTGCGGGGCGGGGCGATGCGGGGCGGTCCGGTGCGAGTGGTCGGAAGACGGCCGCGGCGCCGCGGTGGCTGCCGCGAGCGCCCGCTCGCCGTGGCCCTTGACACACTCGGGGTCCGGGCCATCCAGCGGCAGCCCGGTGAAGAACTTCGCCGCCATGCACCCGCCGCGGCAACTGCCATACGCCGAGCAGGACTCGCAGGCTCCGCCTGCCTGCGGGCGGCGCAGCCGCGCGAACAACTCCGACCGCTGCCACACCCCGGCGAACCCGCCGGGGTCGCGCACATTCCCCGCAAGGAAGCTGGGGTGGATGGCGAAGGGGCAGGCGTACACGTCGCCGACCGGATCGATCAGGCACACGACGCGCCCGGCGCCGCACAGGCTGAGCCCGGGCAGCGCGCCGTCGTACCCGCTCAGGTGGAAGAAGGAATCTCCGGTGAGCACGTCCGAGCCGTGGGCCACCAGCCAGTCGTACAGCTCGCGCTGCTGCCCGGCGGTGGGGTGCAGCTCGTCCCACACGCCGGCGCCCCGCCCCGAAGGCCGCAGCCTGGTAATCCGCAACTGCGCGCCGAACCGGTCCGCGAGGGCCTTGAACGCATCGAGCTGGCCGACGTTGTGCCGGGTCATCACCACCGAGATCTTGAACCCGGCGAACCCGGCATCGGCCAGGTTCCGCATGGCGCGCAGCGCGGTCTCATACGACCCGCGCCCGCGCACCGCGTCGTTCACCCCGGCGGTCGCGCCGTCCAGCGAGATCTGCACGTCCACGTAGTCCCGCCCGGCCAGCCGCCTGGCGATCCCGGGAGTGATCTTCACGCCGTTGGTGGAGAACTTGACACCGACGTCATGGCCGGTCGCGTATTCCACAAGATCCCAGAAGTCCGGCCTTACGGTCGGCTCGCCGCCCCCGATGTTGACGTAGAAGACCTGCATCCGCTGCAGTTCGTCGATGACCGCCGTGCACTGCCCGGTGGTCAGCTCCCGCGGGTCCCGCCGCCCGGAACTGGACAGGCAATGCACGCACGACAGGTTGCAGGCGTAGGTCAGTTCCCAGGTCAGGCAGATCGGCGAGGCCAGCCCGTAGGCGAACTGGTCAGCCAGGGATAGCGCCCCCGCGCTCATGCGGTCCCCCGCTGGCAGATCATCCGTGACGCTGCCAGGGTCTCCAGGGCGCGGGCGTATTTCAGCAAATCCCCGGCCTGTATGCCGGCGGCGGTGCACGCCGCGCGGGCGCTGGGCTGCGTGCCCAGCGAGCGCACCACCGCGAGCAGCGCGGGGCTCTTCAAGAACGAAAGCTGCCGGGTGCCGAAGTGGTAGAGCAGCGCGCCGAACGCTTCGGGGCGAACGCGTACCTGGGCGTCCAGCCGCCAGGGTGCGTCCAGGTCGAATCCCACGGGCTTAGTAGACGCCGCACATGCCATCGATGGAGACCTCCTCGACGAGCACGTCGTCGCCAAGGTCGCTGGCCGGGTCGCCGACGGGGGTGGTGACGGTCGTCTGTTCGGTCGGCTCGGCGGTGGAGGTGTCGGCCATGGTGGCTCCTTCGCGACGCGAGTTGGGCCTATATTCGTCACAGGTGTGCTGAATATAGGCAGGCTAACGCGGCGGCGGGCCGCGTTGACCGTTCCGGCCGCGGGCGGCGGTTCGCGGGCGGCGGCGGGCCGCCATCCCGGCGCGGCGGGCCGCCATCCCGGCGCGACGCCATCCCGGCGCGGCGGGCCGCCATCCCGGCGCGGCGGGCCGCCGTGACGGAGCGGTACCGCGCCGCGGGGCTCCCCGGTGAGGAGACCCGAGATGGCAAGCACGAGGGACTGGTTCGAGACGGTCGCCGAGGCGCAGCGGCGGGCCAAGCGGCGGCTGCCCCGGTCGGTGTACCTGGCGGTGCTGGCCGGCGCCGAGGCGGGCGTGACGATGCACGACAACGTCACGGCGTTCTCGGAACTCCGCTTCCGGCCACATGTGGCCGGCCTGCCCGCGCAGCGCCAGCTTGCCACCACCGTCATGGGCCACGAGGTCAGCCTTCCGGTGCTGATCTCGCCCACCGGGGTGCAGGCCGTGCACCCGGACGGCGAGGTCGCGGTGGCGCGCGCAGCGGCCGGCGCCGGCACGGCGATGGGCCTGTCCTCGTTCGCGTCCAAGCCCGTCGAGGAGGTCGCCAAGGCCACCGACAAACTGCATTTCCAGTGTTACTGGGCCGGCAGCCGGGACGACATCCTGGCCCGAGCGCAGCGGGCGCGGGCGGCCGGCGCCACGGGCCTCATCCTCACCCTTGACTGGGTGTTCGCCACGCGCCGCGACTGGGGCAGCCCCTGGATCCCAGAGCACCTGGACTTCCGGGCCATCCTGCGGCACGTCCCGCAGGTCGCGGTCCGGCCCGGCTACCTATCCCGCTGGCTCCGCAGCGGCTCCCTGCCCGACCTGGGCGTGCCCAACTCCGCCGGCGGTGACGGGCAGGTCCCCAGCTTCTTCGGCGCCTACGGCCAGTGGCTGGGCTCGGCCCCGGTCACCTGGGCAGACCTTGCCTGGCTGCGGGACCGGTGGGACGGCCCGTTCATGATCAAGGGCATCACCCGGCCGGATGACGCGCGCCGCGCCGCTGACATCGGCGCCACGGCGATCTCGGTGTCCAACCACGGCGGCAACAACCTCGACACCACCCCGGCGACCATCCGCTGCCTGTCGGCCGTCGCCGACGCCGTCGGGGACCAGGTCGAGGTGCTTCTCGACGGTGGCATCCGGCGCGGCGGCGACGTCGTCAAGGCCCTCGCCCTCGGCGCCCGCGCGGTCATGATCGGCCGGCCCTACCTGTGGGGCCTGGCCGCCGGCGGGGAGCGCGGGGTCAGCAACGTGCTGGAGATCCTGCGCCAGGGCATCAGCGAGGCCCTGTACGGGCTGGGCAAGGCCTCCATCCACGACCTGACCCGCGACGACGTCATCGTGCCGGACGGCTTCACGCTCACCCAGAAGCCCTGACCGAGGCGAGCACCCCAAGCTGTCGATGCTCGTGGCTCGCCGGCGTGATTCGGGCGCCTACCGCTCGCCCAGCCGGCCGGCGAGCCACGACCGCATGCTGTCCTGGGCGGCGGTGGCCATGGCCGTCGGCAAGGAGGTAAAGCCGTGGGGCGACTCCGGGAACAGCCGGAGGTCAACCTCGTTGCCTGCCGCTGACAGGCGGGCCGACGCGGCGGTTCATTCGCCGATGACGGCCCGGTAGGTCCTGCGGAACTGAGCGTCGCTCACCGGCCACCGCTCTCCGCCGCGCCCTTCCACTACCCAGTCGCCGGGCTGCGCGACGGCCCGGCCCTCCAGGGTCCGCAGCACCCGCTCGTCACTGACCTGCCAGGCGAGGTGGGTGCCGGTCCGGCGCCAGCGCTCGCCGCCGAGGGGCTCATGGCTCGCCCGGAACGCGCTGTCCCTGATCGTTCGCTCGTCGCCGCGCTCGTCGAGCACGCGCCAATCCCCGGCCTCGCCGCGCAGTTCACCGCCCGCCGTGTCGGTCCACCGCCGCCGGGCGTACAGCCGCTTGGCCCGAACGGTGCCGATCCGGCGGAACTCGGCGGCACCTGGGGGCCCACCCTTCGGCACGACCGGCACGAATCCCACGTCCTCCAGTTGCGCGAGCTGCGACCGCAGGTGCGCCACGACGCCGGCCCGGTCCTCGGGTGCCAGCTTCTCCCACGGCACCACCTTGCTGTTCACCAGCGCATTACCGGCCGCGGCGCTGCCGCTCCCGGGGACCGCGGTCCAGCCGGCCGCCAGCCGGCGCCGGTACCAGCGGGTGTGCTCGGCCCGTGCGACCTGTTCCAGGTCGGCATCGTTGAGCTCGATGTAGCTGCCGGGCATCACCGCCCGGCCCGGCACCCACTGCCGCCCGCGGGCCGCGACGGCGGTCATCACGGACCGGAGCTGCAAGATGTTGTCCCGGCGGATGAACTCGTCCAGGTCCGTCCACGGCTGCCTGGCCGGCGCCTTCGGATCACCGGGCGCCGGGGGGTTGCGGAGCCGGTGGCACTCATGCCAGTGCCGGGCGACCCTGGTCCAGGCGTCCTCCGGCACCCGGCCGCCGACGAGCAGGGCCCGCCGGTAGGGGCGCAGCTGATCGAAGATCGCCCCACCGGTTCCGGCCCCGTCGGAGGCCAGCACGAACACCGGGATGCCCGGGTGCAGCCGGGCCACGCGCCCGGCCTCATGGATGGCGGACTCGCCGAGCGTGTCGGCCACCACCACCGCGGTCTGCGCCGCCGTGGCCGGTGCCATGGCGTCCAGCATGCCAAGCAGCGTGCCCTGCCACGGGCTGGGCTCGGTCCGGCTGGCCGGCATCGCCTGGGCAATGGGCGGCGGTGACGTGGCCAGGTATTCACGACGCAGGTCATTGGCCCGCTGGTCGAGCAACAGCACGCTCTCTATCGGGGGGCCGGGCTCGTGGCGGCCGGCTCCACCTGGGCCGGCCAAGTCCAGGCCAGGTCCGTCCCGGGCGGCCCCAGCCCTTCCGGCCCCGTCCAGGGCGGCCCCGTCCCGCCCAAGCCTGTCCCGGCCAAGCCCGTCCCGGGCGGCCCGGCCGATCGCCGCGGCCTGGCCCAGTTGCTTGCGTTCCCAGGCACGCCGGGCCAGCTCGCGGAGAATGGCCAGCGCCAGCGTGCTGTCCCCGCACAACAGCACCCGTGTGGCCCCGGTCTGCGCCAGCTGGTCGGCTACCGCCGACGCCGTGGACTCGTGCGCGCTGAGGGCGTCCTCCAGCCACAAGGCGGACATGCCGATGTGCGCGCCGCGCCAGTGGTCCGCGTGCCGGGGGTCGTCGATCCGGGCGACCAGGTGCGGCTGGCGTTCGGCGTCCGGCCGGTACCGGCGCAGGCATGCCTTGGCCGCGGCCAGGACGGCCTCGTTCTCGGCCACGTCTTCACGCAGCGCGTAAAGGCGCCGCAGCGCACACCCGCGGTTGCCGGCGATGACCGGCAGCAGCACCCGCGCGGCAGCGCAGGCTGGCCGATCATGACGTGGGCGCCGGTGGCCCGCGCGTCGTCCAGCAACGGGTGGGCGGCGTCGGGCTCGATCACCACGATGCTGGCCGGCCGGCCGGTCCGCGCGAGTTCTTGCAGGAAGGGGATCGTCATCGCGTCCAGGCCGGTGACGATGACGGCGTCGCGGACCAGCCGCGCCCGCAACCGGTCCACCGGCTGATGCCACAGCACCGCCGCGACGGCCACGGCACCGGCCAGGGTGGCGCCCAGGCAGACGACGCCGCCCAGTTGCAGCGCCAGGGGCTGCTGCCCCATGCAGCCGCCGCTCGGATAGCTGGGCGGGTTGCCAACGTAGAGGTTGAGCACCCAGCCGGCCACGGCGGTGACGCTCTGCCGGCCACGGCACGGGGCCAGCGCCGAGGTGGCCAGGACGCCCCCGATCACCACCATGGCCACCACGATGGTCAGCCCGGCCACCTGCCGTTGCAGCCGACGCGGCCGCCAATAACAGACCAGGGCCACCAGCCACAAAGCCACCAGGACCAAAGGCGCCCCGGCATTTCCCGGGCGCAGCCAAACCCGCCACCACGCCTGGTCCAGGTAAAGCCATCGCTGGTGCGCCGCCGAAACCCACGCGCCCCACGCGAGGTACCCCGTGGCGGCTGCCCCGAGAAGGGCGGGGGCCACCCACAGGACCCGCGTGCTCCCGCGGACCCTGGCGAGCCGACCCGGCATCACGGTGCCCCCATCCCGCCCATGACACCGGCCGATAAATCCCGTTTGTACGGGCGAAACAGTTCAAGCTGGCCTAACACTCCCAGCCTGCCATAGCGGCACGAGGCCGCCTAGTATCCGCGGCCATCGTTTGGCCGCATTGGCATGGGTGTCTGCATAGGTAAGTGTGGGTTAGCCCGGCTATGGGCGCCGCAGCGGCAGCCGCACAATGCCCCGATGAAGGTTGGCCGATATGAGGAATGTAACTGTTACCAGACTGAGCACACGAAGGCTCTTGCCCTATGACAAGCAGGCGCTACCCTTGTCGCCTGGCACCAATCCGTGGTGGCAGCGCAACGGACCCAGGGCACCTCACACCGAAGCCCCCATGACGCAGTACAAGCTTCGTTACTCGGAGTGATAACTCCGAGGCTTTTGGGTACTAAGCGTAATCAGAGTGACAGCGCGTCTAGATGGGGCAGGGGACATGAGATCTACTGGTGAGGGTGCGGGCGTTTCGTCATCGCTACTCAATCTCGGCGGAGTGCCGCTGGAGCAGTTGACCGCTCTGGCACCGGCCACGCTCGAGACGATGGTGCAGCGGGTTCTTCCCGGCTCTCAGCCTTCCTCCGTCCCCACGCCGACCTTCGGCTCCTGCATCTGACGGCCCATCCAGCGTGGCATGGGCGGGCAGTCTGTTCCGCTGAGCCAGTTCGTACTCAAGGTTCATAGCCGGTGCGACCTGGCTTGTGATCACTGCTATATCTACGAGGCTGCCGATCAAAGCTGGCACGGCCGGCCGATGGTCATCTCCGACGAGGTGGCCGTGCGCACGGCACATCGGATCGCCGAACACGCTCGCGCGCACGCGCTGAAAGACGTCCAGGTCGTCCTGCACGGCGGCGAGCCGTTGCTGGCGGGGCGGGAGCGGCTCCGGCGCATCATCGCCGCGCTGGAGGCCGCGGCCGACGGCGTATGCCGCCTGGACCTGCGGATTCACACCAACGGCGTCCTGCTCAGCAACGCGCTCTGCGAGTTGTTCGCCGAGCACGGGGTCAAGGTCGGGATTTCCCTCGACGGTGACCGCGCCGCCAACGACCGGCACCGCCGGTACGCCGACGGGCGCAGCAGCTACGACAAGGTGACCGCCGCGATCGGGCTGCTGCGCACCCCGGCGTTCCGGCACCTCTACGCGGGCCTGTTGTGCACCATCGACACCGCCAACGACCCGCTGGCGGTGTACGACTCGCTGGTGGCCCTGCGGCCGCCCCGGATCGATTTCCTGCTGCCCCATGCGACCTGGGACGCCCCGCCCCCGAGAAACCGGCCCGGCGACCGCGAGTACGCCGGCTGGCTGACCGCCATCTACGACCGGTGGACCGCCCAGGGCCGCCCGGTGCAGATCCGCACCTTCGACTCGATCCTGTCCATGCTGGCCGGCGGCCCGAGTTTCACCGAAGCCCTCGGCCTGGAGCCGGCCGGCCTGGCCGTCGTCGAAACCGACGGCAGCTACGAGCAGGTCGACTCGCTGAAGGCGGCTTTCGACGGCGCCCCGGGCACCGGGACCAACGTCTTCGAGCACGACCTCGACACCGTCGCGCGCCACCCGGGCATCCAGGCACGCCAGCAGGGCATCGCCGGGCTGTGCGAAACGTGCCGGCGATGCCCGGTCGTCAACACCTGCGGCGGCGGCCTGTACACCCACCGCTACAAGAGCGGCCGCGAGTTCGACAACCCGAGCGTTTACTGCGCCGACCTGCTCCAGCTCATCACCCACATCGACGGCAACCGGCCCGCGGTCACGGTGGGCCTGCCCGGGATCCCGGCGCACGCACTCGCCGCCGAGGACCTGGCGGCACTGGCCACCGGAACCGGCGAGGCCGCGGTCATGGCCCAACTCGCCGATGCCCAGCAGAGCCTGCTGCGCGCCGTGCTGGGTTCGGTTTACCAAGCCGCAACCACCGGCGCCCACGCGGAGCCGGCCACGGCGAACCTGCGTGCCGCCTGGGCATTACTGACCACGCTCGACCAAGCCCAGCCGCAGGCCCTCGGCGCGGTGCTGCGCCACCCTTACGTCCGCGCCTGGGCGACGCGCTGCCTGGAACTGCTCCGGCCCGCCACGGCCCGGCGGGGCACGGATCCAGCGCGGACCGGCCACAGGCCAGCCGACCTCGGGCATCTTGCCGCGATCGCCGTGTCAGCGGCGGTGCGTGCCCGGGTACCGGCCACGCTCGAAGTGCCGGTCGTGGACCACGCCGTGCATCTGCCGACGCTCGGCCGGCTGAGCCTGGGCGCAACGCAGGCCCGCGCCCCGGCGGGGCCGGAGCCCAGCACCGCCACCATCGATGTCCACGCCGACGCCGTCACCGTCGAGGCGGGCGGGATGAACTGCACGCTGGGCATCGCTGACGTGCTCGGCCGTGAGCCGGGGAACGGCGCACACCGCGGCGGATGGCAGCCGGTGCGAACGCTCCGCGCGCCGGGGATCTGCGTCGCGCTCGAGGACACCGATCCGTACCGGGACGGCCATCCATGGCCCGCCGTGCCCAGGCTGACAGATTCCGAGTTCACCCGCTGGCAGGCCCTGTTCCAGGAGGCATGGCAGGAGATCACGCTCAGGCATGAGGCTCTCGCGTGGGGCCTCGCCGCGGGACTGACCACGCTCCTGCCGCTGTCCTGTGCAGCGAATGACGGTGACACCAGCACCGCTGCCAGAGATGCGCCTGGCGCTGTCGCTCTCGCACTGCCGGACGACCCGGTCAGCCTGGCGTGGCTGCTCATCTACGGTTTTCAGCAGGTGAAGCTCAACGCCGTGCTGGATCTTTACGACCTCTACGACCCAGCCGACGACCGCCTGTTCCCCACACCGTGGGCGGAAGGCAAGCAGCAACTGGAGGGTTTGCTCCGCGACACCTACGCACATCTGGCGGGCACGGGCTTCTGGCGCGTGCGCCAGCGACTCGCGGGTGGCGCGGCCGCCGAGGTGGCCGGCCAGCGATTTGCGCATTGGCGAGCAGACACCCTCGGAGCCATCCAGATCTTGGTAGGCTCTGGCTCGCTTACGCGGCTGGGCACAGAGTTCGTCGAAAAGATGTGGCATTCGGCCGGTCCCTAGCCAATGGGATCCATAGACCCCTAGGGAATGCATTGATAGGCATCTCAGGTTCACTGGCTGTTGAATGAGTCTGCCGATGGCCTGCCTACTGGCTGGCCAAGGTAAGCGGTTGATCGGTTCGATACTGCAGGGTATTCCGGTGCATCACTGGCACAACGTGGCCAGCGGTGACCAGACGGCCGTGGTCAGCCTGTGGGTGGGCGTGGCCAGCCTGATCATAGCGATTGCCGGCTTGATAGTAACGCTCGCCATGCTGCCAAAATGGTGGCGCGCAAGAACAGAAAGAAAGGCAGGCAGAACTAGCGGAACGCGAGACCGAGTTTCGTGTGCCAGAGATCAAGTGCATCGTGACAAAGCTCGACGCCGCGATCGTGGCCGATGACCCACGGCTGATACGGCGCCTTCTCGAGGAGTGGCGCACAGTGGCCGCAGCTGTTTATGGCCTCCTGCTGGATGCCAAATCTGATGCGGTCCTCAGATGCATGTTCACCAGTATGTCGCTTGCGCGGGAAGCCAGTAACGCCTTGCTCAGGGGCGAGTCCGCCCGGTCCGCCTGTATAGATGCCCAGGACGCTATCGCGCATGCCCGTGACGCCTTGATCACCTGGGTCAGCAGGAAATCGAGACGCGCGCGGCGTCATTAGCCCTAATCATTCCCACTGATCGGTCGCTGGACTGGGCACCCGGTGGGCGGCATCGATGTAGGCGGGGCTGGCGCGCCAGCGGCGCAACCGCGCAGGCACGTTGGTGACCACAGGCTGTAGCGCCAGCCGTTGTGTTCACCGGATTGGTTGTGTGGCCCAGTGCGCCGGGTTGGTGCCCAGCAGGTGCAGGTGGCGGGCGAACAGGCCGGCCAGATCCACGCTGGCCAGGCCCGCGCCGGGGCGATTGCTTCGCTCGTCGATCTGCACCGACAGCCCGCCGGCGCTGGCGGCGCACAACGTCTGCCCGAAGGGGCCGCGGGTGACGATCACCCGGTAGCCCTTGACGACCTCATGAACGGGAGGGCCCTGCGCACCGGCCCGGGCACGAACCCGGCTGGCCCGCCAGGCCCACGGTGAAGGTGAGGAACGGGCGGGCGTGTGGCCCGGTGCTCGTCGCGCCGGTGCTGACCGACCAGTGGCTGGCGTAGAGCACGTGGCCGTCGGGACGGTAGGTGACGCCGTTCCACTCGGGCATCCAGGCCCGGACCCCGCTGATCAGGCGCCAGGAGGCGGGCAGGCCGGTGAGCTGGATGGGGAAGGCGACCGGCGGCGCGGCGTGCCCGCCGAACCGGGCGTGACCGGCGGCCTTCACCGCAACCTGCCGCCCGTGGCGACCAGGCGGCGTCGTCTTCCCGAGTTCCAGCACGGCCCAACTGCCGGGCGCGTACTGCCAGGCCAGCGCCCGCCACGGCCAGGGGGCAGCGTAGGCGGTCGCCCAGAACGCGCGGTGCCCACGGATATCGGGTGCCCGGCCGGTGAGGGCAAGCGGCCCGAACGGGTAATACGCCTTGCACGTGAGGCCGCGGGCCTTGGTGAGCTGGCAGCCACCGGCCGGATACGCCAGCAGGTACCACGGCCGCCTGGACAAGCTGGGCGGACCAGCCACCTGGTAGGTTGCCCCCCGGGTGGTGCCGCCTTCCAGGAGCTTCCTTCCCGCGGGCAGCCACCCGAACACGGCATAGGGGATCAGCGGGTTGAACTGCTGCGCCGCGGCGGGCTTAGCAGGTGCTGGCCTCCCCCCGGGGCGGGCCCCAGCTACGGCGACGGCCACCACCGTGACCACCGCGGCCGCCAGCACCGGAATGGTGACCAGCAAAGCCCGCCGGCGGCGGCGGAGCCTGACGCCCGCCCGCAGCGCGCTGCCTGCAACCGGTCCGATCGGCGGCTCATCGGCCAGCGCGCTGCCCAGCAGGTTCCGCAGGGTTGACTCATCCACCGCAGCTGCCCCTGTCCTGCGTTCCTCTTTCCCCAGCGCTGGGGGGGCCAGACTCGGCCAGCGCCTCGCCCAGCACCGCATGCAACCTGTGCAGGGCACGTGCGCTGAGGGCTTTCACGTTGCCCGTCGAGCAGCCCAGGACATCGGCGACTTGCTCCACGCTCAGGTCGGCCCAGTACCGGAGCACCACCACCGCCCGCGCCCGCGGCGGTAGCGTGGCCAGGGCATCCAGCACCACCATCCTCGTCTCGAGGGCGGGGGCCGGGGCTGCGCGGTCGGGAAACCACCCGGTGAGCAGCTCGCCTGTGCGCTTCAGCCGCCGCGGGGTCAGGTAGGCATTGACGAGCGTGCGGTTGGCGTAGGCGTGCACCGCGTCGTGCCGCCTGATCTCCCGCCACGCCACGAACACCTTCGCTAGCGCCGTCTGCGCCAGGTCCTCCGCGGTATGCCAGTCACCACACAGCAAGAACGCTGTGCGCCGCAGCCTCGGCGACATGACCGTCGCGAACTCGACGAACTCCTCCGCCGATGACACCTGACCAGCGCTCCTCCAAGACGGCCGACCATCGGTCGGCGATGTGGGCGCCCCTGCAGCCGGCTTCACCGACAATAAACAGATGCGTCAGACGGTGAATGAGGTTGCATCGCGGGCACAGTAATGTTTTCCCCGGGTACTACTGGCGCGCGCGGCCTGCGCCTGTACCAACTCGGATCATTCACGGTGGTGGGCTGCCGGCCTGAGATGGCCGCCGGGCCGCGCGGCCAGCGCAGTCTTTTCGACGGGTGCCGCAGCTCGTGGCCTCGGCCTGCCAGCCGCCGGGGCGGCACCAGACCTGCTTCCCCGGCCGTGGTGCCGTAGGGGCCGCCGTGTTCGGAGCCGGGTGGCGAGGTCTGCCGCACCGCGCCCCCTTCTTCAGGCGCTCCGTCCTGCCGGACGCGGTAGGGCATGACATCTGCGTGCTGCGCCCTGGCCACGAAACCTGCCGAGAGCGTTCCGCCGAACCAGTTGGATGCTGCCTACCTGCATCGACACCCGGCCAGAACCGACGACAGAGCCAATCAGCCTTCCCACCCGCCGTCCGAACCGACGGTCCCGGCCCGGACGGCCACCGCCCGGCGGACCGGTACGGCAGCGACGCCTCTGGTCACCTTCGAAGATCTCTTATATCATCATTTAGCCTGGTAGTTCTTGGCGGTAACGCCGTTCGTGGCTGGCGGGGGCGACCGGCTGATGGGCGGCGTGACAGGGGAAGGCGCCGATGGTTTCAGGGCGCGAGGCTAGGCCGTATTTCTTTCTGAGTTACGCGAGGACGCCCAAAAGAGATCCGTCCGACCGGGACGACCCGGACCGCTGGGTTTACAAGCTCTACAAGGATCTTTGCGCTGAGATATTGCAGATGACCGACGCCCGGCCCGAGGAGGCCGGGTTCATGGACCGGGAAAACAAGATCGGCGCCGAATGGTCTCCCGAGCTGACCGCCAGCCTCGCGAGATGCCGGGTCTTCGTGCCGCTTTACTCCCGGCGTTACTTCGAAAGCGATAACTGCGGCAGAGAATGGTTCGCCTTTGCCCGCCGCGAGATCACCCGGCGGGCCCGCGGAGGCCAGATGGTGGACGCGGTCGTCCCGGCGCTCTGGACCAGGCTCGACCGCGACAGGCTCCCGAACGTGGCGCAGGCCGTGCAATTCGACCACAACGTCCTGGGCGAGCGGTACTGCACCGAAGGCTTCTACGGGATCATGAAGCTGCAGAACTACCGTGCCGATTACCAGCGGGCCGTGCACCGGCTCGCCGAGCGCATCATCGCGATCGGCGACGAGAGCACCGCCGTCGCCGACGACACCGCGGCCCACCCGCTATCGGCCGCGGATTTCGACTCGCTGCCGAGCGCCTTCGGGCCGGCCAGTGCCAGCCGTACCGCCGGCGGCCAGCTTCAGATCGCGGTCCTGGCGCACGACACCTCGTCGCTGCCGCCGGGCCGGGCCGCTGACTACTACGGCGCGACGCCGCACACCTGGAGCCCGTACCGGCCGGATTACCCTCAGCCGGTGGCGGACTACGCCCAGGAACTTGCGAAGAAATGCCTGGACTGTAAACCGCTCGTTGGGACCTTCGAAGAAGATATGGCCAAGTGGGGCGGCAACGCGCCTCAGCCGCCGCCGTGCCTTTGCCTGGTGGACGCCTGGGTCAGCGTGTCGCCCAGGCATCAAGAACAGCTAGAACAACTGGATCAGGTCACCGAGCCCTGGGTCAGCGTCCTGGTCCCCTGGAACAGCCAGGACCTGGGGATGCGCACGGCCAGGGACGATCTTCGCGCGAATCTGCAGCAACACCTTGGCCGTAAGCTCGCCGGGGTCCCGAGGCGCTGCCAGATGGCCGCCAGCGGAATACCCACCCTCCAAGATTTTGGCCAGCTTCTGCCCGAGATGACGATGATCATGCTGAAGAGATTCCGTAAAGAAGCCACCGCCCATCCGCCCGCAGGTCCGGCCGTCGAGCGCCCGCGGCTGAGAAGAGCCGACCCCAGGGAAGCTGGAGAAGCCCGATGAACGAGACCGGCGAGGGCCAGATCATTACGTTCTACTCGTACAAGGGCGGCACGGGCCGGACAATGGCGCTGGCCAACGTGGCATGGATCCTGGCCAGCAACGGAAAGCATGTGCTCACCGTCGACTGGGACCTGGAATCGCCCGGGCTGCACAAGTTCTTTCACCCCTTCCTTGACGAGTCAACGGTAAGCGCCACCCCGGGCGTGATCGAGATCATCAATGACTACGCTTCGGCCGCGGTGGACCCGGGGCGGCGCGGCGACGACTGGCATTTAGAGTTCGCCCGGGTCGAACGGCACGCCGTCTCCCTCGAGTGGGCCTTCCCCGACGGCGGCAGGCTGGACTTTCTTTCCGCGGGCCGGCAGAACCGCGACTATTCTGCCGCGGTCTGCTCCCTGGACTGGGATAACTTTTACGACCGCCTTGGCGGCGGGCGCTTTTTCCGCGCGATGCGCGACGATATGAGGCAGAAATATGACTACGTGCTGATTGACAGCCGCACCGGCCTGAGCGACGTGGCGGACATCTGCACGATCGAGCTTCCCGACGTCCTCGCCATCTGCTTTACGCTCAGCGACCAGAGCATCGAGGGCGCCGCGAACGTGGCCCGCCAGATCAGCGGGCGTTACCGCGACCGCAACATCCGCGTACTGCCGTTCCCGATGCGCATCGAGGACGGCGAGAAGGAGAAACTGGACGTCGGCCGCGCGCTGGCGCGGATGAAGTTCGAGGGCTTCCCGGCGGGGATGACCCCGGAGACCTCGGCCCTCTACTGGGCCTCGGTGGAGGTGCCCTACAAGCCCTTCTACGCGTTCGAGGAGACGCTCGCCACCTTCGGCGACGACCCCGGATCGCCGGCGTCGCTGCTCTCCTCGTTCGAGCGGGTCACCGACTCCGTCACGGGCGGGGCCGTCACCACCATGCGGCCGATCGCCGAAGACCTCCGGCTGCAGTACAAGGAGGCGTTCGCGCGCAGGCAGCCCGCACCTTCGACCCAGGTCTACATCAGCTACGTCCCCGAGGACCGGATGTGGGCCGACTGGATGGAGGCCGTCTTGACCCGCGCGGGCTTCCGCGTCCTGCCGCGCAGCACCGTGCTGACCGGGGCCACCGGCGACGAGGGGCGCGGCAGCATCCAGGCCGAGCGCGAACTGCAGAACGCCCCCCGCGCCATCGCCGTGCTGTCCTCGGCGTACATGCACTCGCGCGACGCCCGGTCGATCTGGAAGACGCTGTCGCCGGCCGATGCCACCGACACGCACCGCCAACTGATCCCGGTCCGGATCAGCGACGTCCGCGTCACCGAGCCGTTCAACGAGCACCCGGTCGTGGACCTCGCCCGGATGGACGCGGCCCAGGCAACGGCGAAGCTGCTGTGGGCGCTGGACCGGCCCGCGCAGCCGCTCGGCAGCATGGCTGTGCAGGCCGAGGAGCCCCGGTTCCCGGGCGCGATCCCGCCGATCTGGAACGTCCCGCCGCGGAACGCCGACTTCACCGGGCGCGGCGCGACGCTGGAACTGCTCCGCGACAAGCTCGCCGGCGGCGGCCGGGCGGTGGTGGTCGCCCAGGCGCTGTACGGGCTGGGCGGCGTGGGCAAGACCCAGCTCGCGCTTGAGTACGCGCACCGCTTCATGGCCGACTACGACCTGGTCTGGTGGGTGCCGTCGGAGCGGCCCGAGGAGACCAGCGCGGCGCTCGCGGACCTGGCCCGCAAGATGGGCCTCAAGACCGGCGACAACGTGGCGGAGGCTGCCGAGGCCGCCCTGGAGGAGCTGCGCCGCGACACCACCCCGCACTGGCTGCTGATCTTCGACAACGCCGACGACCCCAAGCAGCTCGAGCCCTACCTGCCCACCGGGTCCGGGCACGTGCTGATCACGTCGCGGAACCAGGCCTGGACGCACTCCGCCGAGCCGCTCGAGGTGGACGTGTTCACCCGGGAGGAGAGCGTGGCCCACCTGCTGCGCCACGTGCCCGAGCTGGATGCCGAGGACGCCCGGCGCGTCGCCGAAGCCCTCGGGCACCTGCCGCTGGCGGTCGAGCAGGCCGCCGCGTGGCTGGAGCAGACCGGGATGCCGGCCCGCGTGTATGTCGAGCAACTGGGCGGCCAGTCCACCCGGATTCTCGCGCTGAACCAGCCACCGGACTACCCGATGCCGGTCGTCGCCACCTGGAACCTGTCCTTCGAACGGCTCAAGAAGCGCTCGCCCGCGGCGGTCCGGCTGCTGCAGCTCTGCGCGTTCTTCTCCCCCGGGCCGATCTCCATGGACCTGCTCTACAGCGACGAGATGAACTCCTCGCTGCTGCCGTTCGACGAGACCCTCAGCGAGAAGCTGATGCTCGGCCGTGTGATCCGCGACATCAGCCGGTTCGCCCTGGTCAAGGTGGACCAGGGTAGCAACTCGATGCAGATCCACCGGCTGGTGCAGGCGGTGATCCGGTCCCAGATGGACGACGACGAGCAGGCCGGGGCGAAACACGAGGTGCACAAGATCCTCGTCGGTGCCCGCCCCCGTCAGGGGGAGACCGACGACCCGGCGAACTGGTCCACCTACGACATCATCTGGCCCCACCTTGGCCCGTCCCAGGCCGAGGAGTGCGACGACCCGCGGACCCGCCAGCTGCTCATCGACTGGGTGCGCTACCAGTGGAAGCACGGTGAGTTCGAGGCCTGCCTGAGCCTGGGCCGCAGGCTGGAGACGCTGTGGATCCACCAGCTCGGGCCGGATGACCCCCAGACGTTGCACCTGCAGTTCCACATCGCCAACGTGCTGCGCTCCGAGGGCCGGTTCGGTGACGCGCGCGAGCTCGACACCTACGTGCTGGAACGGCAGGGCGCGGTGCTCGGGCCCGATCACCCGCACGCGCTCATGACCGCGAACGGGCTGGGCGCCGACTTGCACGCGCTGGGCGACTTCTCCGAAGCGCTGACGCTGAACCAGCGGACCTACGAGAGCTTCAAGGAGCAGTTCGGTGAGGATTACCCGCGGGCGCTGGTCGCGGCGCACAACCTCGCCGCCTCCTACCGCCTGGTCGGTGACTGCTTCGCGGCCCGCCGGCTGGACGAGGAGACGCTGGACCGGCAACGGCAGGTGCTCGGCCGCGAGCACCCCTACACCCTGCTGTCCGCGGCCAGCCTGGCCCACGACCTGCGCGCCGCGGGCGCGTTCCGTGAGTCGGTGGACCTGCTGCGCGACACCTGGGAGAGGTACCGGGACGCGATCGGCGACGAGATGACCGACACCTTGCGCGCCGCCACCAGCCTGGCCGTCTCGCTGCGCAAGGCGGGCGAACAGGCCGAGGCGATGAACCTCGCGCAGGACACCTACGAGCGGTACAAGCGCCGGTACGGCACGGACGCGCCCGACGCCCAGTCCTGTGCACTCAACCTCGCCTGCGACTACGCGGCCGTCGACGACATGCCGAGGGCGCTGCGGCTGGTGACCGACGTCAAGGCCGCGCACCAGGCCAGCCTGGGCGCGGACCACCCGAACACCCTGGTTGCCGCCAACAACCTGGCGTGCTACCTGCGGTGCATCGGGCGGCTCGACGAGGCACTCGCGCTGACCGACGACACGCTGCGCCGGATGCAGCGCAAGCTCGGCGACAGCCATCCGCTGACCCTGTCGAGCGCGGTCAACCTGGCCAACTGCCGTGGCGGCTCGGGGGACACCGAAACCGCCGAGGCGCTGGAGCGGCAGACCATCTCGCTGCTGCGCGAAACCCTCGGCCGCGATCACCCGGACACCCTCGTCTGCCAGGCGAACCTGGCCGTCACCCTGCGCCAGGCGGGGCGGGAGGCCGACGCCGAGGAACTCAGGGCGAAGATCATGGCCGACTTCGCCCGGGTCATCGGGCCGAGCCACCCGGACTGCGCGCAACTGACCAAATGGCAGCGGATCAACCGGGACCTGGAACCGCAGCAGATCTGAGCCCTAGCCTGAGGCCGGCCGCTTGCGCCTCACAAGTTCCCGATCCACGGGCTGGACGGCGCACAGCCACCGGAGGATGTCCGGCAGCACGTCCAGCGCGCCGAAGTGCGCGGCGCCCGCCTGCACCACCACCGCCGCGTTCGGGATCTTGTCGGCCAGCCACCTGGCGTGGCTCGCCGGGGAGAACACGTCGCTCGCGCCATGCCAGAGCAGCACCGGGACGGAGATGCTGGCGGGGTCGAATCCCCAGTCCGAGCAGAACGCGAGCACGTCGTCGATCCAGCCGTAGTCGGAGGTGCGGAGCGCCTCGGCGTACGTCCGGATCAGCATCGACCTGATGCCGCGGTCGGCGACCACCCGCCGGTCCGGGTCCGGCAGTTCGGCGTGCAGCCGGGCGATCAGGCTGGCGGGGTCGGCGCGGACCGCGCTGGCCACCTCCCTGGTGCGGGCGACGATGTCCGCGTAGCTGTTCGCCGCGGCGGTGTACTCGGCCACGTTGGACTGCGCCATCCCGTCGAACCAGTCCAGCCCGTCCGCGCCGTGCGGGGCTATCCCGACAAGGACGGCCACCCTGGTGACCTGATCGGCGAGCAAGGCGGCGCAGGCCAGGGCGTGCGGGCCGCCTCCCGACCGGCCGACGACCGAGAACTGCCCCAGATCGTGGGCGTCCGCGATGGCGATGACGTCGTCCACCACGTCCGCGACCCGCCGGCCTTCCAGCCGGTCAGACTCCCCGTAGCCCGGCCGGTCGAACGAAATCAGCTGGACGCCCAGCCGGTGCAGGACCGCCGATCTCGGGTGCGGGCCTAAGCGGCTTCCCGGGGTGCCATGCAGGAGGAACACCGGTCTGCCGTCGGGGTCGCCGTACACCTGGGTCGAAAGTCGCCTGCCGTCGGCCGTTCGCACCGTGTCCTTCAAGACTGCCCCTTGCCATGCTCGCGCCGCCGGCCCCAGCCGGCGGCGTTATCTCCAGCATGACTCGGTTCTCCCGCAAAACGTAAGACCGGGACACTTCGCCCATGCGCCTCGTCAGTACGCGGTGCTCATCGCCAGGCTGGCCAGGTGCCCGGTGGCTAACTCCGCCAGGCCATGTGCGGCGCACGGCACCGGCGCGAAGTGACGGGTGAGCAGTTCGTCGAAGTCCCGGGCGCAAAGCGGCTCGGAGAAGTAGAACCCCTGGGCGATCTGGCAGCCAAGCCCCTTCAGCCCCGCGGCCTGGCTCTCGGTCTCGACGCCCTCGGCAACCGCCGCGATGCCCATGGCGTTGGCCAGGTCGATGACCGCCCGCACGATCGCCAAGTCGACCGGGCTCTCGGCAACGCCCTGGACGAAGGTACGGTCCACCTTGACCTCGTGCACCGGGAACTGCTTGAGGTAAGCCAGTGAGGAGTGGCCGGTGCCGAAGTCGTCGATGGCCAGGCGCACGCCCAGCCGGTTGAGCTTCTTCATGACCTCGCGGGCGCCCGAAAGGTCCTCCATGACCATCGTCTCGGTTATCTCGAAGATGAGCAGTTCCGAGGGCAGGCCGGTCGCGTCGAGGGCCGCGGCCACCTGCGCCAGGAGGCCGCTCTCGGCGAACTGGCGCGGCGAGAGGTTCACGCTGATGGGCATCTCCAGGCCGAGCCGGTCACGGATCGACCGCACCTGCCGGCACGCCTCGTCCAGGACGTAACGGCCCACCGGGAGGATCAGCCCGGTCTCTTCCGCCATCGGGATGAACCGCAACGGGCTGATCAGCCCCTTGGTCGGGTGGCGCCACCGGACCAGCGCCTCCGCGCCGACGATCCGCTGCTCGTCCAGCGAGTAGAACGGCTGGTAGTGCACCTCCAGCTCATCCCGCTCGAGCCCCTTGCGCAGGTCGGCCTCGGCCTGCAGCCGCTCGGAGGAGCGGGTGCCCATGGAGGCCTTGTCGAACACCCGGTAGATGCCGCCGCCGCCCTTGGCCTTCGCCTCGTACATGGCCACGTCGGCGTCACGCAGCACGTCGTCGGCCGTCTTGCCCGGCTCGGTCAGGGCGATGCCCAGCGACACGCCGGCCACCAGCTCGTACCCGTCGGGCAGCACCATGGGCTGCTCGGCGGCGGCGCAGATGCGCCGGGCCGCGGCGACCGCCACCTCCACGCCGGCCACGTCTTCGAGCAGCACGACGAACTCGTCGCCGCCGAAGCGGGCCAGCAGGTCACGGCTCCGGATGACGCTTTTCACGCGGGCGCCGATCGCCACCAGGAACTCGTCGCCGGTCACGTGGCCGAGGCTGTCGTTGATGCTCTTGAAGCGGTCCACATCGACGAAGATCAGCGCGTGCGTCTTGCGGTCCAGCGCCGACCGCCGCAGCGCCTGCTCGAGGCGCTCGACCAGCAGCCGGCGGTTGGCCAGGCCGGTGAGGCTGTCGTAGAACGCGTGGTGGTGGAGTTCGTCTTCGAAGGCCTTGCGCTCGGTGATGTCCCGGAAGGCGATCACCGCGCCCGACGGCACGCCGTCGCTCATGACCGCGGAGGCGGTGTAGGCAACGGGGATGGTGACACCGGCCTTCCCGCGGAACCGGGCGTCGTCCTCGCGGATGGTCCGCCCCGTGCGCATGGCCTCCCTGGCGGGGGCGAGCAGGAACGACGGCGCCGTCAGGGAACCGTCGCTCACCGGGTTGTCGACCGTGATGTCGAGCGAAGGCAGTTCGATCATGTCGGCGGCGGCCCGGTTGACGAACGTCAGCTTTCCGTCGGCGGCGATGGCGCACACGCCCTCGCCGATGTTGAGGGTGATCGAGGAGAGGCGCTCGCGCTCCAGCCGGACCTGCTGGAACAGTTCCGCGTTGCTCAGCGCTCCGGAGCCCACGGCGGCCAGCGCGCGCAGCAGGCTCCGGTCGGCGTCGCCGAACGGCTCATCCCGTCGGCGGCCGGAGGCCACCAGCCACTCCTGCCGGTCGGCGACGGTCATCGGCGCGGCGAGCTGGCCGAGGCCCAGGCCGCCCGCGACCAGCGCGGCCTCCGGGCTGCGCAGCAGCCGCCGGACCGCGCCCAGGATCGTGTCGAGGACCGCCTCCTGGCGCAGCGCCCGGTTCGCCTCCAGTGTGACCTCGTACAGTCCCTCCATCCGGGACCGGTCATACAGCGCCGCGAACCGGGCGCTGATGAGCCGGCGTTCCAGCACCAGCCCGGGGATCGCCAGGGCAACGACCCACAGGTGCGCGCGTATCGCCAGGCCCAGCACCACGCCGGCCAGCGCTCCCGCGCCCGCGAGTGACACCTGGATCCGCAGGTCGCTGGTGAACTCCGACCACGAGGTGCCCATCGAGACCATGACGCTGGCCACGAGAAACGTGTTGACGACGAAGTACGTCCCGGCCCCGAGCATGACCGCCCCGACCTGGCCGACGCTGAGCGACGCACCCGAAGGGACGGCGATGCAGCGGCTCACCGCCAGGCCCAGGCCCGCCGCGATGAGCACCTGGCCGACGTTGAACGCCGACTTGACCGGGGAGCGCCTGCGCCCCGCCTGGGCCAGGACGGTCGCGGCCCCCAGGGTGCCCAAAGTGACCATCGGCGGCACCAGCAGGGCGAGGATCACGAAGAAGCCCTCGTCCATGCTGAGCGCCTCGGACTCGCCGCCGCGGTACACCACGACTGGCCACACCCAGCTGCCCAGGGCGAGCAGGCCGATACCGCCGGCGACGATCCACTGGCCCGGGCTGACGTGCCCGGTGGCCGGTTGCCGCCACACCGCGACGGACAGGCTGACCGCGCCGCCCAGGACGCAGGCCGCGACCAGGGCCCAGGTGGCGCGGGGTAACCTCATCGCCCTCATCGCCCGGCCGCGCGGCCGGGCGCGGGTCAGTTCCATACTGAACTGCTCCAGGCCGAGCCCGCCCAGGCGGAGCCGTCCCAGGCCGAGCCGCTCCACGCGGTGCCGTCCCACGCCGAGCCCGCCCAGGAGGAGCCGTTCCAGGCCGCGCCGCTCCAGCCGCCGTCGTTCCAGGCCCGGCCCACCCAGTTGTTCCAGTCCCCGCCGTTCCACCCGGAGCCGCTCCACGACCAGTTGCCCGGCGGGGCGGGGGTGATCCCCGACCACAGGGCGGTGTTCCAGCTATCCACCGGGCTGGTGGGCGACAGCGACACCGTGGTGTTGGTATTGGCCGGCATGAGGCCGGCGGCCGACTGGCCGAGGTTCATCGGGGCCGCCGTGGCCGCGGCCACCGCGTTGAGGGCCCCGTGACCGTCGACGAAGGGGTTGCCCACCGGGCCGGGACTGGCGGTGCCGAGCAGGCGCGCCTTGACCTGGTCCGGGGTCAGCCCGGGGTTGTCGGCCAGCACCAGCGCGGCCGCGCCGCTGGTGATCGCCGCGCTGAACGAGGTGCCCGAGCCGACGAAGTTGCCCGAGCCGATCCGGGCCGCGGGATTGTTGTTGTAGACCGTGGAACCGGGCGCCGCCAGGCTCACCACGGACCGGCCGGAGGCGACCAGGTCGGGCTTGACCCAGCCGTCCGGCGTGGTGGGCCCGGCGCTGCTGAAGTTGGTCATCTGGTCGTTGCCGACCGTCGGCCCGGCCATGTCGTCCAGGGCGCCGACCGTGATCACCAGCGGGTCATCGCCGGGGGACAGGATGGTGCCGTTGAACGGCCCGGCGTTCCCGGCCGCGGCGACCACGGTGATGCCCGCGTTCCATACCGCCTCGACCGCCTGGTCCAGCGGGTTGTTGACGGTGGACTTGCTGGGCGGGAGCCCCAGGGAGACGTTGAGCACGCCGATGCCGTAGCTGCTCTGGTGGTCGACCGCCCACTGCATGCCGGAGATCAGCGTGCCGAGGTGGGTGCTGCCGTCCGCCCCCGCCACCTTGATCGACACCAGGCTGGCGCCCGGCGCCTCGCCGGAGTACTGCCCGTTCGACGAGGCACCGTTGCCGGCGATCAGGCCGGCCACGAACGTGCCGTGCCCGTAGCTGTCCTGGTAGGGGTTGTTGGTGCTGGTCAGGTCCACCCCGCCGATCAGCCGCCCGGCGAAGTCCGGGAGCGGGTCGATGCCGGTGTCCAGCACGGCGACGGTGACCCCCTGGCCGGTGTCCCCCGCGCCGGCCAGCTGGGTGGCCCCGGTCTGCTGCAAGAACGCGTCGGAGGGCGTGTGCGGGCCGGTCGACTCGGTGGTGGACTGCACGCTGACCGTGGCATCGGGCGTGACGATGATGCCAGGCAGCGCCGCCAGCACCGGCTCCGATGCCACCGGTATCACCGCGTCGACGGCGTTGATCAGGTGGAACTGCGTCAGGATGGTGCCGCCGATGGACAGCACCGCCGCGGCGGGGCTCAGCGACCCGGTCGCGGAGACGATCACCGTCTCGCTCTGGCTCGCCGACGCCGCCGGGGCGCCGGCGATCGACGTCCCCGCCGCGGCGGCGAGCATCGCCGCGACCGCGACGGCTGCCCGCCCCTTGCGCCCGAGGATGGACCGTGCCCGGCCGCCGGCGCCGGGTGAATCATTCTGCCGCATATGGCAGCCCCCCCAAATGGGTGCCTATGAGTGCATCCACCGTACGCCATGGAACCGGCTTTAGGGGGAATTCGATAATACGGTCCCGCCTTTGGGGTAAACGAACCACTCCCCCGGGATAAAAGAACTATCCCCCGGTGGAAGTTCTAAGGAGGATAGTAATTAGGGTGCATATTGCCAGGTCGTTGCCCGCGCTCGCCCTGGCAGCGCGACAGGCCCCGAGCGACGGCGCCCCGCCGCCGGCCGCTCCTTTCGCACCGCCTATTCCACGGCCGATACACCGCAAAGGATTGCAGCCGTGGGATACAATTTCGGCCGGCGCGGGGACGGCAGCGATTTAGCCGGCGGCGATACGTGCCAGGGGCCCGGCCGGCAAGAGCGTGCGCCGATAGCCCGGCCGGCAACTTGCGGGCGCCAGTGGCCCGGGCGGCAGCAGGCGTGCGCGTTGGCCCGGCCGGTGACCGGTGCCCGCCTGCCGGGCACCCTGCCCGGCCGCCCGCGGGCCGCGCAGCGCGACAATGCTTCCGGGGAGGTGTCGATTCCGGTGGCCGGCGTTCGTGACCAGGGTGAGCTCGCCGGTCAGGGCGGGCCGCAGACGAGGAGATCACCATGGGCAAGCTGGTCGTCACCGAATTCATCACGCTCGACGGGATCATCGAGGACCCGGGCGGCGCCGAGGGCTCCCCGCAAGGGGGCTGGAGCTTCCGCCACCCGGCACCCGAGGGCCAGCGGTACAAGGGCGAAGAACTGGAGCACGCCGACGCCCAGCTGCTGGGCCGGGTGACCTACGAGGGCTTCGCCGCCGCCTGGCCGGCGATGGAGGAGACCGGCGGCGACTTCGCCAAGAAGATGAACGCGATGCCGAAGTTCGTCGTCTCGGCCACGCTCACCGAGGCGACGTGGACCAACACCACGATCATCTCCGGCGACCTGGCCACCGAGGTGGCCAGGATCAAGGAGCGGTACCAGGGCGACATCCTGGTCGCAGGCAGCGCGACCCTGGTGCAGGCGCTGACCGGGCTGGGCCTGGTGGACGAGTACCGCCTGATGGTGCACCCGGTCGTGCTGGGCACGGGCAAGCGGCTGTTCGGCGAGGGCAACGCGGGGACGGACCTGGAACTGGCCGAGTCGCGCAAGGCGGGCCCGGACGTGCTGCTGCTGATCTACCGCCCGGCGAGGAGCGCGGCGGAGTGAGGCCATGGATCCCGGTCAGCCGGCCGGTGCGGCCCGCCGCCCGGCCGGCTTCGCCGCGGTGCCGTCCGGGCGCCGCGTCGCCGCGGTGGCGCCCGGGCCCCGCGGCGCCGCGGCGCCGTTCTGGCGCGGCGGCTGCGTGGTGCCGTTCTGGCGATGGGCGGCGGCCCTGGCCAGCAGTTCCAGCTCATCGACCAGGTAGCTGGCGAGCCTGTCGATGTCCGGTACCAGCTCGCGGCAGCTCGTCAGGCCGAAATGCAGCCTGCCGAGGTAACCCACCACGGTCATGTTCAGCCCCTGCCCCGCGGTGATCACCGACACCGGGTAATGCGCGAGCAGCTTGGCCCCGCACAGGTAGACCGGCACGTTCGGGCCGGGAACGTTGGAGATCGTCACGTTGAACGGCGGCAGCCGGTGCAGCAGCCCGGTGGCGAACACCACCCGCGCGGCGCGCGCGGTGAGCGCCGGCAGTGCGAAGTCGGTGATCTGGTCGACCAGGCCCTGCGGGATGGCTGCCTGCTGCGCCTTGGCGATCTGCGTCGCCGCGTGGGCCTGCTCCAGCCGGTTCTCCGGGTCCTGGACCTGGGTGGGCAGCATGGCCAACATGGCCGACACCTTGTTCCCCAGCGCGCCCTTGCCGGCCGGGTCCCGCACCGAAACCGGGATCATCGCGATCAGCGGCTGCCCCGGCAGCGCCTCGTGGTCGGTGAGCCAGCGCCGCAGCGCGCCCGCGCACATCGCCAGGACGACGTCGTTGACCGAGAAGCCGTAGGTGTTCTTGACCGCCTTCACCACGTCCAGGCCGACGCTGCGGAACGCGACCCGGCGGTGCGGCGTGATCGGCTGGTTGAACGGCGTGCCCGGAGCCCGCCCCGGCGCGGTCGGGATGACCTCGCCGTCGCCGCGGTTCAGGCCCAGCATCCCGCCCATCAGCGTCCCGGCGGCCGGCGCCAGCGTGGGCAGCACGCGCACCAGTTCGTTGGCGATACGGACCGTCTGCACCGGCCGCCAGGCCAGCCGTGCGGCGGCGAGCGCCGCCAGCGTGACCAGGCCCGGCGGCCGGGCCGGCGTGAACGGCTCAGGGGGCGGCAGCTCGCGCCCGCCCGGGCTCAGGTCCAGCAGCACGGTCAGCAATTCCGAGCCGGACACGCCGTCGATCGCGGCGTGGTGGATCTTCGTGTACACCGCGGCGCGGCGCTTGGCCAGCCCGGTGATCAGGTAGATCTCCCACAGCGGGCGGCTGCGGTCCAGCGGCCGTGCGTGCAGCCGGGCGACCTGCTCGGCGAGCTGGGCGTCCGACCCGGGGCGCGGCAGCGCGATCTCGCGGATGTGGTATTCGATGTCGAAGTCCGGGTCGTCGATCCAGTACGGCTGATCGAGGCCCAGCGGCACGTTGAGCAGCTTGCGGCGCAGCACCGGAACGAGCGGCAGGCGGTCCCCCAGCACCTCGGTGAGCCGGGCCAGCGTCAGCGGCTCCGGCGCATCCCTGGGGTCCAGCACGCTCACCCCGCCGACGTGCCCGGTGGCGTTGGCCGTCTCCAGGGCGAGGAAGGCAGCGTCAAGCCCGGTCAGTTGCTGCATCGCGTCCTCCTCGGCGGGGCCCCGGTTCTGCCGCTCGGCTCAACCCTGGCACCGGCCGACCCACCGGGCAATCGCCCCCGGCCGGAGGAACCAGCGACCTCGCCTCCCCCCGGTGCACCACCGCCATGACGAAGTGATTCTTTACATACATGCTATGAACGCGATCACGTGATCATGAAACACAGGGCCGACGGGGGCCGCATCACCATGATCGGCGCGCCTTCAGAGGTCGTCCTCGATGTCGCCGGGGCCGTCCTGGCGGAAGTACTTGCGGTCCTCCGCCTCCATCTCGGCCGTGTCCGCGGCGACCGCCCTCTTGATCTCTTCGAGTTCTGGGTCGGGCCCGCGGCCGCGGGGCAGGACCAGGCGCCGGATCCAGTTCGGCTCGCCCGCGAGCTCGCGGGAACGGAACCAGGAACGTAGGCCCATCGTTCCCTCCTCGGTCGATACCTTCGACCTTCCCGCACGGCCGGGCGTTCATGCCACGGGCGGCGAGCCTGGCTCACAGCCACGACGCGAACGCGCGGTAGAGCAGGTACCCGTTCAGCAGCACGATCACGGCGGTCACACAGGCGGCCGCGGCGCTGGTCGGGCGGCGGTTCGCCAGCGGGCCCATGATGTCCGCCCGGCGGGTCAGCAGGACCAGCGGCACCAGTGCGAACGGGATGCCGAAGGACAGCACCACCTGGGAGATCACCAGGCTGGTCGTGGCGGGCAGCCCGGCTCCGAGCACCACTAGGGCGGGCAGCATGGTCAGCCCGCGGCGCAGGAACAACGGGATGCGCCGGGCGAGGAACCCCTGCATGACGACCTGGCCGGCGTAGGTGCCGACGCTGGACGAGGACAGCCCGGAGGCCAGCAGCGCGACGGCGAACGCGAGGGCGGCGCCGCCGCCGGCCAGCCGGCCGAGCACCTCGTGCGCCGCGGGGATCGAGCCGCCGCCGCCCAGGCCGCCGGACCGGCGGGCCAGCGACGCGGCGACGACCAGCATCGCCAGGTTGACCAGCCCGGCGGCACCGAGCGCGATCACCACGTCCAGCCGCTGGAACCGCAGCAGCCGGGCGCGCTCGGCGTCGTCCGGGCAGGGCACCCGCGACTTGGTCAGCGCCGAGTGCAGGTAGATCACGTGCGGCATGACCGTGGCCCCGATGATGCCCACGGTCAGCAGCAGGCGGCCGTCGCCCAGCGCGGGGACCAGGCCGTGGGCGGCCGCGGAAGGGCTGGCCCCGACGGCCACCAGGTCGTAGGCGAAGCCGAGGAAGACCAGGCCGAGCAGCGCGGCGATGGCCACCTCGAACCGCCGGTAGCCGCGTTGCTGCATGGCCAGGACGCCGAACGCCACCACGGCGGTGACCAGCCCGGCGGCCAGCAGCGGCAGCCGGAACAGCAGGTTCAGCCCGATCGCCGCGCCGACGAACTCGGCCAGGTCTGTGGCCATCGCGACCAGCTCCGCCTGGGCCCATAGACCGCGGGAAACCGCCCGGGGCAGGTGGTCGTGGCACAGTTCGGGCAGGTCCCGGCCGGTCGCCACGCCGACCTTGGCGGACAGGTACTGCACCAGCATGGCCATCAGGTTGGCCACCAGGATGACCCAGACCAGGCCGTACCCGAACTGGGCACCCGCGGAGAAGTTGGTGGCGAAGTTGCCCGGGTCGACGTAGGCCACGGCGGCAACGAACGCCGGGCCGAGCAGCGTGACCGCACCGCGCAGCCTTCCCCGGGCCCGAACCGCGCGCAGCACACCTCCCGCGCCGGGGACCCCGACCTGGGTTCCGGCCGGCCGCGCACGCGGCGCGGCCGGCAGGTCAAGTGCGGGATCCGCGGCCACCGGCCGCTACCCGACCGACGGGCCCAGACCGAGCGACTGCGGCGTGCTGGCGTCCGGTGACGGCTGGTGGAGCCCCTCATCCAGCGGCCCGAACTCGGTCATCAGCGCGCGGCTGCCACCCCACGGGGTCTGCTCCTCCGCGACCAGCGTGTTCGTCGTGAGCAGCAGGCCGGCCACGGACGCGCCGTTCTGCAGCGCGGACCGCGCCACCCGCAGCGGGTCGATGATGCCCATCTCGATCATGTTGCCGAACCGGCCCGCCAGCGCGTCGAATCCCTCGTCCCGGCCCAGCCCGCTGATCCTGGCCACCACCTCCTCACCGGAGTAGCCCGCGTTCGCGGCGATCAGGTACGCCGGCGCGGACAGCACCTTGCGCACGATCTCGACGCCGGTCGCGTAGTCGTCCTTGACCTCCAGCCCGTCCAGCGCGGGCTCGGCGTGCAGCAGCGCGACGCCGCCGCCGGCCACGATGCCCTCGGCCATCGCCGCCCGGGTGGCCGCGAGCGCGTCCTCGACCCGGTGCTGCAGTTCCTTCAGCTCCGCGGGGGTGGGCGCGCCCACCTTGATCACCGCGACCTTGCCGGACAGCGCCCCGATCCGCTCGGTCAGCACGTCCTCGTCCACGCCGAAGGTGGCGCGGGCCAGCTCCGCGCGGAGCTGGCCGAGCCGGAACTCCACGTCGGCCGCCGAGCCGCCGCCGTCGATGATCGTGGTCCGCTCGGCGTTGGCCCGCACCTGCCTGGCCCGGCCGAGCTGGTCCAGCGTCATCGTCTCCAGGGTGAACCCGGACTGCCTGCTGTACACCGCGCCGCCGGTGATCGCGGCGATGTCCTCCAGCTTGTGCAGCCGGCGGTCCCCGAAGCCGGGCGCGCGCACGGCCAGGCACTGGAAGATCCCGTTCACGTGGTTGTGCACCAGCATGGACAGCGCGGTGCCCTCCACGGTCTCCGCCATGATCACCAGTGGCCGGGGTGCCCGCATGATCTTGTCGAGCAACGGCATCAGCTGCTGCACCTTGCTGATCTTCTCGCTGCACAGCAGGATGTACGGGTCGTCAACCACGGCCTCCAGGCTGGCCGGGTTGGTTACCAGGTACGGCGACAGGTACCCGTTGTCGACCTCGAAGCCCTCGACGAAGTCGACGCTCATCCCGTACTTCGCGGATTCCTCGACGGTGACGATGCCGCTGTCGCCGACCGTGTGCAGTGCCTTGGCGATCACCGCGCCGACCGCATCGTCGTCGTTCGCGGAGATCGCCGCCACGCGCGCGTAGTCCCGCTCCGTCTCCACCGGGCTTGCCACGGTTTGCAGGTGCTCCACCAGGCGGGCCACGGCCATGTCGATGCCGCGCTTGACCAGCACCGGGTTGGCGCCGTCGCCGATCGCCCGCACCCCCTCCGCGACGATCGCCTGGGCGATGACCGTCGCCGTGGTGGTCCCGTCGCCGACGATGTCGTTGGTCTTGATGGCGGCTTCCTTGACCAGTTGCGCGCCCATGTTCTCGAACTGGTCCTTCAGGTGGATCTCCCGGGCGATCGTCACCCCGTCGTTGGTGACCACCGGCGAACCGGTGATCTTCTCCAGGATCGCGTTGCGGCCCTTGGGGCCCAGCGTCGGCTTGACCGCCTCGGCCAGCTGGTCCACGCCGGCGAGCAGCAAGGCGCGCGCTTCGGCGCCGAAGCGGAGTTCCTTGGCCATTGGTTCTCCCTGGTGGTGTCTGAGCTATGAGGTTGCGAGCGCCATGCGCGGCCCCGCCGGGCCGGCCGGTAGCCGGGCCGGGCCGGCGGGCGGCATTGCTAGGGAACGAGGATCGCCCGGCCGCGGACCCGGCCGGCGTCCAGGTCGGCGAACGCGTCGGCGGCGGCGTCCAGGGGGTACGTCCGGGTGTGCAGGGTCACCCGGCCGCCCTCGGCCAGGGCCATCAGCTCGGCGAGGTCGTTGTAGGTGCCCACGATGTTCCCGATGATGTTGCGCTCGGTGGAGATGATGTCGAGGGTCGGGACCTGCAGTGTGCCGCCGTAGCCGATGACGAAGTAGGACCCGCCGCCACCGGTCATGGCCCACCCGTCGGCCTCGGCGCCCTGCTCGGCCACGAAGTCGAGCACGACCTCCGCGCCGCGGCCCCCGGTCAGTTCGCGCACCGCCTCGACCTGCCCGCCGTCGGCCACCACGGTGTGGTGCGCGCCGATCTGGGCGGCCAGCTTCAGCGCGTCGGGGTTGCGGTCCACCACGGCGATGGTGGCGGCGGTGAGCGCGGCCAGGCACTGGACGCCGATGTGGCCAAGGCCCCCCGCCCCAATCACGACCGCCGTCGTGCCCGGGTACAACAGCGGGATGGCCTTGCGTACGGCATGGTAGGCGGTGATGCCGGCGTCGGCGAGCGCGGCGACGTCGGCCGGCCGGGTCGCCGCGTCCAGCTTCACGCAGGCGCGGGCGGAGGTGAGCAGGTACTCGGCCATGCCGCCGTCGTGGGACAGGCCGGGAAACGAACTGTTGGTGCAGTGCATGTCGTTGCCGGCCCGGCAGGCCCGGCAGACCCCGCAGGTAATCAGCGGGTGCAGGATCACCGTGTCGCCGATGGCCACGTTGGTGACGGCGGAGCCGACCTCGTGCACCCAGCCGGCGTTCTCGTGGCCGAGCGTGTAGGGCAGGGCCGGGTGCATCGCCGCGTCCCACTGGCCTTCGATGATGTGCAGGTCGGTCCGGCAGACGCCGGCCCCGCCGATCCTCACGACGACGTCGAGCGGGCCCTTGATGCCGGGCTCGGGCACGTCGTCGACGACGGGCTGCTGATGGTAACCGTGGATCCGGACAGCCTTCACTGGGCTCTCCCCTCCTCCGCGGCGACCTGTCCCAGGCCCGCGGAGCCGTAACGGTGCCGCAGCATGCCGCGGCAGATGCTGCTGTTCGCCTCGATGCTGACCCGCGTGGACCTGGCCCGCCGCAGGTGCAGCGGGGCGGCGTCCGCGCGGACCCGTTCCCCGGTGGCCGGGTCTATCAGCAGCGGCGCCCCGGGGCCGGCGGGCAGGCCCAGTTCGGCGCGGCGCTGCCGCAGGCGGTCCAGCGCGGCGGACGCGGGAACCTCGCCCAGCGTCATCGCCAGCAGGCCGTCACGGCTGGTCCCGGCGGCCAGCAGCGGCCGGCACACCTGGTCGGTGCCGGCCATCACGGCCTTGCGCAGGAAGTCCGCGCGCAGCCCGTGCAGTTCGCCGGCCGCCTCACCGTCGAACGACGCGGCGAAGCCCGCGTGCGCGGCCACGCCGCCGTTGATCGCATCCGAGGCGAAGTGGTCCTCCAGGACCACTTCGGTGCTGCGCACGCCCGGCACCGCGCTGACCGCGTCGTAGGCGTCGGCCACCATGAGGAAGGCGAAGTTGGGCGCGCAGAAGTAGGTGGGCAGGCGCAGCCTGACCCGCGCGTCTCCGTCGGCCGAGACGGCGCACGACGTGACGAAGCCGAGCTCGGTGATCGGCTCGTCAAGCTCCGGGTCGCGCACCGTGGCCAGCGCCGCGAGGGCGGTGCTGACCCGGGGGAGCACTCCGCCTCTCCGGGGGCAAGCCCCCGAACCCCACGGCCCGGAACCGCCCGGGGCGACAACGGGCCCTGCCGGCAAGCCGCCTTGACCCATCGCGCGGCCGGCCGCCGGAGAGGAGGCCCTGGAGGAGGAGCCGCCAGGGCCTCCCGCGCGGCTGGTTGCCCGGGCCGTCATGCCCCCGCAACCAGCTGGGCGTCATCCTGCGCGGCCGGGGCGCCCGCGTCAGCCGGGAGCCGGAACTCCGCGGGGACCTCGATGCCGTAGAGCTTGGCCGCGTTCAGGCCGAGGATCTTCTTCTTGCCCGCCACGCCCAGCCGCGGGTAGTCGGCGAACTCCTCGGTGCCCGGCATCTCCCAGCCGGCGAACCCCTCGACCTGCCACTTGGGTTCCCAGATCGCGTAGTCGCTGCCGAACAGCATCTTGTCCTCGCCGACCCAGAACAGCAGCTCGCCCATGACCTTGGCGAAGAACCTCGGCCTGGCATGCATCAGCCCGCCGATCACCACGGCCAGCCCGGCGTAGACGTTGGGCTCCTGCGTGGCCATGAAGCAGAAGTCCTCGATCCGGGGCAGCCCCACGTGCTCGACGATGAAGTTCAGCTCGGGGAAGTCTGTCGCCGCGTGGTCCACGTCGGCCACGTCGAACGCGTCCTTGTCCAGCGGCCAGATCGTCGGGCCCTTGTGCACGTGGACGTTCTTGATCCCGAGTTCCTGGCACTTCTCCAGGTACCGGTAGGCGCCCGGGTCGGTAAGCTTCCAGCCGCGGGAGCCGACGTTCCACTCGGCGGTGTACAGCTTGCAGCCCGTGGAGCCGAACCGCTCCACGTTGCGCCGGAGCGTCTCGAGCCCCTCGTCCCCGTCCCGGGGATCCCAGCGGGTGTTATAGACGAACTTGCCCGGGTGCTTCTCGCCCATCAGCGCGTTGCGCTCGGTGGTGTTGAAGCCCTCCTTGTACCACTCCTTCAGGTAGGTCGGCTGGAACACCGCCACGTCCACGTAGCCGTCCTCGAAGACGTCCTTCATCAGGTCGTCCTCGGAGTACTTCTCGAAGTGCTCCAGGGACCAGTGCGTCTCCGGGGGCCCCAGGCCCTGGTAGGCGTGGAAGCACTTGATCCAGCCCTCCGCGTACTGCTCGGCCCCGGGCACCCAGTTGTCCGGGGCCGCGTTCCAGTAGTGCATGTGGCCGTCTACCACGAAGTACTTTTCGCCGTTCTTCTCGTACACCGTGTCTCCTCCTTGCCAGGTGTGGTGGCCGGATGTTCTTGCTGCCGGGTGATGCCCGGGCTGCTGGCGGGCAGCCCGGGTGCGCCTACGCCGACACCGGCGTGAGGTCGAAGCCGAGGTAGTCGGCGGCGTCTTCCGGGTTGGCGAACATGATCGTCCGGTCGTCGGTGTGGATCATCCGGCCGTAGTGGGTGGACATGTCCTCCTCGAACTCGGCCTGGTCGAACGAGCCCGCCTCCTCGCCCAGCGCCTCGGCGACCTCGTCGTAGACGACCTCCATCCGGCCGACCGCGTCGACCCGGATCATGGACGGCAGGTGCGTCACCCGCACGTTGGGCTTCGTCCCCATGACCATGGCGATCACGGCGCCCACCTGGTTGTTCATCAGGGTGAAGCCGCACATGTTGGACGCGGTGCTGTCGGCCTTGAACGGGCTCTCCGCCGTCTTGAACGTGGTCACTGTGCCAACTCCTTCGGTACATCGAGGCTGAGCGCGGTCACGATCCCGGTGAAGCGGCTCTTGGCCGCGTCGAGGCCGTCCTCGAACCGCGGCGGCTTGGCGTCGGGCTGCGACCACAGCGGCTGGAGCGTGCGGGCCGCACTGAGCGCCCGTGGCACCCAGGTGGACAGCCAGCCCTCCATGATCTGCTTGTTGTGGTCGGCGAACTCGCGGTCGTCGGTGAGCAGCTCGAACATGGCGGTGGTGTAGCGCAGGTCCCGCTCGGCGAAGTCGTACTCGGCGGCGCCGACGATGGTGGGCGTGACGAAGTCGCCGTTGCGGGGGGCGGCGTGCTGAACCAGGTGGCTGCGGAACAGCTCGCCGATCAGCGGCTCGAACACCACGTTCGCGGCGAAGACGGCCTCGCACCAGTCGTCGATGGCGGTGAGCTGCTCGGCCGTCTCGCGCACGCCCTGCCAGGCCGGGTCGGTGTTCCAGGTCTCGATGTGCGCGGCACCGTCGAAGCCGGCGATCTCCTCGCTCAGCGTCAGGTTGTACAGGGCCAGGTCCTGCGCCGCCCGGATCCGGTGCATGCTGTTCACCGAGATCGCGTTGTTGTGCATGTTGGTCGGGGCCCTGCGGTTGGCGTTGGCGTACAGGTAGAGCCCGAGGCCGTGGTCCACGTGCATCCAGGCGCCGACGTTGCGCTCGACGAACCGGACCCAGTTACGGTTCCACTGCTCGAACGCCTTGGTCTGCCGCGCGTTGTCAACGTTCTGGTTGACCTGCCGCACGACGTTGGCGTTGTACCGGTAGAGGGTGAGCTCCCACTCCTCGTTGGGGTCGCGGAACTCGTGCCAGCCGAGCGCGGGCCAGTCGTAGCCGCGGCCGCCGGAGCCGGGGTAGCGTTCGGGCTCGGGGCGGTCCGATCCCCACGCCTTGAGCACCGTCCAGTCCAGCGGGTAGCCGCCGCGGCCGTCGGAGAACCCGTACAGCCAGCCCTGCGCGAGGTAGTGCCGCGTGTCCGGCTGGACCTCGACGGTCACGTCCTCGTAGTGCGTCTGCTTGCGCTTGGCCGGGGTGAAGTAGTTGAAGTGGCGTGCGCCCGAGTCCGGGAACTGCTTGGCACCGGCTTCCGCGTCGGTGAAGACCGGCTTGGGAACACTGCGCTCAGGAGCGGTTGTCATTGGGCTCTCTCCTTCGATGCGTTACGCGAGGACGTGGGGCTCCCGGCCGCCGGCGGGTCTGGCACGGGCCTCAACCCTCCTCGGGATCACCGGTCGTGGTGAACTTGTCGTAGTAGATGCGCTTTTCCGCCACGCCCAGCTGGGTGAGCAGCGGTATCGCGGCCTCGACCATCGGCGGCGGGCCGCAGACGTAGGCGTGCGCCCCGGCCAGGCCGGACTCGTGCCGCTTCACCACCTCGGTGATCAGGCCGGTCTCGCCGTCCCAGCCGTCCTCGGCGGCCGGCTCGGACAGCGCCGGCACGTAGCGGAACCGCGGCAGTGCCTCCTCCAGCGCCCGCAGTTCGGCCTCGAAGCACAGGTCGCGCTTGCCGCGGGCGCCGTAGTAGTAGGTGGCCTTGCGGGTGATGCCGCGGTCGGCCATGGACCGCAGCAGCGACAGGATGGGCGCCATCCCGGCACCGCCGCCCACGAAGATCAGGTCGTCTTCGCCCTCGCGCAGGGTGAACATCCCGTACGGGCCGGAGAGGTTGAGCCGGTCGCCCACCTGCAGCGTGGTGTCCAGGAAATGGGAGAACAGCCCGTCCGGGTAGACCTTGATGACGAACTCGAGCTGCCCGCTGTCCCGGGCCGAGGTGTTCGCCATGGAGAACGAGCGGGTCGCCCCGGACCCGGGGACCTCGATGTCCATGTACTGCCCCGGGAAGAACTTGACGTCCGCGGGCTCGATCAGCCGCAGCACCAGGTGCCGCATGTCGTGGGTGACCGGGTCCTTGGACACCACCTCCGCGACGGCCTGCGTGATCGGCAGGCCGGAGCGGATCATGTCCTCGTCGTAGTTGAGCAGTTCGATGGTGAGGTCCTCGTAGGCGTGCGCCCGGCACAGCAGCGTGTAGCCTTCCTCCTTCTCGAAGTCAGGCAGCGCGAACGTCGAGTACCGGTCGAGTTCGATGTCGTCGCCGTCGAGCACGAACGACTTGCAGGACGAGCATTGCCCTTCCTTGCAGCCGTGCATGAGCATGACGCCCTGCTCGAAGGCGGCGCGCAGGATCGTCTGCTCCTCGCCGACCTCGATCTCGATGCCGACGGGCTCGAAGCGCACCACATGCTTGTCGCCCATGACTCCCCTCGGGGGTTGCGCTGGTGTGACGGTGGCCGGGCGCGAGGCGGCCGGAATTCGCGCGGCCTGGAGGGCGGGCCACGGCACCGGCCGCGGCCCGCCCCGGCTCCCCCGGGTTAGGCGTCCGCGCGCGCGAACCGGCCGGCCGGGCCGCCGCGCACGTAACTGGCGTGGAACGCTTCCCGCTCCTCGTCGGTCATCTGGTTGAGCAGGACGTTCGGGCTCTGCAGCGGCGGCATCCGGCGCATGTGGTCCAGCGTCCACATCTTCTTCTGGTCGCCAAGGTCCAGGTGCGGCTGCGCCACCATGGTCTTGCCGTCGTCGCGCACGTAACCCATGTCCGACACGACGTCGGCCCAGTTCCAGCCGTGGTAGAGCGTCTCCCATTCACGGTGCCCGATGAGCTGGCCCATGTTCGGGGTGGCCCTGCCCTGGTAGGTCGGCCGGAACGCGACCGCGTCGGTCCACCGGCACTCCTCGTGGCAATACGTGCGCCACTGCCCGTCGACCTTGTCGATCACCATGTCCTCGCGGACCAGGCAGGGGACCATGCAGGTCCAGCAGCGGTGCGGGTACTGGTAGTCCACGTCCTCGGCGACGATCGGGTGGTGCCCGTTCGGCCGGGACAGGCGGTTGTAGTTCTCCCACCACTTGCCGTACTTGTCGTACCAGCCCGGGTACTTGTACTCGAACCACTCGAAGTCCGCGTCGGTCATCGGGTCGATCCGCCAGTAGTTCGCCAGCCAGCCGGTGGCGAAGAACTGCGCGACCTCGTGCACGTAGCCCTTGTTCCAGATCTGGTTCCACGCTTCCTCGATGAGGTCGTGGGGGATGACCAGGCCGTACTTCTCCAGCGGCACCAGGTAGCTGCGGTAGTAGTCGTCGTAGATCCACCGTCGCCACATCTCGGCGTAGGACTCGCGGTCCTTACGCCGGTCCTTGGTGCCGTACTCGATGAACGTGCCGATGGCCGCGTCCACCACGCGGTGGTTGTTCCACCAGGCGTAGCGCAGGTCGCGCTGGAGAAGCTGGTGGTTGTTCTCGTCGGCGAGCGCCATCAGCAGCGTCGCGTAGCCGTTGCTGATGTGCCGCGATTCGTCGGACTGCACCGAGTGGAACACGGTCGGCAGCAGGTAGTCACCGTTCGCCGCCGCCTCGGCCGGCATGGCCACGAACAGGGTGTTCGTGAACGCCGTCTCGGCCACGATGGTCAGGTAGATGCTCGCCGCGGTGATCGCGTCACCGGTGATGAAGCCCTCGGCGAACTGCCGGCCGATCGTCCCGCAGTAGTCGTTCTGGAAGTTGCGCAGGCTGGAGTTGAACCCGGCCGGGTCGATGTAGTTGTTCATGTACAGGCGCTTGAGGTTCTGCTGGATCGTCGAGTGCCGTACCTCGTCGATCATCTGGATCGCCTGGCCGTTGTGCAGTTCCGGGTTCGGCACCGTGCGGAACAGCAGCGGCATCGCCCGCGCCGCGGAGATCTCCGGCAGCGGGATGATGGACAGGAACAGCTTCTGCCACTCCAGCCAGCGCTCCTGGACCTGGCGGAACATGTTGCCGCGGATGGCGCCGTCCTGCGCGCCGTAGACGCGGTGGTCCTTCTCCTCCTGCATCGGGAAGTAAGACCGGAGCACCTGCTTCAGCGGGTCCTTCTTCTGGGCCTTCTGGAACGTGTAGTCCGTCCCGTACTGGGACACCGGCTCGTGGTACATCGGCTCCCAGGCCAGTTCCTGGATCTTCTGGTGTGCCTTTGCGACGCTCTGGCGACTCATCTGTCAACCCTTGCCCTTCCGCGCGTCGAGGAATCGGTCCGCGCGCCGTCTGCGGGGGGCTGCCCGTCGGCGTTGTCCGCCGGTACCCACGCCCACTATCACGGGTAGTAGGGTAGTTCTGTTCGCACCGCCCGCAGCGCATGCGGGTGTGGCAGCCCGATACTTCCCATAAGGGGAATCACAGCGCGTTCAGGGGCCCGCGGCGCTCTCATCATGAGACAGCCGCGGCGGAGCGGCGCTCAGGAGCCGCCGGGCTCGCCAAGGACGGCGCCGCGGATCTCTTCGAGATGGGCCCGGACGGCGGCCATGACCTGCCGGTTGCCTTCCGCGGCGGGCTCGATCCCGAGGGCGCGCAGCAACGCGGCGGCCGGTGCGCCGGGATCCCCGGATTCCCCGAGGGTGGGGTGCAGGCCCTGGTCAGCGAGATGGTGAAAGACCAGGTTGACGATGCTCCATGGGTTGTACGTCTCGGGCGGTGGCTCACCCGGGCCAGCCATCGCCACCTCCACTCACCGCGCGCACAAAGGCGCTCAAGCATCCAACGCCCCACGGCGCACCCCGGCGGTCTCAACATGAGACACAGCACCGCCGGCTTGCGATTATCGTGTGTGAGAGGCCACACCCTGCAAGCAACGCCTCACAACCCGGCCCCGGCGGGTTTGCTGGCCCCGCTGGGAACGGGAGGCAGGAGGCGCGATGTCGTCCCGCTCTTGGCGCGTGCCGGATGGCGGCCGCCTGGCTCAGACCAGGGAGAGGTTCCTGACGCGTGAGCCGATGGACCCGCACCAGGTGCGGGACCCGATCCTGGCCTCCTGGTGGCGGTCCCGGGATTGGAACGTCCCCGCGGACCGCATCGAACTGTCCTACGTGCGCGACCCGGATCTGGACACCCCGCTGACCCGCAGCGCCATGCCGGTGCTGCGGCACCTGCGCGAGAACGTGGACGGGCAGCCGATCAGCGTCATCCTGACCGACCCGGCCGGGGTGGTGCTGGCCCGGCTGACCGCGGACCACGACCTGGAACGGCACCTCGACGGGGTCAAGCTAGCGCCGGGCTTCAGCTACGCCGAGGAACTGGTCGGCACCAACGGCATCGGCACCGCGCTGGAGGGCGGCCAGCCCGCCCACGTCTTCGGCCACGAGCACTACGCCGAGAACCTGGAGGACCTCGCCTGCGCCGGAGTGCCGATCCACCACCCGATCACCGGGAAGACGCTCGGCGCGGTGGACCTGACCTGCTGGCGGAAGGACGCCGACCCGCTGCTCGTCGCGCTGGCGAAAACGGCCGCGGACCAGATCACCCAGGCTCTGCTGGCCGACTCCAGCGCGCAGGAACTCGAACTGCTGCAGGACTACCTGCGCGCCTGCCGGCGGACCAACGACATCGTGCTCGCGCTCACCAACGACGTGGTGATGATGAACGACCGCGCCCGCCAGGTGCTGGATCCGGGCGACCAGGCGGTGCTGTTCGGGCAGGCGGGCGAGGCGCTGGCGGCGGGCAGGCCGGGCGCGGTCGAGGTCGAGCTGCCGACCGGCCTGACCGCCCGGATGTACTGCCGCCCCACCCGCAGCGCGCTCGACCGGCCCCATACCGCCCCGGGCGGTGGCGTGGTGCACGTCAAGCTGATCGAGCCGTCGTGGCGCCCGGCCTCGGACACGGCGCACCCGGGGCTGATCCTGCCCGGCGTCGTCGGCTCGGGGACGCTGTGGCTGCGCGGCTGCCAGCAGGTGCAGGAGGTCTACGAGACGGGGGAATGGCTGGTGGTCGAGGGCGAGCCCGGCGTGGGCAAGCTCGCCCTGCTCCGCGCCGTGCACCAGCGGCGCGACCCGGCGCAGCGGTTCGGCGTGCTCGACGCCGCGGACGCCTCGTCCCAGGACTGGCTGGTGCGGGCCAGGCACGCCCTGCTCGACGACGAAGGCGACCTGGTCATCCGGCACGTAGACCGGCTCACCGCGAGGCAGGCGCACTTCGTGGCCGGCGCGCTGCAGGAGGCGCAGGCGGCCGGGCGGCAGCACGTACAGCGGGTGGCGGTGACCAGGACCCTGGGCAGCGAAGCCCCCGCCAACCTGGCCGAGATCCTCCGGTCGTTCCCGCGCACGGCCGCCCTGCCGCCGCTCCGCCACCACGTCGAGGACCTGCCCGACCTGGTGCGGTTCTTCATGGGCAAGCTCAGCCAGCACGGCAGGCTCACCTGCTCACCCGAGGCGATGCAACTGCTCGCCCGGTCCACCTGGCCCGGCAACATCGAACAGCTCTGGCAGGTGATACGCAGCATCGTGGCCCGCAAGCGGGTCGGTTCCATCGAGCCGGGCGACCTGCCGCCGGAATGCTGGACGGTCAGCCGCCGCCGGCTCAGCCCGCTGGAGGCGCTGGAGCGCGACGCAATCGTGCAGAGCCTGCTCGACTCCGGCGGCAACAAGGCCAAGGCGGCCGAGTCGCTCGGCATGTCCCGGGCGACGATCTACCGGAAGATCCACGGCTACGGCATCGTCATCCCGGACCACTGATGACCTGCGCCGCCGCGCCCGCGGGGCCGTGAGCCCGCCGGGGCCCTGCGCCCGCCCGGGCCCGGCGCCCGCCGCCGCGGCCCGCGGATAGCGAAACGGTAGTTTCGTATGCGGCCTTCGCCTTCTGTAACATGGTGCCTACGCTAGGTATTACCACGGGGGGCCGGTGGGGGCGCAGGGCGGGGCGGTGTGGCCGGTCCGGGCCGGCGTGGTGCCCTCGCTCGCCGACGGCTTCTGCGCCCGGGCCGAAACAGCCGCCGACCTGGGAGCGGCCCTGGTCACCGGCGCCCTCGTCGTCCTGGCGCCGGCCCGGATCGCCGGGCAGCGGCCCAGCGGCTGGCTGGAGTCCTGCGGCAAGACCCAGCTCGCGGTCTGCGTCGCCGAATCGCTCTGGCAGTCCCGCCGGCTGGAGCTGCTGATCTGGCTGACCTGCGCCAAGCGCGCCTCCGTGCTGTCCGGCTACCTGGAGGCCGCGGCCGCGGTGCGGGAGAGCGACCTGGCCGGCGACGGCGAATCGGTCGCCCGGCGGTTCGTGCACTGGCTCGGGCAGACCAGCGTGCCCTGGCTGATGGTGCTCGAGGACGTGCCGGACATGACCGCGCTGGACGGGCTGTGGCCATCCGGGCCGGCCGGCCGGGTCCTGGTCACCACCGCGGACCCGGCGCCGTTCTACGGCGACCAGAACGCGCTGATCCACCCCGTCGGGCTGTACACCCCGGCGGAGGCGCAGCACTACCTGACCGGCCGGCTCGGCCCGGACCACGGCCAGGGGGCACCGGAGCTGGCCGCCGACCTCGGGTACGAGCCGCTGGCCTTGGCCCAGGCCAGCGCGGTCATCGCCAGCTCGGCGATGACCTGCCAGAACTACCGCGCGGAGTTCGCGCGCAAGCGCGAGCGCGCCGAGCAGGCTAGCGGCTCGCCGGCGGCCGGCGCGGTGACCTGGACGATATCCGCCGAGCAGGCGGACCGGCTGGCCCCGGGCACCGCGCGGGCCCTGCTGTCGCTGGCCGCGTACCTCGACGGCCGCGGCATCCCCCGTGCGGTGTTCGGCACGCCGGCCGCGGGCGCGCACATCAGCGGGACCGCGGACGGCGAAGGCGCGGACCGGGCCGGCCAGGCGTTGCGCGCCGCGCAGCTGGCGGGACTGGTGTCGGTCGATACCGCGCCCGCCGTGGCGCTGATCCGGATGAGCCAAGTCGTGCAGGCGGCCGTACGGGCGGAGCTGACCGGGGAGTTGCCCGGCCGGGCCGCGCGGGCGGCCGCGGACGCGCTGCTGGAGGCGTGGCCCGAGGATGAGCAGCCCGCCTGGCTGGCCCGCACCTGCAGGCTGGGCGCCTACAGCCTGCAGCGGACGGCCGCGGGCCTGCTCTGGGCGGGCGGTTGTCACCGGGTGCTGGTGCGGGCGGGGCAGAGCCTGGACCGGTCGCGGCTGACCGGTCCGGCGGTGACCTACTGGAGCGAGCTTGCCGAGGTGAGCGACCGGGTCCTGGGGCGGGGCCACCCGGACACGCTGACGGCCCGGGCCAGGCTGGCCGAGGCGTACCTGGCGGCCGGGCAGGTCAGCGACGCGGTCTCGTGGTTCCGCTGGGTGCTGACCGAACGGGTCCGCATGCTCGGCCCCGACCACCCGAGCGCCATCACCTCCCGGCAGGACCTCGGCCGGGCGCTGATGGCCGCCGGGGAGTTCGCCGACGCGGTGACCGCCCTGGAGCGGGTGGTCGGCGACTACGAGCGAATCCACGGGCCGGACCGGCCCGAGACGCTGGTGGCGCAGGAGCATCTGGCCGCCGCGTACCTCGCCGCGGGGCGGCCGGCCGAGGCGGTCCGGCTCTACCAGCGCACGCTGGACACGCGCGAGCGCGCCCAGGGTCCCGAGCATCCGGACACCATGGCCACCCGGTTCAAGCTGGCCGGTGCCTGCCTCGCGGACGGCAAGTACAAGAACGCACTGTCGGCGTACAAGCGCAGCCTGGCCTACCGGGAACGGGTGCTCGGCCCGGACGACCTGGACACGATCGCCGCCCGGGCCGCCCTCGGCGTGGCCTACCACGCGGCGGGCCGGATGGCCTCCGCGGTCCAGGCCTACGAGAAGACCCACGCGGCCTACGCGCGGGTCCTCGGCAGCGACCACCCGGACGCCCTGGCCAGTTCCGCGAAGCTAGCGCAGGCCTACTACGAGGTGGGCCGGGTGACCGACGCGGTGACGCTGCTGAGGGACACGCTGGCGCTCTGCGACCGGGCGCTGCCGCCCGGGGACCCGGTCACCGAGAACGTGCTCCGCAGCCTGGCCCGCGTCACGGGCCGATGACGCCCTACCTCAGCCGGCGCCGCTCCGGGCCGCCGGGCCGCCGGGCCGGCATATTTGCCCGCGGCCGCAGCTGAACCAGCCACTGTTGTCCCCCGTCCGAATTTCTCTTCCGGCGAGCCGTTATTCTGGGGGAAAAGAGCGGCCCGTTTGTCATAACCTCACGGGGCAGCCAGGCCGGCCCCGGCCAGCGTGCAACGCGTATTTCATGCCGACTTTGGATAAATTCGGGATATTACGCCCGATGGTCGCCGGCCCGGGAATGCGGATCTGCTCATTTGCTGGGTAAGGAAACAGGCGTGCGGCAGTCACGCTCCATCATCTTCTACGCGTGGACCGGGCTAGCGGTGCAGTCGGTGCTGACCGCCGGCGTGATCGCGTTCGTCCTCGCCGGGGCCGCCTACCAGCGCACGGCCATCGATCAGCTCCGCGGTAAGGTCGAGGCCATCCAGGTGGCCAACCTGGCCGCGGTGGCCGACTTCCTCGACGCGCAGCGCGCGATCACCGGGTACCAGGCGACCGGGCTGGCCGGGCTGCTGGCCGGCTACCACGCGGAGCTGGGTGAGTTCGGCGGGGAAATCGCCGAAGTGCACCGGTTCGCCTGGCCTTCGCTGGCCGGCGACCTGTCGGCCGAGCAGCGCGCCGCGGAGGCCGCGTTCCGCGCCGACGACCGGGCGGTGGCCGCACCCCGGGGCAGCGCGGCGGCGGACCGGCTCTACCGCGGCGCCGCGGCCAGCACCGGCGCGTTCGGCGGCCGGGCCGACACGCTGCGGCGGCAACTGGCGAAGCAGGGCAACGCGCTCGCGGCGCGAAGCGAGCAGACCCTTGGCGTCGGGCTGAGCTGGACCGCGGTCGTCCTGGCGTTCGGCCTGATGCTGCCGGTGGTCGCCGTCGCGCTGGGCCTGCGCTGGGTCAGCGGCCCGCTGCACGACGTCACCACGGCGGTGCGCCGCCGCGCACTCGGCGACATGCGGGCGCGGGCGCGTCCCGGCGGCCCCGCCGACGTGCGGGAACTGGCCACCTCGATCAACTTCCTCGCCGACGAAAGCGACCGCATCCAGGACGCGGAGCGGGAACGGGCCAGGCTGCAGGCCGAGGTACGGCAGGCCTCGATCCGGATCCGCGAGCACCTGCGCGCGGAGGCGATCATCCGGGAAGCGGTGACCGCCATCCACGAGCACCTGGCGGTCGACTTCGTCTGGGTCGGCGTCGTCACCGGGGAACGGCTCACCCTCGCCGACGGCGACTCCGGCGGCCGGGAGGACGCCACCGACCCGATCGGCCACCTGCCGCCGGGCTCGATCGGGTGGATCCGGGACATCTACCGGCACCGGTCCAGCTACCGGGTCCAGGACCTGGACGCAGCGCAGGCCGAGGAGATCCCGGCCGAGATCAGGAAGATCCTGCTCAGCCGGGGCGCGACATCGCTTCTGCTCACGCCGTTCGGGGCCGGCCAAGAACTGCTCGGCTGCCTGACCCTGCTGCGGACCGGCAAGCGGCAGGTGTGGACCCAGCCGGAGATCGAAGCGGTGGAGTCGCTGGCCGGTGACATCGGCCGGGCCCTGGAACACGCCAGGCTGTATGAGGGCGAGGAGCGCCTGGTGACCGAGCTGGAGACGCTTGGCCAGGCCAAGGCCAGCTTCCTCGCCTCCGCCTCGCACGACTTGCGCACGCCGCTGACCAGCATCATCGGCTACGTGGAACTGCTCTCGGACGAGGAGGCGGGGCCGATACGCCCGGCGCAGGTGAAGATGCTGGACGGGGTGGACCGCAACGCCCGGCGGCTGAAGACGATGATCGAGGACATGCTGACGATCTCCAAGATCGAGCTGGGCGCCTTCACGTCCCGGCTGGAGCCGGTGGACCTGAGCTCCCTGCTGCCGCCCGCCGCGGATGTGATCCGGCCCTCCGCGGGCGCGGGCGGGCTCAGCTTCCAGGTCAGCGCCCCCGACCACCCGGTGGTAATCGACGGGGATCCGGAGCAACTGGACCGGCTGCTGGTCAACCTGCTGTCCAACGCGGTCAAGTACACCCCCCGGGGCGGGAGCGTCGCGCTGACCCTGGACAGCGCGGACGACTCGGCCGTGCTGTCGGTCACCGACACCGGAATCGGCATCCCAGAAGAGGACCAGGATGCCTTGTTCACCCGCTTTTTCCGGGCGTCCAACGCGGTCGAGGCGGCCATTCCCGGTTCGGGCCTGGGCCTGTCGATCGTCCGGACGATCGTGGCCAATCACAACGGCGAGCTGAGCATCTCCTCCGGGCGAGACCGGGGGACGACGGTGACCGTGCGGATTCCACTGGACAAACGCGCCGCGCTGGCCCCGGCTGGGTAAGGCCGGCGGCCGACGTCACGCCCTCCCCAGGTCCGGGCGTATCGATTCTGCATAACGCCGGCGCGTGGTGCAGTTGTCCCACGGCGCTGGAGTGGCAGCGGGCCGGAAAGCACACGGTCACCCTTGAGGGGATGCTGTTGACGGAGACGACCCACTTCACCGGCTAGCCACCGATCCCAGCCACTCTTGGGCCAGGCCAACCCCGATCTCCTGCTGCGGGGTCAGCGCGCTCGTCACCGGTGCGAACGGCTGACCGGCCCAGGAAAGGCTGACCCAGCCACCGCCGCGGGCCGCTGGGCGCCGCCAACTGTCGGCCGGCCTGGTAGGAAAGCGTGACTCAACCCATCACACGGCCCGCGCGGGCCGTCCGCTGACCACGGCGGGTGCCCGGCGCCCGGTCAACCGGCCGGGGCATCGCTCTCCCGCCGGATGCTGAAGAACGGCGACCGCAGGATCAGCCGGGCGACCAGCAGCATGACCAGGCCGAGGGCGACGATGCCGATCAGCGACCAGCGCTGCGTCCATGCCGAGTTCTGCAGCGTACGGATCAGCACCCAGCCGAGGAAGCCGGCCGCGCCCAGCGGCAGCAGGCCCAGGACCACGAAGTCCCAGGCGCCGCCGAACGCCCGGTGCCGGTAGTACACGATCGTGGCCAGCGCGGTCATGATGTAGAAGACCGCGAACAACTGCCCGGTCACCGCGATCACGTCGTTGAACGCGTTCTGCACCGACGTCGCCAGCAGGTACACCCAGGTCAGCGCGATCAGCAGGATTCCCACGACGATGCTCGCGGCGACCGGCGTGGCGAACCGGCGGGAGACGTTCGCGAGGAACTGAGGCAGGGCCCGGTAGCTGGCCATCCCGTAGGCGATCCGGGCGCTCAGCACGATGCCGGTGCCCGTCGTGGCGATCACCGACAGCGCGATGGACAGCGCCATCATCTTCGCCCAGAACCCCCCGCCCAGCGCTTGCGCCACGTACACCAGCGCCGATGCCGAGCTGGCCTGCAGCTTCGCCGGGGATACCACCCCCTGCAGCCCTACCTGCGCCAGGGTGTAGATCGCGGCGAGCAGCGCGACCGCCAGCATGGCGGCGCGGCCGGGGCCGACGCGGCGGCGCTTGACCTCCTCGTTGACGTACAGGGTGCCGTCCCAGCCGCCGTAGACGAACACCGCGATCAGGAACCCGGCCGCCGCGCTGCCCTTGCCGCCGATGCCGGACGGGCTCCACCAGCTGCTGGTCATCGGGAAGCTGCCGGCGTGGTGCCCGAGGACGAACACCAGGCCGGCGATCGACAGGCCGATCAGGATCAGGTACTCCACCACTGCCATGCTCACCTGGACCCGCGCGGTGATCTTGATGCCGGCAACCGCGATGATCAGCATCACCACGCCGACCCCGCTGCCGATCGCGATCCACGCCCAGGTGTCGGTGGAGGTGGAGCCGAACACGGCGAGCACCGAGGGGCCGAGCAGCAGGATCTCGGCGACGGTGCCGATGATGTACGCGACCACCATCAGCCACCCGGTGAGGAATCCCAGGTAGGGGTTGATCGCCCGGCCCACCCACTCGAACGACGCGCCGCAGTTGGCGTTCCATATGTTGCACCTGCGGTAGGCGTTCGCGATGACGAGCATGGGGATCGCGGTGAGCAGCAGGATCGGGCCGCTGCCGTAGGCGGTCGCGGCCGCGAGCGCGGCGATGGAAAGCCCGATCGTGGCGGCGGGGGCGGACGAGGCCATGCCGATGACCGTGTCCTGCGCGACGCCGATCGCATCCGGTTCGAGGCGCGCCGCGGGGGCCAGCCCGGTGCCTTCGATGATGACCGGCTGATCCGTCATCGGTGCTCCCAGCGTTCTCATGAAAGCCACCCGGGTTCTGCGGCACCGATCGGCAGGAGCGGGGTCAGGCGGGGGCGCCGGAGGCTTGGCGGTGTTCGGGTTCGCGGCCGGGCGGCTGGGTGGGCTGCGGGCGAGCGTGCGCCCGGCGGATCGGGCGCTCCTGCGGTTTGCCCGGCTCGACGGTGAGTTCCTCGCCATGGTGGACGAGTTGGAGGGGGGCGCCGTCGGCGAGGTGGTAGGTCGCGGTTTGCTGGGTTACCTCGACGCGCAGGCGGTGGCCGCCGACGAGCACGCCGAAGGCCAGGCGGGCCAGGCCCTGGGGCAGGCGGGGCGCGAAGGACAGGACGCTGCCGCGCTGGCGCAGGCCGGCGAACCCGCCGACGAGCGCCAGCCAGGTGCCGGCGAGTGAGGCGATATGCACGCCGTCGCGGGTGTTGTGCTCCAGGTCCCGCAGGTCGATCAGCGCCGCCTCGCCCAGATAGTCGTAGGCCAGGCCGAGGTGGCCGACCTCGGCCGCGACAACCGCCTGGGTGCACGCGGACAGCGAGGAGTCCCGCACGGTGAGCGGCTCGTAGTAGGCGAAGTTCCGCGCCTTCTGTTCCGGGGTGAAGTCGGTGTCGCACAGGTGCATGGCGAGCACCAGGTCGGCCTGCTTGACCACCTGCTTGCGGTACAGGTCGAAGTAGGGGTAGTGGAGCAGCAGCGGGTAGTGGTCGGGCGGGGTGCCCGCGAAGTCCCAGACCTGGTGCCTGGTGAACCCCTCGGCCTGCGGGTGCACCTCCAGGGCCTTGTCGTAGGGGATGTGCATGGCCTCCGCGGCGTCCCGCCAGCCGGCCGACTCCTCGGCGTCGATGCCCAGTTCGCGGGCCCGGTCCGGGTAATTCTCCGCCGCCGCGGCGGCCGCCAGCAGGTTCTTGCGCGCCATCAGGTTGGTGTAGACGTTGTCGTCGGCGATCGCGCTGTACTCGTCCGGGCCGGTCACGCCGTCGATGTGGAACTGGCCCACGGTGTCGTGGTGGCCCAGCGACCGCCACAGCCGCGCGGTGTGGGTCAGCAGGTCCATCCCGGTCCCGCGGGCGAAATCCGTGTCACCGGTGGCGTCGGCGTAGCGGACCGCCGCGTCGGCGATGTCGGCGTTGATATGGAAGGCGGCCGTGCCGGCCGGCCAGTACCCCGAGCACTCCTGGCCGTCGATCGTCCGCCACGGGAAGGCCGCGCCCGACAGGCCCAGCTGGGCCGCCCGGTCGAGGGCGGCCGGCAGCGCGTCGCGCCGCCAGCGGAGCACGCTGGCCGCCGCGTCGGGCGCGGTGAGCGCGAGCACCGGCAGGACGAAGGTCTCGGTGTCCCAGAACGCGTGCCCGTCGTAACCCGGCCCGGTCAGGCCCTTCGCCGGAATCGGGCGGTTCTCCCCGCGCGCGCTGGCCTGCAGCATGTGGAACAGCGCGAACCGGACCGCCTGCTGCACCTCGGCGTCCCCGTCCAGTTCCACGTCGGCAGCGTTCCAGAAGCCGTCGAGGAAGCCGCGCTGCTCTTTGAGCAGGCCGTCCCAGCCGGTCTGCCGGGCCGCGGTGAGGGCGGCCCAGACCTGATCGCGCACGCCGGGCAGCGACCGGACCCCGGACCAGCCGTAGGCGACGAACTTGGTCATGCTCAGCCGCTGCCCCGGCGCCACGACCGCGGCCGCGGTGACCAGGCCGCCGTCCGGGAAGGACCGGGATTCGGTGCGGAAGTCGGGCCCGTCGACGTGGTGGTCCATGGCGGTGCCGACGCGCAGCCCGCTGCGCGCGGTCCGGTGCACCAGCACCACGGTCATGTCGCGCGCGGTGTCGAACTCCTGGGCCAGTGGATGGTCGATGTCCATGCCGTGCCGGGGATCGCCGGTCTCGGGTGGCGACTGCTCGTTGGTCAGGAGTTCGGACTGGAGCGCGATCCGCACGGGGCCGTCCAGCGGTTCCACCTCGTACCGGATCGCCGCGATCGCCCGCTGGGTGAACGACACCAGCCGGGCGGAGGACACCCGGACGGCCCCGCCGGCCGGGGAGACCCATTCGGCGCGCCGGCTGAGCACCCCCGACCGGAAGTCCAGGACCCGCTCGTGCGAGCGGAGCGTGCCGTACCGGACGTCGAACGGCTCGTCGTCGACGAACAGCCGGATCAGCTTGCCGTTGGTGACGTTGATCATCGTCTGCCCGGACTGCGGCTGGCCGTAGGCGGCCTCCGCGGCGGCCAGCGGCCAGCTTTCGTAGACCCCGTTGAGGTAGCTGCCCGGCAGGCCGTGAGGCTCGCCCTCGTCCAGGTTGGCCCGCCAGCCGATGTGCCCGTTGGACAGCGCGAACACCGACTCCGTCTGCGCCAGCAGATCCAGGTCTAGCGCCTGCTCGCGCAGGCTCCACGGTTCCACGTGGAACATCGGTTGCTTGATCACGGGCGGTCCAGCAGTTCGGCGAGGTCGGTCACCACCACGTCGGCGCCGTCCTCCCGCAGCGCGCCCGCCTGCCCGAGGCGGTCCACCCCGACCACGAACCCGAACCCGCCGGCCCGGCCGGCGGCCACGCCGGCCTGGGCGTCCTCGAAGACCGCGGCCTCCCGCGGCTCCAGCCCGAGCGCGCGGGCCCCGGCGAGGAACGTGTCCGGGGCGGGCTTGCCGCGCAGGTGGTCCGTCGCGATGGTGAGGCCGTCGATCCGGGCCTCGAACAGGTCCGCGATGCGGGCTGCTTCGAGCACCTCGCGGCCGTTGGCGCTGGAGGTCACCACGGCCCGGCGCAGCCCGCCGTCGCGAACGGCCCGCACGTAGCGGACCGAGCCCGGGTAGGACTCGACCCCGCCTTCGCCGATCCGCCGCAGCAGGATCTGGTTCTTGCGGTTGGACAGGCCCTCTACCGTCTCCGCGTCCGGCGGGTCGTCCGGGCTGCCCTCGGGCAGTGTGATGCCACGAGACTCAAGGAAGGACCGGGTGCCGTCGGCTCGCGGCTTCCCGTCGACGTAGTTCTCGTAGTCGGCGACGGGATCGAACGGCACGAAGCGCGCGCCGGTCCGCCGGACACGTTCCCGCAGGTAGCTGTCGAACGTCTCCTGCCACGCGGCGTCGTGGACCTGCGCGGTCTTGGTGAGGACGCCGTCCAGGTCGAACAGGCAGCCGCGGATGCCGTCGGGAAGCCCCAGCACGTGATCAAGCTTAACGAGACGGTGGCTTGCGGCGGCCGGCCGGCCGGTGCTCACCACCCGTAGATCCGGGCCGGCAGTTTGCGCAAGGGCAGCCCGTCCGGGCCGGGATAGCTGATTATCACCACCATGTCGTCGGGATCCCGGCCCTCCACCACCGTCACGCCGTCGGCGGTGCGCGTGTCGCGGTGCGCGCCGCGCCCGGCCAGTGCGCGCTCGCACCGGGCCAGGTCCTCCGCTCCGGCCACGGTCCATACGACGTACTGGACGCCCACCGAGCCGAGCGGATGGGTGGCGGCGCTGCCCATCGCGCGCAGGATCAGGTTCGCACCCGCGCCACTGGTGAGCAGGGCCGCCGTCGGGCTGCGGTCGGCGACCTCCAGCGCCAGAACGTCGGCGTAGAAGGCCACCGACCTGTCCAGGTCGTGCACGAAGATGACCACCGTGCCAAGCCGGACTCCTTCTGCCATCTGGTGGTCCTCCCATCCCGCGGGCCCGCTGGCGAAGCCTGCCGGAACCAGTCTGGCCCACGATCGCCGCTCCCGGCTGCCGACCCCACAGTCCCGGCCCGCCGGGCGCGCCCGGCGTGCGACGGCCTACCCGCGTTGTAACCTGATGCCGTTACCAAACAGCCGCCGATGTGCAGGCGTTCAGGCTGGTGGTGTAGGCGACCGGAGGGGCTCCGGCCAGGGCGGAGGAAGCCGGCCGATGACGGCGGAGGACGCCGCGCGGCCGCCAGAGGTTATCCGGCGGCGCGAAGTGCGGCACACCAGCGCCAGGTCCCTGCTCATGACCCTGCTCGGCGAGTTTGTCCTGCCCGGGGGGGGTCCCGTCTGGACGTGGGTCCTGGTGGACACCCTGGCTGGGTTCGGGGTAACGGAGAAGTCAGCCCGCCAGGCGCTCGCCCGTGCCGCCGCCGAGGGGCTGCTGGTGTCCGAGCGGGTAGGCCGGCGGACCCGCTGGGAGCTGACCCCGGCAGCGCGCACGTTGCTGAGCGAGGGTGCCCGGCGCATCTACGAGTTCGGGCGCAGCGAGCGCCCCTGGGACGGCCGCTGGCTGCTGCTGCTGGTCTCGGTGCCGGAGTCCAAGCGTGACCTGCGGCACCGGCTCAGGACCCGGCTCAGCTGGGCGGGATTCGGGTCCCCCGAGGCCGGCGTCTGGATCTCACCGCACCTCGGCCGTGAGGGCGAGGCGCTGGACGTCGTCAAGGAACTCGGCCTGGCCGGCAGCGCGATGTCGTTCACCGCTTCCTTCGGTCTCATCGGCGGCCAGGACACGATGGTCAGCCGGGCGTGGGACCTGACCGGCCTGGAAGCGCGTTACGAGGCGTTCCTCGCTGACTTCGGCGACCTGGAGCCCGCCGGCCGCGCCGCGGCCCTGCACGCGCAGACCCGGTTGGTGCACGAGTGGCGGCGGTTCCCGTTCCTCGACCCGCAACTCCCGCGCGCGCTGCTGCCGGCGAACTGGAGCGGGTCGAAGGCGGCCGAGTTGTTCCGCTGCAAGCACGCCGATTGGCAACGGGCGGCCGGCCAGCGCTGGGACGAACTGGCCTCGGCCCGCCGCTCCTGACCGCGGCCGGCGGCGTACTAGCCGCGTGCCGGTCTGCCGCTGCCCGCACCCACGGATGCCGTGCGGCAAACGCCAGCCCACTCGCTACGCCGCATCGCTCCGCGCCCCCACAGGTGTGCGGGCGGCCTGACGGCGGGCCAGGGCTGCGGCAAAGGCGGTGCGGGTGCGCAGGTAGGCGCGGGCGTCGGTGTGGTCGGGACCGGTCTGCGGGCGCTTGAACGTCATCCACAGCGGGACCCCGATGAACGCGACCAGGAAAGGGATGGCCAGCGCGATGTTGCCCCAGACAATGGCGCTCATGGTGTGTGCCTCCTCAGAGTTTCCCGGCAGCGGGTCCGCCGGGTTCGGATACACCTGAGCTAACCCGGCGGGGTTCTGACGGCCGTCGGCGAAGCCTCTGTTCCTCCTCTGAGTTTCCCGGCAGCGGGTCCGCCGGGTTCGGATACACCTGAGCTAACCCGCCGGGGTTCTGACGGCCGTCGGCGAAGCCTCTGTTCCTCCTCTGAACCCGGATGCCTGGGCCTGCCGTGCGTGCTGGGGCTGGCGCGTCCGAGAGGGACGAGATCTAACGTAAACTTTGGCTCGTCTTACAAGCAACGCCCTCCCGGGCGCGGCGGCCGGGTACAGGCAGCCCGCGGGGCACACGAGCCAAGTAGGAGCCGATGACTGCCGAGAACGTGGTGCCACTGCGTACCGCTCCCCGCATCGACCGCCAGCGGGCGGAACGGGCCGTGGCCGAGCTGCTCGCCGCCCTGGGATACCCCGTCGAGGGCGAACACCGGGCCAAGACCCCGCAGCGCGTCGCCAGTGCCTTCGCCGAGATGCTGACGCCCTCCACCTTCCTGCCCACGACCTTTGGCAACGACGAGGGCTACGACGAGCTTGTGGTGGCGCGGGCAGTACCGTTCCGCTCGCTGTGCGAGCACCACCTGCTCCCGTTCTACGGCTACGCGCACGTGGGGTACCTGCCCGGTGGCCGGATCGTCGGGCTGTCCAAGCTCGCCCGGGTGGTGGAGCACTTCGCCGCCGGGCTGCAGGTGCAGGAACGGCTCACGCAGCAGGTCGCGGACTGGCTCGCGAGCCACCTCGGCGCCCGCGGCGTCGGCGTGGTGCTGGAAGCGGAGCACCTGTGCATGAGCCTGCGCGGCGTCGAGGCCCGCGGGTCCCGCACGGTCACCAGCGCGCTGCGCGGGGAGTTGCGCACCGACGCCAGGTCGCGCGGCGAGTTCCTGGGCCTCACCAGGCACGCTCAGTAACCGTCCGCCCGCCCCTGCGATGAGTGGCATGCCTGCAGGCCCGAAGGGCGAAGACCCCGCGCCCACCGGGCTCGACGCGCTTGCCACCCTGGGCGAGCCGACCCGCCGTGCGCTCTACCGCTATGTCACGGCACAGGACCGCCCGGTGTCACGTGACGAGGCCGCCGCCGCGACCGGTACCAAGCGGGCGACGGCCACGTTCCATCTGGAGCGCCTCGTCCGTGACGGCCTGCTGGAAGCCCGGTTCGCCCGGGTGTCCGGGCGGTCCGGCCCTGGTGCGGGCCGGACCGCCAAGCTGTACGCGCGGGCGCGGCGGCAGTTCGCGGTCTCGCTGCCGCCGCGGCGGTACGAGATCGCCGGGGAGGTGCTCGCCGCCGCGCTCGAATGCGCGCAGCACCAGGCCACACCGGTCGAGGCGGCGGTCGAGGCGGCGGCCGGGCAGGCAGGACGGCAGCTCGCCGCGACCGGCACCGACCTGGCCGAGCTGCTCAGCCGGTACGGCTACGAGCCCAGGCAAGGCCCGGGTGGCAGCGTTCACCTGGCCAACTGCCCGTTCCACGAGCTTGCCGCTCGGCATGCTGGGCTGGTCTGCAAGCTGAACCTGCACCTGCTCCGCGGCCTCATCGCCGAACTGGGCATCGAAGCGCACGCCCGCCTCGATCCAGCGGGCGGGCGCTGCTGCGTCACGATCACGGTGCCCTGAGGCCCGGTCGGTAGGCTGCTGCGACATGATCGTGGTCTTGGGCGGGGTCTCCGGGAGCGGCAAGTCGGCGGTCGGAGCCGTGTTGGCCACGCGCCTGGGCTGGGCCTTCGAGGACTCCGACGCGCTGCACTCGCCCGCCGAAATCGCCAAGATGCACTCGGGCGTGCCGCTCACCGACGCGGACCGCTGGCCCTGGCTGGCGCGGGTGGCCGCGTGGATCGACCAGCGGATCGAGGCCGGGGAGTCCGGCGTGATCGCCTGTTCGGCGCTCAAGCGCTCCTACCGCGACTACCTGCGCCGAGGCAGGCCCGCGGTGCGCATCATGATCCTCCAGGCCGACCCCGGCACGCTGGCGGCCCGGCTGGCCGCGCGGCGGGGCCACTTCTTCCCGGCACGACTGCTGCAAAGCCAGCTCGCCGACCTGGAAATCCCCGATGACGGCGAGGACACCCTGGTGGTGGCCGCCGCCGGACGCTCCGCGGCCGAGATCGCCGATGAGATCACCCGCCGCCTCGGCCTGTCGGCCACGCCGCACGGCTAGGGCGTGGGGGTATCACTGCAGGTGTGTAAGGAGTGACAAAGGGTAACTGAGTGGCTAGTGGGAATGGCCACTGGTACGGGGGGAGATCACAGGTCATGTCCGTTACACGCCAAGAGCCGGTCCGGTCAGGGA
>Ga0207646_10000201_pt1 | contig 81271 bp, 67 predicted proteins | sample KBSK5502metaG_FD_184343 | JGI IMG/M metagenome (GOLD analysis project Ga0207646, IMG submission 184343) | Corn, switchgrass and miscanthus rhizosphere microbial communities from Kellogg Biological Station, Michigan, USA - KBS K5-50-2 metaG... | ecosystem: Host-associated > Plants > Roots >... | reverse complement strand
CGTGTTCCTTTCGTTAGGGAGCCGCATTTCAGGCCCATAAATATTGGCTTTTGGGGATCGTTCCCCGATAAGCGGGGAACTACCCCGAGCCACAACGACTGAAAAACCTTATTTCTGATAACGTCTATTCATCAACAGCGATGACTGGAACGAGTATCATCTCATCGCCCGCGGCAACGTGCTGATTCACATCCTCAACGGCCACGTCATGAGCGTGGTGATCGATGACGACGCGAAGAACCGCCGCTTCGACGGGCTGCTGGGCGTGCAGGTTCACGTCGGCCCGCCGATGAAGATCGAGTACCGTAACTTTCGCCTGAAGCATTTGCCGCCGGACGCCGCCACCAAGAAGTGATCATCGCTCCCGCGCAGATAATCGATCGTCTGGTGGGATTCGCGGATTTCAGATCCTGGGGAAAAATTATGATGAAACGTGGAAAATACGTCTTGCTACTGGCCGCCCTCGGCCTTCAACTGCTGACGTTGGCTTCACTGCGGGCGGCGCCGTCGCTGTTCCTGGCGGACATCGATCAACTTCAGCGTTCATTCGAGCAGCCGCCCGACGACGCGAAAATCATGATGCGCTGGTGGTGGTTCGGGCCGGCCGTGACCAAGCCGCAGCTCGAACGCGAAATGAAGTTTATGAAAGAAGGCGGCATCGGCGGCTTCGAAGTGCAGCCGACCTACCCGCTCTCGCTTGATGACGAGCGGGCGGGGATCAAGAACCTGAAGTTCATGTCGCCGGAATTCCTCGACGCCCTGGCTTTCACGGCCCAGAAGGCGAAGGAACTCGGCTTGCGGATGGACCTGACACTGGGGAGCGGCTGGCCTTACGGTGGGCCGCAGTTTCCGGCGAGCGAGGCGGCGGGCCGGCTGCGCATTCAGAACGTCCAGCTCACGCCGGGGCAGCACAGCGTCCCCGTGCCGCAGGTTCGCGAAGGCGAAAAAGTGTTTGCCGCTTTCATCGGCCCGATGCCGAACGTCCCCGCGGGCGGCAATCCGTACCAGGAAGTTGAGATTCGCGGTAATGCAGCACAGCTCCCGGCGGATGTCGGCGGACAATCGCAGGTCACGTTCTTCATCGCCAGCCAGACCGGGATGAAGGTGAAGCGGGCGGCCTACGGCGCTGAAGGGTTCGTGATCGATCACTTCAACCCGGCGGTGATCGAGAAGTTCATGAAAGAGATCGCCGAGCCCGAGATCAAAGCCTGCGGACCCAATCCGCCTTACGCGGTCTTCTGCGACAGTCTGGAGGTATACGGGCAAGACTGGACCTACAACTTTCTCGACGAATTCCGGAAGCGCCGCGGCTACGACCTGCGGCCCTATCTCCCGGCGCTCACGGCTGACATCGGCCCGAAGACCCTGGACATCCGGCACGACTGGGGCCAGACGATGACGGAGGTCTACACCGAGTACTTCAATGCGGCCTTCCAGCGGTGGGCGAAGGAGCACCAGACGCGGTTCCGCATCCAGAATTACGGCACGCCTCCGGCGGCGTTATACAGTTATGTCTACGCCGACCTGAATGAAGGCGAGGGCTATCAGTGGAAGGGCTTTCGCGAGTCGCGGTGGGCGGCCTCGGCCAGCCACCTGTTGGGGCGCCCCGTCACCAGCTCCGAGACCTGGACCTGGCTGCACTCTCCGGTCTTCATGGCGACTCCTTTGGATATGAAGGCCGAGGCCGATCTACATTTCCTGCAAGGGGTCAATCAACTCATCGGCCACGGCTGGCCTTACACGCCGCCCAGTGTGGAGTATCCCGGCTGGCGCTTTTATGCATCCGCGGTCTTCAATGAAAAGAACCCCTGGTGGATCGTCATGCCTGATGTGGCGAAGTACCTGCAGCGGGTCAGCTACATGATGCGACAGGGCGGCCCCGCCAACGACGTGGCACTCTACCTGGCTAACAGCGATGCCTGGGCGCAATTCGCGCCGGGCCGGGTGGCCCTGAATGCCGCCGTCTCGCAACGGCTCGGGGGCGAGATCGTGCGCCAGATTCTGGAATCGGGCTACAACCTGGACTTCTTTGACGACGGCCTGCTCGATCTGCGGGGCAAGGTGGAGGGCGGGACACTCGCCTTCGGCGACGTGAAGTTCAAAGTGGTAGTGCTGGCCGGGGTCGAGCGCATCCCGCCTTCGACGATGCGCAAGCTGGAGGAGTTCGTCCGCGGCGGCGGCACCCTGATCGCTACGCGGAGCATCCCTTCGCTGGCGCCGGGCTTCAAGGCTACCGAGCAAGATCAGAAGACGGTCCGCGACACTGCGCAACGCCTGTTTGCAGGGCCTGATGCGAAGGGGATTTTCCTGCCATCGGAGAGCGGGTTCGGCGAAGCGCTGGCCAAGCGGCTGCGGCCCGACGTGATTTTCTCACCGGCTGCGCCGGAGATCGGCTTCATGCATCGCCAGAGCGATGCTGCCGAGGTCTACTTCCTGGCCAATACTGCCAACACGGCGAAGAGCGTGAAGGCGACTTTCCGAGTCCAGGGGATGCAGCCGGAATGGTGGAATGCGATGACGGGCCGAGTCACGGCGGCGGACATAGTCGAACGCTCTGGGGGCGGCACTACGATCACGATCAATCTCGAACCCTACGGCTCCCGCATGCTCGTGTTCACGAAGCGAAGCTGGCCCGCCTGGTCTGCTCCAAAGACCGTAGCGTCTGCGCCGCCCCCGCTTGATCTGAGCCGCGGTTGGAAGGTCACGTTCGGCCAGAACCAGACGCCGGTGCAGATGGAGACCCTGCGATCATGGACCGATGATGAAGCCATCAAATTTTTCTCAGGGACAGCCACTTATGAAAAACAGATCACGGTCCCCGGCGAGATGCTCAAAGACGGCCTGAAGCTGCGCCTCGACTTCGGCGCGAGCAAACCTTCGGGATCGGGCGGCAGCCGCTTTCAAGCGCTGCTCGAAGCGCCGGTGCGCGAGGCGGCCGTGGTCTACGTAAACGGCCAGCGAGCCGGATCAAGCTGGTCCCCGCCCTACCAGGTTGAGGTGACTGGCTTGGTCAAAAGCGGTCCGAACCAGATTCGAATCGAGGTCGCCAACACGGCCGTCAACTACCTGGCCGGCCGTCCGCTGCCGGACTACCGGGCGTTGATCGAACGCTATGGGGATCGGTTCCAGCCGCAGGACATGAACCAGATCAGGCCAATCACCTCGGGCCTGTTGGGGCCCATCCAACTCGTCGCAATCGGGCAATCGAAGTAAGGTGTTAATGTGCTCTCAGCAAATTTGTCGCAACTAGCTGGGGGCGAGCGGAGTACTTAGCATAGTCGCCGAGACTGAACAATCGCAGCCTCGGCGCGGCGCCACAGCGAGTCTCCCCAAATTCACCGCGTCCGCCCTACTAAGGCGTACCGGTGTCGTCGGTAGTGTTGCCGGAGGACTTACAAGCCCTCCGCGCTCCCGCCGAGTGTGGCGACGACCCGCGAAAACAAAACTGACTGGCGTTTATTCGTAGGGTTTCGGGATGAATTTCCCGAGTGCCCTTGCTCTTCAACTCCCCCTCCGCGGGGAAGAAACTCATCAATAAGGAGAATTTTCAATGAAATTAAGAACTGTATTGCTGGCTGCCAGCTTCGTGCTCGTTGCCTTGACGCTGGCCTGGGCCGCAGACCTCAATGGTAAGTGGGTCGCCCAAGTTCCCGGACAAGGCGGTCAAACCCGTGAGACGACCTTTAACTTCAAGGTCGACGGGGATGCGCTGACCGGCACCGTCTCGGGGCGGCAGGGCGACAACCCCATCTCCGACGGAAAGGTCAAAGGGGATGAGATCTCTTTCGTCGTCAAGGCCAACTTCCAAGGCAATGAGATCAAGATGGTCTACAAGGGGAAAGTCGCGGGCGACGAGATCAAGATTACCCGCACCGTAGAAGGCACCGAGCGGCCGCCCCAAGAGTTCACGGCCAAGAGAGCAAAATAGTCTATGGATGGGCTAGGTAGTTGACATACTGCCTAGCCCCTTTAGCTTGCGTGCCGGGTCAGTACCGCGAGCGGTAGCGAGCGTGGTCTCGGCGGGGCACTGGTGGCAGCGACGCTCGCTACCGCTCGCGGTACTGATTCGACGTGCTTTGCAAAACCTCAAGCCTCGACTGGAGAACGTTCATCTTTAAGGAGGTGTTTGATGAAAGCCATAGAGCTTCACGTCAACGGAACCAAGCGCCGCGTTGAGGCGGAAGCCGAAAGGAGTCTCCTCAGCGTCTTGCGCGATGACCTCGATCTGACCGGGGCGAAGTACGGCTGCGGCGAAGGCCAGTGCGGCGCCTGCACGGTGCTCATCGACGGGCAACCGGCGCGGTCTTGCCTCACGCCAGTGGGCACGGCCGCAGGCAAGCAGATTACGACCATCGAAGGCTTGGAGCAGCACGGGCGGCTCGATCCGCTGCAAGAGGCGTTTCTCGATGTCGGCGCCATGCAGTGCGGCTACTGCATCCCAGGCATGCTCATGTCGGGCGTCGGGTTGCTGAAGAAGAACCCTCACCCGACCGAGCCGGAGATTGTGCGCGCGATGGAAGGCAACATCTGCCGCTGCGGGACCTACCCGCGCATTGTGGCGGCGATTCGCCGGGTGGCCAATGGCGACAAGGCGCAGAAAGGAGGCCCCCGATGACTGAGAGACTGATAAACGAAATCTGGTTTGAGCCGGCTATTGAACCTGCCATTGAGCCTGCCATTGAGCCCGCCATTGAGCCTGCCATTGAACCCGAACGATATGAGCTGGCTGCCGGGCCCGCTTATCATTTCGAGCTTCAGCGGCGCGATTTCTTCAAGGTGCTCGGCGGCGGGGTCTTGATTACTTTCACGCTCAAAGAGGCGCTGGCCCAGCAAGAATCCGGCGGAGGCCGTCGCCGCTCATCCGGCGGGCCGCCGCCTCAAGAGATCGGGGCCTGGCTCCACATCGGGGAAGACAGCGCGGTGACGGTCTACACCGGAAAGGTCGAAGTCGGCCAGGGCATCCGTACCTCGCTCGCTCAGGTCGTCGCGGAAGAGTTGCGCGTGCCGCTGGCCTCCGTCCGCCTGGTGATGGCCGATACCGACCTCACGCCTTTCGACGGGGGGACGACCGGGAGCCGGACGACGCCGGCCATGAGCCCGCAACTGCGAAAGGCTGCCGCCGCGGCGCGAGAATTTCTGATCGATCTGGCCGCCGAGCAAGCCAAGGTAGATCGCAGCTCGCTGGTTGTGGCCGATGGCAAGATCACACACCCACCGACGAAGCAGTCATTCAACTTCGGGCAACTGACCAAAGGCCAGAAGCTCGCGAAGGCAATCGGTGAGGGCACGCTCGTCACGCCTCCGGACCAATGGAAGATCGCGGGCAAGGCTGCGCCCAAGGCGAATGGCCGCGAGATCGTCACCGGAAAGCATCGGTATACGTCGGACGTCAAACGTCCGGGAATGCTGCACGGGAAGATTCTGCGCCCCGCGGCCTTCGGCGCCACGCTCGCCTCTGTCGATACGCGAGGGGCTGAGAGCTTGGCCGGCGTGACGGTCGTGCGCGACGGCGATTTCGTCGGCGTCGCGGCGCCCAGCCAGCAACTGGCCTCACGCGCCGTGGCCGCGATCCGCGCGGAGTGGAAGACCACACCGCAGCCTTCGGGGAGAGAGCTCTTCGATTATTTGAAGCAGCATCCGGCGGCGGCGCAAAGCTCCGAAGGTCGCTCAAGCAACACTCGTGGCTCAATCGCCGAGAGTCCGGCGGCCGATCAGAAACTTGAACGGACCTATACTGCGGCTTATATCGCGCATTGCCCATTGGAGCCGCGGGCCGCCGTCGCGGAATGGCAAGACGGCAAGCTCACCGTCTGGACCGGGACACAGCGCCCCTTCGGCGTCCGCAGCGAGTTGGCCGACGCCTTTCGCATCCCTGAAGACCGCGTTCGCGTCATCGTCCCTGACACCGGTTCGGGCTACGGCGGCAAGCATACTGGCGAAGCGGCGGTCGAAGCGGCACGCTTGGCTAAAGCGGCGGGCAAGCCGGTGAAGCTCGTCTGGACGCGCGAAGAGGAATTCACCTGGGCCTACTTCCGCCCCGCCGGCGTGATCGAGATCGCGAGCGGCGTGAGCAAAGATGGGACGATCACAGCCTGGGAGATGCACAACTACAACTCCGGATCGGCCGGCGTTCGCTCGGTCTATGCGATCCCGAACCAGCGGGCCGAGTTCCATAACGTGCGGTCACCCTTGCGCCAAGGCTCATACCGCGCCCTGGCTTCGACCGCCAATCACTTCGCGCGTGAAGTCCACATCGACGAGCTGGCGCAGAGCGTGAAGATGGACCCGCTCGAGTTCCGCTTGAAGAACCTGAAAGACGAGCGGCTGCGGGCCGTGCTTGAGGCGGCGGCCAAAACCTTCGGCTGGGGTAAAGCCAAGTCATCGCCGGATCGCGGTTACGGGATCGCCGGCGGGTTCGAGAAGGGCGGTTATGTAGCGAGCTGCGCCGAGGTCTCGGTCGAGCGTCCGAGCGGCAAGGTGAAGGTGGTGCGCGTCGTGACGGCTTTTGAGTGCGGCGCGATCATCAACCCTGACGGCCTGAAGAACCAGGTCGAGGGGGCGATCATTCAGGGCATCGGCGGGGCGCTCTTTGAAGCCGTCGAGTTTGAGAACGGCAAGATTCTCAACCCGCGCTTCTCGCGCTACCGCGTCCCCCGCTTCAGCGACGCGCCGGTGCTCGAAACCGTCCTCGTTGACCGCAAGGATTTGCCGTCGGCGGGCGCCGGAGAGTGTCCGATCGTCGCCTTGGCCCCGGCCGTGGGCAATGCAATCTTCGACGCCACTGGCATTCGTCTCAGGTCGCTTCCGATGGTACCTGACGGCCTGAAAGCATAGCTTAGAACGACAGGGAGGTTGGCGCCGAGTCAGTACCGCGAGCGGTAGCGAGCGTGTGTTCCCGTAAACAGCCGCTTTCGGAAGCGACGCTCGCTACCGCTCGCGGTACTGACTCGGTCTGGCCCGTCATCCCAGCAGAGCCGCACCCAATTTATTTGAAGGAGGACAAGATGAGAAAAGCTTTCGTGATCGTGTCTGTACTGCTGCTAGCTTCCATTTCCGCATCCGCCCAGGATTCGAGTGCCGCCCACCATCAGCACCTGGAGCCGCTTTCTTTTACCGCGCCCGGCCAGGAGTGGGCCAAGCAGCGCGTGGATAAATCGCCGCGCCATCAGGAATGGGTGCAAGTCAAGCATGGCAGCCGGACTGTGAACTCTTTCCTCGTCTACCCGGAGGTCAAGAGTAAAGCGACGGCCGTCGTCGTCATCCATGAAATCTTCGGGATGACGGATTGGGTCCGCAGCGTCGCCGATCAACTGGCCGAAGCCGGCTACATCGCCATCGCCCCCGACTTGCTTTCAGGCATGGGGCCGAACGGCGGCGGGACGAGCGAGATCGCCGACCGCAGCGGCGTCGGCCAGGCTATCCAGAAGCTGCCCCCCGACCAGATCACTGCCGACCTGAATGCCGTGGCCGATTACGTCTCCAAGCTGCCGGCCGCGAACGGCAAGGTCGCGGTCGCCGGATTCTGTTATGGCGGCGGCCAAACTTTCCGCTTCGCCACCAACCGCCCGAACCTGGCCGCAGCCTTCGTCTTCTACGGCACCGGGCCGGATAGCAAGGAGGCCGTGGCGAAGATCAAGTGCCCGGTCTACGGCTTCTACGGCGGCAACGACGCCCGCGTCAACGCAACGATCCCCAAGAGCCAGGAGCTGATGAAGGAGGCCGGCAAGACCTACGAGCCGGTCACCTACGAAGGCGCCGGGCACGGCTTTATGCGCGCGGGCGAGGACCCGGCGAATACCAACGAGGCCAACAAGAAGGCGCACGACGAAGCCTGGAACCGCTGGAAGGGCATCCTCAAAAAGCTCTGACCACGATGGCTACATCAGGCTCAAACTAAATCGAAACCAGCAGGCGATAGACCGCGGATGGCGCGGATCGAGCGGATGTGCGCGGATAAATCAAAAGAATGATCCGCCTTGATCCGCTCGATCCGCGTCATCCGCGGTCTAATTTCTTATGCGCACATTCAAGACGAACTCTCAAGCGAAGGCGTCAATCGTGATCGGCTCCGCGATCGTCACGGTTCTCAGTTTGCTCCTCAGCCTGGCGCAGACCAGTGCCGCACAGGTGAATGCGCCTCCCACCGTTTCGTCACTGAATCCGAAGCTTCCGACACTCTTTGTGGTCGGTGACTCTACGGCCAACAATAACGCGAATGGCGCGCGCGGATGGGGCGACCCTTTCGTCAGCTACTTCGACGCGACGAAGATCAACGTCCTCAACCGAGCCCGCGCCGGCCGCAGCAGCCGAACGTTTATAACCGAGGGGCTGTGGGACAAGGTGCTAGGTGAGATGAAGGCCGGTGACTTGGTGCTGATCCAATTCGGCCACAATGATGGCGGCCCTGTGAATACGGATCGTGCCCGCGGCTCGCTGCCGGGCATCGGCGAAGAGACGCAGGAGGTCACGACGCCCAGCGGGAACAAAGAAGTCGTGCACACCTACGGCTGGTATCTGCGGAAGCTCGTCGCAGAGGCGAAAGCCAAGGGCGCTACGCCCATCATCCTCTCGCTGACGGTGCGGAATATCTGGCAAGACGGCAAGGTGGAGCGCGGCCCGGGCAAATTCGGCCAATGGGCCGCCGAAGTCGCCAAGTCACAGGGCGTGGCCTTCGTGGACCTCACGACGATTGTCGCCAACAAGTACGAAGAGTTGGGGCCGGAGAAGGTGAAGGAACTGTTCGCCACCGATCATACGCACACCAGCCCGGCCGGAGCCGAACTCAATGCGGCCTCAGTGGTCTCAGGGCTCGAGGGACTCAAGGGCAACCCGCTGGGCGGCTACCTGTCAGAAAAGGGCAAAGCGGTTGCCGCCTACACTCAAGTCACGAGCGCCAACCCGAGGCCCAGGCGGCCACTGCCGGAGCCGGCCAATCCCAAGCTGCCCTCGCTCTTTCTGATCGGCGATTCCACGGTCAGGAACGGGCAAGGCGATGGCGCGGGCGGCCAGTGGGGATGGGGCGAGCCGCTCGTCGCCTACTTTGACCAGACGAAGATCAATGTCGTCAATCGCGCCGTAGGCGGACTCAGCAGCCGCACCTATCTGACCGGCGGCCACTGGGACCGAGTCTTGGCGATGCTCAAGCCCGGCGACTTCGTCATCATGCAGTTCGGCCACAACGACAACGGCCCGCTCAACGACACCTCACGCGCCCGCGGCACGATCAAAGGCACGGGCGAAGAGACACAGGAGATCGACAACCTCCTCACCAAACAGCACGAGGTCGTCCACACCTACGGCTGGTATCTGCGGAAGTTCATCGCCGACACCAAAGCCAAAGGCGCCACACCCATCGTCTGCTCGCTGGTGCCGAGAAAGATCTGGAAAGACGGGAAGATCGTCCGCAACTCGGAGGATTACGGCAAGTGGGCCGCCGACGTAGCCAAGTCCGAGCAGGTGGCATTTGTGGACCTCAACGAAATCATCGCCCGGAAGTATGACGCGCTGGGGCCGGAAAAAGTGGAGCCACTGTTTGCCGACCCGCACACGCACACCAGCTTGGCCGGGGCCGAGCTGAACGCGGCCTGTGTCATCGCGGGGCTCATGGCACTCAAAGGGAATCCGTTGGCCGTCTACTTTTCAGCGAAAGCCAAAGAGGTGAGTTGGTCGAAGTAAACCGGCCGCTCTCTCGGCACCTTAAGGAAGGGAGAATTCAAGATGCCTAGTAAAGGTTTCAGGGGCGCGGCAGTGGCTTTCGCCCTGACCCCTTCGAGAGCTTTAAAGTGCCGGCCAGTCCGCAGAGCACGACCGTCAAGCCCGAGGGTAACTGAAACGAGCCGGGCCTGGCTGGCGTATAAGCCGGAGGCGTGACAGTTCGGCGGAGAGATGGACTGGTCGGGAGAGCGTCGGTACGGTACGGGGAGCGTCAGCGACCTGGTGTTCCCGGAAAGAGCCGTTTCAGCAAGCGTCAGGTCGCTGACGCTCCCCGTACCGCACCAATATTTCAGTGTGAAAATGGAGAAGCAAACATGCATTTGATGGCTCGTGATACTCACCCGCGAGGGAAGGCTGGCGCGGTGAAGGATTCTTCTTTTCCCGAATTCCGTGACAATCATCAGCGGGCCGGGTGGCGCATTCTACTGCCCGCGTCAGTTCTGGCACTGGCCTTCTTCACCGCGGCGGCAACCACGGCCAGGCAATCGGCTCCACGCGGGCAGGGACAGGCTGAGGGTTTATCCGCCGCCGAGTTTTCCCGCCTGAGCCGTGACTTATCGGAAGAGGGCGGCTACTTCCGCTCGGATAACTTCACCTCCAACGAGACCCCTTATCTGCACGTAGTGGACAAGCTGCGGCAGCTCGGCGCAACGGGTGGGGCCTACCTCGGCGTCGGGCCGGAGCAGAACTTCACCTACATCGCCAAGGTCCGCCCGCGGATCGCTTTCATCGTCGACATCCGGCGCCAGGCGATAATCCAGCACCTGATGTATAAGGCGATCTTCCATCTCTCGCCGAATCGGACGCAGTTCCTTTCGCGCCTCTTGAGCCGGCCGTTGCCGAAGGAGAAAGCTTCGGCGCCTGAGGCTTCGGTGGAGGATATACTCACCTTCTTCAACAAGGCTCCGGCGGATGACCAAGCCTACGCCGCCAACTTGGCCCTGATCCGCAAAACGATCCAGGAGGATTTTCAGTTCCCGCTCTCCGAGCATGACCAGGCGAGTCTGGAGTACGTCTACAAAAACTTTCGCAACGAGGGGCTGGACATCGCCTTTCGGATCGATGGCTCGCGGGGCGGCTACTTCCCGACCTTGAAGGACCTGATCGTGCAGCCGGACCTGAACGGGAAGCTCGGCAACTTCCTGGCCAGCGCCGAGGACTACGATTTCGTCCGCAGTCTGCATCGTAAAAACCTGATCATCCCGGTGGTGGGCGATTTCGGCGGCAAGAAGGCGCTAGCGGCGGTGGGCGATTACCTGCGGAAAAACGGCTTCACGGTGACGGCTTTCTACACGTCGAACGTGGAGCAATATCTATTCGAAAGCGGGTCGTTCGCCGCCTTTGCGAACAACGTGCGGAAGCTGCCGATCACCGAGCGGAGCCTCTTCATCCGCTCCGCCTCCGGGCGTTACCCACATCCGGCAAGGTTGCCGGGGCATCGGTCGGCCACGCTGTTGCAGCAGATGCAGGTCTTCTTACGCGACTTCGACGAGGGGCGTTATCAAAACTACTACGATTTGGTCACAACCCACTACATCGCGGCTGAGAAGCCGTAGCCAAGCATCGGCGGGTCACTAAAGGCAAGTATCTCGACAGTCCGGTTATGAAATTCGATCCCTTCGGCTTCGCCTGCCCTCTTTGCGGCTCCCGTGAAGTGACCTACACCTGTGATCCGGCGTGTTGCTTCAACCACGTCTGCAACGCTTGCTATGCGACCTTCGAGCCTTTGACCGTGGCGTCAGGTGAAGAGGTGGCGATTGATCGAGAGCCGGTCCCGCCAGATTCGTGCGAGCCGACGGCCTCCTGCGCTGCGTGTGGGAGCCTGGCGGTCTTTTCAGTTGTCAGCGAGACGCCGCTCCGTGGCAGTTGTGCCTGCGCCGCCTGCCATGCGCTGCTGGCCCTCGACTTCGAGAATGTCGTTCCGAAGCAGTCTTGACCGCGGTGTTATCCCCGCCTTCTCCCCGCCGCCCGGCTCATCAGCACTGATCCGCGCTTGATGAAAGTCGGGCGTAATAGTAGCATGCCGCACGATCCTGACGAGCAGTGACTCTGGTTCGCATCAAAACATTCCGAGAGTAAGAGCATGACTTTATCCAAGACAGTTGATGCTTCGGTAGATGTCTCCCGCCTGGCGCCGGCCAATCAGCGGCTCAGGTTGATTATCTTGCTGGCCTTTTTGTGGGTCGTGAGCGGCTGGCTCGCGGCCTGCCACCAACAGCCGGCGGACCCGATTAGCGGCACCTGGCAGGCGGCGGTCCTCAACAAAGCCGGCGAGGAGGTGGCGTTCAAGCTTGAGATCAAGCGCGAGGGAGAACAAGTGACAGGCGCCCTCGTCAACGGCGACGAGCGCGTGGTTTCGACCGGCGGCTCGTTCGACGGGAAGTCGCTCAAGCTCAAATATGACTTCTATGACGGCGAACTTGACGCGACGCTCGACGGCGGTCAGTTGCGCGGCGATTTCCGGCGGCAGTGGCGGAAGGAAGTGCTGCGCCGCAAGTTTCGCGCCTGGCGGGAGGAGCAAAGTTCGACTCCTCAGGTTTCAGGCGGGCCGAACGTCAGCGGCGAATGGATTCTGCGCGTCGGCGAGGGAGACCAGCAAAAGGTCTGGCGCGCCTCGTTCCGACAAGACGGGGCGAACGTCAGCGGGACGATCATCCCAGTGAGCGGCGACTGGGGCACGCTCACCGGACAGATGGATCACGGCCAGTTGGTGCTGAGCCGCTTTGACGGCATCAACGCTCATCTCTTCAAGGCGCGGCTCAGCGAGCGCGGCACGCTCGAAGGCTTGATCAACTCTGAGCGCAAAGTCGTGGCCGAGCGGGCTGATCAAGCACGGAGTGGAAAGGCGCCAGCGCCGCCTGACCCTGGCGCCTACACTTCCGTCAAGCATCTCTCCGAGCCGTTCCGCTTCAGCTTTCCTGATCTGAATGGCAACCTGGTCTCGTCGACTGACGAGCGTTTTCGCAACAAGGTCGTGGTCGCGACGATCACCGGCAGTTGGTGCCCGAACTGTCACGACGAAGCCCCGGTGCTCAATGATCTATATCAACGCTACCGTGCGCGGGGGTTGGAAGTCGTCGGACTCTTCTTCGAATACACCGGTGATCTCCCGCGTGATCGCGAGCAAGTCAAAATCTTCGCCCGCCGTCACAACATCCAGTACCCGGTCTTGCTGGCCGGGACGACCGACGAGGGAGAGATTGAGAAGAAGCTGCCGCAACTGGTCAACTTCGGCGCTTACCCGACGACCATCTTCATCGGCCGCGACGGGCTGGTGAAGAAGATTCACGCCGGCTTCGAGGGGCCGGCGACCGGACAGCGGTTCGTCCGGCTTAAAGCCGAGCTGGAGATGTTGGTGAAAGAGTTGCTGGAGGAGGGAGTGGCCGAGTAACCAATCACCCCGAGGCATCTACAGAGGAGGAGAAGCGATGGGCGAGAATAACACTGAAGACAAGACTCGTGGGCTGCCGGAGGCGAGTTCGTTCGAAGAGCGCGTCTTCGCCAGATTCAACGCCGTGGAGGCAACCCTCAACGCTGTGGTCGAACGCTTGGCGGCGTTGGAAGGGATGAGTGCAACTCTCAATGCTGTAGCCGAGCGCTTGACGACTTTGGAAGAGAAGGTTGATGCGCGGCTAAAAGAGACGCGCCCGATCTGGGAGGGGGTGCAAGCCGATGTACGCCGCCTCAATTCGAAATTCGACCAAATGCTTGCTGACTTCTTTGAGACTCGCACCAACCTGACGGCGCTCGACCGGCGCGTCATTCAACTCGAAGATGAGAGGCGGTCTAATTGAGTAACCACCCGGAACGGGTCAAGGAGGACGAACATGTCTGAGGCAAAGATCAACCGCCGCGACTTCATCAAGCGTAGCGCGGCCGGCAGCGCCGGCGCAGGCCTGGCGCTCGGGGCGGCGAGGCGGACGCTGGCGGCGGGCGGCCAGGGCAGCCCGAACGGCCGCATCACGGTCGGCTTCATCGGAGTCGGCGCCCGCGCGCAGGAGTTGATGATGGCGGTGCAGCAGGTGCCCGGCACCGAGGTCGTCGCGGTCTGCGACGCCTACCGCGGCCGCCTCGAACGGGCCGTCGAGCGCACGGGCGGCCGCGCCAAGGTCTACAAGGATCACCGCGAAGTCCTCGCCCTACCCGGAGTGGACGCCGTGGTCATTGCCACGCCCGACCACCTCCACAAGACGCACGCCGTCGCCGCGCTCGAAGCCGGCAAGGATGTCTACATCGAGAAGCCGATGACCTACACGGTCGGCGATGGGCTGGAGATCATCGCGGCCGTGAAGAAGACAAATCGCATCCTCCAGGTCGGCAGCCAGGGCATCAGCTCTCCCATTCAGCACAGGGCCAAAGAAATCATCGCCTCGGGCAAGCTCGGCCAGGTGACGATGGTCCGGGCCACTTACAATCGCAACACGGCGGGCGGCGCGTGGATCTACCCGATCCCACCTGATGCCTCGCCGCAGACGGTCGATTGGGAGATGTTCCTCGGACCAGCCCCCAAGCGCCCCTTCAGCCCGGAGCGATTCTTCCGCTGGCGGTGCTATCAAGATTACTCGGGCGGGATCGCGACCGACCTGTTCGTGCACCTGATGACGACCATCCACTTCATCATGGGCGCGCAGATGCCCGACAGCGTCATGGCCGCCGGGGCGCTCTACCGCTGGCGCGAGAGCCGCGACGTGCCCGACACGCTCAACGCGATCCTTCAGTACCCGGAAGGCTTCGCCGTCAACCTCAGCTCGACTTTCAACAATCAATTCCAGAGCGAAGGCGGCTTCCAGATCCTTGGGACCAAGGGGACGCTGCAACTGGGCAGAGAAATGATCTTCACCCCCGAGCACGCGATGGAGGATAACCGGTGGATCGTCGAATCGTGGCCGCGGGCGTTGGAAGAGGCATACTACAAAGACCCGAAGGTCCAGGAAGCTGAGGTGCCGCGGAGGTGGCCGGCCCAGGTCATCGAAGGCCAGGAGCGGTGGGGCGAGGTCGGCCGCGACGCGACCGTGGTCCATTTCGAAAACTTCTTCGCCTCGGTCAAAAGCCGCAAGCAGCCGGTCGAAAATGCGGTCGTGGGCCACCGGGCGGCTTCAGTCGCGCACCTGATCAACCTCTCGGCGAAGCACAAGCAAGCGCTCTACTGGGATCGGGCGCGCGATAAGGTGAAGGCGTAGGAAATCGAGGATCTCAAATTTTGAATTTCAGATCTCAAATTTCAGATGCTGTTCCACCATCTTTCATCCCCAGGAGAAACGGTTATGACGAAGCTCACCTTCTCTTTGTTTATCTTGCTGCTCATGCTCGCGATGGGTTGGCCGGCACGGACTCAAGAGGCGACGACCCTCAACGACCTGAAGCGTGAGGCGGTCGGCGAAGTGGACAAGCTGCAAGTCTTCACCCAGCAGATGGTCGATCAGATCTTTAGCTACAGCGAACTCGGCTTCCACGAGTACGAGACCTCGCGCTACGTCACTGGCCTGCTGGAGAAGAACGGCTTCCAGGTGGAGCGCGGCGTGGCCGGCATGCCCACGGCCTGGGTGGCGAGCTACGGCTCCGGCAAGCCCGTGATCGCCTTCATCACCGACATCGACTGCATCCCGCGGGCCTCGCAGAAGCCGGGCGTGGCTTACCACGACCCGATCATCGAGGGGGCGCCGGGGCACGGCGAAGGGCACAACTCCGGCCAGGCCGTGAACGTGACGGCGGCCTTGGTCTTGAAGAAGCTGATGGAGAAGAACAAGCTGCCCGGCACGATCAAGCTCTTCCCTGGCGTGGCGGAAGAACTCGTCGGGGCAAAGGCTTTCTTCATCCGGGCCGGCCTTTTCAAAGACGTGGACGTGGTGCTCGGCTGCCATGTCGGGGATGAGTTGGCGACCGCTTATGGGCAGGCCGCGAATAACAGCGGCCTGGTCTCGGTCCAGTATTCTTTCCACGGCAAGGCCGCGCATGCGGCGGGCGCCCCCTGGTCCGGACGCAGCGCGCTCGACGCCGTGGAGTTGATGGATACGGCCTGGAACTACCGGCGCGAGCACCTGCGCTTGCAGCAACGGTCGCACTACGTGATCTTCAACGGCGGCGACCAGCCGAACGTGGTGCCTTCGGAGGCCGGCGTCTGGTATTACTTCCGTGAGCTGGACTACCCGCACATCAAGGAACTCTACGAGCTGGGGAACAAGTTCGCCCAGGCCGCGACGATGATGACCGACACGACCGTCACCCAGCGCATCGTCGGCTCCGCCTGGCCCTGCCACTTCAACAAGGTCGTGGCCGAGACGCAACAGAAGAACATCGAGATGGTGGGAGTCCCGGAGTGGAGCGAGGCCGATCAGACTTTGGCCAAAGCCCTGCAGAAGGAGATCGGCGCGAAGGTCGAAGGGCTGAAGCTCAAGGTCAAAAAGCTCGAGCCGCCGAAGGACCCGACCGGCGGCGGCTCGGACGACGTCGGCGACATCTCGTGGAACGTGCCGATGGTCTACCTGCGCTTCCCGGCCAACATCCCCAACCTCCCTGGCCATAGCTGGCCCAACGCCGTCGCCATGGCCACGCCGATTGCGCACAAAGGCTCGACCGCGGGCGCGAAGGTGCAGGCCGCGACGGCGCTCGATTTCCTGCTCTCGCCGGAACTGGTCAAACAGGCGTGGGCTTATTTCAGGGACGTGCAGACCAAAGAGGTCAAGTACACGCCGCTCATCAACCCGAGCGACCAGCCGGCTGTTGACCTCAACCAGGAGAAGATGGAGAAGTTTGTGCCCGAGTTGAAGAAGTATTATTACGACCCGACCAGGTACAAGACTTACCTGGAGCAACTCGGCATTCAGTATCCGACCGTGAAGAAATAAGCCAGTGTCCCGCAACCTGAGAGGAGCGGGACACGAAGCACCAAACCTAAGGAGGGAGCGCGATGACGCTGTGGTCACTTTTGATCTTGCTATTGGTTGCAGGGGTCTGCGGGGCCATCGGGCAGGCCATCGCGGGCTACAGCCGCGGGGGCTGTTTGGTGTCCATCGCACTTGGTTTCATCGGGGCGTTGCTGGGAGTATACATTGCGAGAGCGCTCGGGATGCATGAGCTGTTCGCGGTGAAGATCGGTGGGCAGACCTTCCCGATCATCTGGTCGATCATCGGGTCGGCGATCTTTGTGGCGATCATCAGCCTGTTCACACGGCGCTGGTATTAGCGTGCCTCAGCCCGCCTGAGCTAACGGCTGAAGCTCCGCGAGCGTCTGATGGATCCGGTCTAGCCCCGCCCGCAGGTAGTCGGCTTCAACCCCGTAACCGATGCGCAGGTAATGATCCATCCCGAAGCAATCGCCGGGCACGATGAGCACGCTCTGCTCGTCGAGCAGCTTCTCCACCAGAGTCGTCGAATTGATGTCGAGCCGGTAGCGGAGGTAGGCGATAGCTCCCGCGTGCGGTTCAGTGAGGGTGAAGGTTTCCGGATGCTGGCGCAACCAGTCTCTCAGAATCGGGTAGTTGGTTTGCAGAATCTTTCGCGTCCGGGCCAGAATCCGCTCGCGTGTTTCAGGGACGAGCGCGATCCGGGCGATGTGATCACTCAGCCTCCCCGGCGCAATCGTCGTGTAGTCGCGATATGACCAGAGTCGCGCGGCCACCTCATGCGGCGCCACGACCCATCCGATGCGGAGCCCCGGCAGCCCGTAAGCCTTCGAGAGGCCGTTGGTCACAATTGCTTTTTCATACCTCCCCCAAAAAGAGCTGGTGCGCAGGGCGTCGCGCTCCGCCCCTTGATAGACCTCATCGGCGAGCAGCCAGGCCTCAACGCTCGCGGCAACCTCGATGATCCTCTGCATCTCGCTCTCACTGAGGACGGCGCCCGTCGGGTTATTCGGATTGCACACGGCGATCACTCGCGTCTTTGAAGTCACACCGCGGCGCAGTTCATCAAGATCGGGAGACCAGGCTTGCCCCTCGCGGAGGTAGAAGGGACGGAGGTGGCCGCGAAAGCCGCGCGCGATGCCCCAAATCTGCATGTAGTTGGGCAGCATCAACGCCACCTCATCATCCGGCTCAAGTAGACTCCAGGTCGTCACGAAGTTCGCTTCCGAGGTCCCATTGGTCACGACGATGTGGTCAGGCGTCGCGCCCGGGTAGAGCGCCGCGATGCGCTCGCGCAGCGCCACGGTCCCATTCGTCTGGCCGTACCCAAGCTCCTGACCCGCGAGCCGCGCGATTGCCTCAGCATCACTCCCGACCAACTCGGCGAATGACATCGGATGGACGCCGCTCTCAGAGAGATTGTAGTCAACCAGATTTTCCCAGGTGGATTGGATTCTTTCCAGGGCGAAGGATTCAAGTCTCATCGCGTCTCCTCTTTTAGCCGGCTTACAGAAAGCGCCAAAAGATTATGCGAGGAGAGCGTCGGAAAGCAATGGCGGGAAGGGAAGGCAGGGGGTTCCATTTTCCATTTTCCATTTTTGATTTGACATTGGTCATTGAAGGAGTGCGGCTCAATCAATGACAAATGAAAAATGTAATCTGGAAAATGGAAAATGAATGGATGTCAGTTGCGGTCTCGGCCGTCGCCTGAGAGCGCGTATCGTCCGCGCGCCGCGCACCACAAATCTTGGAGGACGTAAGCCTGGCCGCTGTGCGCTGAGATCGCGCGGCTGATCTTGAAGCAGGTGTCGAAGGTCGCCGTTTCAACCGCCCCCAGCTCCAGATAATTAATCACCTCGACGTCCAAGCCGGCGAGCCTGGCGAGTTCGGACTGGGAGAGGCCGGCCGCCTCACGCTTCTTCTGTAAAAGTTCACTGAAACTCATCGCTGTCGCTCCTGCGGGGCCGGTGCCTAAAGCCTCAACTCCTTCCTTAATAATGATCAGTGTTGGCGGGCTTGTGATATCGGTGTGATTAAAGTGTGTCGGCCCGGCGGCAGAGGACACGGGCCTCTTTCTTTGATGGAATCTGCGCGCCATTCCACATATCGAAGAAAGTACCGGGTGGGGCAGTGGCCCGCCATGCCGGCCCGAGGATGATCACCACCAGCGATCAGGGAGGTTCGTATGAGGCTCAGGCGCGCGCTCGACAAGTTGTTCGGCTGCACGACCACGGAGCAAGTCGGCTACACCGTCGAAGACGGCTCGATCTGGCGCGAGACGATCAGCTTCTGCGAGCGGTGCGAAGAGATCGTCTGCCAGTCACGACGCCGACTCCGCGCGGATGAGTTTTGGGAAGATGACGCGCTCTACCTCATGCCCTTCGGTGAGCGGAAGTGAGTTATCAGTTCCGATCTTTGGCTTGACGCCACCTCTTCTTTCAGCCAATAAAAAGGGAGGTCGCTATCTGAGCCACCTCCCTCATCAGATTTTACCTCACCCGAAATGTGCGAGTAGTGGTTAGAAGTTAATCCGCAACGCCAGTTGCACGATTCGCGGATTGCTGCTGAAGATGTGAGACGGAACGTTGAAGTCCGCGTTGCCCGCCGTGTTGACGATCCCCACGGCCGTCGTGCTGATCGGCGTCACCGCGTTGACCGTGCCGGGGACATACTGCGGGTGATTGAAGGCATTGATGAAGTCAGCGCGGAACTGGAACCTCGTGCCTTCGGTGATCGCGAAGTTCTTCTGGACGGAGAAGTCCAGGTTGTTGATCCCCGGCAGTTGGAGCGTGTTGCGCCCCGCCGTGGCGCGGGCGCCGAAGCCTGCCTGGATGTACTGTGCGTTCGGGTTGCCGGTAGTCAGATTCGGGGCTGTAAAGGTAGCTGTGTACGCTACCGTGTTCGGGTTGCCGAGGTCACAGCCACGTGTAGTTGCATTGATCAAGAGACGACCTGATCTATCGACCGGGCAGACGGTGCTGCTGGTCCCGCGGGCGCCGTTAGGGTTGAGAATGGTCCGGTCACCAGCCGCATCGCCATTCAGGTTCGAGTCAATCCCGCTGAGCACCGTCGCCTTCTCGCCCGACTCGAAACTCAGCGTCCCGGCCAAACTGAAGCCGCCCAGCAGTGTCCGCGCAAACCGGTTCCCGCTCTTATTGAAGAATGGCAAGTCGTAGATGCCGGAGAGGACGAAACGCTGCCGCCGGTCGAGCGCCGAGTCTGACCGGTCCGCCCCCATATTCTGGAAGTCTTGAGAGCGGCGCGGGGTCAGCACCGTGCTGAAGACCTCGGCCGTCGAGTCGTCGATCAAGTGGCTCCACGTGTAGGCCCCCGACATCTGGAAGCCGCGCGTAAAGCGTCTGGTCAGTTGGGCCGAGAAGCCGTTGTAAGTCGAATTCCCGTTGGCGAGGAAGCCGACCACGTTGTTGGTGAATCCGGCGTTCCCGTAGAAGGGGATGACGGATCCGAATGGGTACTTGGCCTGAAGCTGGGCCAGGGTCTGGAGGTTCGCGACCTGTGCCGCCGTGGGCGCCTCAAAGAAGGTCGGGATGAAGTCGGTGTTAGTGATCTGCGGCTGAATATTGATCCGGTTCTGCGTTGGCAAGTGAATCCCGCGCGTCCCCAGGTAGCGCAGCTCAAGCGACCAGTTCGTCAGAAACTGGCGCTGGATGCTCAAGCTATAGGCGAGCGAATACGGGACCTGCTGGTCAGGAATGTAGGAGGTCGTCGCGCGGCGCGCGGCGGCCGGATCGCCGCCGACCGAAGGCACTGTGCTCGGAATGCCACCACCGGCCAGGAAGTTCGAGACGGTCGTGTTGACTGCTGGGAAGTCCACAGTTACTTGCGCCTGCGGCGGGTTGGCCAGAATGTACAGGTTATCGACGATCACGTCGTAGGCCATCGAGAACCCGGCGCGGATCGAGCTTTGGCCGCTGCTGCCGAACAGGCGTCCTAACAACCCCGAGTCGAAATTCGGCGAGTAGGCCAGGCCGATGCGCGGGCCGAAGTTCCTCTTCTGCGCCTTCGGCTCGCGGAACTCCAGGACTCCCGGAACGGAAGAGATAGCATTGACGGTCTGCTTCCGGGCCGTGAATGGGACCTGCTGGTAGGCGTAGTTCAAGCCCAGGTTGAGTGTCAGGTTCGGGCGGATGCGCCAATCGTCCTGGGCGAAGGCGAAGAAGAGGATTTGATCGCCGTAGAAGGGCGAGGCGCCGACGTTGCGCTCGGACAAGAAGTTCGGATTGAGGTCGAGCAGGAACCGCTCGGTCGAGCGGTACTGATAATCCCCGCGCGAGCGCTGGACGAAGGTCTGCGGCGAGATCTGCTTGCGGACGTCGCCACCGAACTTGAACGCATGGTTGCCGGCGAGGTAGCTCAGGTTATTGATCAGTTGATAGCTGTTCTCGACGGCCGACTGCGGCGCATTGGGGTCCGGCCCGATGTTGATGCCTAAATCCCTCAGCCCGACGTTCGGGAAGGTGTTGAACCCTGAGATCGGGAAGGCAATGTCGGGAACCGGAGTCATGCTGGCGCGCCGGCGGTAGGCGAGGCGCGTCTCATTCGTCACCTTCGACGTAAAGTTGTGAACCAGCGTGTAGGAGAACAACCGCCCATCGACCGGGGCCAAGATGTAGAACACCGGCAAGGTGGCGGCATTGTCGATCGTGCGCAGGCTATTGTAGACGAAGCGAGAATGATGCTGCGTGTGTTCGCTCTGCGTGAAATCCAAATTGACGACGACATTGCGCTGATTCGTATAGTTGGGCGCGGCGAAGGAGACGTTACCGATCGGGATCGTGGTGCCGGCCACAGTGATCGAGCCGGCGTCGTTGGCGGGCGCGACCGGCACATACTGCTTGAAGAGCGCGAGATTCGCCGCCGACGGGCCCGAAAGCGAATTGAGGGTAGTGAAACCGGCCGCCGTGGGCGCCTTCAGTCCGGCGGGAGCTGCCGCATTGCCGATCTGCAATCCTTCGTAGCTAACGAAGAAGAAGAGGCGGTCCTTGCCGCTGATATACGGCTTGCCGCCCTCGCCGAAGCGGGGCAGGAAGAGCGGGCCGCCGAGGTTGCCGCCGTAGCGCTCGTAATCGTAGCGCGGAATCCGGTTCTTGCCCGGCACCCGCTCGCGCACAGTGCCGGCAATTTTGTCGGAGTTGTCGAGCGCATCCCAGAACCGGTTGCGGAAGAAGCCATAGACGCTCCCGTGGGGGTCGTTGGTGCCGCTCTTGGTGACGGTGATGAACTGCCCGCCCGTGGAACGCGCAAACTCGGCCGAGTACTGATTGGTCAGGACTGAAAACTCAGAAACAGTTTCCGGCGAGATATAGACCGAGGGTCCGGAAATATCCTTGCGGTTGTTGTCAATCCCGTCGACGACGAAGTTGTTCTGACGCGGGCGCTGGCCGCCGACCGAGCCGCCGGTGCCCAGGCCGATGCCTCCGGGGTTGGTCACATTGGGCGCGTTGAGAGCCAGATTATAGATCCCGGACTGCGCGCTGTTGGCCGTGGTAATACTGGTCTGTGGCAGCTCCGAGACTTGCCTGGCGCCGAACCCTTTCGAGAGGTTGACCGTCGTCGTTTGCACCAACTCGATGCCGCCGGCAGAGATCTCGACCGTCTCCCCCTCGATCCCGACCGTGAGTATGGCCGGCACGTCCGTCGTCTGATTCAACGCGACGCGCACGTCATTGAGGGTGAGCGCCTTGAAGCCAGTGGCCTCGATCTTGATCTGGTAATCGCCGACCAGCAGATTATTGAACTGGAATTCACCGTCGGAGGTGGTCGATGTGTTGAGTGAGTTGTTGGTCTTTTTATCGGTCAGGGTAACTTTAGCGCCGGCCACCACCGCCCCGGCCGGGTCTTTGACGATGCCGCGCACATTGCCAGTTGTTTGCTGGGCCTGCGCTGAGGTGAGGTGAGCCAGGACGATGAATGCGAGGCCGGCCACCCACATCAATCGGCGAGGCATACCCAAGCTAGAATGGTGTAACATAATTTACTCCTCTCGTTGATCTCTCATTGGTTTATTCTTTAGAAAATCGCCGTTGCCGAATCGTTGCGCGGATAGACATAGTCTTCCCCCAGAATCCGTGAACAAGCGTTCCTGGATTTTGAGTTCGCTTCCAAAAAAATTGATCTCAGAGCGCTGGTTTCAACCGCAACTGCTATTCCAGCCAAAGCAGTAAGTTTGCCCGCAGACTAAAATCAGGTTGCTTGAGGGATTTAGGAAGACAGTGATCGGGGGCGAAAAGAAATGCTATTCAGAATTCGAGATAAATATTCAGAATCTCGGATTTAAACTGCGGCGAGGTCAGCCATCGTGTGTCAGGCTCCAGCAAAATTCTAGCGAGAAGTTGAATCTCCCTAGCCAAAAGAAAGCTGCGACCAAAGCCAAAAACAAAGAGCGCCCGACAGACAATCAATGCTGCCGGGCACCCATCGAGTTGACCGAAGCGATGAGCTTTTGAGCTCGAGGTTCGCGGCATCAGAAGATGCAGACGGTGCCGAAAATCTGAACCATGCCGAGCCCCGGATCGCCGGTGAGGACCACATCGAGGGGGGCCGTGCTGCTGAGCGTCACCTCCACGTAGTAAGCCTTGTTCTGGAAATCGAACCGCCAGGCGGGGGACTGGAAGCAACTGCCGACCGATCTGGTTTGATAGCCGACCTGGGCGGGATACTGATTGCTGTCCAGGGTCAATCTGACGATTTCACCGCCGGTGGCCAGGTCGTATTCAATCAACCGCACCAGCACCTGCGCTCGGCCGCCGTTATCCCGGAAACGAACCGTCATCGCGTAGCCATCGGCCGGCCCGCCGAAGCCATTCGTGAACAGGCCGTCAACCGCCGTGACGTTGTAGCGAAGGACGGCTTTGACTGTTCGTTGGGGAAAGGCGAGGGCCGCCTGCGACACCTGTTCCGCTTCCTCCCGCGCTGAGGCCGCGAGCTCTTGCTCCCGCGCGGCCAGCGTGGTGGTGTTCGTAGATGACAGCACGCCTTTCAGTGAGACGTTGCCGTGGTCGTAGACCACCTTGTCGGCGTCGGCTTCGTCAACTGTTCCTGCCGACCCGACGGTCGTCCAGTACTTGGCCGGGTTCTGTGCCTGAGCCGCAGTGGCCGTTAACAGGGCCTGCGTCAAAACCAATGCCAAGGCGATAATTTTCAGAGGCTTCATGTTTTTCTCCCTTCTTGCTTTCAGATGGTTAGTGATGGCTTCGCTTCAATCGTCATCTCATCCTCGCCGGAGAGCTTCGTGCTCTCGCCCAGCCTCCTCCCGCGCGCTGGCGTCAGAGCGAGGCTTTCGCTTTGATTCCGGACTCTGATTCTTGATCGTGCCCCCTCCCGTCGCTCCGGACCGCGCGGGAGGAAGAAGTGATCCGGCGAAGCTCGGATCAACTGCGGGCATCATAGGGCGGGCGGGGGCTGTCGTTCATGACGCTTTGGTGACGGTTTGGTGACTCTTGAAATGCGCTGAGGTAGGCATTCGCTCACGGCCCTGTTGGACTGGCCTGATTGGAGGGCTACTCAGTGTTTCGGTAGAGCGGAAGAGATTTGTTACAAGCGCCGCGCGATGTCCCGCGACCTGTCAGGTTGCGGTGGCTTCGGCCAAGCACGCTTAGCGAGACCTACCGCAACCTGACAGGTCGCGGAACTTTTCACGCATCACTCGTCACTGTTTTAGTTGCCCTGTCGCCGCCTCATCCGCGAGCCACAGCAAGGTCCCGTTGCGCGGGCGAATGAGTTGACTCGGATAGAGGTCAGGCTGAGGCGGACCTTCAAGCACGGCTTTGAGCGTCGCGGCTTTGTCCGCCCCGGCCACGAGGAAGGTCACGTTGCGCGCGTTGTTGATCGTCGTGGCTGTCAGCGTGATGCGGTGGGCCTGGAACTTCTCGACGTAGTTGGCCACCGCGATCCGATCAGTCACGCGTAACGCCGCCGTCCCGGGGAAGAGGGAAGCCGTATGGCCGTCAGGACCCATGCCGAGGAAGACCAGGTCGAACCGGGGCCAGTCGCTGAGCGGCGCCGTCCCCGACCGCGTCGCGCCCGGGCCGGTGAGGAAGAACTGCTTGAGCGTGGCCGAGTACTGTTCGGCCGCCCGGTCGTGGTCGGCGTCCTCGGCCGGGATGCGAAAGATGTTTTGGCCGGGGACCGGGGCTTTGGAGAGTAGCGTCTCGGTCGCCATCCGGTAATTGCTCTCTGCGTGATCGGGCGGCACGCAGCGCTCGTCGCCCCAGAAGAAATAGATCGATGACCAGGGGACGGTGTCGATAAATGGGTCGGCGGACAACAGCGAGAACATCGCCCGCGGGGTCGAGCCGCCCGAGAGCGCGACCGTGAAGCGGCCGCAGCCGAGGACGTACTGATCGGCGAGGCGCGCAAAATGGCGGGCCGCCTTGAGCGCGAGTTCCTCCGGGTCGCGGTAAATGCGGATTTGTGCTTCTGGTTTGTTCAGTAATTTGGTCGGCATAATACACTCCTTGGCTGTCAGCCCTCGTCCGTCGGCCATCAGCTTTTCAGCGGCCAAGCTTCGACAGTAGCTGACGGCCGGCAGCTTATTGCAAAACATATTTCCGGATTCCCTGCGCCCAGCCCTCATCATCATTCGAGGTCGTGACGTAGTGCGCAGCGGCCCGCACTTCATCGACTGCCTGCCCCAGGGCGATGCTGAGGCCGGCTTGCCTGAACATTTCGATGTCGTTCGGCCCGTCGCCGATGACCGCGACGGAGGCAGGATCGATCCCGAGCAAGTGGGCCAAGCGGGTCACCACCGTCCCTTTGTGCATCCCGTGCGCGGTCACGTCGAGGAAGCGCGGCTTGGAGCGCGAGGCCGAGACCTCATCGGCCAGTGTGGCCAGGACCTGCCGCTCGGCCTCGGCTACGAACTCGGGCTTGCCCACCACGGTCAGCTTGCTCGCGCTCCTGGCCAAGCAGTCGGCGTAACCGTTCAGGTTCGCGCTGAAGCCGGAGGTGTGTTCTTCACGCTCGACGAAAGCGTCGTGGACCGGTGCCCACCACTCGAACTCATCATAGACCCAGACGCTGATGCTTAAAGCGTCGGCGATGGCCTTGACCTTGGTCATCGTGGCCACCGAGAGCGTGCTCCGCGCGACCACCTCGCCGTCGGCCATGGTGACGAGGGCGCCGTTGAAGGCCGCGAAGGGCGAGCGCAGGCCGAGCGCTTGCGCGATCGGCTGAATGCTCCGCGGCGGGCGCGAACTGGCCAGTGAGAGAGCGATCCCGCGTGCGAAGAGCGCGGCGGCCGTCTCCCGCGTCGCCTCAGTCAGTTCGTGATTGGAAGTAATCAGGGTGCCGTCAATATCGGAGATGACGAGCGCCGTATGAGAGGGCGGGGAACTTGATTGGGACATGGCCTCTCCTTACTGGTCCGCGAGGATTCGCGGAGTTGAGGGTGATGAGTTCGCAGGGATGAGACCGGAGTTCGGAGTTGATTGGGCATCGCGGCTCTTTAGCTTTTCAACTCCAGACTCACCCACCTGCGAACACCAGTTATTCGCTGCCTCCAGTTGAGGCGATCACGGCCGCGACCAGATAGAGTATCCCACCTACCCAGCCGAGCCAAGTCGGATGCAGGCCGCCGATGATCCAGCCGCCCATAATCGGCGAAACGATCCGCGAGAAGCTTTCGATCGATGAGGTCACGCCCAGCACTCCGCCGCGGCGATTGACGGGAGCCGCCTGGGTCACCAGACTCGTGAGCGACGGTCGCGTCAGGCTGTTGCCAAACGAAAAGAACAGGGCGACAAAGATCAGCTTCCACCAGACATCGACCCAGACGATCAACAAGATGCCAACCGCGCTCGCGGTCAGCCCCATGAGCAAGGTCCGGCGCTCGCCGGCCCGCTTGACGATCGGCCCGACAAAACCGCCTTGCCAGAGGATGCCCAGGAATCCGACGAAGCCCAAGAAGTAGCCGGTCTGCTCGGCAGTGAAGTTCAGTTGGTGGTACGCGTAGAGCGCGAACATCGAGACGTAGAGCGAGAACGGCAGGGCGAAGAAGAGGAAGACCAACAGCAGCTTGCGCAGCTCCGCCAGCTTCATGAACTCAATCACGCGGCGGTAGGCGAAGAGGCCGGCCCGGCGGTCTTCATCCGGCCGGTGCTGCGTCTCAGGCAGCAGGAAGGTCGTGGCCATGATGCTCGCGAACGAAAAGCCGGCCGCCGCATAGGCCGGCACGTCGTAGCCGAAGCGCGAGAGGAACCCGCCCAGCGCCGGGCCGACCAGAAACCCTAAACCGAAGGCCACGCCGATCAGCCCATAGCTCTTCGCGCGCTCCTGGGGCTCGGTGACGTCGCTGATATAGGCTTGGGCGATGGTGATGTTGCCTCCTGAAAACCCGTCAATCGCGCGGGCCACAAAGAGCCAGAAGAGCGGGTGAGACAGGTGCAGGGCCGTGCCCAGCAGGATGAATCCCGCGCACGAACCCATCTGGCTGTAAAGCAGCAGCGGCCGGCGGCCGAACCGATCACTTAAGTCGCCTAAGATGGGCGAGGCGATGAATTGGCACAGTGAGTAGGTGGCCACCAGTACGCCGATGACCTGGTCCGACGCATTGAAGCTCTTCGCGTAGTAGGCCAGCAGCGGGAGGATGATGCTGAAGCCGAGCAGGTCAACAAAGACTACAATGAAGATCGGGATCAGGCGTTTGTTTGAAAACATCAGAGCTTAATCGGCCAGTTATGACTGCTTGTTATCGTCACCCTTAGAGCCTTAGGACCTTGGGCCGCTGCTTGACCCCGCCTACGGCGTGATAAACGGGTAGAGGCCGTAGGGCCGTAATTCCTTGTCCATCCCCGTCTCATCCACGAGCTTCTTGACCTCCGGCGCCGGCAGCCGCGGGGCGAGCCTTAGCTCGCGATTGGCGATGATCAAAGCCGTGGCCGCCAGCGCCGCTGCGTCCGTGAGCAACTCGCGGCGGTCCACTTTGTCGAAGGTGTCGCTCGCGGCGTGGTGAATGACGCGGTAATCTTTCGGGTCTTGGTGCATGACCATCGCCGGCACGCCCTGGAGCACGAAGAAGGCGTGGTCGGTATCGATCGAGGGGTTCTGCACCAACTCCGTCACGCCGAGGCTCCCGAGCGGCGCGATCACTTCGCGCATCGGCGCGACCAAATCCTGCCGGCCCTGCAGCTCCCAGCCGCGGACCAACCCGTGCCCGTGGTCCATAATCAGCACGGCGACGTGTTTGTCCAGCTCGTTGAGGTGCTCTTTGACGTAGGCGCGCGAACCGTAGAGCGCCTGCTCCTCGCCGGTGAAGAGCGCGAAGCGGATCGTGCGTCGCGGCTCGATGCCGGCCTGAGCTAAAGCACGGGCGACCTCAAGCACCGCCATCGCGCCGGTGCCGTTATCGGTGGCGCCGGTGCCGAAGTCCCAGCTATCCAGATGGCCGCCGATCAAGACCACTTCGTCGGGCCGCTCCGAGCCTTTCAGTTCGGCGACGACATTGGCGGTGGTGAACGGCCCCCCGATTTTGTTTTGGACGTTGAGTCGCAGCCGGACCTCGCCCCCGCCTGCCTGCAGGCGCTCGATCAAGGCCGCATCCTCGCGCGCGATACTGACAATCGGGAGCTGGACGATCTCGCCCCAGAGCAGGTCGCCGGTGTTGTTGAGCTTGTCGGGCTTATTGGCCGGCATGAGGATCGCTCTGGCGTGGTACTCGAGGGCGAGGCGGACGGCTTCAGCCATGAAGTGATAATCCACTTTGCTCGCGATGGTGAAATTGATGATGGCGCCAGCGAGGGCGGATTTGCGCGCCTCGAACTGCTCGCGCTTAATCTCGGTGAGCGGGACGACGGGCGCGGTGATCTCGCCCGGCGTGCCCACGGCCCAGCCGTAGGAGGCCACGTCGATACGCCGCGCGACGGGGGCGACGAGCGCCGCCTCGGCCGAGACGCGCTCCCAGCGGTGCGGCACTTCCACGCTCTCGCGGTGCGCGTTCGCGTAGCCGTAGCTCTTGAATTTCTCCAGCGCCCAGGCGAGCGCCTGTGCTTCGCCTGCAGACCCGGTCACGCGCGGGCCGATGCGGTCGGTCAAGTATTCGAGGTTCTGGTAGGCCTCGCCGCCCCAGATCACCTCCCCGGTGAGGCGTGAAAGGTCGGCCTGGGTGCGGCTCGGCTGCTGAGCGAGACTCGTGGCGCACACCAGTGCCAGGGTCAACGGAATGAGCGGCAATTTTTTGATCAGCATCGCGACCCATTTTAGCCTAGCGAGGCTCAAATGACGACCGCTCACATCTTTTTATCTCTTAGTGCTGTGCGCCATCAATCCGTTGAGGGTGACCAAGGGAGGTGAGCCGGGTCAGCACCGGGAGCGACCGAATAGACTTGTCAGGAGCACGCTTCGAGGGCACCCGGTCGCTCCCGCTCCCGGTGCTGACCATGTCGTCAAACTCAGCATGTGAGTTAGACATCTGTCGTCGGCGAGTGTATAACGCTTGCGAACATCAATCGGGCGGCTTGCAGGTGCCCCGCGTGGGACGTAGAGTTCAAATAGTTGTGCTTGTCGGGGACCGCGCTGAGCCTTCGCCGGATCATCTTTGGTGCTGGAGGACGTTACCCCGTATGTTACCAGACAGCCCGCGCTCAGGAAGGAAGAAATGGGCTTGGGCCCTCTTCCTCTTGCTCTCCCCTGCCGCCTACTTCCTGGGCACCCTCTTAGTTGTGAAAACGGACCCGAGCGCACAGCTTGGTCTGGCCATCGACCGGAATCAGGCGATCACCCTCGCTCGCCAAGCGGCTGCTTCTCAGGGCGTGGAGACTGAGGGCTGGCCGGGGCATTGCAAGATCGAAGCTGATAATGACCGTCACTTCTACTTCACTTTACGCCGCGGCCGCGAGCTAGACCTGGTCCGCGGCTTGGCGCCCGAAGCATTCATCCGTGTGCTTCTGATCGCCCCGAATGGGGGAGAGAGGTTTGAGGCCCAACTTGCCCCTGACGGCAGGGTCCTGGGTTTTACGAGGCGGTTGCCTCCAGATCAGGCGGCGCCCGACCCCGGTGAAGCAGCCTCGAGAGGCTTAGCCGAGACTGCCCTGCGCACGCTGGCTGAGACGGCAGACCTCTCCAAGCTTGGCGCGCCCACGCTCAGTGAGGAGCGAAACTCGGGCGGGGTCACCCGCCGCTACGCTTGGCGGTGGCCGCTTGAAACCTTATCCGAGCTGGAGCTGCAGTTGATCATCGCGGTGCGGGGGAACGCGGTGACGACCAGCCAGGTCGAGACCAAGTTCGATCCGAATTTTGCTGACCGCAATTTTATCAATCGCCGGTTCGCGGGGAAGATCGCTTCAGGCATCCGCGCGCTTTTGATCTTCCTCCTCGCGCTCTACGGGATTTACCGCTACCTTCAGCGCACCCGGCAGAAGGAAGTCTCCCACCTCAGGAGTCTGCTTTTGTCTGCCACGATAGGTGGCGCTTTCTCCTTACTCCTCATTCAATCAGACTTGTTCAACTTCATTCAGCCGACACGGCCTGAGCAGGAGGAGGCGCCCGTCTGGTTTTTATACCTCTCGGTTGGCTTTGTCTATCTCATTATGGGGCTGTTTTCGGGGCTGGCTTATGGGAGCGGGGAGGGTGACTTGCGGGAGGCCTATCCGGGGAAGCTGACCTCGCTCGACGCGCTGATCCTCGGGAAGGTGTGCTCTCGCAATGTCGCCCGCGCCCTGATTATTGGTAGCGCCTTCGGTGGCTGGGTGGTGCTGATCAACTCTGCGATCCTGCTGCCCTGGTCTCGCTGGCCAGGGGGAGGGCAAGGACTTGCGGTTGAGTTGTTGAGCCTGCTATTCGGGCGCCTGCCGGTGCTCTCTACTTTTTTGAGCCCGCCTTTTAGTGCGATCATCATTACCGTTTTCAGCCTCCTGCTCCCGCTCCCTTTCCTCCTCCGCCGGTTTCGGTCGCCGCGGCTCACCACCATTTTCTTGATCCTCATTGCCTGCCTCGCCACGTTCGAGATGCGGTCCGTACCTTTCACCGCCGGCCTGCTGATGGCTGCGGTCACGGCCGGGAGCCTGCTCGTCTCGTTTTTCAGATTTGATCTTCTCACCGCCCTTGTCAGTGTCGCGGCGCCTGGGTTCGTGACCTCCGTCATGTATTTCGCCTCACAGCCCGCCGCTGCCTGGCACAGCGTCGGGTTGATCTCGGGGGGGATGGGCCTCAGCCTGCTGGCCGTGCAGTTCTTCTTCGCCTACCAGGGGCGTGAGTACCGGGAGGAGGAGGTCCGGCCGCTCTACGCGCGCCACCTGGCCGAGCGACTGGCGCTGCAGGCTGAGGTCTCGGCTGCGCGAGAAGCTCAGGTCCGGCTGCTGCCTCAGGCGCTGCCGACGGTCGCCGGCCTCTCAGTCGCCGCCTCGTTCCGACCCGCTTATGAGGTGGGGGGCGACTTTTACGACGTCTTCGCGCTTGGCCCGGAGAAACTCGGCATCTTCGTCGCCGAAGGCGGGGGCCGCGGTCTCGCCGCGGCGCTCTCGATCGCCTTTGCCAAAGGTTTTCTCATGCCCATGATCCGGACCAACGCTTCACCTGCGGAGGTGGTCGGCAGTCTCCAGTCCGAGTTAGGCAACGTGCTCGGGCGCGACGAAGGAGTGGGCTTCGTCTATGCCGTGGTCGATTCTGCGGGCGGGACACTCCGCTACGCCCGGACGGGGATTTATCCGCGAGTCTTGGTCGGCCGCCGCGGCTTCGGGAGCGCGCATGACCCGGAGGAGCGAGAGGCGGCGTTTGCTTTAGACGACCTCTCTCGGCCGCCCCTGGCCGTGACCACCGCGACCTGTCCGTTGGCGCCCGGTGACAGCGTGATCCTTTTTACTGATGGGCTGGCCGGGAGCGGGGTCGTGCAACTACTCTCGGAACTCAAGCCTGGTCCCGCCGGCCATCTTCACGAGCGCTTGACGAAAGCCGTGGACGCCAGTTTTAAGCAGGCGAGAAAAAGAGGGTTTGAGGACGACATGACGGCCATCGTGGTCCGTCTGGAACGGGCCGTCGCCGAGGCGGCCGAGGAGGTCGCATGAAATCCAGTCGCCTGCTCATGCTGCTTGTCCTGGCCGTGATCGGGTACGGGACGCTGGCCGCCCTGTTCGTGCGCCTCAACCCTGCGGCCAGATGGGGCTACCGCCTCGACCGGGATCAGGCCATCACCAAGGCCGGGGAGGTGGCCACACGTTACGGGCCGGAGGCTTCGAAGTGGAGGCCGTTAGTCACCGCCGATTATCAAGGGGATGTCGCCTACTACGTCTCACAACACCCGAATTCTGCGGCGGCCTCGGCCCTTTCTCCGGTGACGACCTCTGTGCTGTTTGTCGACTCTGGGAGTGAGCGTCATTTCCGCGTCGATCTGGCTGCCGACGGTCGGCTCATCGGTTTTGCGCATCACAGCTCTTCAAAGTCAGAGGGGGAGCCGCCGGTTGAGTTGACCAGGCAAACGGCGGAGACCGCGCTCAGGGAATTGGTGGGAGTTGCTGCTTCCCAATTCTCACTCGTCGCTGAAGCCCCTCAGGGCAAGGAGGGCATTCGATTCACCTGGGAGCAAACCATCCCGGACCAGCGCGACCTGAAGTTTCAGGTGGTGAGTCTGGTTCACGGCGCGACGGTGAAGGAACTTAGCCGCAAGCCGAACTTTACCCCGCGTTTTGTCGAAGAGTTCAAAAGCCGTCGAGCGCCATTTCGGTTCATGCCCCTCCTGGTTAATTTGTCCGTGGGGCTGATTGCCATCGTGTTCTTTATTCTGAGCTGGGCACGTAAAAGAATCGACCACCGACCCACGCTGGTTCTCGCGGGAGCGACCTTTCTCCTCACGCTTTTGATGAAGTTCCTGGGCAGTGGCTTGGACGAGTTTTTAGCGGGATTTTTAGCGGGATTGACTTCACAAATCAATCTCGGCTATCGGGTCAATCTGCTCATCGGAGTTTTTTCCTTGATCATAGGAATCTTGATCGGCTATTTCCTACGTCCGTTCATTCTTTGGGAGGCAGGTCAGGCGCCGGCCCGCCAGGTGTATCCTGGCCAGTTCGCCTCCTTCGCACTGCTGTTGAAGGGGAAGTTTCTCTCGCGATCGGTGGCCGGTAGTATCGCGGCAGGGTTGCTCCTGGGCGGCGTCGTGAAAGCTGCCCCGTATTTAGTCGCGGCCAGCGGACTCTTCCCAAGAGTGGAAGTGGGCGCTGTGGGCCCGGAAAGTTTCGTTGCCCAGGCCCCATCCCTGGTCTGCTTTGATGAGCCTGTCAATTTCCGTTTTTTTACGCTCTTCGGGTTTCTGATCCCGTTACTGGGCGCATACGTGCGGCGGCCGTGGGTCTGCCGCGTCTTAGGTCTGGTCGTCGGCTGGGTCTGGCTGGCCAATACTGAACTCCGCGGGTCCGTGGCAGCGTCTCTGGCGGCCGGCGGCGCTCTGGTCATCATCACTGACCTGATTTTTCGGCGGTTTGATTTCCTGACGCTGATCGCCGCCGGTTTAGCAGCCGGCGTCACGGTCCAAGCGGCGGCGCTGCTGGCGCAGCTTTCTGCCTCTCTCCGGACCTCTGCTATCAGTGCCCTGTCGGCTCTCGCCGTGCTCCTCGGTGGCGCGTTGGTCGTGGCTTGGAAAGGCCGTGAGGTCCGCCTCGCGGCTCAGGACCAGGAGCAGCTTGCCGGTACTAGCCAAGCCTTGCGACGGGCAGAGCGTGAACGGCTGAAAGCCGAGTTCGGCGTCGCACGCCGGGCGCAGGAGCAGATGCTCCCCGCCTTGCCACCGGCCATTCCGGGCTATGGGATTGCCGCCGTCTGCCGCCCAGCCCGCGAAGTCGGCGGTGACCTTTATGACTTCATCCCGCTGGCGGACGGGCGATGGGGTGTGGTCGTGGCTGACGTTTCAGGCAAGGGGGTGCCGGCAGCGCTCTATATGACTTTGACCAAGGGCCTGCTGGCCTCGGTCGCTAAAACTCGGAGTGACCCGGGTGAGATCCTCCGAGAGGTAAACCGTCACCTCTATGAAGTCTGCCGGCGCAAGGTCTTCGTGACCCTTTTCCTTGGAGTGATTGAGCCGGCGTCGCGGACCTTGCTCTACTCCCGCGCCGGCCACAACCCTCCCGTCTGGCGCCATGCCGCGAGCCGGGCGACGCAACTGTTGCGGGCTTCCGGCGTGGGCTTAGGCTTAAACGGGGGGAAACTCTTCGACCGAAGTTTGGCAGTCGAGCGGATCCAGCTTGAATCGCAAGACGCGCTCTTCTTTTACTCGGATGGCATCACCGAAGCGATGAACGCGCAGGGCGAAGAATACGGGGAAGAACGCCTGTTAGCCGCGACCGCCAAGACTGACCGTTTGAGCGCCGAAGCGACTCTGGATGCGATCCTCGCCGATGTCGGCACGTTCCTCGGCCAAACGCACCAGCAGGATGACATGACCTTGGTCGTCATTCGCGTCGCAGGGGACTGAGGTGCGAATGCAAGGCAAAGATGGCGCGGCTTGGAGAGCGAGTCTGAGACCGGACCAGATCGGGGCGCTACGAACGCGGACTCCGAGCCACTGTCCATTATCCACTGTCAACTACCCACTGTCTCGCAGTAGATTCAGGCTCTTTCTCTTATCATCAGTGGACAGTTGACAGTGGATAATGGACAGTGGGGCTAACTTGATTTGCGCGTCTCGAACTGCTCGCGCTTGATCTCGGTGAGCGGGACGACGGGCGCGGTGATCTCGCCCGGCGTGCCGACGGCCCAGCCGTAGGAGGCTACATCGATGCGCCGCGTAATGGGAGTGACGATGGCCGCCTCGGCCGAGACGCGCTCCCAGCGGTGCGGCACTTCCACGCTCTCGCGGTGCGCGTTCGCGTAGCCGTAGCTCTTGAATTTCTCCAGCGTCCAGGCGAGCGCCTGTGCTTCGCCCGCGGACCCGGTCACGCGCGGGCCGATGCGGTCGGTCAAGTATTCGAGGTTCTGGTAGGCCTCGCCGCCCCAGAGCACCTCCCCGGTGAGGCGTGAAAGGTCGGCCTGGGTGCGGCTCGGCTGCTGGGCGAGGCTCGTGGCGCACACCAGTGCCAGGGTCAGCGGAATGAGCGGCAATTTTTTGATCAGCATCGCGACCCATTTTAGCCTAGCGAGGCTCAAATGACGACCGCTCACATCTTTTTATGTTGACTGCCGGCGGGAGGCGGCGTAGACTGTGCCTGTTCAGTGGGCTTTCCTCACATCCGGCTATCATTCCTAAAGAGAGCTCACGATCAAGAGAAATGATCGAGCTAGACGCTGCGCCAGCGGAATGATCGGTCCGCCTGGCGGACTCTCGGTGCCGCGTCCGGCGATCACTGTTCGCTCACTGGGTGTTGACCCTCGCCAATGCCTGGCGGGCGCTCAGGCAGCGCTCATTGCCCCCTCAGGAGTCTGCCTTCACAAAACTCACTTCCCGCTTTTTTGGCCGGTGACCCTCACCGCCGCGCTGGAAGACTTCAGCCCTCTCCCGACTTGCCCCTTGGGAGACAGGCTTCACCAGATTCATTGACGCTCTCGCGCGACCAAGCGGCCGTCCGCCGAGCGAAGGTGACTGTGGGAGCCGACGGCAATTAACAATTTCACTGGTCTATCACTGGCTTCTCGGACCACTGGATTCTTGCCTTCGCGCTGCCGCCAGCACAACGGCCGGTCGGGTCGTGGCAGGAGGAGTTCAGACTGCGTCTGTCGGCGGGGTCGCTCTGCTCGCCAGTAATGGACCATGACCGCTTTACATTAGGGGAGACTTCGATATGAAAAATATTTTCAAACCCAAGCTCGGATACACCGGCTGGGTGACGACCATCCTGCTCTCGCTGACGATCATCCTTTCCCTCACCACCATGCTCACGGCCCAGATCGGGCGCCAACTAAACTACTACAATATCACTGGTCAGGTCCTGGACGAGCAGGGCAACGGTGTCGCCGGGGTGATGATGAGCTTGAGTGGCAATCGGTTCAATACCGTGTTTACTGATGACGCGGGGCGATACTCTTTTACGTTTTTACCCGGAAGTGCTAACTACACCGTGAGGCCGTCGAAGATCAACGTCCTCTTCACCCCGGTGGATAGGGTCGTCTTCAATTTGCGGTCACCCCAGCAGCTTGATTTCGCGGCGCAAATCATCCCTGACCCCGTGACTGGCGGCGGCGGCGGACCGACGCCCACACCGACCGTGACCCCGAAAGCGACACCGACGCCGACGCCAACGCCAACGCCGACGCCAACGCCAACGCCGACCCCGGAGCCCGATGGGAAACTCCTCAACCCGAGTTTCGAGAACAAGGGGGATGATTGGATCGCTACGGGCTCCGTCTCTTACGGCCGCACGGGCGCGACTGACGGCATCACTGCCGCTAAGCTTGCCCCCCCGACAGCCTACTCCCCAGCCTCCGTTTTTCAGTGGGTGAAGCTGACCGCCGGGGCGACTTACCAAGTGACGGCCGACATCCAAGTGCAGGGAACTGCCCGCGGCACGCTCGGCGTCAAATGGGATAATAACGGCGATGGCCCAATCTCAACCTCGAACAAATTGACCTTCACTGTGCCCGCCGGCATTAAGCAAGTTGGGATTTACTTTAAAGCCACCGGTTCGACCTCAAGCAGCAGCTACGCGACGGTCGATAATTTCAAACTGGAGCGCACTGCCAACTAAGATTCAACAGATGAAATTGGAAGGCCCACAGGAACAATCAATCCTGTGGGCCTGTTATTCTTCACCCTCCTCCGTGCCCTCTTCACCGCTCTGCTCGCCAGGTGAGTTGCCAACTGGATTCCCGATGGTGTCTAATACCAGCCGACACGCGGGCGACCGTTCAATTGCAGATTGCAGATTGCGGATTGCGGATTGAAGAAGTGCCTGACTTCCAATCCGCAATCCGAATTCCGCATTCCGCAATCAGGCGCGCCCACTCTACAAACCCAAAGGAGGCAGACCAATGATCAGACAGGCTCTCGGCATGGCCGTGCTGTTGGCTTTGGCGGCAGCGGCAGCGGCGCAGCAACCGGCGCAGCCACCGGCCCCGCCCAAGACGCATTTAAAGGTTGGCGACCCGGCTCCGGACTTCACGCTCCCAGGCACGGACGGCAAGACTTACAAGCTGAGCGACTTCAAGGGCAAGAAGAACGTCGTGCTGGCGTTCTACGTGCTCGCCTTCACCGGCGGCTGAACGCGCGAGATGAAGGCATATCAGGCTGATATTGCCAAATTCGACGAAGCTGACACGCAGATCTTCGGTCTGAGCATGGACGCCATTCCATCGAACCGGGAGTTTGCCAAACAACTCGGCGTGACTTTCCCGTTGCTGAGCGATTGGGAGCGCACGGTCACGAAGGATTACGGTCTTTACAGTGGCAAAGGCTATCTCGCCCGCGCCACGTTCGTTGTCGACAAGGAAGGCATCATCCGCCATATCGAGCAGGGCAACACGGCCATCGACCCGAAGAGCGCCTTTGAGACGTGCAGCATGCTCAAGAAGAAGTAGCCACCCAACCGGCGGGGCTGGTTCGGTTCCTGCCCGCCGGAGGCTCGCAAAAAAAGGCAACCCGAAGCCGGCGGAGGCTTCGGGTTGCTGGGGGCGCTGCTGCGCGATTCAACTGAAGGGATGCGGCGGCTTTGTTTAGCCTGGCCGTGGCCCTCGCGTCCACTGCTTACTGAGCCAGGATGGAGACGAGCTCGGGCTCCACAGTATTCTTGGCCAGATGGTCCGACAACCTCTTGGCCGCTTCACGCTCGGCGCGGGACTTGACCAGACGGTGCGCGGCGGTGCTGCCCCCTTCCCACACCTGGGAGAGGAAATACTGATCGCCGTAGCGGTTGAAATCGAGTCTCGCTTTGCTCTCCCCGGCGTCAGCCTTGCCGCTGCTGGTCACAGCCAGGACGTTCGCTTTGCGGTCGGTGCTGCTGATCTGCAGGACGCCCTGCGTGTTGGTGCCCTGCACGATGTATTGGCCGGCCGGGAGTTTGGTCTTCCCGACCATGAAATCGAACGGGATGTTCACCGAGATCCGGCCAGCGGGTGCGGCATAACCGACCATCATCAACGTGACTAAGAGACTTAACATGGCGACTGCACTGAGAACTTGCTTTTTCATATAACCTCCTTGAAGTCGTTGGGGGCAGCGGTCGCGCCTGACCGGCCGCCGGGAATCTTTTAAATAGCATCGGCTCTCTGGGCCAACTGCTTCACTTTCATCTCTTCGCGCTCGCCCCGAGGTATTTCAATCGTCGTACCACAAGGAGGGAGATGGTCAGGCGGTTCCTGTCCCCGGAGCACAATTGCTTGGGCGAGGCTGAGATAGGTGGCAACGAGGGCGCCGCGGGAAGAGGGCGGATGACGGGCTGAAGGGTGCGGAATCATCGCCGATCGGATAGAGTAACTATCCGATCGGATAGATTGCCGACCGCGGGAGGCCCGGGGACCGCTTCTGATCTTGAGAGGTGTGGCATGAATCCACGGCTGATCGCCATGTCGGGGCCGATGAAAGGCGCGGTCTTCACACTGACCGAAGAGGAAATCTCCGTCGGCCGCGAATCGGCCAATCGGCTGGCGATCAGTGACCGTTCGCTCTCGCGGCGGCACTGCCTGATCACCAGAGAAGAAGAACGATTCAAGATCAGCGACCTGGAGAGCCGCAACGGCACGTTCGTCGATGGTGTGCCAGTCAAGGAGCGGCTGCTCGAACACGGGGATCAGATCAGGCTGGGAGACTCATTGTTTCTTTTTCTGCTCCACGAGGGTGAAGCGCCGCTGACGGCCAATCTGGTGCGCCTCAGCGAAGGCGGGATGGTCACCGGGCTGACGGTCCGGCTCCGGCGGGAGGATGCGCTCTATCTGCAGTCGGAGAAGGTGCTGGAGGCGCTCCCGGCTGAGGCGCGAACGGCCCGCGACCTGAACGCCTTGCTCAAGATCAGCACGGCGATCAACTCCGTGCGGAGCCTGGAGGCGCTCCAGCAGCAGTTGCTCGAATTGATTTTTGAGGTCGTGCCGGCCGAGCGCGGAGCGATCCTGCTCGTCGGAGAGAGTCCGACGGAGTTCGCTTCGGTGTTCGGGTGGGAGAGAAAGTCGGGGCTGGGGCGGCCGGTGTGGGTGAGCCATACGGTCGCCCGCCAGGTGCTGCAGGAAGGCGTCGCCATTCTGAGTAACGATGTAATGGAGAACGAAGCCTACGACGCCGCCGACAGTTTGGGCCGCTTCCAGACCCGGTCGCTGCTCGCCGTGCCGCTGACGGTCTTTGAGAAGGTGCTCGGCGTGATTTACCTGGCCACCAGCGACCCGATCGTCTGGTTCGATGAAGATCACCTCCAACTCGTGACGGCGATTGCCGGGATGGCCGCCGTGGCCATCGAGAACGTGCGGCACGTCGAGTGGCTGAAGAGTGAGAACCAGCGGCTGACGGCGGAACTGAACCTCGAACATAACATGATCGGCGAGGGCTCCCGCATGCGCGAGGTCTACCAGTTCATCGCCAAGGTCGCCCCGACCGACTCGACCGTTTTGATCCGGGGCGAAAGCGGCACCGGCAAGGAATTGGCCGCCCGCGCGATCTACCTCAACAGCTCTCGGGCCGACAAGCCGTTCGTCGCCATCAACTGCGCGGCGCTCACCGAGACGCTCTTGGAGAGCGAACTCTTCGGCCACGAGAAGGGGGCTTTCACCGGGGCCATCGCGCAAAAGAAAGGCAAATTGGAAGTCGCCCAGGGCGGCACGCTCTTCCTCGATGAAGTCGGAGAACTCGCCCCGCTGCTCCAGGCCAAGCTGCTGCGCGTGCTCCAAGAGCATGAGTTCGAGCGCGTCGGCGGCACCCGCACGATCAAGACCGACATCCGGTTGATTGCGGCGACCAACCGGGACCTCGAAGCGGCGATCAAGGGCGGCGCCTTCCGCCAGGACCTCTACTACCGACTCAACGTCGTCTCCTTCACCATGCCGTCGCTGCGCGAGCGCCGCGAAGACATCCCGCTGCTCGCGAGCTACTTCGCGACTAAATACGGCGGGAAGTGCAAGCGCCAGGTCCGCGGCATGACGCCCGAAGCCCGCGCCTGCTTGACGGGCTACGACTGGCCGGGCAACGTGCGCGAGTTGGAGAATGCCATCGAGCGCGCGGTGGTCTTGGGCTCGGGCAACCTCATCCGCGTCGAGGACCTGCCGGAAGCGGTGTTGGAGGCGGAGCCGCCCGCTGGCGCTTCGGCCACCAAGTACCACGAGGCGCTCAAAGAGGCGAAAAAGCAGCTCATCCTCCAGGCTGTCGAGCAAGCGGGCGGCAATTACACTGAAGCGGCGAAACTGCTCGGCGTGCACCCGAATTACCTGCATCGATTAATTCGCAATCTGAATTTGAAGACGGCGCTGAAAAAGTGAACAATAGAGCTTGTGATCTCCCAGACAGTTTCACATTACCGCATCCTCAGTAAACTCGGCGCCGGCGGGATGGGCGAAGTCTATCTGGCCGAGGACACCCGGCTCGGCCGCAAGATCGCGCTCAAACTGCTGCCCGCGCAATTCACCCAGGATGAGGACCGCGTGCGCCGGTTCGAGCAGGAAGCCTATGCGGCCTCCGCCCTCAATCACCCGAACATCATCACCATTCATGAGATCGGAAAAGTCGATGACCTCCACTTCATCGTCACCGAGTTCGTCGAGGGCCAAACGTTGCGCCAGCGGCTGAAGAGTGGGCGGGTGGAAGTGGGCGAAGCGCTGGCGGCAGCAATCCAGGTGGCGAGCGCGCTGGAAGCGGCCCACGCGGCCGGGATCACGCACCGCGACATCAAGCCTGAAAACATCATGCTCCGGCCCGACGGCTACATCAAGCTCCTCGACTTCGGCCTCGCCAAGCTCACCGAGCGCCAGCCGGTGGCGCTCGACCTCGAAGCGCCGACCAGGCTCAAGGCGGAGACGGACCCAGGGATGGTCATGGGGACGGTCCATTACATGTCACCTGAGCAGGCGCGCGGGTTGAAGGTCGATGCCCGCAGTGACCTCTTCAGCCTCGGCGCGGTGCTCTACGAGATGATCGCCGGCTGCCTGCCGTTCGCGGGCGCGACGATGAGCGACGTGATCGCTGCGATTCTGCAAACGGAGCCGGCGCCACTCTCGCGGCATGCGCCCGGCGTCCCTCCGGAGTTGGAGAAGTGCATCGCTCAGGCGCTAAGCAAAGGGCTGGGGGACCGCTGCCAAACGGCCGAGAGCTTGCTCAGTGATCTGAAGCGGATCAAACAGCGGCTGGAGTTCGAGGCGGAGCTGGCGCGCATCAGCCAACCGGGGATGAGCCCTGAAGCGGCGTGGGGCAGCGGGCCGGCCACATTTGAAACCGCGAAGGGGACGGCATCTACCTCGCGCCCCGGCCGCACCTCGCCGCCGCGCCGGCCGCGGCCTCGGCGAGCCATCGATTCGCTTGCCGTCTTGCCTCTCGTCAATGCGAGCGCCGATCCGAATACGGAGTACCTCTCCGACGGCATCACGGAAAGCATCATCAACAGCCTCTCGCAACTGCCCAAGCTGCGGGTCGTGCCGCGCAGCACCGTCTTCCGCTACAAGGGGCAGGAGGTGGACCCGCAAGAGGTGGGGCGCGAGCTGGGCGTGCGGGCGGTGCTCACCGGGAGAGTGCTCCAGCATGGCGAGATGCTAGTCATCAAAACGGAGCTGATCGACATCGCGCAGGAGTCGCAGCTCTGGGGCGAGCAGTACCGCCGCAAGCTGACCGACATCTTCGCGCTGGAGGAGGAAATCTCGCAGGAGATCAGCGAGAAGTTGCGGCTGCGCCTGAGCGGGGAGGAGAAGCAGCGGCTCGTCAAACGCTACACCGATAACACCGAGGCTTACCACCTCTACCTCAAGGGCCGCTACTTCACGGGCAAGCGGACCACGGAGTGGATCAAGAAGGGCATCGAGCACTTCCAGCAGGCGATCGACCTGGACCCGAACTACGCGCTGGCCCATGCGGGGATGGCCGACGCCTACGCCTTCCTCGCCGCCTCCTCCGGCGGCTTTCCCCCGCGGGAGACTTACCCGATGGCGGAGGCAGCCGCGCTGAAGGCCCTGGAGATCGATGACACGTTAGGCGAAGCCCACACCTCACTGGGATTTTTCCGGCTGCTCTATGACTGGAACTTCACCGCATCCGAACGCGAATTCAAGCGGGCCATCGAACTCACCCCGGGCTACGCGAACGCCCACGACGGCTATGGGTTTTATCTCAAAGCCATGGGCCAATTCGAGGAGGCGATCCGCGAATGCCGGCAGGCGCAGCAGCTCGACCCGCTCTCGCTCTTCACCACCTTGAGTCTGGGCTGGGCTTACTACTTCGCGCGCCAATACGACCGGGCCATCGAGCAGGGCCGGAAGACGCTGGAGATGGACCCGCGCTTCGCTTTCGCGCACTTTCACGTGGGGATGGCTTCGACGCAAAAAGAGAAGTATGAGGAGGCCATCGCCGCGCTCAGCCAAGCCTTCACTCTGTCCGACAGCCTGGCGTTCAAGGCCCATCTCGCCTACGCCTACGCTAAGGCGGGCCAACACGCCGAAGCGCGCCAGGTGAGCGCCGAGTTGCGGGAACTGGCGCGGCAACGCTACGTCGCAGCTTATTACTTTGCGATCATCCACCTTGGCCTGGGCGAGATGGATGAGGCGTTCACCTGGCTGGAGCGGGCCTATGAGGAGCGCTCCGGCTTCCTGGCTTTCTTGAAAGTCGAGCCGATGTTGGACGGCCTGCGCGCGGATGCGCGATTTGCTGACCTGCTGCGGCGCGTCGGGCTGGCGCCATGAGTTTGCGAATTTCAACTCAGGTGGGATTACTGGTCGTTGGAAGGTGAGGGCCAACATAGCCAATGATTATTCTGCGTGTGGATGGCTCTGGAAAAAAGTGAACTCGCCAAGCGCCAGGGGTCAGGCGCACATGCCAGCTAAAAACACGCTTCACACCATCCGGACAGATGAACGTTCTTTCCTGACCGTACTGCTCAAGTGTTGTTTGGCTTTCGGGAGAGACTTTGCAGGGGAGTTTGTCTGGCTCGAAGCCGCCTTCCTGCCAGTCCCTGCAATAAATTTCCAACTCAAATAGACGCTTAACAACTTGCCGCAGCATCACGCCTCCGCTGCTAAACTCCTGAATAGCCGTGGCCACTGACTCGCAAAAACTCAATACTGGAAACAACGAGTCGCGACGACTCCAAAGATCAACGCCATCACGAACGCCCGTCTGCAGACGCTTTGCAATCCAGTCCTGATGCGTTGCTACGTGGTCTGGGTGGCAACAATGTTTCACCTCCACCTGTTCGGAGTAGATGTTTTCATCCGCCTCAATCCAGCGATGTTCAACTTGAATGCTAGGATGTTGCCACCGCTTTGCTGATGGCAAACTGATAGCGATGGCCTCTAAAAGATATGCATAACCTAAGCCTAAAGCCGACTGAGGGCTTTTCCTACCTTGGTAGAAAAATTCTGAGGCCAGAGCTGTTTGCTGAATTTGGAGCAAGTCAGCTAGATATGGGGCTTTGGTGGTCAAAGCTCTGAAAAACTGCCGCTCTTCACGGCTGACTTCATTATCGTTACGCCAATTGACCAACGAGTAATCAGGGGCGAGTTTGGCTATATGAAAATCTGCGCCTGTCCTGAGAATTCGATTCACTCCTTGTCTGGTCAGCGTGATTACTAGAGAAATGAATTGTGTCATCCATTGTCGCGCCTGCTCGACGCTCGAAGCCGGAGACCGCAACGACAGTTCATTAAACACCATTTCCAGGTCCATTCATTCTCCTCGGCTGAAGCAAGCTCTCCAGACTTTTATCCCATTCGTCGAAGAATCCTTCAGGCCAGTTGTCAATTCGCCCGTCCTGATCAATTTGTGGCGATACCACTTCAAACCAAGCCTGGTTATTTCTCTCCTCCCGCTTGAAGTAGTGTAGCTTTATTTTGTCAGGCGCGATTTTTCCTGAATGCACAGCCAGTCGAATACCATTCAGCACGTGGTCACTGTGCGTCTCTAACAAAACTTGAACCCCGCCGCAAGCAGCACGCGCAATCAATTCTCCAATTCGTACTTGCCCTTGTGGGTGCAAATGCGCCTCAGGATTCTCAAGCAGTAATAAGGTTCCAGACTCCGCCGAAAGCAAAGCGACCAGCACCGGTAACGTGTAGGTAATCCCAAAACCGACATTGGTGGGGCGATACTGGTTGCTTACCATTTTGCCGGAGGTAAACGAATATTGCAGGCTCACCAAATCCATTTCGGAATGGGATTTAAAACTGAGCCTGGTTCCTGGACTGACCTCGCCGAGCCACGCTTCAACCTGCGCCCGAAGTTGGTCTGATTTTGCTGCGTCGTGTCCCAGCAACCGATTTGGAATCGTCTCCCGCTCAAACAAAGAGAGAAAATGTGCAGTGAATTCCCCTCTGGTCCCGAGCTGCTTGTGCTGACGCACCTGATAATCTGACATCTCAAAGGATGTTCGCGGTCCGATGCGTTCCGCCTCAAGGTAATGAAACTCGTCCTTAAATAAACTGGTCTGGAAAACTTCTTTGTTTACCGGCTCTGTCGCCAGGTTCATAACATCGGATTCTCTGTTGTAGTCAAATCGCCACTCTGCTTCTGTGGCCTGATCCCACGCCAGGGAGAAGCCAATTTGCATTTCCTGAGCGCCCTCGAAGAGCGCGTCTTGAGCTGTGCCGATTCGCACGAGATCACCATTAAGCGCCAACCCTTTGTTTGGCAGCAGCCTTTGCTGGTAAGACTGACGTAGAAGCAGGAGCGACTGGATGACCGAAGATTTACCTGTGCCATTAAGCCCTGAAAGCATCGTCAATAGGTCTAGATTCAGGGTTTGGTCAGCGAAGCACTTGAAGTTTCTGAGCCGCAATGTGCGGATCATTGCAGCACCTCATGAATCAGCTTTTCGACTTTACTAAAGCGAGTCCTCACTCTCTCGGACGCGCCCGTAGCAAAAGAGATTGCTTTGTCGAACTCGGGATTCTTCACCAATTCGAGATACTTCTGATTGAGTTTTTCTCGCCTCTCGACCAAGCGCCTGAGTTGAGCATCATTGAGATTATCGAGATTGACCGACCACACTTCAAATAGAGACTTGTTAATGGCTGAACGCCTACCTGCTTGGGACGGCCGGCGAAAAGCCTGCAGCCCGAAAATATCAGCCGCCCATTTCATCGCGCGCAAAAATCTTTTTTCCAATTTTTCAATTTGTGAATCAGGCATCTTGTTAAGGTCTGCCATTGCGTTATTAAGGAAAGTGTCCAAATCCTCCTTATACTTGGAATAAGCAGTCAGCGAAAAGGCGAGAAACCGCAATACACACTCGTGATCAGCCATTCGCTCATCCCGGATGCTATAGGCTGTTGCCTTTTGGAATGCTTCAGATTTGCTAAGCTTAGCCAAAAGTTCTGTGGCTTTGCCTTGATTCAAGGCGTGGCGAATCTCCATCGGTGAAAGTGGCAAGCCCCCGGTATTGATGCGCTTGAAGAGGGTGAATTTGACGTTGGCAGGAGTCCCCTTCTCGATTAGATAAGCAGTGACCTGAGCCTCATTGATGCGGCGTTGAAGACTGCGCGGTAATTCATCATACTTTTTCCCCTCGTACTCAGTAAGGAATTCCAGCTTGCTCAATCTCAAATCCTTCTTAATAACAAAGCGGTTGAGTGAAGTGAGTCTTTGCAGGCCGTCTACGATAATCCATTTCTCGTCATCAGTCGCATCGAAGTAAAAGGCTGGCAAGGGTATGCGAATCAGCAACGATTCAATCAGCCGACTCTTTGCTCCGTCATTCCAAATTCCCTGATGCCGCTGAAAGCCTGGCGTAAGATCAATCTCGCCTTCTTTCATCCTGCTGATCAGTAAGTCAATAGTCATTGGCCTGGGCACGACGCTGATAAGAGACGGGTCGAATGGGCTGGTAATAGGCTCTGCTGATTCAGCATCTTCAATTTCAACGCCCGTGCCATCATCAGTGATTGAGCTTTGCTCTACGATTTCAGGCTCTGCGATCAGGGTTTCCATCCTCGCTTTGCTCCTCCCACTCGCTGTGTTCAGTTCCTATCGAAGTCTGATCGTATCACATCATTAGCCTGGTGTCTTCTTAAACCCAAGAGTGCTTTCGCAGCTTGCGCACTGATCCACGCTTCGCTGACCTGCTGCGGCGCGTCGGGCTGGTGCCGTGAGAATAAGCGGACGATCCCATCAGTTCTGATCACGGCTCACTCAGCATTACGCTAGTCCAGGTAACGGGCGAACGGCCGGCGATCTTTGCGGCGCTGGGTTTGTGAGGGGAGGTGGAGGGCAGTTGGCCAGCCTGCCCCACCTCCCACGACTCGCTTAGCTGCCCCAAATAACTCCAGGGGCCACTACCTGCTCCAGTTCTTCCAGGTTGAGTTCAATCTGCTCGGTCATGGCTTCCTCCTTTCGTGAGGTGATGGTGTCCTCTGTTGCGGCATCCGGCTTCGATCAGCTTACGGTAGCGGCTCGACTTTGATGCGCGTCGCCTGTAGCGATCCTCCGTCACCGGAGGCCACCACTTTCCCACTGGGATCGGTGATTTCAAACTTGAACGGCCCACTCAGCTCGTTCTCTGAAACACTGAGAGTGAGGTTAGCTCGGACTTTGAGGATGCCGATCAACTCCCCGTCCGGGTCATAGCCGATTTGGAGGAAGGTGAAGGTGAAGGCGCGGCCTCCCTGAGATGACCAGGTGCCGTGCTGCGCGGTGGTGATCAGGTGAGCGGGGATGACGTCTCCCTGGGTGGTTCCGATCAGGTTGCCATCTTCGATGAAGGTGAGAAACGCCTTTTGCGCCGGCCCGTCAAGGTTGTTGACTGTGACCAGCCAGGAACCGACGATGGCCTTCTTTTGTCTCTCCAGCAGGCAGGCGAGATCGCACTGCTGGATGACTTGTGAGTCTGGCCGTGCCGCTGGCTCGGCGGCGCTCTCCGGGTTCCCGCTGGGTTGCGCCGCCTGAGCGCCGGCAGAACGATTCCTGGCCGCCCAGCTCCAGGCGCCCGATTGAGCGCGCGCCCCGGCGGCGGAGATGAGTAACGTCACGGTCATCAGGAAGATGCCAAAAATTCTTTGCCTCAACATAAGTCTGGCTCCTTTCCAAGTTGGTTGGTGGTTGATTGTAGTTGCAGTCGTCAATGATGTGATCAGTGTCATCATGATTTCCTCCTGGTTGATGTGCGTAATGAGTTGGGGCAGATCCAGAGCGACTGATCTGCCAGTTCGGTGAAGTGAAGCTGGCCGGCCTCCACTTGGCGGCAGAGCCGGCGCAGGCTCAAACCGGTCAGGGCGGCGGCGGCCTCGGCGCTCATCAGCCGGACCTGCTCGCCGCACTCCGGACACCAGCCGGCCATCTCTTGCTGGCGGCGGCTGATGACCCAGACCCGCTCGGTTTCGACCGTGATCTTGATTACCTTCTGCTTGCTCACGCCGTCTCCGGTTCAATCAAGTGGTGTGGAGGGCGACTCTTGCCCTCGGCGCCGCCGGACCCTGCGTTGCTCCCGCCGAACTCTGTGCCTTAGAATGAGCGCGGCTTCAGGGCTTCTGAAACTGCCTCTCTCTGTCACCGGCTCATCCGACGCCGGGCAATATCTCGTAATCGCAGGTGGGAAGTCCTTCTAAAGTTCTTGGAAAGTCTTTGGAAAGTTCTTGGAGCGCGTATGGGCAGGCGGGCACAGCACTTCTACGAATTCGGACAGTTCCGGTTGGAGGCCGAGGAGCGCCTCCTGCTGCGCGGCGGGCAGCCGGTGCCGCTCACGCCGAAGGCCTTCGAGATGCTGCGCGTGTTGGTGGAGAACCACGGGCGGATCGTGGAGAAGGATGAGCTGATGCAGGCCGTCTGGCCGGACGCTTTTGTCGAAGAGACCAACCTGACGCGCAACATCTTCACGCTCAGAAAAATTCTGGGCGAGGCTTCAGACGCCTCAGCCTACATCGAGACCGTCCCGAAGCGCGGCTATCGGTTTGTGGCCGGGGTGAGGGAATGGTGGGATGAGGGCGCGGACCTCCTCGTCCAGGAGCGCGTCCGGACCGAGATCACCTTCGAGGAAGAGGGGAGGAGCGACGGGGCGACGGGGGGACGGGGCGACGAGGCGAAAGAAGATCTCTTTAATTCCCCGACTCGCTTCCTCTCCCCCCCTCTCTCTCGCCCCCATGCGACTCTCCGGTGGAGAGTCCCCCCGTCGCCCCGTCGCCCCGTCGCCCTTCTTCGCCACTGGGGCCTGCCGACTTTAGCCGCTGGTGTGGCGCTGCTGGGGCTGGCTCTCGCGGGGTTCTACTTTTCAAGGTCCGGTCGGGAGCAGAAGACCAACCTGACGGTGAGATCCATGGCCGTGCTGCCATTCAGGCCGCTCGAGGCCGATGGAGGCGATGAATACCTTGGGCTGGGCATGGCCGATGCCTTGATCACCAGGCTGAGCAATCTCAGGCAGATCGTGGTCCGCCCGACGAGCGCCGTCCGCAAGTACACCGGACAGAGGCTAGACCCGGTTCAGGCGGGGCGGGAACTGAAAGTGGATTCGGTATTGGAGGGGAGCGTTCAAAAGTTAGGCGAGCGCGTCCGCGTCACGGTGCAGTTGGTGAGCGTGGAGGCGGGCGGCCCCATCTGGGCCGAGAAGTTTGATGAGCGGCTCACCGACCTCTTCGCGGTCGAGGACTCCATCTCCGAAAGAGTGGCCGGGGCGCTGGCGCTGAAACTCTCAGCCGGCGAGCGGGCGCAGCTCACGAAACGCTACACCGAGAACGCCGAGGCGTACGAACTCTACCTCAAGGGCCGCTACTTCTGGAACAAGCGCACGGAAGAAGCCCTGAAGAAAGCGATCGCCTGCTTCGAGCAAGCGATCAGGCTGGACTCGAACTATGCCCTGGCTTATACCGGGTTGGCCGATTCCTACCTCCAACTCCCGACTTACAGTGACACGACCCCATCGCAGGAGACTTATCCGAAGGCGAAGGCCGCGGCCACGAAAGCCCTGGAGCTGGACGAGACGCTCGCCGAAGCTCACACCTCGCTGGCCTTCACCAGCGACCGTCACGAGTGGAACTGGCCGGTGGCGGAAAGAGCCTACCGGCGAGCGCTCGACCTCAGCCCGCACGACGCGGCGGCTCACCACCGGTACGGGATGCATTTACTGGCGAGGGGGCGGTTTGATGAGGCGTTGGCCGAGCTCCAGCAGGCTCAGGCACTCGACCCGCTCTCGCTCGTCATCAACATGAATTTAGCCATGCGTTTCCTGTTCGCGGGGCAATCTGATGCGGCCATCGCCCAACTCCAAAAAGCCATTGAGCTGGACCCGAACTTCCCTCCAGCCCACGAAATCCTCGGCTTGGCTTACGAGGAAAAGGGGATGGATGAGGCCGCCATCGCGGAGTATCTCAGAGCGAGCACCCTCTCCGGCGACAGCGCCTCAAACACCGCGGCGCTCAAGGAAAGGTCCCGCGTCTCGGGGCTGAGAGGCTACTGGCAGCAGCGGCTCGAATTATTGCTTGAGGCGGCGCAGCACAGCTATATCTCACCGTTCTACCTTGCCCGGATCTATGCGCGGCTGGGCGAGAAGGAGCAGGCGTTAACCTGGCTCGAGCGGGCCTATGCTGAGCGTAATGTCGATATGATGACGCTCAAGGTCGATCCCTCCTATGATCGTCTGCGGGCGGACGCGCGTTTTGCCGACCTCCTGCGGCGTGTTGGGCTGGCGCAATGAGGTCTGCCATCGTTTAGTCATTGCGCCATTTGTGCCGATGTGCGATAAAAATAGGAGCACGTGGAGGGAAAATCTATGAACGCGACACCAGCAGAAATTGCGCCGGAAACGATTCAAACTTTGATTGCTCAAGCCGCAGCTAGTGGCTTATCGGTGAATGATTACCTTAAGCGGTTACTCGGCATGACCAGCGATGCACAGCACGCGCCGCCCACGCCGGACGAAAGCCTTGACGAGTTTATGGCTGATCTGGAAGCCTTGGCCGAAGGAACAGAGCACCTCCCGCCGTCCACGCTGACTTACTCGCGTGAGGACATTTACTTTGACCACGACTAATGGCTTGGCTGATTGACACCAATGTGTTCTTGAGAACTGCCAGACGCAACGACCCGGATCGTCAGGTCGCGCTTGATGCCATTCGGGCGCTGAGAGCCAAGAACGAAGTTCTTTGCTACACGACACAGGTCCTGGTGGAATTCTGGAACGTGTGCACGCGACCCGCGATGGCGCGCGGCGGGCTTGGACTGGATCAATCAGTGACCGAAAGAAAAACACGCTTGATTGAGAAGCGGTTCCATTTGCTCACTGAAAACCTGGCCACGCATCAGGAATGGAGACGATTAGTATCGACCTATTCTGTCCAAGGTGTGCAGGTTCACGATGCGATGCTGGTGGCAGTGATGAAGGTTCACGGCGTCACCAACCTTTTAACCTTCAACCAGGGCGACTTCAAGCGATACTCAGGCATCACCGCGCTTTCCCCTGCTGCTGTTGTCAATGCGCTGCCAACGGCGCAGCCGACCAACTGAGTGGTAGCAAAGAGCGTCTTTACGCAAGAGCGAGTCTATGTCGGTCTCCCAACTACCTTCTCATTCAGCTCATGACTTTGCGGCGCGTCGGGCTGGCCGAGTAAGAAACATTCATCAGAGGAAAAAACCATGAAGATCACTGCCCTGACACTGTCCATCCTGGCGCTCTGCTTGATCGCCGGCCAAACCAAGCCTGAGCCGGCGGAGCTGGTCCTCAAAAACGGCAACATCTACACCGGCAATGAGAGCCAGCCGCGCGCCGAAGCCGTGGCCGTCCAGTATGGGAAGATCATCTTCGTCGGCTCCAGCGCCGACGTGAAGAAGTACGAAGGCAAAGGCATGCGCGTAGTTGACCTGAAGGGCAAGACCGTCGTGCCCGGCTTGACCGATGCGCATTACCATCTGGCCGGGGTCGGCCAGCGCGAGATGACGCTCAACCTCGAAGGCACTACGAGCCTCGCCGACTTCCTTGCCAAGGTCAAAGCCCGCGTCGATAAGGCCAAGCCCGGCGAGTGGGTCACGGGGCGCGGCTGGATCGAAACCTTCTGGCAGCCACCCGTCTTCCCGACCCGTCAGGACCTTGACCGCATCGCGCCGAACAACCCGGTCTACCTCGTGCGCGCCGACGGCCACGGCGGGGTCGCTAACAGCGCGGCACTCAAAGTTGCCGGCGTCGGCAAAGAGACTGAGAGTCCCTTCGGCGGCGAGGTGATGAAGGACAAACAGACCGGCGAGCCGAGCGGCATGCTGCTCGACCGTGCGCAGGGCCTGGTGACCAAACACATCCCGCCCCAGACCGAGGCCAACCTGGAACAGGCGCTCATCATCGGCGCCAAGCGCAGCGTCGATCTCGGCTGGACGCAGATTCAGAACGCGGGCAGCGCCTGGAACGAGGTCGATCTGCTCAAGAAGCTTTTCAGCGAGAATAAAATCAAACTGCGGATTTACGAGGCGATTCGCGGGCCGAGCGCGGACACACAGCGGCTGCTGCGCGAAGGCGCGAATGTGGGCCTCTTCGACCACCGCCTGACGATCCGCACGATCAAGGTGACCTTCGATGGGGCGCTCGGGTCGAAGGGCGCGGCGCTGCTCGAGCCCTACGCCGACCATGACACCACGGGCCTTCTAACTTACAAGCCGGAGGAGTTGATGCCGATGTTCAAGGAGGCGTTGCGCAAAGGCATCCAGGTCGAAACGCACGCTATCGGCGACCGCGCCAACCGCGAGATCCTCAACCTCTACGAGAAGGCCTTTGACGAGGTGCCGCCGATTGAGCGAATGGAGCGCGGCGACCCGCGCTGGCGTGTCGAGCACGCGCAGATCGTCCACCCCGACGACATCCCGCGCTTCGCCAAACTCGGCATCATCCCCTCGATGCAGCCCTCGCACGCCATCGGCGACCTGCACTTCGCCCCCTCCCGGCTCGGCCTCAAGCGGCTCGAAGGCGCTTACGCCTGGCAGAGCTTCATCAAACAAGGGAGTATCATCCCCGGCGGCTCCGATGCCCCGGTCGAGCGCGGCGAGCCAATGATCGAGTTCTACGCGGCCGTGGCGCGCAAGGATCAGAAAGGTTTCTCCGGCGAAGGCTGGCACCCGGAACAGAAGGTGACGCGCGAACAGGCGCTGAAGATGTTTACGATCTGGGCCGCCTTCGCCGCATTCGAGGAGAAGCAGCGCGGTTCGCTTGAAGTCGGCAAGCTGGCCGATTTCACGGTGCTCTCGGCCGACATCATGCAGATTCCAGAGGCGGAGATTCTCAAGACCAGGTGTATGATGACCGTGATCAACGGTGAGGTCGTGTTTGAATCCGGCAAGTGATCGGGCGCGTGGCATCACACATACTGGCCTCCGCCTAACTGATCAGCCCGGAACTCGCACCCTGGAGGTTGAATCAGCCAATGGCTTAAAGTTTCTAGATGGGAGGTGGCTTATGCGGTCGGCAATGAGAGCTTTCGCGCTTTGGCTTATCTTACCAGTCATCGGTAGCGCACAGACCGGCAAGGCTGCTGGTCCTGACACGACCAAGGCAGCAGAAACGAAACGCGCACAGGAACTGCTTGCCAAGGTCCGTGCCTCCCTCGGCGGGGAGGCTAAACTCAAGGCCGTTCGCGGCCTCTCCTTATCCGGCAAGTACCGCCGCCAGGCAGCCGGGAAGGAAGTGACAGGTGAGCTCAGAATAGACCTGCTGGCCCCCGATCGCTTCCTCAAGAGTGAGAAGTCCAATCCTCGGCCTTTGACCGTAGTGACTTGGCTGCAGGCGGTCAATGAGGGTCAGGTCTGGATTGACCGGCAGGTCAGCCGGCCCTCTGCCGGCGATGACGCGGGCCAGGAGATGGCCGGGACACAGGCCGCCAAGAACACACCGATTGCGTCTGGCACCAGCGGGATGAGGGGGACGACCGGCGGGAACACGACGGTCCGCACCAACTCTCCGGGCGCCCGCCCGAGAGAGCAGTCCGTCCTGGGCATGCCGATGCCGACCCCGCAGGGCAAGGACCTTGACACTCCCGCGGCGCAAATGGAGAAAGACATCAAGACTGCCGGGCGGAAGCCAGGTGATAGCAGCAAGCCCCCTGGCGTTGAGGACCCCGAGGTCAGGGCCATCCTAGAAAGGCAGCTCCGCAAGGAATTCATCTGCCTGTCGCTGGTTTGGCTCCAGACGGCCCCTGCCTCATTCCCGCTCGCACTCGCCTGGGGCGAAGTGATCAAAGCCGAGCACGGCAACGTCGAAGCCATCGACGTCGCCGGCCCGGACGAGTTCGCCGCCCGGCTGTTTGTCGATCAAGCGTCATCCCGCCCGGTGATGATGAGCTACCGCGAGGTGATCAATCGGGGCGCAGGCTACGTCGTCTCCGCTCCGTCCGAGGCGGGCAATCAGAGCAGTGACGCCAGCCACGCAGACGCTCAGGAGATCGCCGTGCAGCTTTACTTCCTGGACTACCGCCCGGTGGAGGGAGTGCTGCTGCCGTTTCAGATCATCAAGGCCGTTAACGGCGTGCCGGTTGACGAGTGGAAGGTCGAAAAATACTGGATCAACCCCGACCTGAAGCCAAAGAAGTTTGAGAAGAGATGAGCGCCGGGCATCTCGACCAGACCGTGATAGCTCGCGAGGAAGAAAGTTATGCGAAAGACGGCAAAGAAACTGATTCGTGAAATGGTCGGCGGCGAGCCTTATGAGTACTATCCGGTAGGACGCCATATCGTCGTTGCGCCGGGCGTTTGCGGCGGACGGCCCACGTTCAAATACACGCGGATTGATGTGCGGCATGCCTTGCGGTTGCTGGCCGTGGGGCGCGCCATTGGACAAGTGGCAGAGGGCTACCAGATTCCGGTTGCGGCAGTCAAAGAGGCATTGGATTTAGCAGCGAAAGCCTTTGACCAACAGGGCCGGGGGATAGTCGAACAGGCATGATCATCCTCGATGAGGAATTGCAGGGCCTGGGGCTGGAAGGAGCCATGGCGCGCTGGTATCGGGGGGCCGTGATCATCATCAAACAACTGCGGCCCGGCACTGTCATCAAGGACGAAGCGATCCCCGCACTCTTGCGCGCGGTCAAGCAGCCGACCTTCGTCACGATCAATCACACGGATTTCTGGCGGCGCATCCCAGCCGAGACGGCATACTGTCTCGTGTGTGTGAAGCTCACTGCTGATCAGGCCGCTGAGATACCGGACTTGCTGCGGCGCTTGTTTCGTCTCCCTGAGTTCAAAACCAAAGGCGCGCGTATGGGGAAGGTGGCGCTAGTCAGCCGTCGCGTGATTCAGTACTACTTCTTGACTTTGTGGTTCGTTTCCCTCCACCTCGGTGGCGCTAGTCAGCCGTCGCGTGATTCAGTACTACTCCACCCGCGAAAGCCTGATGCACATCTTGGGGTGGTCGCAAGAGTGAGGCGGACTTTTCGCACATCCGGTGGCTTCGCAAATGTTGTACAATCTGCTTCGTAAAGAAGGAGGGTTGGGTATGTCCGCAATCGAATTTCAGGCAAGAGTGAAAAACGGGAATATTGAAATCCCTGACGAGTTCAAAGACAAACTGACCGGCCCGGTGCGGGTGATCGTGCTTGCCGAAGACAAGCCCGCGAAAGCTGATCTGATTGACCGGTTGCTGGCCAGCCCGCTCAGGCTGGAAGACTTTGAGCCGCTGACGAGAGAAGAAGTTTATGAGCGACGCTAATCAGTCTTCGGCGCTTTGTTTCGTTGACACCAACGTCTGGCTGTATACGTTCATCGAAAGCTAGGATCAAGACAAATCTGCCCTCGCCAGGCACGCCACGCACACCAGGCGGTAGCGCCACAAATGTTGTACAATCATCCCGCTATGAAAAACGGAGCATATTTCGACCCGGCAGTTTGGGAAGAGTTTCAGAAGGAAGCGCGGAAGCGCCGATTGAGCCCGGCGCGGCTGCTGACGGAGGATATGCGTGAGTGCCTGGAGACTTGGGAATACAAAAAGCTGGACAGAGAGATGCGGCGTGACGAGTGGTTACACTGAAGCAGCTGCGGTTGAGCTAGTCCGCCAATACCGCTTGGAGAAGAAGCAAAAACGTGCCGCCTCGTAAAGACCGCTCGCTGTGCGAGCAGAAGGAGTAAACCGATGACTGAGACCATAGTTGAAGTACGTGTTCCCTCGCCACTCCTGCAATTGGGTTTTGACCAGGATGAGATTCAGCGCTGCGTCGTCGAATGGATGGTTCTCTCGCTGTTTACCGAAGGCCGGATCTCGTCCGGCAAGGCGGCGCGATTGCTGAACCTCTCGCGGGTCGCTTTTCTGGCGCTACTCCGCGCGCGTGGCGTGGCTTATGTCAATTACACTCCCGATGAATTGGCCGAAGAGTTTGCCGCCGTCGCAGCCTTGGAAGTGCAGCCCGCGCCATGATCGTCGTCTCTAACACCACACCGCTGATTGCGCTGGCGGTCATTGAACGGTTCGACCTGCTTCAATCACTCTTCGGCGAAATTCAGATTGCCCAAGCCGTCTACAATGAAGCCGTCGTTGCGGGGCGTGAAGTAGGTGGCGCGAAACGGGAAGTTTCCTCAGCCTCTTGGATCAAAACGGTCAGCGTGGCAGACCGGCTGGCCGTCGAAGTCCTGCTCGACGAGCTGGATTTAGGCGAAGCCGAAACGATTGTCCTGGCCCGTGAGCTGAATGCCGATTGGGTGCTGATGGACGAGAAAAAGGGACGGCGCAAACTCACGCAAATAGGTGTGAAGAAGATCGGCACGCTGGGGATTTTGCTCAAGGCGAAACAGGCTGGACTGCTGCCCGTCATTCGGCCTGAGATCGAACGGCTGCATCAACACGGACTCAGTCTCAGCCAGAGCGTGATTGATGCTGTTCTGCAACAAGCGAACGAATAGCCAGTAAGTGCACGCCTGGCCCCGGCTCATTGCTGGAGCCATCCTCGGGATGGCCGCCGACATCCAGCGAGTGAGGTGAGAAGGGGCAAGCGCAGACTCGCACGCGCTGTTGAGTGTTGCCACTAGATCGGATTTCAATTGCGTGTACGGATCAGAACCGCGAGCGGTAGCGAGCGTGGCTCACAGTGGAGCCATCTCGGATGCTACGCTCGCTACCGCTCGCGGTTCTGATCCGGCGTGTTCCATACATTCAATTGAAAACCGATCTAAGAGCGTCTGTCATTGGGGAAGTGCGCCCTGTACCCTACGCAGACCGCAGACTTTTCGCGCATCCAGCGGCGAGCCGCAAATAAGGGGCAACGCTCGTGAGCGAGTAACCCAACTACGGGGGGAAACAGATGGCAGACGAATTATCTGAAGCATCCGTTCTCATCGAAGAAGCCCGCCAGAATCGCGCGACTGAGCTAGATTTGTCTTTACTGGGTTTGACTGAGTTGCCGGAGGACGTCGGCCAGTTGAGCCAGCTTCAGAGCCTGTACCTCGATAGTAACCAACTGAGCGAATTACCAGCGAGCATCGGCCAGTTGAGCCAGCTTCAGCGCCTGGACCTCTCAAACAACCAACTGAGCGAATTACCAGCGAGCATCGGCCAGTTGAGCCAGCTTCTGGTCCTGTTCCTCGATAGCAACCAACTGAGCGAATTGCCGGAGTCAATGAAGACGCTCGGATCGCTGAGGCAACTTTATCTGCATGGGAATGATCGGCTTGGTATACCAGCGGAGGTGCTGGGGCCTGCTTGGTACGAGGTCAGGGGAGGTGCATCTAAAGCAGCTAAGCCTGCCGAAATTCTCGATTACTATTTTCAAGCGTTGCAAGGCGGCAGGCGTCCGCTGAATGAAGCCAAGCTCATTCTGGTCGGGCGCGGGGGTGTAGGCAAAACCTCGCTCGTCAATCGGCTGGTCCATCATCGCTTCGACCGGAGAGAAAAGAAGACCGAGGGCATCAAGATCACGGAATGGCCGCTCACCCTCAACGGCAATGAAGACGTGCGGCTGAATATCTGGGATTTCGGCGGCCAGGAGATCATGCACGCGACCCATCAATTCTTCCTCACCCAGCGCAGCCTCTACCTGCTGGTGCTCAATGGCCGCGAAGGGGGCGAAGACACGGATGCGGATTACTGGCTCAAGCTGATTGAAAGCTTCGGCGGCGAATCGCCGGTCATCGTGGTGCTGAATAAAATCAAAGAGCATCCTTTTGACTTGAACCGCCGCGCCCTGCAACAAAAATATCCGGTCATCCGCGAATTCATCAAGACCGATTGCGCAGACGGAAACGGAATCAATCAGCTACGCAAAGCCATCGAGCGGGAGACGGACCGCCTGGAGCATTTGCGTGACATCTTCCCGGCAAGCTGGTTTTCGATCAAGGATCGGCTGGCGGGCATGAAGAAGAACTTCTTGAGCTTTGACGAGTATCGCAAGGTGTGCGCCAAGCACGGCGAGAAGGGCGAGAAAAGTCAGGAATCACTGGCGGGTTATCTGCACAACCTGGGGATTGTGCTCAATTACCGCGAAGACCCGCGCTTGCAGGAGACGCACGTGCTGAATCCGCACTGGGTGACGAACGGCATTTACAAAGTGCTCAATGCCGAGAAGCTGGAGAAACAGAAGGGCGAGATCCGGCTGACCGACCTCTCCCAGATTCTCGACGGCCAGCAGTATCCCGCCCGCATGCACGGCTTTCTCTTCGATCTGATGAAGAAGTTCGACCTGTGCTTCAGCTTCCCGGATGACGAGACGCATTACCTGATTCCCGAGCTGCTCGACAAACAAGAGCCGCCGCAAACGGCGGAGTTTGTGCCGGAGGAGTGTCTGAATTTTCAATATCACTACCCCGTGTTGCCAGAAGGATTGCTGCCGCGCTTCATCGCCCGCACTCATACGCGGAGCGAGGGCTTGCCGCGCTGGTGCACCGGAGTGATCCTGAAGTTCGGCGACTGCCGCGCGCTGGTCAAAGCCGATGTGCAGGACAAGCAGGTCTTCATCTCCGTCTACGGCTCCGCGCCGGTTCGCCGCCGGGAGCTGTTGGCCGTCATCCGGTATGAGTTCGAGCGCATCCATTACAGCATTCGCAACCTGAACCCCCCGGCGATGGTCCCCGTGCCCAAACACCCGGACGTGGTGGTGCCTTACGATGAGTTGCTGGTGATGGAGCAGAGCGGAATGAAAAAGTTCCCCAAGGTGGTCGCGGGCAAGGTGATCGAACTGGACGTGCAGGAACTGCTCAACGGTGTAGACCTCGAAGGTACCCGGCAAAGGGATCGGGGCGCTGAAGCCAGGATCGGAGCGGTGCGCTTGTTCTACAGCTACGCCCACAAAGACGAGCAACTGCGGAATGAGTTGGAAACGCACCTGAAGCTACTTCAGCGGCGCGGGCTGATCGATGCCTGGCACGACCGCCTGATTGATCCGGGTGATGAGTGGAAGCGAAAGATCGACGACAACCTGGAACAGGCGGACAGCATTCTGTTGCTCATCAGCGCCGACTTCATCAACTCGAATTACTGTTCCGAACTGGAGATGAAACGCGCGCTGGAGCGACAGCGCAAAGGGGAAGCGAAAGTCATCTCAGTCATTCTGCGCGATGGCAACTACAATCAAGCCGAGTTCATGCACCTACAGGTCCTACCCAAAGATGGGCTGGCCGTGACGAAATGGCCGGATAGAGATTCGGCCTGGCGGAATGTTTCGGAGGGCATTGAAAGAGTGGTTAAGGAGATGCATAAGAAGCCTGGGCGATTGGGATAGCGTGAGGATGCTTACTGATCAGACGTGGCGCTTCGGGCTCGCCTCAATACTTCCGAAGAATTTAGCTTGACAATTCAGCCACGCTCACCATAATCCCAAATCATCAAAGTTCGCGGGTCAGTTTGAAGCTTTCATCTTTTTACTTCATCGCTGCTCTATCAAAAGTAAGTAGAAGCGGGACAGGCTGACGGCTTGCCCTTTCTGTTCAGTTACGATTTTTTGTATTCTCGCAACCAATCAGGCTTCAAGTAAGCGGGCACTGGCCGGACGAAGCTCCGTCTCGACTGAGTCGTCGGGCGACAGGCTTGCGGCGGGCCGGGCTCACCTTCCTGCCTTTCTGCGACAGGGAACAGATTCATCCGAAGACTCTTGAAGGAGGAGCGCTATGCAGACCAAGAAGCAAGGTGTTGACGTCGTAGGCTGGCTGTTGAGCTTTGTGATTTGCTCGGCGGGTTTTGTCTCGGCCCAGTCTACTTTCAGCTCGCTGGTCGGGGCGGTGACCGATCCCCATCAGGCGGTGGTGGCCGGGGCGGTGGTGACGATCACCAACAAAGGCACCTCGGCGGTGCGCACCACGACCACCGACAGCGACGGCAACTACACGGTCCCCAATCTGGAGACGGGCGAGTATCAGGTTGCGATTGAGGTCAAGGGGTTCCGTAAGGTGGCGTTCCAATCAGTCACGCTGCGGGCCCGCGAGACCGTCCGGCTGGATGCGCAGTTGGAGGTCGCCAGCTCCACGGCCGAGACGGTGAACATCACCGCGGGCGCCGGCATCACGACCGAGGTGCCGACCATCGCCGTGACGAAATCAAACCGCGAGCTGCAGGAGCTGCCTGTCCCGTTTCGCGCTTCGGGCACCACCAGCCCGATCTCGACCCTCACTACGCAGACCGGCGTGCAGACGGACAACAGCGGCAATCTGTCGCTGGCCGGCAGCCAGCGTTATTCGACGAGTGTGACGATTGACGGCATCAGCACCGTCTCGGTCCGCAGCAACGGCCCGATCAACGAACTCTTCCCGTCGGTCGAAAGCATCGCCGAGATCCGCGTCAGCCAGATCAACAACAACGCCGAGTTCGCGCAGTCGGGCGACATCACGACGATTTCGAAGGGCGGGACGAACGATTATCACGGCGCGGTCTTCTGGTATCACCAGAACAGCGCGCTCGATGCGCGCAATCCCTTCAGCGCGACCAAGCCGTTCAAAGTCTCGAACGACTTCGGAGTGACGGCGGGCGGTCCGGTGCGGATTCCCGGCCTCTACAACGGGCGCGACAAGACCTTCTTCTTTGCCACCTACGAAGGCGCGCGGCTGCGGCGTCAGACGCTGCAGATCATCAGCGTGCCGCCGACCGCCTGGCGCACGGGCGATCTGTCGAGCGTGACGACTCCGATCAAGGACCCGCTCACCGGGGCGCCGTTCCCCGGCAACAAGATTCCGGCCAGCCGCATCAACCCGGTCTCGAAGGCCGCGCTGGATCTCTTCTGGCCGCAGCCCAACTTCGGCGACGCCACGCTGACCTCGAACAACCTGCGCAATCTCTTTCCCGCGCCGACCGACAATGATCAATTCGACGTGCGCCTGGATCACAACCTCTCGCCGCGGCAGAGTATCTTCGGCCGTTTCACCTACAAAGACCGCACCTCGGCGAGCATCGGTCGGCTGCCCACCTACGGCTTCAACCGCTCTCCGCAGAAGTTCTGGGCCTTCACCGGCGCCTACAACTTCGTCATCCGGCCCAATCTGCTCAATGAATTTCGCGGCGGATTTTCAGGGCGCAACTCGCCTTTCACCTTCGACCTGATCGGCACCGAGGTCATCCAGAAGCTCGGGCTTCAGTCGCTCAGCCCGAGTCTGCCCAAAGGCGCGGGTGTGCCGAGCATCAGCATCACTGGCATCACCGGCCCGGACGGCAGCCGGCAGAGCAACACCACCGACCGCACTTATCAGTTCCTTGACAACGTGACGTGGACGAAGGGGCGGCATTCGATCAAGTTTGGCGCCGACATCCGGCGTCTGGGCACGACCGATCTGCTCTCGTTTACTGGCGGCGACGACTTCGGCGACATCACCTTCGATGGCACGATCACCGGCGTCAACGGCAACGGCCCGATCGGCCATCCGTTCGCGGCCTTTCTGTTGGGCATTCCCGACGCGACGACCTTTGCGATCACCGGGCCGGACATTGACGGCACGGTCTGGCATCACGGCTACTTCCTGCAGGACGATTGGAAAGTGACGCCGCGCCTGACCTTGAGCTACGGGCTGCGTTACGAACTCCATCCGCCGTTCACCGAGCGGAATTTCAACATCACCAACTTCGACCGCCGGAGCAAAAACGGTGATGCCGTCGTGCCGAATGAAGCAGCGCGGAAAGCGGCTGCGCCCGGTTTCGTCGCCTCCATCGGCACGGCGAAGGTGGTGACGGCGGCCGAGGCGGGCTTGCCCGAAGTGCTGCGCGAGACCGACTACAATAACTTCGCGCCGCGCCTCGGCTTCGCCCTCCGTCCCTTCAACAACACGAAGACCGTGATTCGCGGCGGTTACGGCATCTACACCATCTCGATTCTCGGCACGGTCTTCTATTCGCTGACCGGCGTGCACACCTCCGACGTGCGCGCCTTCAGCAACAGCTTCACGGGCGGGCAGCCGGCCTTTCAATTCCCGCGTCCGTACCTGGGGGGCATTGGCGCCGTGCCAGTGGTCGGCACGCAGGATTTCCGCACGGCCAACCAACTGGATTACCGCGACCCGTACAATCAGCAGTGGAGCCTGACCTTCGAGCAGGAGCTGGGTTGGAACACCTCGTTGCGGCTGACTTACAACGGGCAGCGCTCGATCAAGCTCTCGGTGAGTCCCGATCTCAACCAGATTCCTGCCAACACCGTCGGCGGGACGGCGGCGCGGGCCAACCGGCCCTATCCGAACTGGAATATCATCTTCACGCGCGACAACGGCGGCTCGTCGAACTTCCACGGTTTGACTGCCGAGTTGAACCGGCGCTTCGCGAAGGGCCTGCAATTCACCAGTTCGTACGCGTGGTCGAAGAACCTCTCGAACGCTGAAGGAGCAGCGCCCGGCGGTTTCGGCGGCGAGAACGGCCCGCGCTTGCTCGACCGCTTCAATCTGCGCGCCGATTACGGCAACGTCTCGTTCACGCGCCGCCATCGTTTCCTGACGACCTACATCTGGGAGATTCCGGTCGGGCGCAAGCGCGCCTATCTGGGCGATGCCCATCGAGCGGTTGACGCGGTGGTGGGCGGCTGGCAGATGTCCGGCATCGTGCTCTTCCAGACGGGGGCGTTTCTCACGCCGACCTTCTCCGGCACCGATCCGTCAGGCACGGGCGCCTCGCGTCGCAGTTCGCAGCGGCCTGATCTGGTCGGCAATCCCATCCCGTCAACACAAAATGCCACGAAGTGGTTCGAACGCTCGGCCTTTGTCGCGCCGCCCAACAACATCGGGCGCTACGGCTATGCGAGCGTCGGCAGTCTGGTGGGTCCCGACACCAAGAACTTCTCGATGGCGCTGGCCAAGAAGTTCCACTTCACCGAGCGCACGGGGCTGCACTTCGAGGCGCAGTTCTCGAACATCTTCAATCATCTGAATCTGGGCAACCCCAGCACCAACACCTCCTCTTCGGCCTTCGGCACGATCACCGGCACGCAAACGGCCGAAGGCACCGGGCCGCGGGTGATCCAGATGGGGCTGCGGCTGTTCTTCTGAGTCATTCATCTCCACTGAGTGCCGCGGTGCCCTCAAAACACTGGTCGCCTACTTTGTTTTGAGGGCACCGCGGTGTTCAGGCTGACCTCTATAAACTCCTTGTGCTTGACCACGCCTTCCATTAGTCTCTGCTGCTATGACGACAGAACCTGATCACGGCCGACACAGCGCGCGTGAGGATGCGCAAGAGCTAAGCAGATTGGGCTACGCGCAAGAACTCTTCCGCACCATGGGCGGATTTTCCAACTTCGCCATTTCGTTCTCGATCATCTCGATCCTCACCGGGGCCGTCACGCTCTACGGGCACGGCCTCGCGATGGGCGGCCCGGCGGAGATGGCCTTCGGCTGGCCACTGGTCACGCTCTTCACCCTCGCGGTGGTGATGAGCATGGCGGAGTTGGCTTCGTCGCTGCCGACCTCGGGGGCGATGTATCACTGGTCCTGCCGGCTGGGCGGCAAAGGCTGGGGGTGGTTTACCGCCTGGTTCAATATCGTCGGACAACTGACGGCGCTGGCTGGGATTGACTACGGCTGCGCCCAGTTCGTCACGCCGCTCGCGGGGCTTGAGGCGACGACGAGAAATCTCCTGACGGTCTACGCCGTGATCCTGCTTTCACAGGCGCTGATCAATCACTACGGCATCCGGCTGGTGGCCTGGCTCAATGACTTCAGCGTGACCGTGCACATCATCGGGGTGGTGGCGATTGTCGGGGCGCTGCTTTTGTTTGCGCCCAAGCAGCCGGCCAGCTTCTTCTTCGCCCGCATCACGAGCAACACGAGCGGGTGGCCTTACTGGTGGGCTTTCATCATCGGGCTGCTGCAAGCGCAGTGGACCTTCACCGGCTACGACGCTTCGGCGAGCGTGTCGGAGGAGACGGTGGACCCGCGGCGGCGGGCACCGTGGGGGATGATTATGGCCGTCGCGGTGTCGAGCGTGGTGGGCTACCTGCTGCTCATCGCCTTGACCCTCGCCATCAAAGACATCCCCTCGGTGCTCAACGCGAAGGACGCGAGCGGCAACGACGTCCCGGCGGTGGTCGCGATTTTGACAGGGTCACTCGGCGAGCGAGCCGGGAGTTTATTCTCGGGCCTGGCGGCGATGGCCATGTGGTTCTGCGGGCTCTCGGCGGTCACCTGGAGTTCGCGGGTGATCTACGCCTTCGCCCGCGACCGCGGCCTGCCGGCTTCAGCCTTGTGGAAGCAGGTGAGCCGAAAGCACGCGACCCCGGCGCCCGCGATCTGGCTCTGCGTCGCGGCGGCATTCCTCGCGGCCGTTTACAGCGGCGCCTATTCGGTCGTGACTGCGATCAGCGTCATCGGTCTCTACTTCTCCTACATCATCCCGGTCTATCTTTCCTGGCGCGCGAAAGGCACGCACCTCCAGATTGAAAGGGGGCCGTGGCATCTGGGGCGGTACGGCACGGCGGTGAATTTAATCGCTATCCTCTGGGTCATCTTCATTAGCATTATCCTCGGCCTGCCTGATAATATACGTGCGGGGAAATCCATTGTGGCAGTGACTATTCTGCTCGGTTTATGGTATGGCTTGCGAGAGCGCCGCCGTTTTTCCGGCCCGGCATGGGCTGCGACGTATTCGAGTGAATCAATCGCCGAGCCGGAAGCTGACGAGCCGATTGTATCAGGCATAGAGGGAAATTGAATGGTCAACATCAATCCGATGAGGATCCCCGGCAATTGGCGTCAAGGTTACGTTCTGGATTACCACACTCTACGGAGTGTGCCTCTGGGTTACGATGAGTTTGGTCGTCTCAGGTTCGAGAATACACGAAGCGAGATGGGAGAGCTACTATACCAGTTGAAATATAAGTCCGATAGGTCTGTCATCGACACGATCGTAGAGACCACCGCCAACTTCATCGCTTCCTGGCACCCCGTCTTGAGCGTTATCTTGCCTGTTCCGCCCTCAAGAGCCAGAACCTTCCAACCAGTCTTGGAAATAGCTCAAGGCCTCAGCACTCGCTTGAACATCCCTCTGCGAAACGATTGTGTGGTTAAGATTAAAAATACCCCTGAGCTGAAGAATATATACGAATATGACAAGAGGTTGAGCTTGCTGGAGAACGCTTATACTGCTAACACAGCGATGCTGAAGGGTGAGAATGTCTTACTTTTCGATGACTTGTATCGGTCTGGTGCTACGCTCAATGCAATCACCCACGCTGTGTGCGGGCAAGGCGAGGCAGCTAATGTTTATGCGTTGGCATTGACCAGAACAAGGAGCATATCATGACCAAGGTGTTTATCGGTGGATCAAGGAGGATGACCAAACTAGCGCCCTCCATCCTCGGTAGGATTGATAATATCATCAATAGTAACTTCACCGTCCTGATTGGGGACGCGAATGGCACCGACAAAGGCATTCAGGAGTATTTGGCTAATAAACATTATGAAAACGTGGTTGTATTTTGCACGGGTGACGTGTGTAGAAACAACATTGGCAATTGGGAAACGAGAAATGTGGTAGCAGATAGCGGCAAGAAGGGATTTGATTTCTATGCGGTCAAAGATCAGCAGATGGCTAAGGAAGCGTCGTATGGATTTATGATCTGGGATGCGAAAAGCAAGGGAACACTGAATAATATTATCAACCTGCTGAAAGGGAAGAAGCAGGTGTTGGTGTACTTCTCTCCTGATAAATCGTTCTACGCATTGCGTAATGCTCATGAACTATCTGATCTTCTAGCAAAATGTGACAAGGAAGCACTGGAAGAGTTTGATAAGAAGCTAGCCATAGCGGAATTTCTAGACAAAGAGCAATCTGAGCTGGAATTCGCATAACAAAGTCTTTCCGAGCAACTCATCCTTATCAGCGATCCAGGGTAGCTTGTTATTATGCGAGCTGGCAACGAAGGCGTTCTGCAGAAACGACGGTTTTTCAAGCCCCTCTGATTCCAGGAGGTCTAGATTGAGCCAAAGTGAAGTCGGGTTAAGAGGGATGTTGGGCCTTGAGCGACTGCGCGAGCTGGTGGCGCAAGAGCAGATTGAGACGGTCATCGTCGGCTTCACTGACCACTACGGCCGTCTGTGTGGCAAGCGCTACGACGCCGAGATGTTCGTCGCAGAGGTCGCCAGCCACGGCACGCACGCGTGCGACTACCTGCTCACCACCGACATGGAGATGGAGCCGGTCGCGGGCTACCGCTTCGCCAACTGGGAGCTGGGCTATGGCGACTTTCACTTAGTGCCTGACCCGAACACGCTGCGCCTCGCGAGCTGGCTGGAGAAGACGGCGCTGGTGTTGTGCGACGTGAAGAGCGAAGAGACGCACGACTATGTCACGGTGGCGCCGCGCTCGATCCTGCGCCGGCAGACTGAAGCCGCTCAGAGATTGGGCTTCGCAAGCTTCGCCGCTTCCGAGTTGGAGTACTACCTCTTTCGGAATAGCTACCGCCAGGCGGCCGAGCAAAGCTACCTCGAGCTGGAGCCGGCGGGCTGGTATTTGGAGGACTATCACATCCTGCAAGGCACGCGCAACGAGCCCTACACGGCAGCGGTGCGGCACCATCTGAAGCACTCGGGCGTGCCGGTCGAAAACTCCAAAGGCGAATGGGGGCTGGGGCAACACGAGCTCAACGTGCGCTACGCCGAGGCGCTGGAGATGGCCGACCGTCACGTCGTCTACAAGCAGTGCCTCAAAGAGGTCGCCGAGCAGATGGGCTTGAGCGTCACCTTCATGGCCAAGTTCGCTTCCGACCGCGCGGGGTCGAGCTGTCACATTCATCTGAGCTTGTGGCGGGACGGCCAGAACGCCTTCGCGGGCGAGGCGGCATTCGGCCCGGTGAACTGCTCGGACGTCTTCCGCCACTTTCTGGGCGGCTGGATCGCCCACGTGCCTGACGTGATGGTTTTTTACGCGCCGACGGTCAACTCCTACAAGCGCTACGTAGACGCCTCGTGGGCGCCGACGCGATTGGCCTGGAGCTATGACAACCGCACGGCCGGCTTCCGCGTCGTAGGGGATGGGCCGAGCCTGCGCATCGAGTGCCGCATCCCTGGCGCCGACTGCAATCCGTACCTGGCTTTCGCCGCCTCGCTGGCTTCCGGCTTAGACGGGATCAGTCACCAGATCGAGCCGCCGGAGTGTTTTGTCGGCGACATCTACGCCGCGCGCCACTTGCCGCGTGTGCCACACACGTTGGGTGAAGCGACCGACAGATTTGCCGGCAGCGAGTTTGCCAAGCGCGCTTTGGGCGAAGAGGTGGTCGAGCATTACACCCATTTCTTCCGCACGGAGCAAGCTGCCTTCAACAGGGCAGTCACAGATTGGGAGCGCAAGCGCTACTTTGAGAGAATCTGACAGCGACGCCGCAGATCAGGAGGGGGAATGCCCAAACAACATCTCAACCCGGACGCGCTCTTCCCGAGCCTCCCGCATGGCTTCTCGCAGGGGGTCGTCAGCCAGGGCGGGAAGACCGTCTACCTCTCGGGCCAGACGGCCTGGGACGCTCACAAACGGATCGTCGGCGGGAAGGACCTGGGCGAACAAACCAGGCAGGCGTTGCGGAATGTGCGAGTCGCGGTTGAGGCTGCCGGCGGAACATTGGCCGATGTCGTCTCGCTTCGCCTTTACATCGTCAACTATAAGTCTGAGGACGCCGGGCCGGTCGGCGAGGCATTGAGAGAGTTCTTTCCTAGAGAGATGCCCCCGGCCAGCACCTGGATCGGAGTGTCGGCGCTCGCGGTGGAGGATTTCCTGATCGAGATTGAAGCCATCGCGGTGGTGGAATAAAGTCGGGCAAAAACCGGCAATCAAATGAAAGGGATTGGGACCGTGAGACTGAAAGACAAAGTCGCGTTGATCACCGGGGCGGGCAGCGGCATTGGCCGCGAAACGGCGCTGCTGTTTGCGAAAGAGGGCGCGGCGGTGGTGGCCGTTGACGTCAACGACGAGGGCGGGCGGCAGACCGTCGAGATGATCAAGGGGCAAGGCGGGCGGGCGGGCTACGTTCACGCCGACGTGTCGAAGGCCGCCGACTGCGAGCAGATGGTGGCTTTCGCCGAGCGGGAGTTTGGCCGGCTCAATGTACTCTTCAATAACGCCGGCATTATGGACAGTCGGGACGATGATGCCATCTCGACGGATGAGGCTGTTTGGGACCTGACGATGAACATCAATGCCAAGGGCGTCTTCTTCGGCTGCAAGCACGGCATCCCGGCACTCAGGCGCGCGGGCGGCGGCTCGATCATCAACACCGCTTCGTTCGTGGCCTTGCTTGGGGCGGCCACGCCGCAGATCGCCTACACCGCGAGCAAGGGCGCAGTGCTCTCGATGACGCGCGAATTGGCCGTCATCCACGCCCGCGAAAACATCCGCGTCAACGCGCTCTGCCCCGGCCCGCTGCGCACCGAGCTGCTGATGAAGTTTTTGGACACTGAGCAGAAGCGGCAGCGGCGCCTGGTGCACATCCCGATGGGGCGCTTCGGCGAGGCGAAGGAGATCGCGCAGGCGGCGCTGTACTTAGCTTCCGATGAATCGTCTTTCGTGACCGGCACGGAGTTTCTGGTTGACGGCGGCATCACGGCGGCTTACGTCACGCCCGAATAGGGTGAGTTAGATTAGGACTCAAAAGATAAGGGATGTGTTAGTTGTGAGGCGGAGTCAAAGCTCCGGAACTTAACATCTCGAGAAACATCGACTATAGTGGGTGGCCAAAGAATAATGAGCGAGCGGGAGTCAGAAAGAAAAAGGGATAGTTTGATCGGAGGGATTCCGCTTAACACGTCTGAGATCCCGCAACCCGTTCTTAACATCGAGAGCAAAGACCGAAGCAACCTTTTTCCCTGGAGTGGCCAATTCTCACCTCAATTCGTCGAAGCGTTAATAGATACATATGCCGTGCGGGGCACAGTCATCCTAGACCCTTTCGCCGGGAGCGGCACAGTTCTTTACGAAGCAGGGCGAAAAAAACTGCGGGCGGTGGCGGCAGAGATTAACCCGGCGGCGTATTTAATGGCGAGCGTTTACCGGCTGATTAACTCCGATTCGCAGCGCCGTTCACGTCTTGTCTCCAAGTTGGATGAGATCCTCAACCAAGCTTTCCCAGAAGATCTGCCGCTCTTCTCATTACCGGCGGTGAATCAGGGCGAAGATGAAATCAAGAGAACTTTAGCTGCCCTCGCGCTCGGTTTAGATGACTCCTTTCCCAAGCTTTTGCTTCAGGCCATGATTGTCCGGCTGGATTTCTACCAAGCGGGATTAAGCCGCGAAAGGATAAGGTCCGCGTGGGGCAAACTTAAGTCTCTGACCCTGAGCCTTCCGTACTCGGAAAACCATCTTGAGATTTATAACTGTGATGCGCGCGCGCTTCCCTTAGCCGACGACGCCGTCGATTTAGTTATTACCTCGCCGCCCTACATCAATGTTTTTAACTATCATCAGCAGTATCGCGCCTCCGCCGAAGCCCTAGGCTGGGATTTGCTCAGCGTCGCCAAGTCCGAGATCGGGTCTAATCGCAAGCATAGGGGGAACCGGTTTTTAACTGTCATTCAGTATTGTTTGGATTTGGCGCAAGTCTTAGCCCGCCTGTCGAGCATCGTGAAGTCTTCGGGCAGAATCATCTTTGTGATCGGCCGCGAGTCCCGCGTGCGAGGGGTTCCTTTTTTCAACGGAGAGATTGTCAGTGAGCTGGGGACACGCTGCGTGGGGTTTCAGTTAAAGACTCGGCAGGAGAGAGTCTTTAAAAATAAATTCGGCGAATTAATTTATGAGGATATTCTCCACTTTACTCATCCGCCAGATGAGGGCGAGGATGTGTTGCTGAAGACGAGGAGGGTTGCTGGAGAAATTATTGAGGAGGCTATGAAGAGTGCACCGCCTGATGTCCTGGCAGACCTTGGGTCGGCGAGGGAGCGAGTTTCTGAGATTGAGCCCTCCCGAATTTATCAGGCCGAGGCCGCATCTGGCGGTAACATTCAAAAGCCAGGAATGGGAGATCGCAACAGTGCCAAGCTTTCCCACCCCACACCTTGAGAAGCTTAGCGCCACGCTCGTCAACGAAAAGTTACCCGGCAGGGACAAGCCGCGTGTCGAGGCGGCTATCGAGCGATACCACGAGTGGATCAGCGGCTTGAATGGGGTCGGCGGCACCCCAGACCAAATCATCGAGCAGATGGTGCGCCTGCTTGACGATTACCGGCTGTATATTGATGTCGAGCTAATCTTCGATAGCAAGGACGATTTTCTCTACCGGCAAAAAGGACAGCTTAAACTCGACAACAGTGTGATTGAAGAGTTCCTGCCGCGGCTGGTCCAGCCGGCAGTAATTCCTGAGCTCGGGTCGATGAACTTGTCGGTTGGCCCTCAGTCGTGTTTTTCATCCGTGTTCTTCGGCTCAAGCTTGGACGCCCCGCAGGCAGGCGGCGGCCTGAGCATCCGCACTAAGGACCAGGACTTCGCAATCAGTAAGCCGCTTTATTTGAGAGCGTCTCATTCACAGAATTTTGACGAATCAGTGGACCGGGAGACCTACATCGCCTACGTTGCGACCGAGTGCAAGACGAACCTTGATAAGACGAGGTTTCAGGAGGCCTGCGCGACTGCTCACGATACCAAAACCGCAGTTTCCGGCGCGAAATATTATCTTCTTTGTGAATGGCTGGATATGACCCCGCTTAGCACCGCGCCAACTGATATCGATGAAATCATCATCTTGCGGAAAGCGAAGCGATTGAGCGCGAGTATCAGAAAGGATTTTAATACGAGCAGCAAACGGCGTGTGCGACGCGCAGAGTATGTCACATACCTTCAAGCGCACCAGTTCCGCCCGGAGATGTTTCGACGCTTTGTCAATCATATCCGGGAGCTACTAGTGAATGAGGCGCTGGTCGAAAGAGACGTGCTCGAACTCGGTTACTTCTGAAGAGATGTTCTGCCATGAAATTGCACGTGATCGCCATTCTTCTCCTATTGGTCTTCCCGCTTGCGGGGCAAAAGAAGGCCGGCAAAGATGGCTGGCCTTCTTTCCGTGGAGAGTATGCGGCGGGTGTGGCCGACGGCCAGAATCTGCCCGCGCAGTGGGACGGGGAGAAGGGCACCGCCATCAAATGGAAGACGCGCATCCCGGGGCTGGCGCACTCAAGCCCCGTGGTCTGGGACGACCGAGTGTTCGTCACCACCGCCATCAGCAGCCGTGCCAGTGCCACCTTCAAGCCGGGGCTGTACGGCGAAGGCGATGCATCTGACGACCGGTCGGCGCATCAGTGGAAGGTCTACAGCCTCGACAAGCGGACGGGCAAGATTGTGTGGGAGCAGACGGCATACGAGGGCGTGCCCCTCGACAAGCGCCACGTCAAGTCGACCTACGCGAATTCCACGCCGGCGACCGACGGCCGCTACGTCGTCGCGTTCTTCGGCTCGCAAGGGCTTTACGCTTACGACCTCAAGGGCCGCCTAGTGTGGAAGAAGGATCTAGGCCGGCTCAACATGGGCGCCTATGACCTGCCCGACTACGAGTGGGGGCCGGCCAGCTCGCCCGTGATCTACAAAGACCTGGTCATCGTGCAGTGTGACCAACAGCAGGACTCGTTTCTGACGGCGGTAGACATCAAGACGGGGCAGACCGTCTGGAAGACGAAAAGGGAGGAACTCCCCTCGTGGGGCACGCCGACGATCTATCCCGGCAAAGACCGCACGGAGTTGATCACCAACGGCGCGAACTTCATCCGCGGCTACGACCCGGAGACGGGCAAAGAGCTGTGGCGGTTGGGGGGCAGCTCCAAGATCACGGCGCCGACGCCGGTCTTCGCCGGGGACCTGATCGTCGTCGCCAGTGGCCGCCGCCCTGAGGCGCCCGTCTTCGTCATCCGCGCCGGCGCGAGCGGTGACATCACCCTCAGCGAAGGGCAGACTTCAAGCAAGCACGTCGCCTGGAGCCGGCAGAAGGTCGGGTCGTACATGCCGACGCCGCTGATCTATCAAGGGTACCTCTACGTGCTGCGGAACCAGGGCATCCTCGCCTGTTACGACCTGGCGACGGGCGAGGAAAAATACACCGAGCGCATCCCGCACCAGGGGAGCGGGTTCAGCGCTTCACCGGTCGTGGCTGACGGCAGGGTCTATCTGCCCAGCGAAGACGGAGACATCTTTGTGGTCAAGGCCGGGCCGAAGTTCGAGCTGCTCGGCACGAATCACCTCGGGCAGTTGCTGATGGCGACGCCGGCTATTTCCGGCGGGATGATGTTCGTGCGCGCCGAGCACGAGTTGTTCGCTATCGGCCGGTGACATCGTGTGGCCGGCGCTCACCAGCGTGTGATTATCTTTGCGCGCAGAGGAGCGGGTGCCTCGCGCAATGAGCTTCGAGAGGCTATCCAGGCTTTATCTAAAGCGGCTATAATCAGGCTATGACATCAACTACCTTGACACGAACTTCAGAATATCTGGATGCCATCGCCCATCTTCCCGCCGGGGCCACTCTGCGGTTAGAAGGCGTCAGTTGGGATGAGTATGAAGAACTGCTCTCCGCCGTAGCCGACAGGCCCGGTCTGCGCCTGACCTATCGTCAGGGGACACTTGAAATCATGACCCTCTCCAAATTGCATGAATCGCTCAAAACTTTCATCACCCGGCTCCTCCAAATCCTGAGCGAAGAGTATGAGATCGAATTGGAGACCTGCGGCTCGACGACTTATAAACATCAGGCCGACGAGCGAGGCACGGAGCCCGATGAGTGTGTCTACGTCGGGCAGCCTGAGCGCATCCTCGGCAAAAAACGGATTGCGCTGGGAGTTGATCCGACGCCGGAACTCATGATCGAAATTGACGTGACCCATAGCTCCAGCTCCAAGCTGGAGAGCTATGCGCGTGACGGGGTCTCCGAAGTATGGCTCTTCGCACAAGAGCGACTGTGCATCTATTCGTTGAGCGGCCAGGCATATGAGGAAGTCGCTTCCAGCCGGTATTTCCCGGCGGTCACCGCGGACACACTGACAGAAGTCATGGTTCGAAGTCAGAGAGAGGGGCAATCTAAAACTCTCAAAGATTTCCGCGGCTGGCTCCGGCAGCAGATGATTGGGCATCGTCCTTGAACCACTGGCGAAGTGATCATGCTGCATCACGTTTTCAACCCGCCTGGGCGCTGACCTCGAAACAAGCGATGAGCGAACGAATCCAACAAACGATCAGCCCGATTGACGGCTCGATCTATGTCGAGCGTGAGTTGGCATCGGGCCAACAGATCGAGGCCACACTCGCGAAAGCCGCGGCTGCACAGCAGGCGTGGAAGCGAGTGCCGCTGGCTGAGCGCGCGGCGATTTGCCGGCGGATGGTTGCTCTGTTCGTGGAACGCGCCGATGAACTCGCGGCAGAGCTGACCTGGCAGATGGGCCGGCCCCTCGCCTACAGCCCCAATGAAATCCGCCGGGGCTTTCAGGAGCGGGCCAAATACATGATCGGCATCGCGGAGAGGGAACTCGCGGACATCGTCCTTGAGCCGAAGGAGAACTTTCAGCGCTTCATCCGCCGCGAGCCGCTCGGCGTGGTGCTGGCGCTCATGCCCTGGAACTACCCTTACCTGTGCTCGGTCAACGTGGTGATCCCGGCCATCATGGCGGGCAACAGCGTGATCCTGAAGTCCGCCCAGCAGACGCCGCTGGTCGCTGAGCGCTACGCGGAAAGCTTCAAAGAAGCCGGTTTGCCTGACGGCGTGTTCCAGTATTTGCACGTGACCCACGACGACGCGGCGAAGATCATCGGCGACGCGCGCATCGGCTTCGTCGCCTTCACCGGCTCGGTCGAGGGCGGCCACGCCGTGCAACGCGCCGCGAGTGAGCGCTTCATCGCCACCGGTTTGGAGCTGGGCGGCAAGGACCCAGCCTACGTGCGCCCGGACGCGCCGCTCGCGGCGACGGTCGAGAATCTGGTCGATGGCGCGTATTTCAATGCGGGCCAGTCCTGCTGCGCTGTCGAGCGCATTTACATTCACCGGGACGTCTACCGTCAGTTCGTCGAAGCCTTCGTAGGATTGACCAGGCAGTACAAGCTCGGCAACCCGCTCGACCCCGCGACCACGCTCGGGCCGATGGTCCGCACGGGCGCCGCCGATTTCGTGCGCGCCCAAATCAAGGAGGCGCTGCAACAAGGCGCGAAAGCTCTCCTGGACCCGCGCGACTTTCCGGCCGACAAAGAAGGGACGCCCTACTTGGCGCCGCAGGTGCTGGTGAACGTTGACCACCGCATGGGGGTGATGACCGAGGAGACCTTCGGGCCGGTGATCGGCTTGATGGCGGTCAAAGACGATGACGAGGCCGTCAGGCTCATGAACGATGGCCACTACGGGCTGACCGCCTCGATCTGGACGACGGAGGTTGACGCCGCTGTGCGCCTCGGCGACCGCATCGAGACCGGCACCTGGTATATGAACCGCTGCGACTACCTGGACCCGGCGCTGGCGTGGACCGGGGTGAAAGACTCCGGGCGCGGCTGTACGCTGTCAAAATTGGGTTACGAAGCGCTGACTCGGCCCAAGTCTTTCCACTTGCGGCTGGGTTTGTAAAGATAAGGATGGGTGGTATGGCATTACCGGAAACATTGCCCTCTTTTACTCTGGACGAATACTTGGCGTTTGAGCGCGAGTCCGAGAGCAAACACGAATACCTCGACGGCCTGATCTATGCGATGGCCGGCTCCAGCCCGGAGCACAGCACGATCTGCGTCAACCTCAGTGAGATTATCACCCGGCAGTTAAGAGGGACTCGCTGCCGTCCCTTCTCTTCGGAGATGAAGGTCCGCTGCATTCCTTTCCCGACACCCACTCGGAGGAAGCATGGGCTGTTCGCTTATCCTGACTTTGTTGTCGTCTGCGGCGAGCCGATTTATCATGACGAGCAACAAGACGTCTTGGTCAATCCGACACTCATCGTCGAGGTCCTGTCTCCTTCGACCGAAGCCTATGATCGTGACGAAAAATTCCGGCGGTATCAGGAGCTGGAGCCATTCACCGATTACCTCCTGGTTACCCAGCGCTACCCGAGACTTGAGCACTTTGCGAGAGAACCAAACGGCCAGTGGCTCTATACCGTTGAGGCCAGCTTGACCGGCAGCGTCTTTCTCGCTTCCATCAATTGCCGTCTCCCACTCGCCGCGGTTTACGAGTGGGCAAGCTTCCCCGAAATCTCGGAGACGTGATATGGTGAACATTGGCCTACTTGAATGCGATCACGTGATCGAGCGCTTTCGGCACGTCGCTGGCGACTACCGGGAGATGTTTGCCGCGCTGCTTGATCGCCACGCGCCACATCTTAGCCTTGAGTGTTTTGATGTCTGCACCGGCGAGCTGCCCGCTTCGCTCGACGCCTGTGACGCTTATTTATGCACCGGCTCGCGTCACTCGGTCTACGACGATGTCGGCTGGATTCACTCGCTCAAAGACTTCGTGCGACGGGCGTATGAGGCGGGCCAGCCGTTTGTCGGAGTCTGCTTCGGGCATCAGATGCTGGCCGAGGCGCTGGGCGGCAAGACGGCCATGGCACGGCAGGGCTGGGGTGTGGGGATTCACTGCGTCGAGGTGGTGCGGCCCGAGGCGTGGATGCAACCGTCGCAGGCGAGTTACAAGTTGCAGTTTATGCACCAGGATCAAGTGGAGCGGTTGCCTGAACACGGCGTGCTGCTCGGGCACAGTGACCACTGTCCGGTGGCGATGTTCCGGGTCGGCCGCACGATGCTCGGCATCCAGGCCCATCCCGAGTTTCCTGTGGCTTACAGTGAAGCACTGCTCGTTGACCGCACGGAGCGAATTGGCGCCGAGCGCGTACAGACGGCGCAGGCTAGTCTCAACCAGGCGACAGATGAGGGCGTGATCGCCAAGTGGATCGCAAAGTTTTTAGCCCAGGCGGCATCAACGAACACCTCGTCTGTGGCCTGATTCGCCGCCGCGTCTGGACAAGCAGGTTCGTAACAATCAAACACCGAGGATCTGACATGACACAACTCCGCGGCTGGGCCTTGACGGTAGCTCTCCTCTTGGCGCTGACGGCGAACACCGCCGCGCAGAATCGAACCGAAAACGTCATCCTCGTCACCCTCGACGGGGCCCGCGCACAAGAGGTCTTTGGCGGTCTCGACCTCGACGTCCTGAAGGCCGTGACGAAAAAAGGGCCGGTCGAGGAGACCACGCTCTACAAAAAGTACTGGGCCGCGACGCCGGAGCAGCGCCGGGAGAAGGTGATGCCGTTCTTCTGGGGGACCTTGATGAAACAATACGGCTCGGTCGCCGGCAACCGCGACCGCGGCAGCATCGTTCAAGTGACGAACGGGCACCGGTTCTCCTATCCCGGCTATTCAGAGATCCTGACCGGGCAGGCTCACGACGACGTGGTTGACAGCAACGACAAGAAGCGCAACCCGAATACGACGGTCCTTGAATTCCTGAAACGCAAACTCCGCCTCGACTCCAAAGCAGTCGCCGCCTTCGCCTCCTGGGATGTCATGGACTGGATCGTCGAGCACGAAGCCGGCGCGATCACCGCCAACGCCGGGTTTGAAGCGTATGACCACCCGGATCCCATGGTCCGCGAGCTGAGCAAGCTTCAGTTTGAAACCGACCCCCCTTGGGATAGTGTCCGCCATGATGTTTACACGTTCCGCTTCGCCCTGGCCCATCTGAAGACCTACGAGCCCCGCGTCCTCTACCTCTCGCTCGGTGAGACTGACGACTGGGCGCATGACAAGCGCTACGACCGAGTGCTGGAGGCGCTCGAACGCACCGACACCTACTTGCGTCAGTTGTGGGAGTTCCTTCAGAATCACAACCGCTACCGTGACAAAACCACGATCATGATCACGGTCGATCATGGCCGCGGGAACACCGCCGCCGACTGGTCGGACCACGGGAAGAAGGTTGAAGGGGCCCAGTACATTTGGCTGGCCGTCGTCAGCCCCGACAGCCGGCTGCGCGGAGAATGGGCCGACGCGGGGACGGTCTATCAAAACCAGATCGCCGCGACCATCTGTCGCTTTCTCAACCTGGATTACAGCGAGAACAATCCCGGCGCCGGCAAACCGATCGCGCGGCTATTCGGCGGCCGGTAACAGAAATCTATGGAGAACAAAGTGACGCCGGAGACGATGCCGGCACAGCTCTTCGGTCGGCTCACGATCGACGATGGGCGTTGAATGGCCGAAGTATCAATGTAATTTTTCGGGGTGATTTTTCGGAGGATCGAAATGATGAAGCGAGCGTGGTATCTCTTGGGCCTGACCTTCTTTGTGATCGGCTTCTCCGCCGGGTTGGCGGTGGCGAGCAGGCGCGGAGCGGTTGAAGGGCCGCAGACGAAAGCGCTGTTAGATAACCGGCGCGTGAGTGTGACTGAGTTGACGATGGCGCCCGGAGCGCGGCGCGAGCCGTACACGCGGCCGAGCGATCAGCTCATCGTCTTCATCGATGAAGCCGACTATCAGGCGGTCGATGCCGAAGGGAAGCAGCAGGCCCGCCATCGCGCCGCGGGCGAGATCATCTGGCACGACAAAGGCGAGGCGGCGCCGCTGCTCATCAACGTCGGCAAGAGGCCTTATCGCAATTTGGTCGTCGCGCTCAAGTAATGCCCCCTTGCCCGCCAGACCGGGAGAGTCAAGGAGAGACTGCTTCGTCAGCCGCAACAGAGTTGATTGAAATGGAGAAGCAAACATGCATCTGATGGCTCGTGTCCCTCGCCCGCCGGAGAAGCCTTCGGCGGCGAAGAGTGCTTACCTCCCTGGCCGTCGCCGGCAGGCCGGGTGGCGCAGTCTGCTCCCGGCATCCGTGCTGGCGCTCGCCTTCGTCGTCGCCGCGGCGGCCTCTGCCGGGCAGTCTGCCTCGCGTCAGCCGGGGCTGCCCGAGAATCTATCTGCCGCCGAGTTCGCCCGGCTGGTCCGCGAGTTCTCTGAAGAGGGCGGATTCTTCCGCTCGGATAACTTCACGTCCAACGAGACCTCTTATCTGCACGTGGTCGATAAACTGCGGCAACTCGGCGCATCGGGCGGAGCCTACGTTGGCGTCGGGCCGGAGCAGAACTTCACCTACATCGCCAAGGTCCGCCCACGCGTCGCCTTCATCGTCGACATCCGGCGCCAGGCCATGATCCAGCACTTGATGTACAAGGCGATCTTCCACCTCTCACCCACTCGCCTGCAGTTCCTCTCCCGCTTGTTGAGCAAGCCGTTGCCGAAAGAAAAGGCCCCCGCGGCTGACGCTCCGGTGGATGAAATACTCGCCTGCTTCAGCCAGGCTCCTGGGGATGACCAAGCCTACGCCGCCAACCTGGCCCAGCTCCGCAAAACAATCCAGGAGGACTTTCAGTTCCCACTCTCCGAGCATGACCAAGCGAGCCTGGAGTACATCTATAAAAACTTCCGCGATGATGGTCTGGAGATCTCCTACCGGATGGATAGCGCGCGGGGCGGTTATTTCCCCACCTTGAAGGACCTCATCACGCAGCCGGACCTGAACGGGAAGCTCGGCAACTTCCTGGCCAGCGTCGAGGACTATGAGTTCGTCCGCGGCCTGCACCGTAGAAACCTGATCATCCCGGTGGTGGGTGATTTCGGCGGCAAGAAAGCGCTTCAAGCAGTGGGCGATTACTTGCGCAAGAACCAGCTCACGGTGACGGCCTTCTACACCTCGAACGTGGAGCAGTACCTGTTCGACGGCGCCTCGTTCGCGGCCTTCGCGAACAACGTGCGGAAGCTGCCCCTCACCGACAAGAGCTTCTTCATCCGCGCCGTCTTCAATATGCGTTATCCGCACCCGGCGAAGCTGGTGGGGCACCGGTCGGCGACGCTGTTGCAGCAGATGCCGGTCTTCTTACGCGACTTCGACGAGGGACGGTATCAAAGCTACTACGATTTGGTCACGACGCACTACATCGCGGTTGAGAAGCCTTAGCCCATCACTGCGGCAGAAGCACGAACTGGCGACGGTCCTCCTCGATCTATCCCTACTTTGAGCAACTGCAGAATCTCCGATTTTGGGAACAGTCAATCCCAGAAGCGGACACCCCAAGGCTTGACCTCGGCCGCTAGGTCCCACCCAAACTGGGCCATTTAAGGATTTAAGCTGGACGGCCGGAGTGGCACGCGACTTGGCTATCTGAGGTCGGGGGATTCGAGAGGGATGCCTTAAGCGAACCCCCCGGCTTCGGCTTTCGGATGCAATTTTCAAAGCCTGGCCTGACGAAGAGAGATGATGGAGATGATTGGCATTAATACTGTGGACAATTTCACGCCGCGCACGCTGATCGCCGACGATCAACCGGACGTGCTGGCCGCCCTGCGCTTGCTCTTGAAAGGCGAGGGCTACCAGACCGAGGCGGTGACTTCGCCGGCGGCCGTCATCGCTGCTGTCGAGTCTCGCGATTTCGACCTCGTGTTGATGGATCTCAACTATGCGCGTGACACGACCTCCGGCCAGGAAGGCTTGGACCTCGTCTCGCGCCTCCAGGCTCTGGACAGCACGCTGCCCGTCGTCGTCATGACCGCCTGGGGCAGCATCGAGCTGGCGGTCGAGGCCATGCGCCGGGGCGTCCGGGACTTCGTCCAAAAGCCTTGGGATAACTCGCGGCTCCTCTCGGTCCTGCGCGCCCAGATCGAGTTCGGCCAAAAGCTGCGCCGGAAGCGCCAGGAGGCGGCCAAGGTTCTCAGCCACCAGCTCAGTGGGGCCGCGGACCTCGAAGTCATGCTGAAAGAGGTGGCCGAGGCCAGGGAGATCCAACAGGGGCTGCTGCCGAAAGAGATTCCGCAGGTCCGCGGCTACGAGATCGTCGACGCCTGGCGCCCGGCGCACGCCGTCAGCGGCGATTACTTCGACGTCTTGAAGTTCGGCGAGGACCAACTCGCTTTGTGCATCGCCGACGTGGTGGGCAAAGGGATGCCAGCGGCGCTGCTGATGTCAAACGTCCAGGCGGCCGTGAAAGCCTTCGCCTCGGAGGGCGTGGCGCCGCAAGAACTCTGCGAGAAGGTCAACGGGGTCGTCTGCCGCAACATCGCCGCGAGCAAATTCATCACCTTCTTCTACGGCCTGCTGGACGCCAGCCGCAAGCGCCTACGATATGCGAACGCCGGCCACAATGCGCCGATTCTGGTCCGCCGCGACGGGACCTCGACCCGGCTCGCCGAGGGCGGCGCCGTGCTCGGAGTCTTCCCTGATTGGAGCTACGAGCAGGGCGAAGTTGGGTTGGAGACGGGCGACCGGGTGCTGCTCTTTACCGATGGCGTCACCGAGGTCAGGAACGCCGCGGGGGAAGAGTTCGGTGAGGAGCGTTTGATCGGAGTCTTGACGCAGCACCGGAGGCTCGGCGCCGCGCAGTTGCGACAGCAGGTGATGGGGGCGGTGACCGAGTTCAGCAGCGGTAATTTTCAAGACGATGTGACGTTGATCGTCATGGCAGTTGAATAATTCGAATGCGGATTGCGGATTGCGGATTGATGAGTTGCTTTGCTGACTTTCAATCCGCATTCTGCAATCCGCATTCGAAAGGGGAGGGGTGATGCAGACGTTGTGGCAAGACTTGCGCTACGGCGCACGACTGCTGTTAAAGAAACCTGGCTTCACGCTGATCGCGGTCATCACGCTAGCGCTCGGCATCGGCGCCAACACGGCGGTCTTTGGCTTGGTCAACACTCTCTTCCTGCGTCCGCTCCCGGTCAAAGCCGCTCACCAATTCATCATCTCTGCTCTTCATAAATCCTCTGATGTTTCTTGCCTGCTTTGTGGGCAGAGATAAGGTGAATCACACCTGCTTCCGGCTCCGTTTATCGGATTGGCCTTCTACCGCTGCCTCGAAATCCGATCACGTAGGTCAAACGGCGCGGTAAGATACTTGCGCCCTTGGGGCGACAAAGCGCGGCCTGCACTCGAAATGGTGACGATCCCCAACCGTTGAGACAGAAACTCATCCACTTCGATGAAATCACCGCGGTTGGTGATTCCCAAGCCTTGGCGCAAGCGTTCTTCAGGGGTCGCGCCGTTACGGGCCAAGTAATTCAGATAGTTTTTTGCCACCACGTCGAGACCGTTGAGGTCAATCCCTTGCTCGTCGAAGTAGCGGCAGACGGCTTCGTGCGTGATCGCACGAGCGAGACGCTTGACATCGAGCTTTTCATCGTCGCGGTGCGTCTGGCTGTGGAAGTAAGGGAGCAGACGCGCCGTCAGGCAACGGACGGCGCGGCGCGGGTTGCAGCGCATCCGGGCGGCGATTTCGAGGCAGACCTCTCGCGGCAATTCGTGACCATTCAAGTTTTCTTTTTCTTTGCCGTGAAGCCAGATGATGCCGGCCATTTCCTCCAGCGTATAGCTGCGCAGGTAGGTTTTGTCCGGGCGGCTGTTGAAGGCTTCTGATAGACGCCCGGAGTCGGTGGTGGCGAGGATGAACACGACATCACTAAAATCGTAAACCACGCCATCAATGGGCGCGGTGCGTTCGTCGTCCATCGCGCTGAGCAGCGTGGTCTGGACGGCGCTAGAAATGGCGTGAACCTCGTCAATGAACAGCAGGCACGGTTGGATCTTCGCCTTGCCTTTCACGCGAGGGGGGAGTTTTTTCCGCTCTCGCAACCGCGCGACGATGGCAGCAGGTGATTTCAGGTCTGCCCCGTTGAAAAGGATTTCTTCATCGTTTAGCAACTGGCGGGCAATGGCCCGCGCAAGGCTGCTCTTGCCCACACCTGCGGAACCGACGAGCAGCTTGTCGCTGAAGCGGCGCTTCCGTGCACGCGCATAGTTCATCTGCCGAACCAACTCGCCGACGGCTTCGGTTTGGCCAATCAGGCCAAGGGCGTTTACCGGTGGCGGCCAAGGCAAGGGAGTCGTTACTGTGCCCTCCGGCTCGTCAGTGACGACGGTTTTTATCATCGGTGGAGGCTCTACTCGCTTACTCGATTCAATTATCCGTTCAGGCGGCTTTGGCTGTGCCTTCGCATCTGAGCTTGGAGTTTTTGGTTTAGGCGTTGGAGGTGTTGGGGGGCCATGAGAAGTTGTGCCGCCATCGCGCGATTCATCGCTGCGTCCACTGTCTGTCGAGCCTCCCAAACGAATCAACTCCTCAATTCGCTCCACGCCCAGCCTCCGCGCACGGATGGGGAACGGGGAAGAAGCCAGCGACTCGTCCCGCGTCTCCTCGGCACTGCCGAGCAGGACGCAAATCACTTCGCCCTGACAACGCGCCTTTGGCAGCTCACCTTCTTCCTGTCGGAACAACTGCTTGAGCCACGCGCTCCATTCACCACGCCGCGCCGGCTGGACTGCACGTGACTGGCACCCTCGCACTAATACCATTTTAGATTGATGATAGTGCATAAACTGCGTTTTTGAAGAATGGATACCCTGTGAGCGAAGCGAGTTGTTCTGGGGTATAAGCCCGC
>Ga0207646_10000200_pt1 | contig 81326 bp, 70 predicted proteins | sample KBSK5502metaG_FD_184343 | JGI IMG/M metagenome (GOLD analysis project Ga0207646, IMG submission 184343) | Corn, switchgrass and miscanthus rhizosphere microbial communities from Kellogg Biological Station, Michigan, USA - KBS K5-50-2 metaG... | ecosystem: Host-associated > Plants > Roots >... | reverse complement strand
GGACCAGCGGCCGGCGCCCGCCACGCGATTCCGTTTTCGCGACGGGGCTCCGGGTGGGATCGGTGTGATCCCGTCCGTGAGCGACGCTTTCTGCAAGGTCTGCAACCGGATCCGGCTGACGGCTGAAGGGCATCTACGCACCTGCCTCTTCTCGATCCAGGAGCACGACGTCAAGGCGCTGCTGCGCGGCGGCGCGTCGGACGACCAGATCCGTGACTTCATCGCGGCCGCGGTCTGGCAGAAAGAAGAAGGCCACAAGATCGGCCAGGCCGATTTCGTCCGGCCCGGCAAGACGATGAGCCAGATCGGCGGCTAGGAACACGCCGAGCTCACGCGCGGGCCGGCGTGCCGGCTGAACTGGATCACCAGCTCGCCGCTGCTCCGGTATCGGGCGAGCGTCGGGGAAATCAGCGTCATGACCCCCTGGTCGTACGGATTGCCGTAGCCAGCCGGCGGGCTGCCGCTGCCGTCTGAGACGGCGCCCGGACCGATCGGGTCCCATAAACTGCCGTCGAAGTCCACCGCCGGCGGCCAGTCGAGGCCGCAATGCGTGTAGAGGTTGAATCGATACGGCACGCCAAGGGTGATCCGAGCAGAGCGCGGGAAGAAACGAAACTGGCCGTTGGCCAACGGCTGCGTCTCCAAGCCTCCGGTCTGCGGCGGCAGGGATCGCGCGCCCGATGACGCGATCTCGAAGACGATGGCCGCGACCAGCATGACGGTCAGCACGACGACGCCAATGACCAGGGCGCTCGTCGGGACATGCCAGCGGGTTACCGAGGCCGAGCGCCACCAATCCCGATTCGTCGTCTTCACCTGGCTAGACCATAGACGAGCGGACCTACAATTTGTTCTATGCGGATGGCCGTCGGCAGCGATGAGCGGACCCACGTGACCGACGCCGTCGTCGATCACCTGCGCAGGGTCGGAATCGACGTCGAGCTGCACGGGCCGCTGGCCGATCGGCCGCTGGACTGGGTCGACGTCGGCCGCGAAGTCGGTGAGCGGGTCGCGACGGGCGCGTGCCAACAGGGCGTCCTGTTCTGCTGGACCGGCACCGGCGTCTCGATCGCGGCGAACAAGCTGGCCGGCATCCGCGCCGCCCTCTGCGGCGACGCCGAAACGGCGAGGGGCGCCCGCAAGTGGAACGACGCGAACGTGCTGGTGATGAGCCTGCGCGCGACGCCGGAGGCGGTAGCAAAGGAGATTTGCGACGCGTGGCTGGAGACGGGCCCGGACGAGGCAGAGCGGGCAACGATTTCGAAAATCACCGCGCTCGAGCGAACGCCCAGCGCGGCGAAAGGAGGGTACTGATGGCGACGAGCCTGGCCGACGAGAAGTGCGTGCCCTGCCGTGGCGGGACTCCACCACTGACTCACGAGCGGATCGCGCCGCTGCTGGCGCAGCTCGAGGGCTGGAAGGTGGAGGAGGACAAGAAGCTGATCAAGTCGTTCAAGGTGAAGGATTGGCTCGCGGCCGTCGACCTCGTGAACCGGATCTCGCCAATCGCCGAAGCCGAGGGACATCATCCGGACCTGTACGTGCGCTGGGGCGAGGTGCGCGTCTACCTCTGGACGCACAAGATCGACGGCCTGACGGAGAGCGACTTTTACATGGCTGCGAAGATTGACCGTGTCTTTACGCCAATTGCCGGCGTGAGCAGTCAGGCCAAATAGCGCATTTGGCCGTCGCGTGATCACGCTCATCCACGGCGGCGAGAGTTACCTGGTCGACCGAGCGGCGCGGGATCTGCTCGAGCCGCTCCGCGCCGGGCTGACGCTGGAATTCAACTACGAGGACATCCAGGCAGACGCGCTCACTGCCGATGTCTTCGCCGAGAAGGCCGGCACGCTCCCGTTCATCGATGGGCTGCGGGTCCTGGTGTTGCGCGACTGGGGCCTGCTCGGAGGTAAGCGGGACAAGGGTGCCGGCGCCGAGCGGGCGGCCGCCTATCTGGAGAGCATCCCCGATACGACCCATCTGGTGCTGGTCTCGCATGTGCTGGTCGCACCCGGCAATGCCATTTACAAGGCGATCGCGGCCATGGAGCGAGCCAAGCGCGTACGCATCCAGCGCTACGAGCCGCCCCGGCGGTCGGATCGCGCCGGTTGGGTGCGCAAGCTTGCCGAGGAACGCGGCCTGACGATCACTCCGGGGGCGGTGCGCGTGCTCTTAGACCGGTCTCAGCCCGACCTGCGGTTGCTCGACCAGGAGATTGCGAAGCTGGCCCTCTACGCGTCGCCCTCGACCCGGATCGATGAGGAGGCGGTCCGCGCGCTGGTCAGCGACACGCGGGAAGAAGAGATCTTCGCGCTCACGGACTCGCTGGCGAGTGGCCGGCCGGGCGAGGTCGCGGGCGTACTGCAATCGCTCCTCGATGCGGGTCGCGAGCCGACCTGGCTGCTCTACACGCTGGTCAGCCACTGGCGGCGGATGCTGCAGGCCAGAGCGGTGCGTGACCGGGGCGGGTCGCTGACCGACCTGCAGGCCCGCCTCTCGGACCATCCGTTTGTCGTCGAGAAAGCCTTCCGGCAGGCGGCCGATTACGACGCCGCTGACCTCGACCGCGGCTTTCATGACCTGCTACGGATCGAGGAGCAGATCAAGCTCGGCGAGTTGGACGCGCGGCTCGCCGTCGAGGGCTTCATCCTCGAGCAGGTGCTCAGCGGCTAGCCGGATTGGATGACACCGACGAACGTGCCACGAAAGCCCAAGTCGACGATTTGGGACGGTGCGCCGAGGCGCACGATCGCCATGTCGAATGGGTTCGAGGGCGGAAATACCACCACTCCTTGGCAAAGAGATCTAACGGCGAGCCCAGCGTTCGAAGCCGCCGCGGGCTACGTGCACAAACACTCTCTACACGCCCTTCTTTAATTCGAGGATCTACTGAAAGGGCAATCAGGACACGTTGATGGTTACGCTGAATGCCAATGTCGATTTCGGACAGACGGGGGCTACGCAGGTACCGGATGCGGAGATCGCCGAGGTTCCAGACCGCATTGCGCGAACCTCCCAAGCCGAATATCCGGGATCTCGCAGGAACGCAACCGGAATCAACTCAACGGCGTCTCCGGAAGACTGCGGCGCAGTCCATCGGTAGTCTCCCCTTAACCGCAGTTCAGCCGTCCGACCCACTACCAATTTGAGGCAGCGTCCGGCGTCGATCTCGGTGACCACCGATTTCGTGGCAAAGGCGGATGTCCGCTGGCAATCGGACGTCGATGCGCCCCTTTCGCCAGCACAGCCAGCCATGGCAACGAGCAAGCCGATGCCGGCGGCCAGCCGCAGCCCGGAAGACATGTTCATGCGTACCTATTGGATGACGCTGGTTCACGCGAAAAGTTCCGCAAGTCGGCCCAGTGGCCGACAGGCCGACGACACCTCGGTTTTTGGAAGTCATCGGCGAACCGTGCGTTCGATTCGTGTCAGGAGTCCGCCAGCTGTCTATTGGTGCCCGGTGTTCCTCCGGTAGGTGGTGAGACTGGGTTCCGGGGCGCGATTCGGCGAGTGATCCCCGGGTACCGGCCCACAATTGCGACGTTGACGGGTTACGGGCGGCAGGCTAGGAGCGGGCTTTCGCGGGCTTGGGCGCCGGCCTGGCAGGCTCCGGAGTGACCTTGGTCGCTGCTTTGGCGAAGGCCTTTTGAGGCTTCTCGGCTGCCGGACCAAGCTTCGCCAGCGCACTCATCAGGCGGGCCTTGCGGCGGGAGGCGTTGTTGGCGTGCAGGACGCCTTTTTCGGCGGCCTTATCGAGGGCGCTGATGGCGTGCCGCACTTCCTCGCTGGTCAGGCTGGCCGCCTCCGGTAGCGCGGGACGCCGCGCGCGCGAAACCAGCGTCTTGACCGCCGAGCGGGTGGAGCGATTCCGGTCGCGCTTCCGCAGCGAGGCACGCACGCGCTTCTTGGCTGATCGGGTATTCGCCATGCGAGCGGTGATTATAGCGGAGCGCTGGAGCTATCACGCCCACCCCGACCTCCCCCACGAGCGAGGAGGGCGATAATGGCACCCGATGTGTAGTGGCGCGGCCCAGAGATGCCTCGCCGTTTCATCGGCCCGGGTCGGCCGATTGCCGTTGTCGACTCCTGCGCACCTCGCTCACGTGCGACGGTACGCTCGCTCGGCTGCTCGTCGTCTCCGCGGCCTCGGCCGCCAGGGCCGCGAACCGGCTTCGCCACTCTGAGCCACGCCACTAGCGACCGGCGGCGCATCGCGTCTGCCGCGACGCTCATTCTGGTCGCCTACGGGCTCAGCCGCGTGCTGGGCGCGGTCCGTGAGCTGGTGATCGCGAACACGTTCGGGACAAGTCGTCAGCTGGACGACTACCGGGTGGCTTTCGGCGTCCCCGACCTGCTGTTCAACCTGCTGCTGGCCGGCGCCATCAGCTCGGCGTTCATCCCGGTGCTTTCCGAGCACCTGGCCAGGGGCGAAATGCCGCGGGCCCGGGAGATTGCCCAACGGGTGCTGAATGCCTCTGTCCTGATCCTGACGGCCGGCGCCGCGGTGCTGTTCATCGTCGCCCCCTTCTATGTTTCGCTGATCGCCTTCGGCTACAGCCCAAAGGATCACGAGCTGATCGTCGTTCTTACCCGGATCCTGCTGCTGCAACCGATCTTTCTGGGAGCGGGCGGGATGGTGATCGGCGTCCTGACCGCGTATCAACGATTCCTTGCCCAGGCGCTCGCACCGCTGTTCTACAACGGTGCGATCATCGTGTCGGCCGCCTATTTCGCGCCCCGTTACGGCGTGACCGCGCTCGCGGTCGGGGTGGTCGCCGGGGCGATGCTGCACCTCGGCGTGCAGTTGCCGGCGCTCTGGCGTACCGGCTGGCGTCCGGCGGCGGGCCTTGGTCTGCACGACCCCGGCGTGCGCAAGGTCGGACGCTTGATGTTCCCGATCGCGCTCGGCCTGGCGGCGGCGCAGGTGAACGTGTTCGTCGACACCATCCTCGGGACGTCACTGCCGCACGGCCGCGTCGCGGCGCTGCGCTATGCGGACACGATGGCGCAGCTGCCGCTCGGTACCTTCTCGCAGGCGCTGGCGTTTGTGCTCTTCCCGTTCCTGGCGCGAGACGCGGCGGTCGGCGCGCTCGAATCCATCCGGCATCGGACCGCGCTCGCGCTGCGGCTGAATATCTTTGTGCTCGTTCCCGCGTCGGTCGGCCTGGCGGTTCTCGGCGTGCCAATCACCGCCGCGCTCTTCGAGCGTGGCCAGTTCGGGCCGGACTCGGTGCGGCAAACCGCGTTCGCGCTGACGTTCTTCAGCCTGGGGCTGGCGGGACAGGCGGCCACGGCGCTCCTGGTGCGCGTCTTCTACGCGCTGCAGGATGTGATGACGCCGTTGCGGATTTCCCTGGTCGTGATCGGGGCCAACCTTGCCACCAACATCGTGCTGGTGCACCTGCTCGCGCAGGGCGGCCTCGCCCTGGGCACCTCGATCGCGGCTACCCTGAATGCGGTCCTGCTGGGCCGCGCGCTGCGCGCCAGGCTGGGCGGACTGGAGGGTCGGCCGATCCTGCACACCTTCCGCCGCGCGCTGATCGGCGTGGTTCCGATGGCACTGGTCGCCGCGGCCGTCGCATACGGGATTACGGGCGGATCGGTCCAGGGAGGATTGCGTCCGCTGGTCGCGACGCTGGCCGCGATCGCGCTGGGGGCCGGAACCTACTTGCTACTCGAGCTGGCGCTCAAGAGCGAGGAAGTGCGCGTTCTCCTCTCGGTCATCCGGCGTGATCGCTCGCGCGCGTAACCCCCACTCGACTTAAGCATCGCTTTCGAGCAACTCCACCGACCAGGACGATTGGCGGCGACGTCCAGGTCCACTCGTAGCCTTTTCCTATCGCTTCCCCTCTGAGGGCAGGGTGGGGGGCCGTCTGAACTGCCGCGCGTTTTACCTGCTGGCCTCCTCGATAACAGCGTGCCAGTACTAGTGACACGCTCAATTGGCTCGCGAATACTCATGGTGCGACTCATAGCGCCACAGGGGAACCACGGAATTTGGGAGGTCTCATGGTCAGGTCGAAGCTCGCGCCTGTTTTCGCGATTTTGCTCGCGCTCACGCTTTTCTTCAGCGGGATGCTTACTTACAAGCTGCTCTCGGGCCGCACTGCGGCACTGCCCGGCCAGCTCGCAGTCCTGCGTCACACTTCGGCGGGACAGTCCGATCGTGTGGGCATCCAGGGTCGGGTCTTGATCCAGGCCTACCATGCCAACGGCGCGCTCTTCACGACATGGAAGGGCCATAATGCGCTGACCGTAACGGCCATCAACGCTATTGCCGGCTGCGCCTCCGGTCTCACAACCGCGCCAATCGGCTTCGGCGCCTGCTCGTCCTGGACCGCCTGGATTAAGGTAACCGCACCGAATATTTTCTTTGCCGGCCAGGCCACCAACACCCTTAATCCCACCGGCTGCGCGCTTTGCACGGGCTGGCAGTCGACGGCCACTATCGCCATCCCTGATTCAATTGCCCTTGGGCAAGCATTTGCTGAGGACGCTTCGGGGACGCACTTCGATGAGGTCTCTATTTCTCCGGCAATTGCGGTGAACCCTGGTGATCGGGTTGTCGTCACAATCACGTTCACCGTTTCCTAAGGGTTTTCATCGGGTACTGGTTAAGCAAGTGAACAGAGGGCGGGTCTGATGCCGCCTCGGCGAAAGCTGTCCAAGGCCGCGATCGTCGCGGCGGTGTGGGGCGTCCTGCTGATACCGGTGGCCGTTTTTGCGCTCGACATGCCGACCGCGCTGAGCGACGCCCTGAGCGTCCTCGACCAGGTCGCCGTCACCGTCCTGCACACGTTTGAGACACCTATCGATGACTCCGCAACGGTGGGCGACCTGGTCGCCATCGACGTTCTACACACCTTCCAGGCTCCGTTTTCCGACGCCGCAGCGGTTGGGGATCAGGTTACCGTCTCATTCGTTCTCAGCTCGACGACGACAACGCTATCCAGCAATCTCAACCCGAGTACGTATGGCACGCCGGTCACTTACACGGCGACGGTCACCGCTTCGGATAGCAACCCGGGAACCGGCGCCGGCACGGTCGCCTTCAACGACGGGACGGCCCTCCTGTGCGGCGCCGTGCCGCTGAGCGGCAATCTGGCGACCTGCACGACCACCCCCTTAGCCGGAAGTCATTCGATGACGGCCTCCTATAGCGGCACCTCACGCTACACCGCCAGCTCCGGCGGGCTCGTCCAGCAGGTCGACCCTGCGACGCTAACGGTTACGGCAGACGATGCGAGCAAGATATACGGAGCGCCCAACCCCACGTTCACGGTGCACTACAGCGGCCTGGTGAACGGTGATACGGCGGCATCGCTCGGAGGGACGGTGACCTTGACCGCGCCAGGACCGGCCAGCCCGGCCGGCACCTATACCGGTCAGATCGTGGCGGCTGGCCTGACCTCATCGAACTACCAGATCAGCTACGTCAACGGAACGTTGACGGTAACGCCGGCGCCGCTGACCATCACGGTCAATGACGCGACGCGCTACTACGGCCAGCCCAACCCCTCATTCAGTATCACGACCAGCGGCCTGGTCAACGGGGATCCGGTGACCTCGCTCGGGGTGCCGGTCTACTCGACGGCTGCGACCCAGATGAGCGCGGTCGGCGACTACCCGATCACCGTCTCGGGCCTGAGCAATCCCAATTACGCAAGCACCTACGTCGCGGGGACGCTTCATGTACTGGATACGCCGCCGACGGCCGATAGCGGCGGCGCGTATAGCGGCGTCGAGGGCGCGGCCATCGCCTTCACCGGCAAAGCAGCCGACGTCGACGGTTCGGCGGTGGTGTCCCTCTGGTCGGTGGCCTCGAATACCGGCGACGATTCCGGTGCAGCCTGCCTCTTCGCTAATGCCGCAGCTCTGAGTACCTCGCTCACCTGCAATGACGAGGGCAGCTACACGCTGACCCTCACGGCGACCGACTCCGCCGGCCTGATGGCGACCTCCAGCACGACGGTGACGGTGTCGAACGCGGCGCCGGTGGTTGGCAGCATCAGCGGCCTGCCGACCGGGCCGGTTGCGATCAACAGCGTCGTTTCGTCCTCCGTGAGCTTCATTGACCCGGGAACGCTTGATCCACACACCGCCGTCTGGAGTTGGGGCGACGGGTCGAGCAGCGCCGGCGCCGTCACCGAAATCCATGGCGCGGGCTCGGTCACCGGCAGCCACACCTACACGGTGGCCGGCGTCTACACCGTCACGGTCACGGCGACCGATGCGGACGGGGCGATTGGCAGCGCCATGTTCGAGTTCGTGGTGGTCTATGACCCATCGGCCGGCTTCGTAACCGGCAGCGGCTGGATCACTTCGCCGGTTGGCGCCGACGCGCTCAATCCCACCGCGACCGGGAAGGCCAGCTTCGGGTTCGTGTCGAACTACCAGAAGGGAGCCGCCATCCCCAGCGGCAACACCCAGTTCCAGTTCCAGGCGGCCTCGCTCAACTTCCACAGCGCGGCATATCAGTGGCTGGTGATCTCGGGCAGTTGCCGTGCGCAGTTCAAGGGTACCGGCACCATCAACGGGTCGGGGAGTTACACCTTCCTCCTGACGGCTGTGGACGGCGAGCGCTGCGCGAACCCCGGGCCCGATACCTTCCGCATCCAGATCACGGATAACGCCTTCGGCGCCACCGTCTATGACAATGGCACCGACCAGGCGATCGGCGGCGGCGACATCCAGGTCCACTCGTAGGGGACGCCCGCCCCCCCGCAAGGGGGGAGGGAGTTAGAGTCGTGACGACGTGGCGTTGATCCTGCCGGCGTACGCCAAGCTCAACCTGACGCTCGACGTCTTAGGTAGCCGCCCCAATGGCTACCACGAGATCGATTCCGTCATGCAGACGATCTCGCTGCATGATCTGATCTGGATCGAACGCACCGACTGCCGCGTCTTCGACCTCGTCGGTCAAGCGATCGAGGGCGAGAACCTTGTGCTCAAGGCGGCCCGCGAACTGGAAGGCCACCTGAGCCGGGCGCTGCCCTTCACGATCCGACTCTTCAAACGGATCCCCATGGGCGCGGGGCTCGGCGGCGGCAGCGCCGACGCGGCCGCCTTTTTGAAGGCGGCGAATCGTCTTTATGACTTGAAGCGCACAGCGAGCGAGCTGACCGGGATCGCCGCGGCGGTTGGGCAGGATGTCCCGTTCTTGCTTTCCGGTGGTACGGCACGGGCGACCGGGCTCGGGTCGACGGTGTCGCCGCTGCCTCCGGTGCCTTCCAGCTGGCGCTTCCTGGTCGTCTGCCCATCGGTTGAGATCTCGACGCGAGCGGTCTACCAGGCCCTTGACGGGGGCGCGCCCAGCGAGCGCCGGACGCCGGCGCTGGTCGCTTCGCTCCAGGCCCCCACCCTGACCCTCCCCCAGAGGGGGAGGGATCTGCCGCCGGGAGGGGGCGAGGACCTGGTGCTGTTTGGGAACGACCTCGAGGGGTCCAGCCGGCGGCTGTTTCCTGCGCTCGACGATGCCATCAATCGGCTGCGCGGTGCCGTGCCGGGGCTCACGATGAGCGGGACGGGGGCTGCCTTGTTTGCCTCGTTTGACCGTCGCCAGGATGCGCAGCGCGCCCTGGAAGCGGTCCGCCGACTGGGGTACCCCGCGTGGGTGTGCCGTCCGGTTCCGGCCGCGGCCTGATGCGCACCCGGCTCGGCGCGCGAGGGACGGCGGCGCTCTGGGCCGGCAAGCTGACGGCCTCCTTGAGCCGTGGCCTGCGGCGCGGCGGTGGGACCACGCTCCCGGGTGATATCTCGCGCCTCATCGACCCGAGGATTCTCACCAAGCTCTCGCGCTCGTTGAGCGGCGGAACGGTCGTGGTCACCGGGACCAACGGCAAGACGACGACAGCGGCGCTGCTGCGCCACATCGTCGAGGCGCAGGGCGAGGCAACGGTGGCCAACCAGGCGGGCGCGAACCTGATCTTTGGCGTCACGGCGGCCGTCGTGAATCGCACCAGCTGGGCCTCAAAGCTGCCGGCAACCGTCGGCCTCTTCGAGATCGACGAGGCCAGCCTGCCTCGACTGGTCAAGGAAGTTGCGCCAGGGACGATCGTGGTGACCAATCTCTTTCGGGACCAGCTCGACCGCTACGGCGAGCTGGAGACGACGGCGGCCCACATCCGTCGGGCGCTCACCCAGGGGCCGGAAGGCATGACGGCGGTGTTGAACGCGGACGACCCGATGGTGGCGGCGCTGGGCGATGACCTGCCGCGCGTCCTCTATGCGGGCCTGGACGATCCGTCCTGGCTGCAGCCGGAGCTGAGCCACGGCGCTGACGCGAAGTTCTGCCCGCGGTGCGGCAGCGCGTTCCTCTTCGAGGGCGTCTACTTCGGCCACGTCGGTCGTTATCGCTGTCCCCGCGGCGACTTCGCCCGGCCCTTGCCTGATGTCAAGGCGACCTCGGTTTCGATCGACGGCATGGAGCGGATGGGCTTACAGGTGACGGACGGGGCGCAGAGCGTCAGCGTCGAGGTCCCATTGTCGGGTCTGTACAACGCCTACAACGTCGTGATGGCGTTGACCGCCGCAAAGGCGATGGGCGTGCCGCTGCGCAAGAGCGCGGCGGCCCTCCTCGACTTCACCCCGGCGTTCGGCCGGATGGAGCGGACCGTGATCGAGGGGCACCCGGCGGTCCTGCTGCTGGCCAAGAACCCCACCGGATTCACCGAGGTCTTGCGGACCGCCATCCAGTTTGGCCAGGCCAGGTCGTTTTTGATCGCCCTCAACGACCGGATCGCCGATGGCCAGGACGTCTCCTGGATCTGGGACGTCGACTTCGAGCAGCTGAAGAACGTGGCGGCGCACATCGTCGTCAGCGGCGATCGCGCGCTCGACCTGCGGGTGCGGCTCAAGTACGCCGAGGTCCCCGCGGATCGTGTGGACGTCGTCACCGACTGGGGCGACGCGCTCAAGCGGGCGGCGCAGGCGACCCCGGCCGGCGAGATGCTCTTCGTGCTGCCGACCTACACGGCGATGCTGGAGCTGCGCGCGGTCTTAACCCGGGACGGGGCGCTCCAGCCCTACTGGCAGGGACGGCCGGTTGACGCGAAGCCATAAGGCGCCGACGCCACCGGCGAGGAGCAGCGCGGCGATGTTGCCGACATGACTGAGGACCGCGACCGCGGTGACCAGCGCCGCCGGCCGCGCCCCGAAGGTGCTGAGCACCAGCAGAAAGAACCCCTCGTAGGTGCCGACCGAGCCGGGCGTGATGCTGATCGCCTGGCTGACCACGAAAATGGTGCAGGCCAGCACCAGGATGGGGAGGGCGAGCTGCGGCGTCAGCGCCCGGAAGAACGCCACCAGGCCGACGACGATGCAGAGCCAGACCAGCACGCTGAGGGCGCTCGCCGCCGCTAGCCGGCGCGGCGACCGCAGCGACGCGAACCCCTTCAAGACCGAAGCCGCAAAAGCATCGATGAAGGTTCCGGCGCGGTCAGGCAGCCGTTTCGCGATCCGCTCGATGACGGTAAGCGTGGCGTGCGGGTAGGTCACCATCAGGTAGGCGACCACGCCGATCGCGACCGAAATCGCGGTGATCACGATCACGCCGCTCCAGAGGCCGAAGCTATTCGAGCTCCCGCCTGAAACGGCGGCCGCCCCGACCGCGATCCCGAGCAGGGCCAGCACGTCGAGGACCCGCTCGACGACGACGGTCGCGCCGGCTTCGCCGACGCCGATCCCGATGCGGGGAGCGATCGCGCCGATCCGCAGCAGCTCGCCGAGCTTGAAGGGCGATACCGAGTTGAGCGCGAAGCCGATGGCGGTGACGGCGGTGGAGTCCCCGAGGCTCGCGTGCGCTGCCGAGGCCCGCAGGATCACCTGCCAGCGCCAGCCGCGCACCAGGATGAACGCGACATAGGCCAGCTCCGCGAGCACGATCCATCCGAGGGAGGCGCGCCGAATCGCCGCCAAAACCTCGCCCGGATGGACGGTGCGCAGCAGCCCATACAGGATCAGCAGCCCGACGGCCAGCAGGATCGCCGCCTGGATGGCCCGGCGGCGGCTCAGCTGCGCCTCCCCGCCAGCCGCACCACCGTAAAGATGGCCCGCAGGATCTCCTGCTGGGAGATCTTGGACTTGCCGTGCACCCGCTCGGTAAATGTGATGGGAACCTCGATGATCGTGAACCCGGCGCGCTCGCAGCGGGTCAGCAGCTCCAGCAGCGCGGAGTACCCGGATGACCGGAGCGGCCGGGTGACGAGGAACTGGAGCGCTCGGCCGCTGTAGCAGCGGAAGCCGCCGGTGCAGTCGTGCGTCCGCAGTCGAAGGACCTGCCGGGCGACGAAGTTCGCGGTCGCGCTCAACGTGCGCCGACTGATCGCCCACCCTTCGATCGCGCCACCGGGAACGTATCGCGAACCAACCGACAGGTGCGCCCCCAGGTCGACGGCCCTGATCAATGCCGGGATGCGCTCGGGCGGATGAGAGAAGTCGGAGTCCATCGTCAGGACGCAGGCGTAGCCGTGCTGCAGACCGTAGGCGAAGCCCGCCATATAGGCCGTCCCTAAGCCGAGCTTTGCGGGTCTTGCCATGATCTCCAGCTGTGCGTCCTTGAGTATCCGCTCCCGCACCAGGTCACCGGTGCCGTCGGGAGAGGCGTCATCGATGACCAGGACGTCGGTCTCCGGCGCCGCCGCGTGCACCCGCTCGACCAGGGCCAGGATATTGCTCGCCTCGTTGTAGGTCGGGATGCAGACCAGCGGGCGAGCCACGCGCCGTACCATACCCAATGTGGGTGGACCAACGCTGCGCATCGCGCACCTGTATGCCGACGAGATGAACATCTATGGCGACCGCGGGAACATCCTGACGTTGACCAAGCGGGCCGAATGGCGGGGGATCGCGGTCGAGGTGCGAGCCATCGGGCGGGGCCCGGCGCCGGACCTGTCCGACATCGACTTGATCTTCTGGGGCGGTGGGCAGGACCGCGATCAGGAGCTGGTCTTTACGGATGCGGCACAGCACAAAGTCCACGCGATCCGCGAGGCGATCGATGGCGATGCTGTGGTGCTGGCCGTCTGCGGCGGGTATCAGCTCCTGGGTGAGTACTACGTCACGGCCGATGGCAAGCACCTACCGGGCCTGGGCCTGGTCGACCTCCACACGGTGCCCGGATCCCGGCGGAACATCGGCAACATCGTCATTGAGACCAGCGACCTCGGCCTCGACCCTCCGACGCTGGTCGGCTTCGAGAACCACAGCGGCAAAACCTACCTCGGGCCTGGTCTTCGGCCACTCGGCCGGGTGCTGCGCGGGGCCGGCAACAACGGCGAGGATGGCACTGAAGGCGTGGCGACGGGAAACATCTTCGGCACCTACCTGCACGGATCGCTGCTGCCGAAGAATCCCCACCTCGCCGACTTACTCCTGCAGCGCGCGTTGAAACGGCGCCAGTCCATTCGTTTAGAACCGTTGGATGACTCCGTGGAGATGTCGGCCCATGACACCGTCCGCGGGAGAAGGTAGGCTTGAGGAGATGAGCGAGGCGGCCAGGCCGAACGGCGCCGGCGCCCCGCCCGATACGCCTGGGTCGACGCTGGGCACGGATCTTGTCCTGATCCCCAAGTCCGGCGCGGCGCCCGCCGCGATCTTCCGGCGTCCCAACTGGCTGCCGCTGGTCCTGATTGCCGGCGACGCCCTGATCGCAGGATTGTCGGTCATCCTCGCCTACGAGTACCGCTATCACCTGGACCGGATCCCGCAGGTTGTGAAGGAGCCGCTCGCCTTCGGCCCCTATGTGGCGGCCGTCCCATTCGTCATCGCCATCTATCTGTTCGCGTTGGGGGTGAACCAGCAGTACCGGTCATGGCGCGGGCGGACCCTCGTCGACCAGCTCTTTGCCATGGGAAGCGGCATCGCGCTGGCGGCCATGCTGATGCTGGCCGGCATGTCCCTGTATCGCGGCTTCGAATACGCCCGGCTCACCCTGGTCTACACCGTTATCATCTCGGGCTTCCTGATGACCGTCGAGCGATACCTGCTGCGCCAGTATGAGACCCGCTTGCGGCGGCGAGGCATTGGGACGGAAAGCGTCCTGATGGTGGGAACCGGGACGGGCAGCCAGCTGCTCATCCAAAGGATGGCGATGTTTCCGCAATACGGGTATCACGTTGCCGGCGTTCTCGACGACCGGCTCGAGGTGGGTGGCACGTTCGCGGGGGCACCCGTCGTCGGGCGGGTCCAGGACCTCCGGCGGATCATTCCTAAGATCGGCATCGACCAGGTCTTTGTCGCGGTGCCCGGTGCCACCAACGACGAGATCCTCCACCTGGTCAAGACCTGTGACGACCTCCAGGCCGAGTTCAAGCTGGTCCCGGACCTGCTCGAGGTGATGAGTTCCCGTGCGGCCGTCGATGCCATCGATGGCCTGCCGCTGATCGGAATCCGGCGCAGCCGCCTGCGCGGGCCCGCTGCGGCGCTCAAGCGGGTGATCGACATCCTTGTGAGCGCGGTGGCCTTGATCATCGCCTCGCCGTTCATGCTCGTCATCGCGATATTGATCAAGCTGAGCTCGCCGAGCGGGCCGGTGCTCTTCCGGCAACCACGGGTCGGGCTGCACGACAAGCGGTTCACGGTCTACAAGTTCCGGTCCATGATTCCCGACGCGGAAGCGGAGACCGGGCCGGTCGTGGCCAGGCCGGACGACGACCGCTGTACGCCGGTGGGACGCGTCTTGCGCCGGCTCAGCCTCGACGAGCTGCCGCAGCTCTTCAACATCCTCAAGGGCGACATGTCCCTGGTCGGGCCACGGCCCATGCCAATCTTCCTGGTCGAGCGTTTTACCGAAGAGATCCCACGCTACCTGGAGCGTCACCAGGTGCGGCCCGGGCTCACGGGCTGGGCCCAGGTCAACGATCTGCGCGGCGGCGAAGCCTTTGCCGATCGGGCGATGTACGACATCTATTACGTGGAGAACTGGTCACTGGCGCTCGACCTGAAGATCCTGATCCTGACCTCGGCCCGGGTGTTCTTCCAGCGGCGGGCCTATTAGCGCAACGCCGAGCGCCGACTCGTAGGCTTCGACGGTCCGGCGGGCGGATCGTTTCCAGGTGAAGTCGCGCGCGCGCTCGATCCCGAGCAGCTGGCGCGAACTGGCCATCTTGGGCGCGTCCAGCGTCTGCCCGATGGCGCGGGCAAAGTCGGCCGGGTCGTTGGGATCGCAAAACACCGCCACGCCCTGGGCGATCTCGTGGAGGACGGGAAGGTCGCTGCAGACCACGGGAACGCCGCACGCCATCGCCTCGATGACGGGGAGACCGAAGCCTTCGGCGCGCGAGGGCAGCACCACCAGCGCGGCGCCGCGGTAGAGGTCTGGAACGGCGCTCTCCGGCAGGCGGCCGGGCAGCACCACGGAGCCCTCGGGCAGGGCGGCGGCTCCGTACCGGACCTCCGGGTAGCGCGGGTCGTCGCCGGCGATGACCAGCTGACTGTGCGGGTGCGTCTGGCGCACGAGCTTGAAGGCCTCGAGGAGGAGCGGCAAATTCTTGTACGTCTTCCATTGGCCGAGATAGAAAACGTACGGCGGGCGGATCCCGAAGCGCACCTGCCAGGCGGCCTCGGCCTCAGGATTTCGGGCGGCATGGAAGCGGTCATCGGCCGCCTCCGGGATCGACAGCACACGGCCGGCGGACGCCGGGAAGTTCTGCTTTACGGCCAGGGCGGTCGCCGCCGAGGGAGTAATGATCCGTTCGGCGTGCCGGACCGCGTTGCGCATCAGCATCTGATTGACGACTCGAGGTAACGGCCCCGAGTGGATCTCGGGGAATTGAAAGGGAAAGAGGTCATGCATGGTCACGACGAAGTGCCCTGGCTTGATGAGCGGCAAGTTGTAGTGCGGGAAATGGATCAAATCGAGGTCGGCCCGCAGCAGGCTGAGCGGCAGCAACGACTGTTCGGCGAGGCGGTACGGTTGCGCGTTCACCGTCAGCAACTCTGGCAATCCGCCGATCAGGGCGCGAACGATGGCGGCATCCTGGCGCTTGGCCAGGACGGTCAGGCGGCGGCCCAACAGCTGGGCCAGTTCTGGAAGCAGCCCGCTAATATAGCGACCAATGCCAAGCGCCCCGATCAGGCGCGCGTCGAACCCGATCCCTCTTGCGGTCAAACCAGTCTCATGGTGAGCGATCCATAGGATTATCGCGCACGTCTGACGAGCCGATGGCGCAAATTCGTGCCGGGGCCCAGCTGGCCGCCGTGTCTGCATCGAGCCGGTACCGCTATTCGTTGATCGCCGCCACGGTGACCGGCGCGCTGACGCCGGCCTATGTGATCCGCTGGCACGTCGGACCGTTGCCCACGACGTTGCTCGAGGTGGCGATCCTGGCGACGGTCGCCATCTTTGGCCTCGAAACGATCCGGCAGCAGTTGGCGATCGAATGGCGCGGTGCGCTGACCGCCCCGGCCATTCTCTTCATCCTCGCCGGTGCGATCTCGGTGCTGGTCTCGGGCGATCACCGGGCGGCCCTTGGACTGTTTCGCGCGTATTTCCTCGAGCCGGCGGCGTTTTTTCTGATCGTAGGCGCCGTCGCGTCGACCCCCCGGCGCGCCGGCCTCATCCTGCTGGGTCTCGCCGCCGGCGGAGCGGTCGTCGCCATTCTCAACGCTGCGGTTGTGCTCGATGCCATCCGCCACCACGTGCTCGACCTGGCCACCACGCCACCGGTCGTCATCTACCAGACCGCCAATGCCGTGTCGTTGTTCCTGATCCCGCTGGTCGCCATGGCCGCCGGCATCCTGGTGCACGGCCGAGGTCGGGCTGAGCGGTGGCTGAGCGGGCTCTTCCTGGCGGTGGCCGTGCCCGCCTGCCTGCTGAGCTTTTCGCGCGGCGGATACCTGGCGCTGGCCGCGGTCGGGCTCGGGCTGGCCCTTTCCCATCGATGGGCGAAGCTGCTGGTGCCCGGTGTCGTGGTGGCCGCCGTCGCCGTCAGCCAGGTGCCGCTGATCCGGCATCGGATCGCATACGAGCTGCAGGCGGTGCCGGGCAACACGCTCGACTTTCGCCTGCGGATATGGGGGCAGACCCTGCGCCTGTTGAGCCACCATCCCGTGCTCGGCATCGGCCTTTCCTACTACCAGCAGGCGATGGGCCCGTACTGGCAAGACCTGCCCAGGGTCATTTACCCGCACAACATCGTCTTGAACTTCTGGGCGATCACCGGGCTCCTCGGATTGGTGGCTTTTAGTTGGCTGACGATCCGCGCCTTCATCATGGGGTGGCGGGGCTGGCGCCAGCATCCGGCTGCGTGGCGACCCTACGACCTGGGCGTCATGCTGTTCCTGGTTGCCATCGTCGTCCACGGGCTTGTCGACGTGCCTTTCTTCAAGAATGACCTGAGCCTCGAGTTCTGGGCGCTGCTGGGAATACTCTGGGCCGCCGATCGCTGGAGCGGCGCGGAGGCCACGTTATACCGCGGTGGCGGACGCTAAGACCTCGGCTGCCGACTACACAGCGCTGGTGCGCGACAGCCAGTCGGCGATCCTGGCCAGCGCCGAGCGCATCACCGTGGTCGGCCGGTGGGTGGTGCTGGCCGCCGCCGTCATCCTCAACCACTTTGGCAACGAGAACTCCCCGGCGTCCGTCTTCATCGTCGACACCATCCTGTTCTGCTGGGGCCTGGTCAACCTGGCGGTCTCCGTGGTACTGGTGCGTGGGTACAGGCCCGGGCGCTGGTTCGGCTTCCTTACCACCGGCATCGACCTCATGGTCGCGACCAGCATCCTTTACTTTTCCGGCGGGTACGGCGCGCCGACTGACTTCTCGCTCCTCTTCTACCTGCTGATCATCGCGTCGGCGGTGCGCCTGGGGCTGCCCGGCTCGCTGGCGACGGCGATCGTGGTCTCCCTGCTCTATGTCGTGATTGGCGGTCTGTCCGGCTTTGCCCGGGTCTCGCCGCCGCCGGGATTCGTCATCGGCCGCGTGTTCCTCTTCCTGTTCGTCGCGGTGGTCGCCGGCCTGCTGGTTGGCGATGTCCGGGCCCGGCTCGACCGAGCGTTGCGGACCGCCATCGAGCGCGCCACCCAGCTCGAAGAGACCCGCCGCCGGGAAGCGCTCGAAAAAGAACGCGCGGAACGATTGGAGGAGATCGACAACCTGCGATCAGACTTCATCGCGATGGTGGCGCACGAGCTGCAAACGCCGCTGGCGAGCATCAAGACGCAGGCCGACACCCTGCTCAACCAGTCGCACCGGCTGGACCAGGAAACCCGTGACGCGCTGGTCGATGGGATGCACCGCAGTGCCGCCAGCCTCACCGACCTGGTGCAGGACTTCGCCGCCGTCAACCGGATCGAGAACAACGAGTTCACCTATCACTTCGAGCGCCTGGACCTGGCCGATTTCGTCAAAGACGTCGTCGACCACTTCCGGTCCGATCCGCACCGTTACCCGATGCGGGTGCGCGTCGAGCCCGGCCTTGTCGTCCGGGGGGACCGCCGGCGGTTGCAGCAGGCCCTGCTCAACCTGCTGAGCAACGCCGTCAAGTACTCGCCGCGCGGGGGCAATATCGCCGTGATCGCATTCCCGGACAAGGAGGGGAAGGCCAAGATCTCGGTTCACGACGAGGGCATCGGGATCCGCCAGGAGGACATTCCCAAGCTCTTCAACAAGTTCACCCGTCTCTTCGACAAGCGGGCGATGGACATCGGCGGGTCGGGGCTGGGCCTCTACATCACCCGATCGATTGTCGAGGCGCACGGCGGCCAAATGACGGTCGAGAGCGAATGGGGCAAGGGCTCGACCTTCGGCTTCGTTTTACCCCTGTGGCAAGCGTCCGCGTCCTCATCGTCGACGACCATGCCGTCTTCAGCGACGGCCTAGCGACCATCCTGGGAACCGAGCCCGAGATCGAGGTCGTCGGCAAGGGTGGCAGTGTTCAGGAGGCGATCAGCTCGGCACGCGCGCTCCAGCCGGACGTCGTCCTGCTCGACGTCCATCTGCCGGACGGCTCGGGGATCCAGGCGGCGGCGGCGATCAAGAAGGACCGGCCGCAGACGCAGGTCGTGATCCTGACCAGCGACGAGGAGGAGTCGGTGCTGCGATCGGCCGTGCAGGCTGGCGTCACCGGCTATCTGAGCAAGCACGAATCCGCGGCGCAGGTGGTGCAGGCGGTGCGCAGCGCCGCCCGCGGCGAAGCACTGATCGCCCCCTACATGCTGGCCCGACTGCTGCGGGGCCTGCACAAGACGGATGAGCCCGGGCCGGCCACCCCGCTCACGCCGAGGGAACTGGCGGTGCTACGCGAACTGTCCCTGGGACATGACAACGAGGCGGTCGCCAGGATGCTGACGATGTCGCCCAACACCGTCCGGACTCACGTCCAGAACATCCTGTCGAAGCTCGAGGTGCACTCGAAGCTCGAGGCGGTCTCGCGAGGGATACGCGAAGGCTGGATACGGATTCCGCAGGAGCCCGCCGCCTGATCGTCTCGTAGCAAAACCGGCTGTTGGGCGGAGCGGCCGCCGCCGAGGCACCTCGACGATGACACCCGGTCAACAATCTCGAGACCGCCGAGGCGCACACAGAGTCCGGACTGATCCGGATGCTGGTCGACATCATGGTGGTGGGCGCTCTGACCCTGCTGGGGCAATCGGTCCACGAGATGTGGCACATCATCACTGCGGCGATGCCACGTTAGCACCAGGGGCGTTCATGAACGGGCCGACTCGCTCCGGCTCGTCCTTCGTTTAAGAAGCGCCGGTCCGACCCTATACTGTGGGCGAACCGGAACCCATTGGGGCGTCGCCAAGTGGTAAGGCAGCGGACTTTGGATCCGCCATCCCAGGTTCGAATCCTGGCGCCCCAGCCATTTTCACGATTTGCCGCTGAGACGAGGGCGTCGAACGGCTTCCGCAATTCAAATTCCAACGTTCTGCCCTTCAACACGCGGTTCGATGTCAGCAAGCCCACAAGTTCCCGCCGTTGCTCCGGATCGGCCCGCTCGAATATTTGGGGAGCCTGCGCAATCAGTTCGATGAGCTTGCTGCCGAGTTCCATGTAAGCGCCCTCGGCGTGCTGGTGTCGGGCCAGGTCGCGGCTCAGCTGGCTCCGCTTTTCCTCGAGCTGGTCCCATCGCAGTCGGAAGAAGTCTTCGGCGATGAGCCGGTGAAGGCGGTCGTCGTAGAGCCGGTCCATCAACACCTCTTGCTTTTTGATTTCCGTGCGAATTTCTTTGACGACCGTCTGGTGGTAGGCACGCTGCTCCTCGCGGCTCTTGGCGATGCCCTGCAGTAGCCAGGCCTTGGCGTCGTCCGGGATGGCGATGCGAGCCAGCAGTGCGCGAACCTGCTCGTCGAGCTGCTCTTCGCGGATGTAGGTCTTGCGGCAGACCTCGTCGCCGGCGCAATGGTAGTAGACGTAGCGCTTCTTCTTGATCTCCGCCGTGAGATGGCGGCCGCAGGAGGCGCAAATCAGCAGACCCTTGTATGCGAAGTCATGTTTCCGGTAGACGGGCTTCTCATGGGCGCTGAAGGCCGTCTGCACGGCGTCCCACAGCTCGCGCGAGACCAGCGCTGGATGGCTGCCCGTCCAGGTGCGTCCCTTCCAGCGGAAGGCACCGTAGTAGAACGGGTTCTTGAGCAGCCATTGCAGCTGGCTGAGGCTGATGATCTTGCCCAGCTTCGTCGTGGCGAGGCCTTCGTCGCGCAGTTTCTTGCGTAGCGTTTTGAGGGAGTAGGCGCCGGTGGCGTAGAGCTCGTAAGCGCGGCGAACCGCCGGCGCCTTGATGGGATCCGGGACGATGACCTGCCGATCGCCTTCGCGTACGTTGCGGTAGCCGAGCGGCGCCTGGTGCGGGAACCCGCCCTCCTGGACTTTCTCCGCCATGCCTTTCTTCACTTCATCGGAGAGGTTGTCGATGTAGTGCTTGGCGAGGAGCACCATCATCCCGAAAGAGAGCTTGCCGGCAGCATTGTCCGGAAAGTCCTGCTGCCAGAAGAGCGTCTTCGCTGGAAGTTCGTCGATCGTCAGGTAATCGCGAAGGTTGCGGCAGAGGCGATCGACCTTCTCGCAGAGGATGGCGCCGATGGTCGCGTCATGCCGAACGGCTTCAACCATCCTCGAGAACTCACGGCGTCCGGGCTCTTTGGCCGTCTCGACGTCAACGTACTCGGCGACGATGGCAAAGCCGTGACGCTCTGCATATTCGTGGACCCGCTTCAGCTGGACCGGGATCGAATAACCTTCGCGCTCTTGCTCTTTGGATGAGACCCGCGCGTAAGCAAAGGCTGGAATGAGCGCGCCCTTCGCGGCTCTGGTGCCGATGTCTGGGTCGATCTGCTTCGCCTTCACGCGGCCTCGTCTCCGTCGAACGTCGATGACTCGGGGGTCCCGAGTATAGAGCCGTTGATGCTGGCGAGCAAGTCGATGAAGCGAAACAGATTGCCTTCAATCTCCGTCAGGTCGTCGTCGGACAACGGATGGCCATAGATGGCTTCCCAAACAGCACGCGTCGTCGGTGGAACGTCCGAGACATCGGCTGCGTGTCTGACGTTTTGCTGAAGGGGGCTTGACTCGGGCCCTCTTGTCGCGGCTTTCTCCGTCAGGCCACTTCTCCGCCTCCAGGTCGGCGCTCCCACCAGCTGCTTCGCCCGATGCAATCGGCGATCGGACGCTGTGAGGTCTCTCGAGCTGGTAGCGCTGTCAGACGTCGCCGACGAAGGCGTTTAGGATCGACCGGCTTGGGCTTGTCGAGGTCCGCGTCGTCGTCTTTCCCCGAATCCCGTCTTCCAGCGGCAGCCCACAGCGGACCAAGTGGTCCCACCGCGTCGATGCGCTCGATTGTCGTCGTCCAGAAACGGCAGCAACGCCGCCCGACGAGACCCAGCTCTCGGGCTAGTTGGTGAAGTAGTTCCTCCCGACTAGCGCGATGCACGACAAAGAGCACCTGTTCGTGATCGGCGTCCTTGGTGTCTTCGTAAAAGCGAACGTAGGTCCGAAGCTTCGCCGGGAGGCGGCTCACGGACTCGGTCCCGCGATCCCACTCCAGGTCGAACCGAAGGACGTGACCACCCGCGAGGTAATAGCCTTCGCCGTCCGGTGTCGCGACTGGTCGTCGATGGTCTTTCGCCCAGAGGCGTCGGCTGCTGCGGCTGCTCTCCTCGCCGATCCAGAGCAGTAAGCCTTGGTCGAAGACAGCGGGCTGGCCAGGGCGAGGTCCACGAAGAACCCGTTGGCCTCGAGATCGTGGGTGACGTGCCAGCAGTGGTCGCGGGCGTCTTTCGCCCGGCGGATGTAGGACCAGGGCGAATGTCCGCGAAAATCGGCGAGCAACCGCCCCCCGCGCGGTGTCAACAGAAGCAGGGAGGACCGCCGGGTGAGGCCAGGAGGATCGATCATCTGCCAGCGGTAAATGAGCCCGTGATCGGAGAGGAAGCGCAGACGCATCTGGGCGGAACGGAGGCCGTGAAAGAAGAGCTGCTGGATCTGGAGAGTGGTGAGGTAGCGGTAGTCGTGGAGGGCTTGAAGGATGGCGATATCGCGTTGGGTCACGGAGCGGAGGAGGCGGGAGGTTTCTTCCTGGGTGAGGAGGGAGCTAGAGTGCTTGCGAAGATCGCGAAGAATGATGGGACGACCATGTATGGGAGTCCGTCGCGGGGTTAAGGACGGCACTTCCTGAATTCGCAGAGGCTTCGTGCTGGGGGTCGTTCCCTGAAACGCATGCGGAAGCGAATGGGCAAGAGCGAAAGCGGAAACGAGGTCCTCCCGGACCGCGGTGACATAAGGTCCGGGCTCCCAACGGTTGCTGGATGCTTCGCCTTCATCCGAGGTGTGGGGCATGAAGCCGTCTGGGTCTTCGTTGCCGATCGTCAGTCGCTCAGGACGCAGCTGGTCGCGTTCTTGCTCCTCCTTAAAGGGCGAGCCCAGCGGTCTTTGGACGCTCACCCTTTAAAAGGCCAGAATCGACCATGGTTTTCGGACACCCGCCTTTGTGCCTCCAATCTCTAAAAGGCCGGTTTTCTGCACCGATTTCATACATCGGGTCTCACTCTCTAAAGGGTGCGTTCGTTTTTCATCTCCTATCCCTTAAAGGGTGAGGCCGGAGTAGGGTGAGGCCGGGAGTACCACCTCTCCCGCCTCGCCTTCAAACCTGGATCCGATGATCCATGAAGACGTCTGCGTCCTCGTTCGCGATTGTCCGCTCAAGTCCAGGTTCGTCGCGCTTGTCGTCCTACTACCCCTTAAAGGGTGAGCCCGGTTGCGTTTTGGGCGCTCCCTCCGTTTGTTCTGAGGATTTGCAGGCGGGACTGCACCACTTCCGACAACTAGACTCTCCCCGCAGGGGAATGGCTCGATCCCGCGTCGTTCCAGCGATGGGCAAACGTGTCGCGCTGATCATGGCAAGCGGTTGGTTCCTCCTCCTGGGCGGGTGCCAGGCACCGGGAGCAACCTCGGGATCGGCTGGCACACCAAATCCATGCACGGCCCAGGCGGCCCATGACGTCGTCGACCGTTTCATCGATGCCTTCAACCGGGGCAACATCGCGCAACGAGACCAACTCTTCTCCATTCAGCACTTTGACGCGTATTCGACGGATGCCCCTGGAGAGCGGTTCAATGCGCAAGCCCAGGACCGGGGAACCTTGATGGCGTATTTCACGGCGCGTCATCAGCAGCATGAACATCTCGTCCTGATCTCGATGGACGTCACGACCACCGACAACAGGGACGTCGGCTTTTGGTTCCGCGTGACCCGCAGCGCCGACGACGGATTGCCGCCGACGCGCTATAACGGCAAGGGCGGGGTCCAATGCGCAACCATGCCGACTAGCCTGGTCGTCTGGGCGATGGACCCGTTGCCGTGGTCACCCATCGAGTTGCTACCGGAGGCCGCGGCTGCGTTGATTCTTCTTGCTTCCGCAATTGGTGCGTTTGTACTATGGCGGCGGCGCACCGCGCGGCTCTTAGCTTCGTCGACTACGGCGAAGCCCACCATTACTCGGTAGGCTCGGAATCGGCATCATCCTCGTGGGGATAAACAATTCTTGTCCAGACCAGTCAGGTCAGACGGCGCCCAGGCGTTCGATTCCGCCACGGGCTACTCGTCAGGTTGCTGGCCTATCAGTACCCGAGCCGGCGCCGAGGGACACAGGAGCTCCGTAGCAGGTTCAGGCGGCTACTCCACCGTCGTCACTGGTCATCAGGATTATCCTGAGGATGCCGGCCGTCTGGGAAAAAACGGGTCACTCGCCAGAGGTAACGGCATTTCTTGTCCGCATTGAGGCGGTTCAGGCGCCGAACTTCCACTTCCGCTTCATCGGGCGTTGGCAGGACCTCAACAACCGCAACGGCGAGATCCGGCTGTGCAACGTCTAAGTCCACCCTAAGGATCGCGTACACCGCCACCTTGCGAGAACCCGGCCGGTTTGTCGGTGTGCTCATCGCTGAACTCCCAAGATGTTAGGGCGTTCGAATAGTGTCCGCCACGGGCTATGACCTCCCTTTTCGGTTAGCCGTGGGTCATATTCCCGTACGGGGGACGTTGTCCGTATCTGACATTAGACGGGCAGGCGCAGTCATCGTCGACGCAACCGGATCCCCCAGATCAAGACAACGGCGGCGACCACAAAGCCCACAGCAAGCGGAACCACTATCGTGGAAGCCCCGACCGGGCACGGGCCAATGACTCGGATAAGCAAGCAGACCCTACCTGGGTGGAGAGCGCACGGAGACAGGTCGCAAATTCCTCTAGGCCACATCGCTAGGAGCAGGACACCACCGACCAAAACGCCCGCAGCCAGCGCAAGGATCACGAGGTTGCGCCGAGACATTCGGTTGACCATGGCCATCTTATCCACCATCTGTGACGCTAGCATGCGCTAATCGTTTCGATTGCTTCTATTCAGTTGTTCGATTAGTATCCGCCACGGGCTATGACCACCCCAACTCTTGAATAGGCCGAGCTATCGAGTGATGTTGGTCTTGGCCCTCGCCGCACTTGCTAAGCGCCCGGCGGTGCGCCTGCGCCATAGGACAATACCGCCAATTCCAGCCGCGATCAGAACCGTGATTTCCTTCCTCGGTGGGCTTGACCACTTGCCGCCTCCCGGTTACGCTCGGGGCACGAGCTAACCCCGAGGGCTTGTCATGGCGAATCCTGACGACGAGTACGTCGAACAGATCTATCAGTTCGTGCGTAAGCGCCTGCCCGACGATATTGCGGCACAGCGTGTGACCGCCGCTGTGTTTCGGGTGGCGGCACGACAACGACATCCACGTGACCGAGAACGGTTCTTGAACCGGCTTTATCAAATCGCCACGAATGAGGTCACCAGAGAACTGAGAGGGACGACACCATCCGCTCGCGAGGCCGAACTCTTCGCCCGGCTGGGAATATCGCCGCGTACCAGGGGTGCCCGCCGCGCGACCTTCTACTTTGTCTTACTCGCCGGCGTCTTGCTAGTCATCTGGCTCAGTTATCGATCGTTTTCGTAACGGTAGCGAGGTCTTCGGGCCGGTTGCGGTGCGGTAGGTCGGAGCGATTCGCCGATCAATTCCAGGGACGATCGACAGGTTGCTGGCGACCTGGTTCGGCACGGAGGGGAGAAGCAGATCCCCGTGATTCCTCGGCTGGAGTTTCCCTCGGTGGCCTCACTCGAACAGGTGAGCAATCTGATGAAGACCATCAGCAACTGCGGCGCTGGCGTCGACGACCAAAGTTGCTAAAGCTGACCAATTGACCCAGCCATCGCCTTGATCCTGGAGGGCCCACTTCGGCAGCGACGGGCGGGCCGAGGTCGGTGTAACTGGAGTCGCCCTAAATGCGTTCTCAGCATGATGCGCCGAGCCGGATTAGCGATTGCTGCTTCGCTTCTCGCCGCTTGCAGCCAGCCGAGTACGGGACCTCAGAGGACGGCTACAACGCCGACATCGTCGGCCGTTACCCGCCCTTCGCAAGCAGCCGGAGGTATTCCGACCTTTGCTGTGCTAGCAAAAAATCCCGTCGGACTGGCGCCTGGCCAAACCTCGTACACAGTCGAGCTAGTCGCTCCCGATGGCCACGTAGCCGCCAGGCAGGTCGCGTCTCGGCCATCCATAATGCCGCGGGGTCTCGTTGCACCGACGCCGGTGGTCAGTTCCTCCGATACCCAGCTTTACTTTCTAAATGGCGACCGCGAGGTTCGTTTCCTTAAACCCGATGGAGCCACAGGCGTCGCGACCCGCCTTCCGGGGTCGGGCCAGGTGCACGCGGCGTTCGCCGTGAGCCCGGATGATCGCCGCATCGCCGTTTCTCTTCTCGATTATTCGACCCAGCCTATCCATCTGCGGATATACGTCGAGGACTTGTCTGGCGGCGGCAACCACGTCGAAATTTTCAGTGCGACCAACGGAATCGCAGAATGGCCGGTCGGCTGGCGAGACGGCACCCTGGTAGTCGCGGTGGGTCCCGTCGCCGTCCAGAACGTTTGGCCGAATCCCTACAACGCCGGCAACAGCGGAGGGCCAGGGCCGAACGATGCTTACCACGTCGTCGATCCGGCTACCGGCAATCGACTGGCTGCCGTTGGCTCCGACTGCGATTTCGGTGCGCTCACTGTGTCGGGCACCGGCTGTCGCAGCGCGACTGGTGCCGCCGATCTAAGGTGGGATGGACAGCGCCATGAATTTGCGCGGCCGGATAATGTGGAACCGGGCCCCGTCTCTCCGGATGGCTCGCGGATGGCCGGGGCAGGACAGCAGCCTCCGTTTCCCATCGTGCTGTTGTCAGCGTCAACCACAGGCGCGCCTGGCGTGGACGGCAATCCGTTGGGATGGATAGACGACAGCCATCTTGTCTTTGGGACATTGAGCGGAACATCGTACGTTGGTGATGCCATCCTCGATACTGTCTCGGGCAAGAAGGTGACGGTAGATACCCGGCATCAATACCTGTCATTCTTCGGGACGCTACCCGGCGGATTGAGTGCCGGTGACCACTTTGCGTGTCGCCTGCCGCTAGGCGGGCTGATCGACACGACTCGCGGGAGGCCGGCTCGTGACGGAGGCTTCATCACCTTTCCAGGTGCCGCATTCAACATGGATCCCGCAGCGGAACTCCGGGAGGGCGGTGCTGGTGGGTACGTCACCGTCACGAGCCCACAGCTCAATGGTGGCGATGCCGAGGCTTACGACGTGCCGCAGCATCGCTGGTTACCAACACGGCTTTCGCTTGTCGCGCCAGACGGTTCTTCCTACGCTTACTCGGAGCCAAACGGGCTGCACGTCGTCGACGTCAGGAGTGCGGCGGATCGTTTGCTCCCCGGCACGAACGCCACGCAACGCAGTTTCTATCCGGTGGCGTATACGACCAGCGCCATCTACGTGCTCGAGGGTCCGGAGCAGACAAGCCCCGCGCCTGTAGCCCTGACATTGTGGGTCGTCGATCCGAACAGCGGCCAGCAGAGGCAGGTCTCATCGACGGCGACGACGGCCTCAGCCATTGTCGCGGGCGGAGCGGCATGGGTGACCACCCTAAACCCCAGTGACCCTCATCCTTGGCAACAATCGCCATACGAGCCGTCGGCCGCCAATGACCAGCTGCTTCGTGTCGATCTCCAGACCGGGATAGCAAGCCCTTGGTTCTATCGACCCGGGGCGTTTGTGGGACCGGTCGGGTTCGACGGCGAAGGACATCCGGTTGTCGTCGTCGTCAATTCGGCGGCTTCAGAATTGTGGCTTCTCCGCGGACCGCAAACGGGCGACCGGATCTACGCTGGGCCCGGTGCATACAGCCCAGCCAACCGGCTGAAAATTGACCATGTTCTTGCGGTGGGCGTGACAGACGCGAACGGCATTTGGTTTGAGGTCGATGGAGGCGGCGGCGTCGTGCTATACACGCCTGGAGGTGGGGTCGAGGCTGCATCAGCGTCGCTTTCCACCGGCCGGATTGGCGGTCCATGTCAGTCCCGCTCGTAACAGCCGATCCATTGAAGCTTCCAGCGTATCCCCTGGATTGGTCGCAAGAGTTGCCAGACCTGACCAATTGATGACCCAGCCATCGCCATTCATCAAGGGTGGTATGCTGTCATACCATGAGGCGAACTACTGTCAAACTGCCGGACGAACTGGACGCGCGACTGCGCCATGAGGCGGCGCGCAGAGGCCTGACCGTTTCCGAGCTCACCCGCGAAGCTATCCAGCGCCACCTTGGCGGGGGATCCCGGCGCCGGTTGGCCGGCGGCAAGGCTTGGCGCAGCGGGCTGCACGACGTGTCGGAACGAATCGAGGAGCTTCTCCGCAGCGAGCTGCGGCAATCAGGCTGATCGTTGATGCCGGGCCGCTCTATGCGGCCTTCGATGCCGATGACCGCCACCACGCAGCCTGCCGAAAGCTGCTCGAAACCCACCCGGGTCCATTGCTTCTTCCGATCCTCGTCGTTACCGAGGTTGCCTATTTCATCGGATCGCGCCTCGGCGCCGAAGCCGAGACTCGCTTCGTTGGTGACATCGCGGCCGGACTCTTCGTCGCTCAACCGGTGGCCGCAAGCGATTGGTTGAGAATCGCGGAGCTGGTATGGACCTACCGCCAAATGTCCCTCGGCACGGTCGACGCCTCGGCCATCACCCTGGCCGAGAGGCTTCGGGAAAGACAGATCGCAACCCTTGACCGCCGGCACTTCGGCGTCGTCCGGCCGGCGCACGTCCAGAGGTTCGAGCTGCTGCCATAGGGCGCAACGGCTCTCGTGTTTGGTAGGCGGCACTGGGCCCAGCCGTCTCGCTGCCACAATGGGTCCTCGTCGAGCGGTTGCCAACTCCGATCAGTTTGGCCCAGCCACTGTAACTTCGATCCAGCGGGCGGGCAAACCGTACTGCACGAGAGGACCGAGCGAAGCAGCTAAGAGGAGCCGACTGATTGTTTCGAGAAGGTGGGCGTCGACGCTGACAGCTAGAGTTGCTAACCCTGACCAGTTGAGCCAGCCATCGCCTTGATCTGTGCTCTTCTCCTTGGAGCCCGCCGCGATTCCTCAAACTGCCGTAAAGAGTGCTGGCGGAAGTCTTTGGTAACAGGGAGCGACGGGACCGGTTGAGCTGCGCGCGACGGTTAGAACGTCAGGCTGACATCCCCGCTTACGGTCGCGGCGTACGTCACGCAAAAGCCGAAGATCGACGTCCGATAATGCGTTAGGGTTGCGGCGAAGGAGTCAACGCCCGAGCTTGCGATTTTTCCGGTTAGCGTACTCACCGCTACGTCGTTCAGCGAGTCGCTTACGGCATAGACCTGGTTGCCGCATCCCCAGGCTTGCCACTCCAGCTTGACCGTGCCGCCATTCGCAAAGTTCCCTGTTACCTGCGCCAGCTGCCCATTAAACGCCGTCGCCAAGCTAAACGTGCCGGCCGATATGACCGCGTTAGGGCTGAGCACCGTGTGATCGATCGTGGCCGCCCACGCGCCCGGCAGGGGTCCGCTTGCGGTGCCAGCGAAGCTGCCCTGCGTTGAAGTTGCGCCTGGAAGCTCGGTCCCAGAGATCGAATCAGTGTAAGTAGTCGGAGTTGCTGCCGAAACCGCGAGCGGCACAATGCATGCCATCCCTGCGGCGGTAGCCGAGAGCCGGATTTTCCTCAACCAGCGCATATGCTCATCTCCAGACCGCTGCCATCTTCGGCCAGTGACCACAGTGACACGGATACTACCGGCCCGAATGCGAATCGTCAATCATCAGCTCGAGGGCGGCCCAGGTGATCCAGCCATCGCCTTTGCCGGCGGCTCGCAATTACATCGCACTTCGAAATCAACCACTGGCATCGGCCTCACTTGAACGATCTCCAGTCAAAGCGGCCCAATAGCCTGTCCACCACGTGGTCCAGTTCCCAGACAGCGGCAGGTTCCAGTCCCGCGCACTCCTCAGCGGTGGCCGGCCGCATCGCGCCTTGGTAGTAGATACTGAAATCACCCGTAATCGAGTCCTTGACGCCGCGCGGCGGTGGCCATGCGGACTCGCCTTCGCCGAACGGATCGCGTCCCACTACGGGGCAGCGCCTGAGGGCGTCCTCGTAAATCCCGACAAAGAAAGCGAACTCTCTTGACCCACACGGGGGCTGGCTGGCCTCCAAGCTCCTGGCCTTGTAAACCCCGATCGTTGCATCGCGGTACACACGCGCGTACGCGTACTCTCGCTGCGGAAGCGCGATCTGCACTACGTCCCCAAGCTTGGGCGTACGTTTCCTATCACCGGTCATGCTTTCCCGAGTATGTTCGGATCCAACGGAACCTGGAAGCTCCGGTTCGAGTCAGGTTCCGAGAATTTGAGGAAATAGTCCACCGCGCCAGCAGCGCTTCATGTGACGCTGACCAGTCGGCCTGGCCATCGCCTTCAACCAGGGGGGCGGCTGCGGACTTATCTTTGAAGGCCCAGGGCAAACCTGAGAGCCCCGTCCACCGCCGCCATTTTGGAACGGGAGAGGACGGTGAGCCGCTCTCTGAGCGCATCCTTCGGTATGGTCGTAACGGTGTCGAGATTGACGACACACTCTCGCGGCACGCCATCTTTCGGACCAAGTGCAACCTCAACGGGAATCCCTCGAACGCGGGTTGTGATTGGAGCGACCGTAACGAGCCGGCGCACCTCGTAGGCTTCGTCACGAGACAGGAGTATCACCGGGCGGCGACCGGCTGGTCGAGGCAACTCAGCCCACCAGATCTCGCCCCGCTTCACTCCCAGGGCTCGGCGCCGAGACCCCTCGCAGACGCGGCTCTCGCAGCCTCCACTTCGTCAGTCGTCTCGGGCTGGCTGGAGTAGCCGCGGACGTAGCGATCGATGTCCTGCTCGCCGGTGAGACCAAGCCAATTGGTGGCGGCTTGTCGAAAGTACTCGCTCCGGCTCACCTTGCGCTCCCGGCGAGCGCGGTCGACTCGATGGAGCAAGTCGTCGGGCAGGCTGATCGCAACTTTGACGGCGCGTTTCATACCAAAATCATACCACAACCATATCCGGCCTGCCGCCAGAGCCACACTGATTGCCGGCCGTTGGCCGCGGGCTTACTGTGACGGCGTAGGAAGCGGCGTCGAACCGCCGAAGCAGTGAGCGAGCTCAGCCTCGGCGGGCTTGCCGGCGACCGCGAAGCCTCGGTCGAGTGCCGGTTTGGACGGCGGATCGAGAGTGTACATCCACCAGTACACGCCACCAAATTGGGGAACGACAGACTGGCAGGCCGCGTCGTAATAGCGCTGCTGCGCTGACAGGTCAACCGGCTGACCATTGTCCCAAAGCCACGGTTGCTGAAACGAGCCGGCCAGCGAGGTGACGCCCAACTCCGTGAGGAGCAACGGCTTCCCGAAGGACCGGCGCATTCTGTTGAGCCGGGCGATCCATGGTTGCCAGGCGGTGACGAGATCGCCGGCCGATGCGGTGTCTGGTGCCTTGAGTGGAAAGTACGCGTCCACGCTGATGACGTCGAGCGACCGGCCGAATGATGGGAAGCTCTTCGCCCAGTTGGAGGAGTAGGTCACCTGGCCGTGGAAGTCGCCTCGAACCGAACCGATCAGTCCTTGCCAGAACGCGCCGTCCCGCTCCATCGAGTCGAGTTCTGATCCGATATCCAGGATGGCCAGGTGGTTTGCCTCCGCCAGCGTGGCGTATTTCATGATCAGTGCGGCATAGGTCGACTCCCACTGCGCGGCATCCTGCGGTTGAATGGTTCCCCGCCAGTGTGTCCCATCCTGGGGGACCACGATGTCCAGCAAGGGCCGGAGCATCACAGTGAAGCCGCGGCGTCGAGCCTGGGTCGCAAAGACGCCGATCGCCGCGTCGGTTGGGGTCTTGACCGGATCCGCGTAAACATCGCTGGCCGCCCAGCCTTGCTGGAACACGGGGATGACGAGGGACACGGTGTTCGCCCCAAGGCCGGCCAGGCGGTTGAGCAGAACCTGAGCTTTGCGATCGAAGTACGGGTCGTTCCCGTAGATCACCACCGAGACGCCCGCCTCGAAGTCCTGCGCCGAGCGTCGCGGATGAAGCACGGCGATCGTGGGCGGCGGGACGGGGGTGGCGCGGACTCCAACTGCCTGCGCTTCCCCTGTTCGCACCATCCGAAGGTCCCAGATTCCCGTGCCGGCGGTGACGGCGACGAGCAGCAATGGGACCACCAACGCGCTGGTTCCCTTCCTCACCGAAAGGAGTCTACCGAGCGGTTCCGGTTACTGGTAGCAGCTCGTGATCTCGCGCTCGGCCGGCTTGCCCACGGGCTGGTAGCCGGGGTCGGTCTGCGGCACGACCTTGTCGAACCAGTTCGTGTAGTAAACCCACCAGTACATGCCGTCCACCAGCGGCTTCAACGCCTGGCAGGAGGCCGCGTAGTAGCGACGCTGCGCTTCGAGGCTGACACCGCCCCCGTGGTGCCAGTCGTACGGCGATCGATAGGAATCAGGCTCAGAGGTGGTGCCCAGCTCGGTGAGGACGAGCGGCTTGCCCAGGGACGCGCGGAGCTGGCTCAGCGAGGGCGTCCACTGCTGCCAGGCGCTGATCAGCTGCGCGACTGACGCGCCATGCGGCGCCGATAACGGAAAGAACGCATCGACGCTGGCAAAGTCCAGGGCGCTGCCAAATGCGGGGTAGGGGCCGCCCCAGTTATTCGAATAGGTCAGCTGTCCCGTGTACACCTCCTTGATGGCCGCGATCAGGTCAAGCCATGCCGAGGTGTTGTTTTGCAGCGAGGTGAGCTCGGTGCCGATATCGAGCACCTCAGCGCTCTCGGACTGGGCAAGGCCCGCGTAGCTGAGCAGTAGCGCCTTGTACGACGCGAACCACGCGCTCGCGTTCGTCGGTTGCAGCTGGCCACGCCAGTGGCCCGCCCGCATCAGCGGCGTGTCATCGATCAAGGGGCGCAGCAACACGACGAAGTTTCGCTGGTGAGCGGCTTGGATGAAACCCTGCAGGAATGCGCTGCTGGGCGTCTTGCCGGCTTCGGCGTGCACGTCGGTCGAGGTCCAGGTTGCCTGATAAAGCGGAAACACCAGCGCCACACTGTTCACCTTGACCGCAACGAGGTGATCCAACAGCCGCTGGGCGTCCGAGAGCAGTCCCGGGTCGTTGCCATCCGCATAAACAATGACCCCGCCCTGGAAGTCAGGTAACGAGCGGGCGACCCGCGTACCCACGACGACTTTGGCGGTCGGGGAGACATGGGCGAGGGGGGAAGCCGTAATGGGCATGGGCTTGATGGCGCTCGCACCACACGCAGTCAACAGGCTGAGTACCGGCAGCGCCAGCGCAACGGCCACTGCCGATCGTCCCTTGACCTGATTCCGGAAACCCAGCAACGCAGCGGCCAGCATAGCGGAAGGCACCCGGCGGCGCAAGCACCCTGAGTACCCCTTTTTAGTAGCCTGTCAACGGGGTGAATGAGGCCGGGTTGACCTCGGCCAGGGTGGCTCCGGCTGAGGTGGAAGCGAGCGTCCTGCCGTCACGGCCTCCGGAGGAGGTTGCACGCGCCCATGCCCAGACCCATCCCGGAGGGTGGGTGCCTCGGGCATTCCAGGTTGGCGTCACCCTCAGCGCAACCGGCATTGCCTTCAAGGCCTCCCTGATCAGCCTGGCGGCGGGCTTTCCCGGGCACCTCGCGCTGGGAGCACTTAGCCTCGTTCCACTCATCTCGCTGCTGCTGGTGGCGGGCATCGCCATCCGGCGGGCACGACCGGAGCCGGACATCCATGATCGCTATCTGGACTACATCCTCGGGCTGGCCCTGCTCGGGGCGGGCACGGCCGCGATGTGGTTCCTGCCCGGATCGATGTCGATCTTCTTCTGGTCGTGGCGACTCGACCTGGTCTGGCTGCCAGTCTTTGTAGCGGGAGCCGTCACGCTCCTGTGCGGAGCGCGGGCGCTGTGGCGATACCGCGTGCCCATTATCTTTCTGTTCCTGGCGTGGCCGCTGCCTTATGTGGCCGCCCGTGTCCCGGGCGGCCTCGCTGCCGCGGCGATCGCCGGCCTCGGGCCGGTCCTGCTGGCGGTCGCGATCCTACCCCGCCGGCGGCGAATCACCATGCGGCCCACAGCCCCCACCGCGGGCGCGCGGCGCCGTCGGGCCGGCGGCGGCCTGGTCGCGGCGGCGCTGGTCGGTGCGGCGGCCGTTCTCGCCGCGGTGGCCGACCGGCAGCTGGAGGCTGCCGCACCACTGCTGGAGGCCGATGGCCAGCCGAAGCTGGCCACCATCTCGAAACCCGCGTTAAGCGTCGACGGCCTCGCACGGATCGTGGCAAGCGATGCACCCAACCTGCCCAGCTGGGGATCGCCGACCGGTCGCCGGACCTATCGCTATGCCGGCTCCGAGGCGACGCTGCCCGGCACGGGTGATCCCAGCGACGCCGGCATCATCGTCGACGTCCTGGCGCCGGCCGATGGACGCGACCTGGCGCTTTCGCCGGCGGCACTGGCGACGCTCCAGGGCTACCAGCTCGACGCGTCGCGAGTGGACGATCTCGGCGCGGGCGTCGGCGGCCACGTCGAGCGGTATCTGGCGCCAGGTCACCAGACGGCGCTGCTCGTCGTCTGGTGGGACTGGCCGGTGCGATCCGCGGCCGGAGCGCAGCGCGAGCGAATCATCGTTCAGCGACTCGTGCCGCTCGAGGTGTCGACATCTCGTGGCGACGACCTGTTGCACTTCGCGCGTCAGTTGGTGGCGTCTACGATCGGGGAGCCGTTCGCGACGTCATGAGCCCGCTCGACCGGAGCATCGACGCCGTGCGGGCCAACTGGCCGGAGTTGTCCGCCCACCGGATTCTCAGCCGCCGGCAGGCTGTGATCCTCGGGCTGCTGGCCGCCACCGTGATCGGCGCCGCGCTGCTGCGACCGACCGCGCTGCTGATCGCCCTGCTTGCGCTGACCACCGCGCTGTACCTCGTGACGCTGCTCTATCGGATCGTGCTGCTGCGGGTCGCGCTTCGGCATCCGGCCGAGGTACGCATCAGCGACACAGAGGCGCGGGCCATTCCGGATGACGAGCTACCGGTCTACACCATCCTGGTCCCGGCTTACCACGAAGCCGAGGTGATCGCCCGCACGATCGCGGCGCTGGAGGGCCTCGACTATCCCGTGGACCGCCTGGATATCAAGCTCTTGCTCGAGGCGGATGATCACGCGACGATCGCCGCGGCCCGCGCAGCCGCGGGCCGGCTTCCAGCAGAAATCATCCTCATCCCACCCGGGCGACCGCGCACCAAGCCGAAGGCCTGCAACGTGGGGCTGCTTCGGGCGAAGGGTGAGCTGGTGACGATCTACGATGCCGAGGACCGTCCCGAGCCGCTGCAACTGCGACGGGTTGTGGCCGCGTTCCGCCGATTGCCGCCGTTGGTGGCATGCCTGCAGGCGAAGCTCTCGTACCACAACGTTCACCAGAACCTGCTCACCCGCTGGTTCACCGCCGAGTATGAGGCCTGGTTTTCCATGATGCTGCCGGCGCTGGCGCGGATCGGCGGACCGGTCCCATTGGGTGGCACCTCGATGCACATGCCACGCGCGATCCTCGAGGCGGTCGGGGCCTGGGATCCCTACAACGTGACGGAGGACGCGGATCTCGGGGTGCGGCTGCAGCGCCTCGGCTACCAGGTGGCGGTGCTCGATTCGACCACCCTGGAGGAGGCGAACAGCGACGTCGTCAACTGGGTGCGGCAGCGGTCCCGCTGGTATAAGGGCTACCTGCAAACCTGGCTGGTGCACATGCGCCAGCCGGTCCGGCTCTGGCGGGAGGTCGGCGGACGGGCCTTCCTGGGGATCACCCTACTGCTCGGCGCCGTTCCCGTGGTCGCCGTCCTCAATCCCATCTTCTGGTTCCTGACAGCGCTGTGGTTTCTCGTTCAGCCGCATGCGTTGACGGTCCTGCTTCCGGCACCGATCTACTATCCGGCGCTGGCCTCGATGCTCGCCGGCAACTTCATCGCGCTGTACATCAGCGTGATCGCGATCCGCGTCCGGCAGCGGCCCGACCTGCTGCCGGCCGTGATCCTCTCCCCGCTGTACTGGGCGCTGATGTCGATCGCCGGCCTTCGGGCGCTGATCCAGCTGCTCGTCGCTCCCTCGTTCTGGGAGAAGAGCGTGCATGGCCTCGACCCGACGCCTGCCGTCGACCTGGTGCCGGATCATGCTGGTCGCTGAACGACTCGTCGTACGGGCGCCGGCCCGAGCCTATCGTCGCCCCGGCCCGCCGCCGGAAGGCGCCCTGGTCTTCGGGCTTGCGGGCACCGGCTATCTCGCGCTGGCGGCGCTGCTCGTCTTCCGATTTCACGTCGTATCGACGCAGGCGTTGGGACTGGTTGCGAATGCGTCGTACGTGCTCTTCAGCCGCGACCCGCACGTCGCCGCCATCGGCTTCGTCGGCAGCCCGTTCCCCTCGATCCTGATCCTCCCGATCCTGCCCCTGCGAGCGCTATGGCCCGCCCTGACCGAGGCCGGATTCGCGGCCTGCATCGTCTCGGCGCTCTTCATGGCGGGGGCGGTCTACCAGCTGTATCAACTGCTCCGCGAGGGTGGCGTCTCGCGGGTGCCGCGGCTCGGCCTGACCCTCGTCTTCGCGCTCCACCCGCTGATCCTCTACACCGCGGCTACTGGCGTCGCCGAGGCAGGCTACGTGTTCTTCTTGCTGCTGGCGGCCCGCCACCTGGCGCGGTGGCTGCGAGACGGGGAGACGATGGGGGCGATGATCGCCGGCTTCGCCCTGGTGGGCGCCTACTTCGCGCGCTACGACGCGGCGCTGGCCGGCATCACGGTGATTGCCGTGGTGGGGGCCGTGTCCTTCAGCCGGGCCCGGGACCAGCGCGCGGCGACGGCCGTCTGCGACGCGCTGATCGTCGGCCTGCCGCTGGCTGCCACTGTCGCGCTGTGGGCCGTCGCGGCCTGGCTGGTCACTGGCAACGCGTTGCCGCAGCTCGTCTCGACCTACGGCTACCTGGCACAGCTCGACGCCCTGCGCACCCATGCGAGCCAACTGGGCGCGAGTCCGCAGCGCACCCTGATGCAGCTGCTCGCGCTCGAACCGGCCCTGCCGGCGGCCGGGGTGCTGTTGGTGATCGGCTGGTTGAGCGGCCGCGCCCGCGCCTCGCTCGCCGGCGTCGGACTGCTAGGGCCACTGGCAATCGCCATTGGGGGCGCCAGCTTGCTCGGCTTGACCTTTCCCTGGCTGCGGCAGCTCATCGTGGTGGTCCCGCTCGTGACCCTGTTGGTGGGCCTCGGCCTGGCAGTGGGGCGCCGGTCGTGGCTCGGCCCGGTGGCCGCCTGCCTGATGCTGCTCGCGGCGGTGCCGACCACCTTTGGCGCCATGCTGACGGCGGGCACCGGCCAGGAGGAAATGCCGGTGCTGCGGGCGATCATCGGGCGTCCCATCCTTGGAGCGAGCGCATCGACCACGATCGCCCGGGAGGTGGCGCAGGATCTCGATGGTCGAGACCTTGCGGACGGCAGCGTGCTGGTGGACAGCTTCACCGGATTTCCAGTGATCCTCGCCTCCCGCTCGCCGCGCCAGTTCATCATCACCAGCGATCGCGACTTTGCCCTGGCGCTGGCCGACCCGGTGGCCTTCGGGGTGCGCTACCTCCTGGTACCGGCCCCCACCGACGGGAACTCGCTGGGGTCGCTGGATGCCCTGAACCGCGCCTACCCCGGGCTGTGGCCATCGGGCGCCGCCTCGGGTGGACTGGAGCTCGAGTTTGCCAGCCCGGGCAAGCGCGTGGAATGGCGGCTCTATCGGGTGTCCGCTATCGCGCCCTCGCCCGCCCCGGCGTCATGAGAAGGCGGCGAGAACCTGCAGCGTCGGGTCGCCCGGCTGCACCTCGTAGCCGGAATAGGGAACCTGGTCGGCGTTCGCCCAGTCCCACACCAGGGCGCCGGCGACGCCGGCAGCGAACTGTGCCGACAGCTTGGCCCGAATCGCCGCCGCGCGGTTGGCCAGCGATCCGGCGTCCTGCACTCGAACCCCAAGCTCGCCAACGAAGAGTGGCTTGCCCAGCGCCCGGCACTGATTGATCCGGAGTTGGAGCATGGGGGCAAGGCCGCTCGAGGGCGCGCTGTAGTCGTGGAATTCGCAGAAATCAATCCCGGCGACGCTGTGCACGTCCTGGTAGGCAGATCCGGCAAGCCCGCAATCGAGGAGTCCCCAACTGCCCAGGCTGAGCAGATGGTTCGGATCGATGCCCTTGACCAGCCCCGCCAGGTCCTGGGCAAAGCGCTTCAGCGTCCGGGAGGCGCTCGGACTGCAGCGGCCGGATGGACTCACGACTTCGGATTCGTTGAGCAGCTGCCACGCCAGGATGGTCGGATCATCGCGGTAGCGCGCTACGACTTCGGCCACCCAGTCGCGATAGCTTTCGGCCATGCCTCCATCCCGGACGCTCGCGTAACCGGAGACGTACCAGGCTTCGGTCTTGGTGGCGGGCGCCGGACCCTCGCAATCGCCGAGTTGGTTGCCCAGCGTCGCGATCACGCGTTCGTCGTGCGCCCGCGCCGCCGCCAGCGTGGCATCGAAGGCGCTCCAGTCCCGCTGCCCGTTGCGCGTGGCGAGCGACTGGAAGAACCAGGCCCGAAAGACGTTCTGGGCGGGCCCGATGGCGGCGAGCGTCTGGTCCAGCGAGGCTGTCGTGCCGAGGTCGTACCAGCAGGTGCCCTGGTTGTTCGCGTTGTAGATGTTCAGGCCGGTGAAGTGGTAGGGCCGCCCATCGAGCAGGAGCGTAGCGCCCGAGCGGGTGACGAAGTCCGGCATCCTGGCTGCGTAAACGACCGGCTCGGCCCGCGAGTACAGAATGGGGTGGACAGCTGTCCTCCGAGTGTCCCGGTTGCTGACGGCAAAAGCGGGTGCGCCGCTTAGCAGAAGCGCCGTGATCGTCAGCGCGACGCTGGGCGCTGCTCGGATGCCCTTGATTGCCACTGCCCGGGTCTCCCCAACAGGTGCAACGGCCGCCCATGCTGGCGACCTGCTTGGCAGATGACACCAGCCGGAAACGGCAAGCAACGATCGGGAGCCGGCAGTTACAGGTTGGCTAACAGCGCTGGAAGATAAGGCGAAGGCTCGATCGACGCTGAGGTCAGTCGTCCAGCAGATTAGCCACTCGAATTTTCCCTACCTTCATATGGGGAGCTTCCAGGCGCGAGGGTGGAGCCAATTCGATTGATGTTCAAGACGATGCCCGATTCAGCAGGGGGCAACGCTTGCTTCTGCTGGACGAGTTGAAACGGACCGCCCATAAGATGCATATCTACTGCTCCAACGTCATATACGACTGTTACGTCCAGCTTCTTGCAAAACTGCAAATAGACCATCCCTGGGACGAGACGCCTAGCTAAAGCGTTCGCCTCATCGAGTCAGGCTCAGGTCACGGAACCAAGGAAGGTCGATGGAGGAAGGTGCACGCATCGACCAAGTTGAAGGCTACAGGCTCTGCTAGTATCCCGAAACCTATGTTCGTTGACAAAATGGAGCGATGCTCGTGAGCATCTCATCAGCTGCGTGAACTTCCACGGGCTTCAGTTCGCGGGGGCCGGCCAAGTACGCCTTCAACGTGCTGCTCGATGGCGCGGAAGTCGCGTCGCTCCCTATCCGCATCATCCAGGTGCCGCCCGGCATGGCGGGCCTGCGCCCGGCAGCGTAGCAGGCCGCTCACCTGGGATCAGTGACGGGTAGCAGATGGGCAAGATGTACGCGCAGCCCCGTGGGTGGATCGGCTCGACAGTCGTCATCGCCGGCAGTCTCGTGCTGGCGGTCCTCTCAGTCTGGGCTGGCGTCTCGCACTGGCTCCTGCTCATCCTCCTCGCCACCGCAGCGGCCGGGCTCCTCGTTACATGGCCGCGCGGCGACGAGCCGGAGGGCTCGAGTGCGCAATTTCATCCTCTCGACTGCGAAGGAGCATGCGGTGTGGAACGGTCTCCCAACAGCTCAGCAGTAGCGACGCCGCGATCCGGACTCGACTCGCCTGTCCTAGTGCTGGGCGCCACCGGTCTCGTAGGTCACTTCCTAGTCGATCGCCTTCACGCGGCCGGAGTGGACGTGGTTGGGCTCAGCCGCCAGGCGCGTGCGCCGACGCCTGGATTGACCTGGATTGCGGGCGATCTCGAAAGCCCCGGGCTGGTGCTCCCTTCGCCCCTTCCGGTGGCAATCAGCATCTCCAACATATGGCTGCTGGGCCCGGCGCTTCCGGCGCTTTACGCAGCCGGGGTCAAGCGGTTGGTCGCTTTTTCGTCAACGAGCCGGTTCACCAAACTTGCGTCCCCCGTCGCCCACGAGCGCGAGATCGCTCAAACGCTCGCACGTGCTGAAGAGGAGATCCAAGCTTTTTGCGAAGTACACGGCATCGCTTGGACGATTCTGCGTCCCACGATCATCTACGCAGAGGGTCGCGATCGAAGCATCACGCGAATCGCCGCGTTGATCCGGCGTTTCGGAGTGCTACCCGTTTACGGGAACGGCTCGGGCATGCGGCAACCGGTTCATGCCGATGACCTCGCGGCGGGCGCCATCGCCGCGGCCGCAATGCCCGCGACCAAGAATCGCGCGTATAACCTGCCGGGAGGCGACACCCTCACCTTCCGAAGAATGTGCGAGCGCATCTTCGAGGGCCTCGGGCGGCGTCCGAGGATCGTATCGGTGCCGCCTGCTCTCTGGAAGGTCACCTTCGCGGTAGGTGGCCGGTTCGTTCCCGGCGTGACAAGCGCGATGGGCTCGCGCATGACTGACGATCTGGTCTTCGACGCGCGGCCAGCGCAAAGCGATTTTCAGTGGAACCCACGCGGTTTCCAGCCACGGTTCTGACCTGCCTGCTGCGTCGATACCGTAAGATCGTCGGACTTCACGCCTAGTCGATGAAAATTCTGCTGGTAGCGCACGGTGTAACCGATCAGTCTCTGCTCGGCGGTCCAGGCCGCGTGGCCGCGGCACAGGCCAATGCCCTGACCGCGAACGGCCATCAAGTGACCGTCGTCACGACTGATGTCACGGCAAAAGGACGGCGGACCCCGATCCCAACCTTTCGGTTGCTCGACCCTCCCGTTGTCGTCCGTTGCATCCCCGGCCGGACGTTCGGATCCTGGCCTGGCACGATCGGTCCTGTATTTCATCCGCAGTCAAGGAAGGTGCTCGCCACCGCAATCAGCGAAGTCGATGTGGTGCACTGCCACGAGTGGCCCCACATGCTTGTCCAGCAGGCTCGAAGCATTGCACGCGCTCAAGGCAAGCTCTGCATCGTCCAGCCACACGGATCAATCCAACCGCGCAAGGGCGCCAAGCGACTTATGCATGGACTAATCAATCGTCGATATCCGCCTCAACCCGGCGACGTGTTCATCGCAGGGAGCCGGCAGGAGGAGCTGGAGATAGAGGCTGCGATGGGCCCAAAGGTCAGCGTCTTCCGGGTCGTGAATCCCATGTCAGTTCCCGAGGCCGATCTCTCCGGGTCGGCCGCGGCTTCTATAAGAGCGACCTGGGGTTTCCCTGACGGAGTCACCGTACTTCTGTATGCGCACCGCGTGTTTCCAAACAAGGGCCTCGACCTCCTGATAACGGCGCTGACATCGCTTCCACAGTCGGTGCACCTCTCTGTCGTGGGTGCGATCGGTGATGCGGGCTTCGCAGCCGAATGCACGAGGCTGACCGCTCGGTTGAACCTCGAGGAACGCGTCAGATTCTTCGGGCCGGTCGGTCCGGCTGACATCGACAACGTCATCGCGGCCGGCGACATCTTCGTTTTGCCGGCCCGCCGCGACACGTTTCCTATGATGGTGCTGCACGCGATGGCGTGCGCGCGCCCGGTCGTCGTGACTGAGACGTGTCAGAGCGTCGAGCTGCTACGCGACGCGGTGGCCGTCGCGGAGCCGAGTCCGCAGGGCCTGGCGACCCAGATCCTGCCCTTACTCGAGCCCCACGCGCGAAGTCTATTGGGACAGCGTGGCCGGGAGCTCGTGCGCGCCGAGTTCGGGCCCTCGGCGGTCGCCAAGGCTCTCGAGCGCCTCTACGCCGGAGCCGCATGACCACGCAGGGTCGGACGATTCTCGTGTCCGGCTTGAGCAGCTTGATCGGTCGAACTGTTGCGAAGACGATGTGGAGGGATCGTATTACCCCGCGATGGCATGTGCCGAGCTGGGTCGAGACAGTCGCACTCGGGTAGCGCTCTGTAGGTGTATATGTTGTGGCGGGAAGAAGGAAGATAGGTGAGTGAGGCGCCCAGCCGCCTGGCGATTTTGCTGGTCGCCATAGCGCTGGCATCAGCATTAGGGAGCAACGTTCTTACTCGTTGGATCGTGCCGCGACTGGATGCCCTCCGCGTAGTGGACATTCCCAACCAGCGAAGTTCTCATGCCTCCGCTACCCCACGCGGCGCCGGCCTCGCTCTGGTGGGTCCTTGGAGCGTTTTCTGCCTAATAGTCCTTTTTCTACGACCAGGCCAAATCGCCGGTGGGTTCGCGATCGTGGGACTCGCCCTAGGGCTTAGCCTCCTTGGCTTCTGGGACGATCTTCGAAGTGTGAATCCAGGAGTGCGCCTTGTGGCTCAGACCATGCTCTGTTTTCTCGCCGTTGTCCTCGGGCTTCGCACGGAATCGCTAACGTTTCCGGGACTGCCTATCCTGAACCTCGGGATCCTCGCAACTCCCTTGTGTGCCATCGGGCTTGTAACTATGGTGAACTTCTTCAATTTCATGGATGGTATCGATGGACTGGCAGTTGGCCAGACCCTAACGGCCGCTGCTGTACTCCTGGCCGCCGCAGTAGTGGTTCACGCTTTTACAATCGCACTCCTGGCCGCATGTTTGACCGGAGTTGCCGCAGGGTTCCTGCCGTTCAACTGGAATCCAGCTCGGTGCTTTATGGGAGACGCGGGCAGCTATTTCTGCGGCGGTACCCTTGGGGCCCTCCTTATCCTTGGCCAGCGCGCGGGTGTCCCTCTGCTGCTTGTCGGACTGGCGAGCGGGGCTTTTCTGTCGGACGCCGGGATCACCCTTGCGGTTCGGCTCGTCAAGCGCAAAGCAATTTGGCAGGCCCATCGTAGTCACATCTACCAGCGGATGGTCGCATCAGGATGGTCGCACGCCCGGGTGGCGGCGCTCTACATGAGCATTGCGGCAGCCACGGGCCTTGTCGTGATCGTATATCTTGTGCAGCCGCATACGCCCATTCGATAATGGGCCTGCCGTGAGTCGGCCTTGTGACCCGACGCGTCTAGTCACCGCTGCAAGGGAAATTCGCTCTGAACTTAGGGTCGGCGGCATCGAGCCTCGATCAACGTTTCCTCTTTTTCGAGATCCGAGGACACGTACGCATATACCAACCTGTTATGCCGCCGTTCAGGCGGCAATCACCGGGCCTACCGGCAGCGTGGGCCGAGATACAGTAGAGAATTAGCTGGCTTTGCAATCCATCGGAGCCGTCGACGTGCGATGCGTAGACTCCTTAAAGCGCTCGGCAGTTAGAAGGACATTGAATTTGCAAATCGGTCTCATTTCACAATGGTATGAACCTGAGCCGGCGACCGTCCCGTCCGTTCTTGCCGATCAGTTGGGGAAGCGCGGACACTCAGTGAAGGTAGTAACTGGTTTCCCGAACTACCCGGAAGGCCGCATCTATCCCGGCTATCGCCTTGCTTGGAGGCTCGATTCGAAGGTCTCCGGGGTGCCGGTCAGGCGTGTCGCCCTTTTCCCTAGTCACGGTCATTCGGCCATCGGCCGCCTTGCTAATTACGGCAGCTTCGCTGCTACCGCTTCTTTGTGGGGCTACAGTTTTCTTAAGGGAATTGACGGGCTATGGGTGTATAACTCCCCGCCTACAGTTGGTCTGCCAACATGGGTGACCAAGGCCAGATATCGTCCTCGCGTGGTCCTTCACATTATGGACCTCTGGCCCGAAAGCCTAACGGCTAGCGGCTTCGGATCGATGCTGAAATGGACTTGGCTCAAGCGGGTTTTGGACCAATGGCTCCAACGCACTTACGAGCACGCGGACTCGATCGCGTGCACATCTCGAAAACAGATCGATCTCCTGATGCGTCGAGGTGTGCCCCGCGCCAAGCTTTCTTACGTACCCCTCTGGGTCGATGAGAAGCTTTTTCATCCAGTCGAAACCGATCTCCGCCTTGCTGCCGATCTTGGCGTACGGGGTAAGATCGTGCTCCTCTACGCCGGGGCCATCGGAGAGCCGCAGGGCTTGGATACCCTAATCGAAGTTTGCGGACGCCTCACGGACGAGCCCGCCTTTCACTGCCTGATCGCCGGCAGCGGTGCCGCCGCGCTGCGGCTCCGGGCAAGGGCGGAAGAAATGCGCCTCACGAACCTTTCCTTCCTGGGGCGCTGGCCGATAACGGACATTACCCGCCTGATGTCCGTCGGCGATGTGCATTTTGTTAGTCTCCGCGCAGATCCCCTCGCCGAAATAGCAATGCCAAGTAAGGTTCCCGCAACGCTCGCCTCTGGCAGGCCCATCATTGTGGCAGCCAGGGGCGAGGCCGCCGACGTAGTGTCGCGGTCGGGCGCAGGATGGGCCTGTGCCCCCGGCGATCAAGATGGTCTCGAGGCTGCCATCCGGGCAGCGTTGTCGGCCGGCGCCCGTCGGCTGCGCGAGATGGGGGGGCAGGCGCGTCGTGCCTACGAGGCTGAGTTTGCCGTCGCTAGCGGCATTGACCGAGTCGAGCGCCTGCTGGCGGGCTAAAGTAGTGAGAGACAAATGCCGCTAAATGTGAGCGGCAACACGGTGCTCGTCACCGGTGGTACTGGGTCCTTCGGCTCGACGATGGTGCGTCGTTTGCTAAAACTGAACGTCGCCGAGGTCAGGGTTCTCAGTCGCGACGAGGCCAAGCAGGATGACATGCGGCGTACGCTTGGCGATCCGCGCGCGAGATTCTATCTAGGTGATATACGGGACTACGGCAGCGTGGCCGACGCGATGCGCGGGGTGGAGTTTGTCTTCCACGCCGCCGCCTTGAAGCAGGTGCCGTCCTGCGAGTTCTTTCCGGCCCAAGCGGTTCGAACCAACGTTAACGGCAGCGCCAATGTCATCGAGGCTGCGGCAGCTTGCGGAGCTCGATCCGTCGTTTGCCTAAGCACCGATAAGGCTGTCTATCCCATCAACACCATGGGAATGACAAAGGCGCTGATGGAAAAGACGGCCCAGGCGTTCGCCCGAAACAATGCTGGGTCTTCGACTGTGGTGTCGATCGTCCGATACGGGAATGTCTTGTATTCGCGGGGTTCAGTCGTACCGCTCTTTGTCGAACAGATCAGGGCCGGAAGACCACTCACGATCACCGACCCGAACATGACCCGTTTTCTGATGTCTCTCTCCGAAGCCGTCGAGCTCGTCGAGTACGCCTTCGCGAACGCAGAACCAGGAGACCTGTTTGTCCGCAAGGCGCCGGCGTGCACGGTTCGAGATCTTGCGATTGCCGTGGCAAACCTGTTTGGGGCCGAACCGAAACTTGCGACGATTGGCACCCGACACGGGGAGAAGCTCTACGAAACGCTACTCAGCCGCGAGGAGATGTCCTCCGCAGAAGACCGAGGACCCTATTTTAGAGTTCCGCTTGACACGCGGACGTTAGATTATGGCCTCTACTTCGAAGAGGGTGATCGCAGTAAGGCGGACATTGACGACTATACATCCCACAACACGCAGCGACTCGGCGCGGATGCCGTAGCAAAACTCCTGGCGAACACGCCTGAGGTCGCTCAGGCAAGGAGGGCCGCAGGCTGAAGATCGCGGTGACAGGCGCTAATGGTTTCTTGGGATGGCACCTACGCTGCGTCTTGCGGGCTCGCGGTAGGGACCAGGTCGTGGCCATCGACAAAGACGTCATGGCCGAGCCAGCTCGGCTCGAGCTCGCCCTCGCCGGGAGCGACGCGGTGTTTCATCTCGCGGGGGTCAACCGGGCGCCCAGCGACGATCTGCTAAGCGACAACATCGAACTCGCCAAACGGGTAACCGGCGCGCTCGATCGCGTTGGTACGCGTCCCATTGTCGTGTACGCCAACTCGATCCAGGCCGGGAATGCCTCCGCGTTTGGCAGAACCAAGCAATTGGCCGGCGATCACTTGACCGCCTGGGGTCGCACGGTTGGCGCGGTGGTAGCCGATGTCCGGCTGCCGAACCTGTTCGGCGAGCACGGCAAACCGCATTACAACTCCGTCGTCGCCACGTTCTGCGATGAGCTGGCGCACGGCGGCAAGCCGACGGTCGTCAACGATCGCGAGGTTCCGTTACTCCACGTTCAGGAGGCCGTCGACCAGATGCTCGGGCTGGCGAACGAGGGCGCTCCCGGTGTGTTCAAGTTGGAAGGGACACCGATGTTAGTGTCAGCTCTGAGGACGAAGCTAACTGCATTCCACGACCTCTACTTGAGGGGCCAGATCCCCGACATCGCTCGCCCGTTGGATCGGGCCCTCTTCAACACGTACCGTTCGTTCTGCTTTCCCGAGCATTATCCGATCTATCCAATCCTGCGCTCTGATGATCGTGGTGACCTGTACGAATGTCTCCAAAGCTACGGAGGCCGATCCCTGGTATTCAGCTCAACCTCTCGGCCTGGAGTCACCCGTGGAGAACACTTTCATTTGAGGAAAGTCGAACGGTTTCTTGTCCTGCGCGGCAAGGCGGTTATCGCACTCAGACGCCTGTTCGATCATGCGATCGTTCGTTTTCCGGTGGAAGGCGGAACACCTGCCATTGTCGATATGCCGACTATGTGGGTTCACTCGATAACGAACGTCGGCGAAGGCGACCTTCTGACCTTGTTCTGGGCTGACGAGATCCTGGATCAAGAGAGTCCAGACACGTACCCCGAGCCCGTCGAGCTCGCGAAGGCAGCCGCATGAAAGTGATGACCGTCGTTGGAACGCGACCAGAGGTCATACGTCTCTCAAGGGTCATGGCGAGTTTCGACCAAAGCTTTGATCACGTTCTCGTCCATACCGGACAGAATTGGGACTATCGCCTAAACGGGATCTTCTTCGACGAGCTGGGGCTCCGGCAGCCAGACCACGTTCTGAATGTTGACGCCATTAGTCTCGGAGCGGTCCTTGGGGACACGCTGAGGAAGACCGAGGAGGTTTTGGTGCGGGAGAAGCCGGACGCCTTCATGGTCTTAGGCGACACAAACAGCGCCATCTCCGCCGTCATGGCCAGGCGTATGCACGTTCCCGTCTACCACATGGAAGCGGGAAACCGATGTTTCGATGAGAACGTACCCGAGGAGACCAATCGCCGATTGGTCGACCATATTGCCGATTTCAACCTCGTCTATACAGAGCACGCACGCCGCAACCTGCTGGCTGAGGGATTCCAATCGAGGCGCATCCTTCTAACTGGATCTCCACTGCGGGAAGTCCTCGACCACTATCGCTCCCAAATAAACGCGTCGGATGTGTTGTCTCGTCTCGGCCTCAATAAGGACGGCTACTTCGTGGTCAGCGCCCACCGAGAGGAGAACGTCGATGACCCTGCCCGGCTGAATGCGTTACTCGGTTGCCTAAGGGCCGTTCGCGATCGGTGGAAGCTGCCAGTTCTCGTCTCGACGCATCCACGAACGCGGCTCAGACTCGAATCGCTAGACCGCCCCGTCGACCTTGCCGACATCAGCTTCAGCGAACCGTTTGGCTTCCATGACTACAACCACCTCCAGCTTAACGCCTTTTGCGTGCTGTCAGATAGCGGCAGTATTAGCGAGGAAGCGTCGATCTTGCGATTCCCTGCAATCACCCTCAGGTCTTCGATCGAAAGGCCGGAGGCTCTCGACAGCGGCTCAATCATCATGACCGACATCCGACCAGACAGCGTCATCGCCGGGATCGAAGCAAGTCGCACCGATCACATGAAAACCAAGAGCCCTCTCGAATATCAAGTCACCGACTGCAGCGTGCGAGTTCGGAACTTCGTTCTGTCGACCGCTTACGAGCACCATGTCTGGGCCGGCATTCGCCAGCGGCCGTGAGACACGCTCCGATCGTCTCAACTCTGTTAGTGCACAGGACAGGCAGAGGTCGATCGATGTGGCAAACGCATCGCATACGCATCGCATATAGGATGTAGACTTGCTCAGCATGGACGGGGGCAATAGCGTTGCCCCGGTGGCCGATAAAGGCAGGCCGCGCGTAAAGCTGCCCCCGCGATTACCTTCGATCAGTGAGCGTTTCGTTCTGGTCAGCTTAGCCATTGTCGTGGTCGCCGTATTTGGGCCATATACACCTATCGCTGGTAGCCGGACAGAGCAACTGGCTGTCTACGGGTGTCTGGTACTGACGTTGCTGCTCAGTTGGCCGCGTTTTCGGGTATCTCAAGATGGACTCGTCTTCCTAGTCCTTTGGAGCGTCTACATTGCAGTCGCGCTCATCGGAGTTGTAACGCCAGTGAAAGCCGCTCCCTGGGGACCCCGCAGCTTGCTTGCGGGGACAGACAACCTTCTGCGACCGGTCGCTGTCTTCGTGTTGGTGACCCTGTGGCTGACAACGCGCACGAATAGGGAGATAATGCTGCGACTTGCATGCCAGATTGTGATAGGCGCCATGTGCCTGAATGCGGTTGTCGCGTTGATTGAGTCCCGCGTGGACATCACGGCATTGCTCTCGCCTTTCTGGTCCAGCGTCACACAAAATGTTGGGACTGCAACCGTTGCCGGCAGAGCAGCACAACTCGGGCGGATGACGGGAATTCTGAACCAGCCCGTTGAGGCCGGCACCCTCTACGGGATCGCAATGTTGGCGGCGATATTTCTGTGGCGTGAACGGCCCTGGCGGCTCGTTTCTGTCTTGATCCTCTTGGCTGCAGGTGGCACCTTGACGGTATCGAAGATCTTCCTCTTCGTAGCCCTGCCAATCGCAGCATGGCACTTCACCAGGTTGAAGAAAGGCCGCATTGCCCGTTTTAAGGCGGTTCTATCCGCTGCGCTGGCATTTAGCATCATCGCCGTTACAGGTTTCTTGCCCAAATGGCTTGGGACGTCCTATTTGCTCCGGCTGGCTGCTCCTGGCGGTAATTATTTGTGGTTCTTTTCTGCAGGCAGATTCGGATCCGGCTCAACAATCCTGCCCGTTGCAAAGGCGATTCTCTTGATGTCACCCGTCATTGGCTTCGGGCTACGTGGACTGGCCGTACCATACGACAATGGCTGGATCGAGGCCTTGGTCTTCGCCGGCCTGATAGGGGTTGCCGTTTACTCAGCCGTACTGCTAATCCTGTTTCATGCCTGGTGGGCTCGGCGTCGCCACCTGAGTAAGGCTGAATCTATGTTTGCTGGCGGGCTTGTTCTGTTGACCACAGGAGCCTCTCTCGGCTTCCCGGCCCTGACAGGGAATCGCGTTGCTACGGTACTCTGGGTACTCTTGACCATCATGCTGCTGCCACCACCTGCCGCAGTGGAGATCTCGGTCCGCGATCCAATACAGCTGAGCCGCACCACTCCTGTTACGTTTTGACGTTTATCGGAAGTCACGGCCGGCTTGCCATGCGAAGCTCGACCTCAGCAATGAGAAGCGAGACCACGAATGAAACGACAGAAGACCAGGCGACACCTTCCAACGTCCGGAAGATCGTTATGCCGATCAGGAACAGCGCTGCGCCGGCGCCCTGGCTCAGGACGACCATCCCTGGTCGGCGCCGGCTCAGGAGTTGGCCGGTAGCCGCTTGCAAGAGATAGTTTGCAACACCCCCAATCGCGAGGATTCTCGCAATTGAGACCGCGGCCATAAATCGATCACCGTACACAAGGGGGATCACGACGGGCGATGCCACGATCACCACGATCGCAAATCCAGCCGCAAGCGCGAGCCCAATGAAATCGGTGGCCTTTGACTCGCCCGTTATTCCACGGACGACGCCGGCATTCGCCGTGAGAATTGACAATTGTCCTAACGCCGAGCCGACTGAATAGAGTCCTAGAGCCGCCGGGGACACTAAGAAGCTCAGAGCCAGTAGGTCAAGGCGACCGTTTAGGTATTGCAGTATGGTTCCGAGGTGCGCCGTCAACGCGAAGCGCAGAAGAACCGACAGTCCGCGGCCCTTGACTCTTGCGCGGCTTCTGAGGAGCAGGCCGACGAATGTGACTGGCAAAACCATCGAGGCGCTGGCGCCTAATCCCATCGCAACTGTCCTGGCCGCAGGGTTTGTGGACCGCATCACCACGGCGATTCCGGTCAAGATTCCCAGGTAAAGAGCCGGCTGCATAATGCGCCAGCCGATATACGCACGACGTTGGCCCGTCGCCAGAAACCACGCGCCGATGAGTTCGGCTTGTGCTGTAGCAACTGCCAAAGCAGCAAGTCCGAGCGTCAGCCACGAATTGGCAAAGAATCGGTCGCCAAGCACGATGCTCGCTGCAACCGTGACGAAGCTCGTCGCGATAACGGGAAGTCGTGCCGCCCGCAGCCCTTCGTCGGGGGTGGCTATTTGGTGATTTCCGGAGGTGAGTACCACGAGTGACTTATCAAGCGAGAGTGTCGCAAGCCAGCCTAGAATTTGTCCCCATACCGTCAACGTGACAACGGATCCTCTACCGGCTGGACCAATACTTCTTGCCACCACCACCGAGGCCACAATGCCCGAGCCAGCGTTCGCAAGTAACATCGCCTCCAGGGCGCGGCTATGGCTCATCAGCCTGTATCCCAGTCCCAGAAATGTGGGTCCTCGCCGACTCGTCAAATGCGAGTTATCGAAGGCGGGTCTTTAGCTCGTTCAAGGAGCGTCAGGTTACTATACGGATCGGCGAAAGAGTCCTAAGGACAGGAAGAGCTGGCAACATCTCGAGCCTCCCTGGAATATGCCGTGACTCAGCAGGGTACGAGAGCACTTGCAGTTCGTGCCCCTCGGCAGCGACTGCTTCAATCCAGACACGAGCAATCGGACTTCGAGCGTCTGCGACTAGAGTAACTCTGATTGGCTTACACTCCCTCCCTTCACCGCCATTCGCGCGAAGTCGTTGCCTGAATCACGCGCCAAACCCATCACGGCTGCGACCAGCCCCTGCTCGTTCCCGTTACCGGAAAGCTTGAGCAGGTGTTCGACGCTCAAGCGCAGTTCGCCGTTTAATCCACCTGCCGTCGGCATCTTCAGACGATGAACCAGAGGGTGTTCAGTCGGCTCTCGACCTTCTTCCGCAAACGCTAGTTCCTCATGCAGTTTCTCGCCAGGGCGCACCCCCGTATACACGATCGGGATATCGATTTCCGGGCGAAGGCCCCGCATGCGGATCATTTTCCGCGCTAGGTCGTCCACGCGAATGCGCTCGCCCATATCTAACTCAAAGATGTCATCGCCACGTGTAAAGCTTGCCGCTTGAATGATAAGACCGGCCGCTTCGGAGACGTCCATGAAGTAACGGGTCATCTCGGGATGGGTAACAGTGACCGGGCCGCCACGATCTATCTGCATTGCGAAGGTTGGGACGACGCTGCCTCGACTACCCAGTACGTTGCCGAACCGAACGGCAGTGCAAAGAGTCGAATGGGAGGTGCCTCCCAGCGAGTTGTGGTTGCCGACCACCAACATCTCCGCGATGCGTTTGGTCGCGCCCATAACGGAATGGGGCTCGACGGCTTTATCGGTCGAGACCAGCACAAAGTAGTTGGCACCATATCGGCGTGCCATCTCGAGCACAACTGCTGTCCCGCCCACATTGACCCGCACGGCTTCTTGCGGAAACCGCTGCATCAAGGGCACGTGCTTGTAAGCCGCGGCGTGGAAGATGACTTGGGGAAGGACATTGTGGAACACCGTCTCCATGCGCGCAGCATCCGTTACGTCGCCGACCACCACGCTCACATCGAGTTCGGATGCTGTTGCTCGCAGTGAAAGCTCGAGATCGTAGAGACCGGTCTCGTTGTTATCCAGCACGATGAGACGTTTGGGTTCGAACTGAGCGACCTGTCGGCAAAGTTCGCTTCCGACAGAACCGCAGCCGCCGGTGATCAAGACGATCTTGCCGCGAAGGACGCGCTCGCAGGCGTCCCGCATTAGGTGGACGGATTGCCTGCCGAGGAGATCCTCGGTGCGCAGGTCGCGCAGAAGGGGAGTTGCGGCGCCGTCCCTGACGACTTCGAATACGCTTGGAACGATCCGGATCTGGGCCGAAGTTTTCTGAGCGGCTGCCAAAATCTGACGCAGGTCCGGGCCACGAACGTTGTTCATGGCGATGATTACCAGGTCGACCGTGTGACGATCGACAATATTGGCGAGCTCGTGCCGCCCGCCGAGAACGGCAAGGCCATGGATGCGCTGGCCACGTTTGCGAGGATCATCGTCGGCGAAGCCCACCAGTTCATACTCTTCCGCGGCGTCGTGTTTAAGAAGGCGAAGAGCGAGATGCTGACCTGCGTCGCCGGCGCCGTAGATGATGGCGCGCTTCTCAGACTGGCCATTGCGATTCTTGGTCGACCAGCCGAACAAGAGGTGGGAACGGTACCGTACGAGGACCATGCCGCAGGCCGAGAAGAAGCCGCCGAGGGCGACGACTCCAAGAGGGAGGAACCGTGGTCCAAAACTGCCGCTGTAAATGTCTACCCCGAGGGCGATTGCCGTGGCAACAAACGATGCTCCGAGAATCGGCCGCACGTCAGCTGCTGTGGCGAACCGCCAGATACGACGGTGGACCCCGAACACGGCGTTCATGGCGAGGTAGAGAATGACGAGGGGAACCATGTATCGGGTCAGGCCGCCGGCGTAATCGCTCACCTCAGATGGGCGAAAATCCAGCAGTCTCAGGAATAGAGCGGCAGAAAAGCCGACGACAACAACCGGCACGTCGAGCAAGATCCAAAAGACATGGCGTCGAACTGTTCGAAGAATCCGCTGGAAGGCAATGGAATCCGTACCGAAGGCGCTGCGGACCGTTGCAACGATAACCCGGAGGTCCGTCCAGAAGCCGCGACGATACAGATACCGCAACTCCAGGGTAAGGCGATCCGGAGCCTTGGCCTCGCTATGTGCGGGCGCGTCCGAGCCATTGAGCTCGTGCCTGGGATTCGCTAGCGAGGCCGGGCTCGCCATCCCGGGCCTAATCGCGAGGAGGCGAAGATGTAGCGGTGAATAGCTCGCGACGGTCGCCGGGGTTTCTGCATGCGGGCCAACGAGGCTCATCTCGCCGCGAACGACGTTGATCAGTGCCGGAAATTGGTCGAGCCTGGACCGCCGAAGGCGCCGCCCGAACCGGGTGATTCCTGGGTCTTCGCGTAAGCGTCCGAGACTATCCCGGGCGGTCTCTGCGACAGTGGTTCGGAAGAGAATGATTCGAAACACGCTGCCGTTCTTGCCGATCCGATCCTCGCGGCAGAAGACGGGGCCAACAGAATCGCGCTTGATCAGCCAGGCGATCACGGCAAAAAGGGGGAAGAGCGCGACGAGTCCAATCACCGAGACCGTGAGGTCGAACGCTCGCTTTCCCAACCTTCCCCCTCGTTACTACGGCCTTCCAAACCGGCGTAGTTCGTAACCGGGCCGAGCACGTCGTCGCTACGAGTCGGTAGGGCGCGGTTGCCTGTCAGCGTCCCGCCGCCGCACGTCGCTTATAGTAACCCACCTGACTAATGGTGCTAGGGGCCGCCCCCGGCGACACCGGCGATCTGTTCGGAAAGTAGCCCGCACTCCCGCCCGCGGCGTTTAGTCCAATCCCAGGGCATGGGCGGTTCGCCGACCGGATCAGCTAACCCGTCCGATACTCGAACGTAAAGTCTCGATCAACCGCGAGGTCGCTCGAAATGGGTCCGTCGGCCACTGCGCTTCGGCCAACCGTGGCGGCTCGATATTTCCAGCCGGGCGGAGGATTCACGTCGACGGTTATCGGATCCCCCAACCGACCTGCCTGCTTTTGCCAGAAGAGTCTAAGCGCGTGGTCAGCGCCCGCGACCGCCGGGCTCTCGTCATATTCGATGATCACGTCGGCCATTGTGTCGAATTGAACGTAGAACCACCCCTGTAAGACCAGATGGCCCAACTCGGTCGTTGGTGTGAGCGAAGCTCCCTTGATTCCCGTGACGGTGCTGGACGGCGGAAGATAAACCCGGAGCCAGCCGGTGTAGCCCCAGCGCCCGGTCAGGGGAAATCCGTGCGATGACAGACCGTGGTAGTGGAGATGCAGTGTATGCTGCGCACTTCCATCCGGCCGCAGGGTGATATTCAACGAGTATTTCCGCTGCATCCAGAAGTCGTCTTTGTTTCCACCGACATTGCTCTCCACGATCATCAGTGCGTCATGAGTACTCGGCAGCACTTCGCCGCTGCAATTGTGGCGTTTGACCAAATCCGCTGCCGCTGCATCGTGAAAATAGGCTTGCAGCGAGCGACCATCGCACGAGGCCCCGAGCGCCTGGAGCAACGCTAACCATTTGCTTGGGGGAAGAGTCAACACGGACGTTAAAATCTGCTTGCTAGCTTCCGGTAGAAAACTGTTCCTCACGTCTTCAGTCCCTAATTCTCGACGATGAAGCGTGACGGCGTAGAAGTTATTCTGATCCACCACATCACCAGTCTGCTGGATCTTCACGGGTCCGATGATGGCAAGCAATCGCTGTATCAGGAAGGGGTCGAGAGCGATGACACCATCAACCTGTTGAGCTCTCTCGCGATTCAAAAAGAATTCAGCTTGACGGGCCGCTGTCGGAAAGTCGGGTGACCAGTTTGAGTCGCGTAGTTCCCAGCTCTGAAGGTGGAAGACATAGTCAAGCGGATACGGTGCATCAACATGGGATGGGGTACCGCGGGCTCCAAGAACGTCGGTGAATCCGTCGGGGCGTTTGTCGATTGACACGATATTCACTGGGTTGAATGGCCCCATCTTTCCCTGGTCGAACGATAAGAATCCGACGGTCCCGATAAACCCGCCTGTTGCGCGCAGTTCCGCCGGGTCCTGATTGATAACGAGGTACGTCCGGGGTCCGTCTGCACCTAGGAGCGCGCGGATGCCCGGTTCGTCGGTCCGCAGCTTCTTGAGCCCATCCCTGATGGTCCCCAGATTGACCTTCTTGTCGAACTGAGCTACAGCGTTCGATAGTTGAGGAAGGAGCCCTGTCGATGGAATCCTCTGTCGATCTGCGATTACGGCATCGAGTTCTCCGCTAACCGCGTTGAGCTTCGGATCGAGTTGCCGCAGGGTGTCGAGAATCCTTTTGCCCGGAGGAGTGCCAGGCGACGGCGCCGGTGTTGAGCCCGCCGTCGAGCCCGCCGTTGCACCCGCCGCCGGCAAGAGGACGCTCCCGCTTACATCGACCAACAGCCGACCTACCCGGGCTAGATGGACGCCCATATCCGTTAGGTCTTGCCCCGCTCTGATCTGCGTGCCGGCCCAAGGAAACCTGCCGGCCAATTGAAACCATCGGCTCCGCGTCAATACGTCATGTACGTGCGTGAAATGGACCTCAGCCGCCTGGAATTGACCGGCGGCCCTGGCCGAATCGGCTGCATCGAGCCCGACGCCGCCTGCCTTCAACGTTTGGGCTCCAGCTAACAGATCGTCGCGCGCGAGTCCTATCTCGGCCGTGGTCTGGACAGCTATGGACCGAAGGTGTAGGCCGACCGCAGTCGCCAAACCAAGGACGAGCCCAAGGGCGGCGACTGGAACCAGTACCCGTGGTGATCGCCAGCGAGGGCGGCCTACCGAGCGCGACGCTGCAGCTGACACGGGCCAAGTTTATGCAATCACCAAGTTGCATTTGAGCCAGGCCCCGGTCAGGCGTAGCAGCGGCTGATTTCGAGGTCGGCGGGCTTGCCTTGCGGGTCGAAGTTCGGATCCACTGTAGGGGACGGAAGCGGGTCGAGCAGGTATTCCCACCAGTAGATGCCGCCGATCCGTCCCTTCAGCGCCTGGCAGGAGGCGGCGTAATAGAGGCGTTGCGCCTCCATGCTGACGCCGGTGTTGTGGTTCCAGAGCCACGGTTGCTGAAAAGAGCCGACCTCCGAGGTGGTCCCCAGCTCCGTGAACACGACGTGCTTGCCAAAGCTATAGCCGAAGCCGTTGGCGCGGGCGATCCACGGTCCCCAGGAGTTGGCCAACTGCTGCTGCGTGGCGTTTATCGGCACCGAGAGCGGGAAGAAGGCATCGACACTGAGGAAGTCGAGCGCCCAGCCAAAACTCGGATACCAGATGGCCCAATTCGCCGAATAGGTGAGCTGCCCACGATAGACGCCGCGGACGCTTGCGATCAGGTTGAGCCACTGCTGAGTCGACGACTGGAGCGAATCCAATTCGGTCCCGATGTCGATGATCTCGACGTTTTCGCCCTGCGCCAGCTGGGCGTATCCCATCAACAGACTCGTGTAGCTCGTGAACCAGGCGCTGGTGCTGGCCGGCGCGATCTGGCCGCGCCATTTTCCGGCCGTGTGCAGGCTTGCTTCGTCGAGCAGCGGGCGTAGGAGGACGCGTATGTGCCGCTGATGCGCGGCTCTGATGAACAGGCGCATGTTGCTCATGCTTGGCGTCGAGACGGAATCGGCATAGAGGTTCGTCGCCGTCCAGCTGGCCTGGTAAATGGGGAAGACGAAGCTGACGCTGTTGACGTGAAGCTGGGCGAGGTGGTCGAGCTGGGCGGTCGCCTTGGTGGCGAACGCGGGATCGTTGCCATAGACGAGCACGTTGACCCCGGCCTCGAAAGGGAAGGGCGTCGGCGCAGGACGCGGTGGCGCCGGCGTCGTGCCGGTCGCGGCGGGCGATAGTGTGGGACTGACGCCCGGACCTTCTCGGCCAACCTGTGCTACGGTCCGGGACCGCAAGCCGGGGAAGCTGGACGCCGGGACCGGCGGTGCTGGTCTGGTCCTCGTCGGCATGAGCGCATACGCTGTGACCAGGCTGCCGATTTCGACCGCGCAGACCAGGAACAGCGCAAGCGTACGGATCCGGAAAAGGCGGCCGAGCGGTCGGATCCGCCCAGTGTACGGGAATGCCACCGAGATAGAAACGGCCGGCGGGGACTATTCCGTCGGTCGCCGCGGACGGGAATGTCGCCGGTGAACGTCCACACAACGGAGAAAGCCGGAATTACGCAGTGCTACCAGGGCGACGGGCATAGCGGCCAGCCGGCGAGACTGGCCGTCATTGGCCTCGTGATGAGTTGGATGGTGGTGTCCATCGGCGTCGTGCTCTTGGTGCGGCGACGAAATATCAAGATATGACGCGGGTGCCCGCTGAGAAGCCGCGCCGGGCGACACCCGCCGGCTCTTCCTTCCAGTAGTCCGTGTTGAAGGTCTCGAGGCTCCACGGTCCTGCGTATCCGCGCGCCGTCAGGTCGTGGATCAAGTCGCCCAGCCTGATAACCCCCTGGCCGGGGAGGAGGCGGTCCTCGTCTTCGATCTGTCGTGGCGGCTTGTCCGGCGCATCGTTCAGGTGGACGAGCGCAAGCCGATCGACCGGATAGCCATCGAGTCGCGGGCTGCCGCTCGCGTGCCAGTGACAGGAGTCCAGCACGAGGTCGATGCCATCGATGCCGTCCACCGTTTCAGCGGCGATGGCCGGCGTGTTGATCGGGCAGTCGCCAAAGCCCAGAAACTCGAACGCGATCCGGATGCCCAGGGCATCGCCGCGATCGCGGGCCAGCTCGAGCCCGTCGCGCGTGCCGGGAATCGCTCGGCGCGTTTCGAGGCCGGGCGCCCGCGGCGGGATGGCGAGCAGGTACGGCGCGCCGAGGTCCCGGCATATGCGCAGCCGAGGCGAAAGGTCCGTTTCGATCAGCTGACGATCCATGCGGCCGTCGGCTCGAACGGTCAGGGCCAGGCCGTTGAGCGTGAAGACTTCCTTGGGCCGCGCGATGTCGGCGGTGGCGCGGACTTCGGCCGCGTCTCCCAGCAGGCGCTCCGTGCGCGCCTCGATCCCGGCATAGCCCGTTTCACGCGCGATCTCCAGCACTCGATGCGTGGGCGTGGTCATCAGGGTGGCGCCGTTGAGGTAGATCGCCGGCGTCACTTCTCGCGGATCACGCCGAAGGTCAGGCCCGCCACCATGTACCTGCGGGCGACCACCATCAGGGCGAGCGGGATCGCCATCGCGATCACGCCCGACGCGGCCATGTCATTCCAGATGATCTCGAACTGTGTGACCAGACCCTGGACGCCGACCGGGAAAGTCTGGGCATTTGGCGTCGCCGTCAGGATCAGGGCAAAGAGGAACTCGCTCCAGGCGAAAGTGAAGACGATCGTCGCCGCCGCCATGAGGCCCGGCGTCGCCAGCGGGAGCAGCACCCGGCGGAAGGCGGTCCACCGATTGGCCCCATCGACCAGGGCGGCGTCCTCGAGCTCGAGTGGGATCTCCGCGAGGAACCCCTTGAGCATCCAGATGGCAAACGGCAGGTTGAACAATGAATAAATGCCGATCAGCGCGATCGGCTGGTCGTAGATCTGCAGCGTGCGGACGATGGCGAAGTAGGGGATGACAACGGCGATCGGCGGCAGGAAGCGAAGGGAGAGCGCCCAGTTCAGGACACCGACCCGGAGTTGCGGGGGAACGGGCAGGCGCGTGATGGGATAGGTGATGAGCAACCCGACGGCGATCGTGATCACGACGGTCGCGGCGCACGTAATCACACTGTTCTTCAGCAGCACCCAGAAGCCACGCTCGAAGAGGACGCTGCCGTAGGACTCGAGCGTCGGGTGGCGCGGAATAAGCGTGATCGCCTGATACAGCTCGGCTTTGCCCTTCAGGGAGGTGGCGACCAGCCAGTAGAGCGGAAAGGCGTAGAGGACGCCCGCCGCGCCCAGCCCGATGACCAGCAGCCCGATCCGGATCGCGATGCGCCAGCGGTTCCCTCGCATCAGGCTCGCTCCAGGGGCAGGGCTCGGGTCACCAGCGAATAAATGACGCTGATCGAGACCAGGACCAGGACGGCGAGGGCCGCCGCCTGCCCGGCGTCGAAGAACTTGAACTCGATCCGGTACATGTACAGGCTGAGCAGCTGCGTGGTCGTGCCCGGGCCGCCGCCGGTCAGGATGAAGACGTGGTCGAAGACGCGCAGCACATCGGCCATCCGGAAGAACAGGATCAGCAAGAAGAGCGGGCGCAGATAGTGCAACTCGATGTAGATGAACTGCGTCCACCAGGTCGCACCGTCGACCTGCGCCGCTTCGACCGACTCTTTGGGCACCGTCTGTAGCCCGGCAAAGAGCACCAGGTAGACGAACGGCGTCCACTGCCAGATGTCGACGCTTGCCACCGAGCCCATCGCCAGGATCGGCACCCCTAGCCACTCGATCTCGGAGTGGGCGATGCCGGCGCCCTGCAACAGGTAATTGAGGACGCCGTAGCCGGGCGCGTAGATGAGGCGGGCAACGACGCCGACGGCCACTGGCGGCACGACCAGTGGCAGGACGGCCAGCACGTACAGGGTGGCGCGCAGGCCGGCGCGGCGGACGGTGCGATGGACCAGCAGGGCGAAGCTCAGCCCCAGCAGGATCTCTGCCGGCAGCACGATCAACGCGTAGAGTCCGGTGGCGCGCAGGGCATCGTAAAACAGCGGATTGGTCAAGGCCCGCGCGTAATTCCGAAAGCCGACGAGGCTGCCGTCCTCGGCCTGGATCGACTGCACGACGGCGAGCACGAAGGGGATGGTCACGATGATGAAGACCGTGCCCAGGGCCGGCAGCAGGATCTTGTAGGCCAGCCGCTCCTGCCGGCTGCGCCGACGCCGCCCGACCCTTACCGGTTGGATACCGGTCGGGGCCGGGAGTTCGGCGACCAGGCGACTCACATCGTCAAATGTAGGACGGCTCGCTCAGGACGGGTAACCAGCGGTCTTCATCAGCGTGCGGACGTCGGCCGCGGCCTTTGTCATGGCCGCTTGCGGGGTGACCTGGCCGGCGACGGCGGCGTTCATCTGGGTGCCGTAGATGGTCTCGACCGCGTTCCACTGGTCGGTGCGCGGCCGCCAGTTGGGCACGGCGTCGAACGACTTCGCCAGCGCCGCGAAGTACGGGTTCGCCGAAGCCAGCGAGGCATCATTGAGGATGCTCTTGCGGATCGGGATGCCGCCCTGCGCGACGTAGTTGCGCATGTTGGCGGTCTTCAGCATCCACTTGATGAAGTCCGCCGCGGCGGATCCATTCTTCGAACCCTTGGGGATGCCGAGCAGCCAGTTGCCCATCATGCCGAGGCCCTTGCCGCTGGCGCCCTGCGGGATCGGGATGTAAGCGACCTTGCCCTTCACCTGGGAAACGCTGGGGTCCTCCACGATGCCGGTGATTTCGCCCGGCCAGACCGTGGACTGGTATGCCTGCCCGATCGCCATCAACCGTGACCGGTCGGCGGCATCGATGTTCTCCGCGCCCGGTTCGGCGAACTTCTTCAGTTTTCTGGTGAGAAAGTCCACCGCAGTAATCGAGTCGGTCGAGTCGAGCTGGACTTTCCAGTTGTCGTCGAAGACGTTGCCGCCGAACGACCAGAGGATGGGTAGCGAGTCGCTGCTCACCGGGTTGGTCGCCTTGCCGCGGATGACGTAGCCGTAGAAGTTGGGGGCATTGTACTTGCCCGCGTTGGTCAGCACGTCATCCCAGGTCGTCGGCGCGCTGGACTTGTCGCTGCGATACATGAACATCTCGACGTTGCCGACGATCGTGATGCCGTAGAGATGCTGGGTCTTGCCCTGCTCGCTGGGCGGCACCGGCCCATGCGGCGGCGGCCAGGTGCCGACGTCGTAGACCACGGTCGGGACGTCCGAATCGCGGGTAAAGCCAAAATTCGAGTCGAGCGGCTGGAGCGCGCCCATGGTGCCGAATTTCGGCATCCAGGGATCGTCCATCATGCACAGGTCATAGGACGAGCCGTTGGCCTGGAAGGTCGTCACCAGCTTTTCAAATAGCTGGTCATAAGGAAACTCGACGATTTCCACGTCGATCCCGGTCTGCGACTTGTAATTTGGCGCGACCTTCTTCAGGGGACCATCCTCGTTTCCCTGGACCGCGGCGATGACCAGCTTCGACGGCTTGTTACTGGTCGTCGTGCTCTCTCCGCAGGCGGCCAGGAACGCCGGGAGCGAGGTGAAGGCGGCACTCGTGACCGCCGTCCGTTTGACAAATTCCCGCCGGGTGATTCGCTGCATTCCCTTTCCTCCCTTGAGGTTATCGAGGCCCTCACTTGCGCCGAACCTCACTATAGTATTGAGGTCAGGTTGTCATGACAACTGGTTCTGTGGCTCGTGTGGACCGGGCCAGCCCGGTGCCGCTCTATTACCAACTCGCCCAGAACCTGGAAACGGCCATCCGGTCGGGCCAACTTTCGTCCGGCTCCCACCTGGACAATGAGATCGAGCTCGCGCGACAACTCAGAGTGAGCCGGCCCACTGTGCGTCGCGCGATCGCCCTGCTGGCGAACAGAGGTTTGGTCATCCGCCGCCACGGGATCGGTACGCTCGTGGTGCCCGTCCGCGTCCGACGACCCGTGCGCCTCAGCAGCCTCTACGACGACCTCAAGGAGTCAGGGCAGACGCCGAGCACGCGGCTGCTGGCGTTCGAGATCGTGCCGGCGCCGCCGGAGGTGGCGACCGGCCTGCAGATTTCCAAAGGGACGCGCGTCCTGCATTTCGAGCGAGTGCGGCTGGCCACTGACCAGCCAATCGCGCTGATGCGCAACTTCCTGCCGATGGCGCTCGAGGAGATGGTGAGCGAGGAGGGCCTCAAGACCACCGGGCTCTACCGGCTCCTCCGCCAGGGCGGGATCCATCTGCGGCTCGCCTCGCAGACGATCGGCGCACGCAGCGCCCAACGGCGTGAGGCGCGCCTCCTGAACGTGCCGGCCGGGGCGCCGCTGCTGACGATGCGGCGGATCAGTTACGACGACGCGGGCCAGCCAGTTGAGTACGGCTCCCACGTGTACCCGGCCGAGCGCTATTCCTTCGAAATGAGCGTCGTGGCAGACTCTCGGACGTGACCGTCGCCGCCGACGAGCTGTTGGCCCGCCTCACGGAGATTCGCGCGACCGATCCGCAAGCGGTGCAGAAGGCGCTGCTGCAGCGACGTCGCCGGCCCTTGCTCCAGCGCAATTCCCCTCCCCCGCTTGCGAGGGAAGGTCAGGGTGGGGGCTCGCTCTTCCTGATCGCGGCTGATCACCCGGCTCGGGGCGTGCTCAAGGTGGGGTCGGAGCCGATGGCGATGGCGGATCGCGGCGAGCTGCTGCAGCGGGTGCTGACCGCACTGGAGCGGCCGGGCGTCGACGGGATCCTGGGCACCGCCGACATCGTCGACGACCTGGCGCTGCTCGGCGCGCTCGACGGCAAGGTCGTCTTTGGATCGATGAACCGGGGCGGCCTGACCGGGTTCCGCTTCGAACTGGATGACCGATTTACGGCCTATACCGTGGATGGGATCGTGGCCGCCGGCCTGGACGGCGGCAAGATGATGGTCCGTGTGGCCGACGAGCCCGAGGCGTTGCGTACGCTGGCGGCCTGCGCCCACGCCATCAATGAGCTCTCGGCGCGCAAGCTGCCGGCGATGATCGAAGTCTTCGCCAGCCAGCTCGAGGATGGACGCGTGCGCAACCGGGATGACGCCGATTCGCTGATGCGCGCGATCGCGATCGTCTCGGGCCTGGGAAGCACGTCGGCCTACCTGTGGCTGAAGCTGCCGCTGGTCGACGACCTCGAGCGGGTGATGCGTGCGACCAGCCTGCCGACGCTACTGCTTGGTGGCGATCCGAGCGAGCATCCGCAGGAGACCTTTGCCGGCTGGCGCCGCGCCATGGCGATCCCGCAGATCCGCGGGCTGGTCGCCGGCCGGACGCTGCTCTATCCGCGGGACGGCGACGTCGCCGGAGCCGTCGACGAGGCGGCCGCGATCGTCGCCGAGAAGAGCACCCCCACCCTGCCCTCCCCCGGAGGGCGAGGGAAAAAGTAATGCGGCTGACCATGGCGCAAGCGCTGGTGCGATTCCTCGCGGCGCAGTTCGTCGAGCGGGACGGCGTCGAGCATCGCTTCGTCAACGGCTGCTTCGGCATCTTCGGCCACGGCAACGTCGCCGGTCTTGGCGAGGCGCTCTTCGAGCAGCCGGAGCTGTTGACCTATTACCAGGCGCGCAATGAGCAGGCGATGGTCCACGCGGCGGTCGGATACGCACGGATGAAGAATCGGCTCGGCATCATGGCCTGCACGAGCTCGATCGGGCCGGGGGCGACCAACATGGTCACCGGTGCCGCGCTCGCCACCATCAATCGCCTGCCGGTGCTGCTCCTTCCCGGGGACGTCTTCGCCTCGCGTCCGGTCGATCCCGTGCTGCAACAGCTCGAGGTGCCCTGGCACGGCGACACCTCGGTGAACGACTGCTTCCCGCCGGTGTCCCGCTACTGGGACCGGATCACCCGGCCGGAGCAGCTGGTACCGGCTGCGCTGCAGGCGATGCGTGTCCTGACGAATCCGGCGGAGACGGGCGCCGTGACGCTCGCGCTCCCGCAGGACGTGCAGGCGGAGGCATTCGATTATCCGCCCGCGTTCTTCGAGAAACGCGTCTGGAGCGTGCCGAGAGCGGTGCCGGATCCCCGCGCGCTCGACCGTGCGGCGGCCATGATCCACGCGGCGGACCGGCCCATCATCGTGGCCGGCGGCGGCGTGATCTACTCGGAGGCCAGCGCTGCCTTGCGCCAGCTGGTCGACGCGACCGGGATCCCGGTGGGGGAGACCCAGGCGGGCAAGGGATCGCTGCCACATGACCATCCGTCGAACCTGGGCGCCATCGGCGCCACCGGCACGCTGGCCGCGAACCGCCTGGCGCGGGAGGCGGATGTCGTGATCGGGATCGGCACCCGGTGGACCGACTTCACCACCGCCTCGCACACCGTGTTCGGCAGTGCCCACGTGCACTTCATCAACCTCAACGTGCTGGACTTCGACGCCCAAAAGAACAGCGGCCTCGCGCTGGTCGGGGATGCCCGCGCCGGCATCGAGGCGCTCAGCGCGCGGCTACGTGGCTATGCTGTGAACGCCTCCTATCGCGACCTGTCGGCCCGGTTGAACAAGGAATGGGACCGCGAGGTCGACCGCCTGTACCACCTGGGCCATCAGCCGCTGCCGGCGCAAAGCGAAGTGATCGGCGCGGTGAATGATGCGGCCGGCCCGCGTGATGTCGTGGTCTGTGCCGCCGGCTCGATGCCGGGCGACCTGCACAAGCTGTGGCGGACGCGCGATCCGAAGCAATACCACGTCGAGTACGGCTACTCGTGCATGGGCTACGAGATCGCCGGCGCGCTTGGCGTCAAGATGGCCGCGCCCGACCGCGAGGTGTTCGCGATGGTCGGCGACGGGTCCTACCTGATGATGAGCAGTGAGATCGTTACCGCGCTCCAGGAGGGGATCAAGCTGATCATCGTGCTCGTCGACAACCACGGCTTCAAGTCCATCGGCGCGCTCTCACGGTCGCTGGGCACGGACGGCTTTGGCACCCAGTACCGCTTCCGCAAGAACGGATCACTCGGTCTCGACAGCGACCAGGCACCAGGGTCGGTCCTGCCAATCGACCTGGCGGCGAACGCGGCCAGCCTGGGTGCGGATGCGATACGGGTTGCCAGCGTCGATACGCTGCGCGAGGCGTTGCAGAACGCGAAGCAAGCGACTCGAACGTCAGTGATCTGTATCGAGGTCGATCGGTACGAGACGGTGCCGGACTACGAGAGCTGGTGGGACGTTCCGGTCGCCGAGGTGGCGATCGTCGACGCTGTCAATGCGGCTCGGCGCGACTACGAGACATCGAAAAAGAAGCAGCAACGCTACCTCTAGGAGGAGCAGATGGCCACCAACTATCCGGATGTCATTCCAATGATCGCGTACGAGGACGGCCCCAAAGCCATGGACTGGCTGTCGTCAGCCTTCGGCTTCAAGGAGCGGACCCGGATGGTGGGGCAGGACGGCCGGCTCAGCCACGGCGAAATGCAGGCGGGTGACGGCGTGATCATGCTGGCCACGCCGACGCCGGACTATCAAGGCCCGCGACATCACCGGGCAACGTGCGAGCCGGCGCAGAAGTGGTCGGCGGTGCCCTACATCGTCGACGGCGTGCTGGTTTACGTCGAGGACGTCGACGCCCACTTCGCACAGGCGAAGCAACGGGGTGCCTCCATCATCACCGAAGTCGAAGCGGACCAATATGGGAAGCGCTACCGGGCCGAGGACCTCGAAGGCCATCGCTGGATGTTCATGCAGCGCGCTTGAAAACCGCTCGGGGATACCCACCTCGCGGTATGCCCATCGACTTTACGTGTGCGGCTTCTCCAGCGGCTGTTCGATTTCAAGGGTCAAGCTGCCAGGGCCCTTGATATAGGCGGCGCGAACCCCCCACGGCCTGTCGGCAGGTTCCTCCAAGCCGATCGCGCCTCTCGATATGACCGTTCGGTAGTCTTGATCGCAGTTGTCGCTATTAAAGCCCAGGGTGATCTGGCTGTCCTGATCGCTGCTGTCGAGCAGAAGCAGCGTCTCCCCAAACGGCAGGACGGCAAACGTCTTACCGCGGTGGACGGGTTCCAATTGCCACACGGTTTCCATCCAGCCCAATGTCTCTTTGAGGTTGCGCACGAGCACGTGGAAGTGATTCCCTGTCACCGATCTCCCTCAGTCCTGACTAGCCAGCGGTTCGAGGCAGCAGCTTGAGTTTACGCGGCGCCGCTTCGAGACACTTGGCCTGCCATGCCGACTCCAAAGCCATGCACGAGATGGGTACGCACTGGTGTGGCAAGACGAATGAGATTTTCGGTCGGCGCGGGTTGCCTGGCATTACTGCTGCAACAGTATTTGCGCGAGAAGTGTGATCGATTAGCGTCGCCGGCCCGCGCTGTTGGCCACTTTCCCCACCTCCGTTCAATGTCATTACGGTCCCGCCGATCGTCTGGCTGGCACTACCCCTCGTCGCCCCCGATTTGTGACAGCACTTGCTAGTGGCACTTCTCGCCGATTGAAGCGGAACCGTTGCGTGGAGCATGGATTGCGCATGCGCCGCGCTGGTGAGATGCTCCTCGCATGTCCAAGATGATCCAGGTGCGGAATGTACCGGATAGGCTCCACCGGGAGCTGACCAGGCGCGCCCGAGCCCGCGGCGAGACTCTAACCGAGTACGTCGAACGAATCCTGGAGCGCGAAGTTGCTCGCCCTTCATCCCAGGAGCTCTTCGACCGAATCGGCCGGCGTCCCCGAGTGGATCTCGGTGAGCCGGCAGCGGAGTTGATCAGGAGAGAGCGAGCCGCCCGGTAAGCCTCCAGAGGATCGGAATTGGCCCTCGCCTGACCAGCGCTCGGTCCATGAGTTCAGCTCCTTGATGACCGCCGCTCGGCCTGCTAGTGTAGGCGGGTTCCGGCAGCGTTAGGAGGGAACTGGGCCGTAATTCCAAGGGGCGGACAGCGACTTCGGGCACTGACCCTGGCGGTTGTCCTGGCGATGGCATTGCTGCCGGCCGGGCTCTCGCCGATCGGCGGATCGGCCTCCGACGCGGCATCGGATGGGCCCGGAAACCTGTCGCACTTCGACCTGGCTCGGAAGGACTGCCTGGGCACCGCTCGGAACACGACCTCGAAGGTCTGGTTCACGCTCGCGAACGGCGTGCTGAGCGACGTCTACTTCCCGACGGCCGATAACACGAACGTCGAGACTCTCCAGCTGGTCGTGACCGACGGGCAGACGTTCACCGACCTGCAGACGCGCGATATGACCTACACCGTCAAGGCGCCGGATGCGCGGTCGCTCGAATGCCGGGTAACCACCACCGCGAAGAGTGGACGCTACCGGATCACGACCGACTACCTCACCGATCCCGGGCGGAACAGCGTGGTGATGCGCATCCGGTTCGAGCCGCAAGAGGATGACAACGCGAACTACCACGTCTACCTCCGTTACGACCCGAGCATCAACGGCAATGGCGGCGGCGGATCGGGCAATGGCGGTGGCGATTCGGGCGTCGTCGACACCTCGACCGGGCACGCGGTGCCGGTCGCCTTCGATACAAAGACCACGAGCCAGGCCGTCAACCGCACTTACGCGGTACCGGTCTTCAGCGCGCTCGATGCCTCGCGCGTCTTCCCGCAGGTCAGCAATGGATTCGCCGGCGCCGCCAGCGACGGGCTGGTGCAGCTCGACGCATCCCGCGCGCTCACCGCCCTCTACGACACGGCAAGCAACGGCAACCTGGTCCAGACGGCGCAGCTCGACCTCGCCGACGACGGCAACGTGACCGTCGCGCTCGGCTTTGGCACCACCCAGGCGGAGGCCGTTGCCGCCGCGGAGGGGTCGCTGGTGGAGGGGTTCAACGCGCTGCGGAAATCGTTCGACGGCGGCTGGCAGGCCTACGACGCCGCATTGATCGCACCGCCGGACAGCATGGCCGGCACGACGACTCCGCAGTGGCGCCGGCTCGTGGACGAGTACTACCTGAGTGCCAACGTGGTCAAGGCCAGCGAGGACAAGACCTTCCCCGGCGCGATCGTGGCCAGCCTCGCGTCCCCCTGGGGCCAGGCGATCTCCGCCGGTGATCCCAACAACCTCTTCTTCGGCTCCTACCGCGAGGTCTTCGCCCGCGATCTCTACGAGGCCTGGACCGCGCTCATGGTGGATGGTGATGTGCAGACAGCGCGCGAGGCGGCGATGTTCCTCTTCGACCGACAGCAACTCCCTGATGGGTCGATGCCACGCAACAGCCTGCTCAATGGCAAGCTGGCCCCCGACTCCTTCAACACCCAGCTCGATGAGGTGAGCTACCCGATCGTGATGGCATACCAGCTTGACATGACCGGCTCGGCCTTGTATCAGAACCACGTCCGGCCCGCCATCGACTTCTTGATCGCGCACGGCCCGTCCTTTGGTCCCGAGCGCTGGGAAGAGCAGGGTGGTTTCTCGCCCTCCACCGTCGCGGCCGAGGTCGCTGGGCTGGTGGCCGGCGCCACGATTGCCGATGCCAATGGCGATGCCGCCACGGCGAGGGTGGCGCGGGCCGTCGCTGACGACTGGCAGCGCAGCCTGCCCGGGTGGGACGTCACGACCAATGGACCCCTTGCCAACCACCCGTATTACATCCGGCTCTCGAAGACGGGCGATCCCAACGCCGCGATCTCGTACAACGTCGGCAACGGCGGACCGACGCTCGACCAGCGCTCGGTCATCGACGCTGGTTTCCTCGAGCTGGTCCGCCTCGGGCTCGAGCCAGCATCCGACCCGACGATCGCGCAGTCGCTCCCGGTTGTGGACGCAACCATCGAGGCCACAACATCGACCGGGACCGGATGGCATCGCTACAACGGCGACGGCTACGGTGACGGCGCCAGCGACGGTCACCCCTGGGCGCCGACGGGCCGGGGAACCGGGCACCTCTGGCCGGCACTCACCGGGGAGCGCGGCGAGTACGAGACTGCGAACGGCCTGACGAGTGCGGCGCTGCCGCGACTGAGCGCGATGGCTGCTGGCGCCTCGGGCGTTGGCCTCATCCCGGAGCAGGTCTGGGAGCTCCCCGACCTGGCTGCTACACCCTACGGGGCCGATCCGACGACGGCGTCAATCGGGTTCCGCAACGGCGGCGCGGCTGGTTCCGCCTCGCCCCTGACCTGGTCGGCCGCCCAGTACGTGCGCCTGATGCGCGACATGGCAGCAGGCAAGATCCTCGAGCAACCCGCCAACACCGTCGATCGGTACGTCGCCCACCAGGAGGGGCAGACTTCGCTCACTGTGACCGCCCCCGCGAACAATTCGTCCGTCTCCGGATCGACGCCCACCGCGACCGTGACCGTGACCGGCACCTCTGCCGCCGCGAACACGATCGACGTCGCCGCCACCAACACCGACATGAATAGTCAGACCACGACGGCCAGCACGTCGGCACAGCCGGACGGCAGCTTCAGCGCGCAGATGCAGGTGAGCAGCGGGACGACGGTGCTGAACGTGGTCGCGACCAGCGCGTCGGGTGCCACCGCGCATGGCCAGGTCAGCGTTGTCTACGACTTCACGCCCGGCACCCTTCTCCTCGATGTCACCGACCCGAGCTTCGACGACAACGGTCCTGGGAACTATGCCTACCCGACGGCGTCAGACTTCCATGCGGGCGCCTTCGACCTGCAGGACTTCCGCGTGATCGAAAGCCCGGACGGTGCGACGACAACGTTCAAGGTGCAGGTTCGCGATCTCTCCCCCACCTTCGGCAGCCCACTGGGTGCGCAGCTGGTCGACGTTTATGTCCACGATCCGACCGCGGCGGCGGCGAACGCCTCGACGGCGGCCTCGTTCCCGCAACGCAACTACGTGATCGCCTCCGGCGCGGCGTGGAGCCGGCTGCTCGAGGTGCAGGGATTTGGCCAGCGCTACATCGACGCGCATGGCAACACGCTGGGGACCGTGAACATCAGCGCCAACGCCATCTCGCGCTTCATCACATTCAGCGTGCCGACAGCCAGCCTCGGTGGGACGCCGGCCTCCGGTTGGGGGTTCACCGTGGTCCTTACCGGCCAGGACGGCTTCAGCCCGGACCAGGCGCGCAGCTTTGCGCCGACGCCGCAGCCATACCAGTTCGGCGTCTGTGCGACGGCGAGTACCGACCCGCACTGCACCTTCGATCCCAACAAGGTGCCGAAGGCGATGGACGTGATCACGCCGGTCGGTGTGCTGCAGTCCAACGAGCTGGACTACACCCTCCACAATCCGGTCACCTTGGAGGATGTGACGATCCCTTAAGAGCCGGAGGCCGGCACTGCGGCGTTGACGTCCTTCAGGTAGGGCATCGCCTCTGAACACGGCACCTGGCTTGCCACGAAGGCGCCGGACCAGTTCGCGCGCCGTACCGCCGTCCCCGCGTCGATGCCCCGCAGCACCCCTTGCGTGACCGCGGCCAGGAAGGCATCGCCGGCACCCAGGCCGTTGACGACTTCCATCTTGACCGGCGGCACCTCGAGTACCCGCTCACCTTCGAAAAGGACCGCACCCTCGCCTCCGCGCTTCAGGATCAAGACGCGCGGACCGAAGTCGCGAAGGGCCGCAATCCCCTGCAGCGCGTCCTCGAGACCGGTGGCCGCGCGAACCTCGTCTTCGTTGCCGACGACGATGTCGGCGCTTGGCAGGACGCCCTCAACGGCCTCCTGATATGTCTTCGGGCTTGGCCAGAACGATGGCCGGTAGTCGAGGTCGAAGATGGCGGTGTGCCGGTGCCGCCCCAGCGCCGCCAGGTGTGCGATCCTACTTTTCTCACGGGCCAGGCCGGTCCCCGATGCGAGCAGGATCGGTGCCTCGGCGACGGCGTTAAGGTCGAAGTCATCCGTCGTCAGCTCCCAGTCGGGACAGGTCGGCGTGCGATAGAAGAGCAAGGGGAAGCGATCTGGCGGCCAGATCTCGCAGAAGACGACGGGGGTGTTGAGGGTGTGGTCGATGCCGAGCCAGCCGACGCCCACACCCTCCCGGGAGAGGAAGTCGCGAATGAACTCGCCGTGGCCATCGCTCCCCACTTTGCTGACGATGGCGGTGCCGACCTGCAGCCGGGCCAGGCCGGTGCAGACGTTGCCGGCGAAGCCGCCCACGTAGCGGATGAAGTTTCGTTGCTCGCGCAGTGTGGTGCGGATCTGGGTCGGGTAGATGTCGGCGCTGAGCCGGCCCATGACGACCACCTCGACGGCGCCAGGTGCCGTCCATGAGCGAAGACTCATGATTTCTTCCAATCCATCAGCCATTCGTGATCCGGATCGGTGGTGAAGAGCCATTCGCGGACCGCGCCCGCCATGGCGTTGAGGTAATAGCAGTCATAGCCGGGGGCGGCGGAGACGACATGATAGCCGCGCGGGACCAGCACGAGGTCGTCGTGGCGTGCGCGGATGGAGACGTTCAGGTCGCCCCCACCCTGACCCTCCCCCAGAGCGGGAGGGAAACGCGACCCGGAGCGGGAGGGAAACTGCTTGGTGTAGATACCCTGGAAGGCGAAGCCTTGCTCCGGGCTGAAGCGGTAGTAGTAGAGCTCCTCGAGGGCGCGCTCCACCCCGGCCCGGTCTTCATCGTGCTTATGCGGTGGATACGTCGACCAGTGCCCTGCCGGCGTCAAGACCTCGACCAACAGCAGCCGGGCGGCGGGATCCTTCTCCGAGAGAATCCAGTGAATCCGCCGCTCGGTCACACCCTTGCCCCGGATTTCCACGCGCACCTCGTCGGGCCGGATCAGTCGCGCGGCGAGCGTCGATTCGGCCGGCGCCGAGACGATGGCGAGGTGCAACGCCGTCTCAGCCCGCAGCCGATAGGAGGCTCGAGGCGGCAACAGCAGCGCCGAGGGCAAGCCGCTAAAGACGTCATCGCGCTCGCCGACGCTGTCGAAGCCGTCGACCTGCGCCCGGCCTCCAAGCCAGATGATGGCGGTTTCTTCGCCGCCGGTTTCGCCGCTGAATTCTTCACCGGCGCGGCAACGGACGGTGCGAAAGGATAGATAGCTCCAGCCCGCCGTCGCCGGGCGAATGCCCTCGTCGGCGTTGCGAACGAGGCCCCCACCCTGCCCTCCCCCAGATGCGGAGCGTAAAGAACGGTCGCTCATATGCCGCGGGCCCGCAGGTAGGTGCGGTTTCGATCCTGATCGAGCGCCGCCGCATCCGTTGTCGAATCGGGGCTGGGGATCATGTCCTGTTCGACGACCAGCCAGCCGCGGTAATCGCGGGCGCGCAGCGCGTTCAGGATGGCATCAATGTCGAGGTCCCCGGTGCCGAGCCGGCAGAAGGCGCCACGACGCCAGATTTCCATCATGTCGGCGCCCTCGCGGATCACGGCGTCGATCACCGAGCGCCGGACGTCTTTGAGATGAACGTGGTTGATTCGCGGCCCCCAGTCCGTGACAGCGCGAACGGGATCGCCCCCACCCAGCGCGAGGTGGCCGGTGTCGAGGCAGAGCCCGACATCGGTGCGCGCCAGCAGCTCGTCGATCTCCCATGGCGCTTCAACGTAGGTGCCCACGTGATGGTGGAAAGTCGGGTCGTAGCCGCGTTCGCGGCAAAGCTGGACCGCCGCTCGCAGGTTTGCCGCAAGGCGGTCCCAGCCTTCGGGCTCCAGCCCAAGACCCCGGTCCGAATGGGCCCGCCCTGGCGCGGTGCGGCGGGCGCCGGAGCCGGCGTCCGCGAGCGTTGGTTTCGGCGCCGGAACGTGGTCGGGGGATTTCACGGTGTCGAACAGATCCAGCAGTGTTCGAAGCTCGGCGATGGCCGGTTCCATGCCGGCCGGATCTGAAAGCGGCAAGGGCAGGTAGCCGCCGGCCAGGTGTAGCCCGCGACTCTGCAGGTGCTCGCGCAAGACTTCTTTGGTCCCGAGATAGCCGGGCGGTCCCAGATCGATGCCGTCGTAGCCGTCACGCTGCACCGCATCGAGGACGCTGACCGCATCGGGTACGTGTGGATCGATGCCGACCGTGACTTCAAAGGCGCCGAACGAGACCGGTGCACTGGCGACGGCGATCGATCCGGTCAGATCGGCGGACACGCTTCGGATTGACCGGTCATCGGTGGTCGGAGTATAGTCGCGCGCAGCTTGGCTCAGCCTCGACTGCGCATCGGCGTCATCGGCTGCGGACTGATCGCGCAGGTGATGCACCTGCATTACCTGCGGGAGCTCAGCGACCACTTCCAGATCGCGGCCGTTTGCGATCTGTCCCGCACGGTGGTCGACCGGGTCGGGGAGGCCTATGGCGTCGAGCGCCGCTTTACGGATTGGACGGCGCTGCTCGGGGAACCGCTCGACGCGGTGATGGTGCTGACGACCGGCAGCCATGAACTGATGGCGGTCGCCGCGGCGCAGGCCGGGCGGCACGTCTTCATCGAGAAACCGATCGCGCTCTCTGAGGCGGAGGGCCAGGCAATCATCGCGGCCGGCAAGAAGGCGGGGGTGCGGCTGATGGTCGGCTACATGAAGCGCTATGACCCGGCGGTCGAGCGGATGGCGGAGGAGTTGCGCAGCATCAATCCCATGCGGTTCGCGCGCTCGACGACCGCGGAGTACCCGCTGAAGTGGTATGTCGCGCACTATCCGATCGTCCGGGGGACCGACATCGATGCGAAGACGCTCGGTGCACTCCAGGCGGATGACGAGACGCGAATCACCGCGGCGATCGGCCTGCGCGACCCGATGCTGCGCTACGCGTACCGGCACTCACTGCTCGACAGCATGATCCACGACATCAACCTGATGCGCGGCCTGCTCGGCGAGCCGAAGGCGCTCCGCTTCGCGAACGTGGCGCAGGAGGCAGTCTCTGTATTTCTCGAGTTCCCACAAACGACGGCGGCCATGCACTGGGTCAACCTGACCGATGGGGTTGCCCGCTACGAGCAGGAGTTCTCATTCTTCAGCCCGGAGCGGCGAGCCACACTCGTCTTCCCCTCGCCGTTCCTGCGCAGCGCGCCCGTCGAGCTGGTGCTGGAGGGCGGCAGCCAGGAGAGCTCGCGCTCGTGGCGGACGGTCGAGACGCTCTCGTTCCAGTCGGCGTTCAAACGCGAGCTGTTGGAGTTCTACGTCTGTGTCACCGAAGATCGAGAGCCGCGCACAACCGCCGAGGACGGGGTTCGCGACATCGCGCTATGCCAGGCGATCATCGCGGCCCACACGGCGGAGCGAGCCGAGCAACCTCAGCGGGCAAGGTAACTCGTTCCCGTAACGGCAGCCTGGGTTCCGGCCGGTGGGCTAGGTTAGTCCGAGTTGCTTACGGGCGAGCTCGACCCCGGCGGTCATGTTCTTGAGCTTCTCGTAGGCGACTTTCCAGGATCGGGTCCGAAGACCGCAGTCGGGCGTGACGTGAATTCGGCTTGGATCGTTAAAGACCCTCACGGCATAGAGGACCCGGTCGCGGACGAGTTCCGGCGACTCGATGAAGTCGCTGTGGATGTCTAGGACGCCCAGTCCCAGCGCCGGCTTGTAGGGCAGGTCGCGGAACTTCTTGATCACGTGGTAGCCCGGCCGGGCCTCCTCGGACGTTCCCAGCTCGCGGCTGTCGTAGTTGGCGAAGCCGACGGCGAACTGGCGGCATTGCGACATCCGCTCGATCGCGGGAAAGAAGAGGTTGTAGTCCGAGAAGCAGAGGTGGGTCGAAAAGGTTGCGTTCAGTCCCTCGACGCTGGCGTTGAAGCTGTCGACGAACAGATCGAGCTCGTCGGCTTCTGTGGACGCCCCCGGCTCGTCGACCTGGATCCAGCGGGCGCCCAGCCCGATCAGCGCCTCGAGGTTGGGCCGGATCAGGTTGCGGGCGACCTCGAGGACGAAGTCGCGGCGCGCCGCCTTCCGCTTGCGACGGCGATCAGGCGCCGGCTCGCGGAGATCGGTGTCGACGTCGTAGCGTTCGTCGAACGACCAGTCGGCGATCGTGTAGGCGCCGGTCACCGGGATCTTGAGCTCGGCGTCGGCGACGGACACCAGGTAGGAGAACTCGGCATTGTGGAACGGCTCGCGCAGCGAGATCGGGCCGACGACGGCAGCCTTGCTGTAGTACTTGTTGTCGAAGGCGCGGACGCTGCCGCGGCGTTCGAAGCCGTTGGTGTGGTTGACCGCCCAGTCGTACATCTCGGTGCGCTGCTGCTCGCCGTCGTAGACGACATCCAGGCCGGCGCTCTCCTCGAGGCGGAGCGCGTAGAGGCTGGACCAGCGCTGGATCTCCGCCTTCTGCTCTTTGCGGAAGGGCGCGTGATGGAGCAGGTCGAGGAGCTTCTCGTAATCCGGAACCGTCAGCCGCTCCCCCCAGGTGCGGGCTTCCTCGAGGTCTTTGTCGTCCAGCGGCTTGCCGGCATAGGCTTTCACCCGCCAGCCGGGCTTGTCGAGCGAGCCCACCTCGTGGGTCAGCAGGGGCTTGTGACCCAGCTCCGCCGTCATACCGAAACCAGCTCCTTTACTTTGTGGGCCGCCTCGCCGAGCCGGAGCACCTTCCGCTCGGCGACCACGGTCGGCAGATAGCCCAGCTCGCAATTCGACGACAGATAGAGGTTGCGCGGACGGACGGTATCCGCGAGATGGCGGGCCACCTCAACCGTGTTGTCGGGCGATTCGAGGATCGAACTGCGCCCATTGATGATCCCGGCGACCAGTCCCTTGTCCCAGCCCGACCCGAGCGCGGCGAGGTCGGTCTCGATCAGGTCGACGCCGATGGCCTCCACCGGCAGGCGGAGCAGCTGATCGATATGCGGCCCGGCGTCGCCGAAATAGACGTGGAACGCCAGCGTCGCCTTCAGGTCGCGGTGGAGGACCTGTAGGGCTTCAGCCAGTGGCGCCCAGTCGTCCCGCGTGATGCCGAAGTAGCCCAGCCACGGATCTTCGAGGTGAATCAGTTCGGAACCGCTGGCAACCGCGGCATCGATCGCGGGCCGGAGGACCCGCTCGGCCAGGTCGACCATGAGGTGGTTGCGGTCCTGGTCGGTATGGGCGGCCCGGGAGAACATGTACGGGGAGGGAAGGGTGGTCACGCGCGGACGCGGCACCGAGGGATCCGCAACGACGCCGTCGGGGTTTGTCACGGTCGGGATCGGGCCCGCGAGCTCGGGCTCCCTGAAGAACGTGTTGGTGTCGAACCATCGAAGCAGGGTGTGGGGTTTGGCGCCGAGCGCCCCCATCAATGGCCGGAAGATGTCCTGCCACTTGAGGAGGCCGTCGGAGAAGAAATCCATGCCGGCGTTGGTCTGCACGCGAACGAAGGCGGCAAGGTCTTCGGCGAAGGCCTCCTCGACCGCGTCCCTGCCGACGCGACCACGGTCGATTCCGCGAGTCGCGGCGACCACCTGCTCGGAGCGGGGATAGATCCCGTGCTGATAGACAAGAACTTTGATCTGGTGAGTTTAGTGGACATGCCCATTTTCCGCAGGGCGAGGAATTGATCAGGGCCGTTGCAGCAGCGCCAGGCCATCGCCACTGGCAATCTCCTGATATCCCTGCGACTCGAGCGTCTTAACCTGGTCCCCCAGCGCGGCCAGATTGTGCTCAAGCGCGGCGTCATCGAGCGCGACATAGTCGGCGTCATGGACGCCCTCGTACTCGATGTCGTAGATGTGCTGCCGCTGCGACAGGTGGGGGGTCAGGTTGTTCTCCGCTGCCACGCTCGCGCCAGCCGGGATCCGCGCCAGGTTCGGGACAAAGGCCGCATAGCGCGGCTCCGACTGGAACATCCGCGGATCGAAGTGTCGCGAGAATGGCAGGCCACCAAATAGATACGAGAATGCCAACGAGCTGGCAAGCACCGCCAGCGCCGCGGGCCGCTGGTACCCCGCTCGCAGACGGGCGAACCCGAGGATGGAGGTGCCAATCACCAGTGCGATCAGTGTCGCCGAATAATGGCTGGTGAACGCGTACTGCGGGGGGTAGTTGGAAAGCAGCAGGATGCCGAGCGTCGGCAGAACCAGGATCGCGGCAAATCCGGCCAGCGCGGTAAGCCCCAGCACCGGCCCAAAGACGCCCACCAGGAACTTCAGTTTCTGGGGCTGCAACAGGATGCCCCCCAGCCGGCCGGGATTCGTCACGACGGTCGTGATGATGTCCTGTGGACTGCTTCCCAGTTCCGGGTACCGGAAGGCGAACCGTCGGGCGAAGTACGCGTACGAGCCCCCGCCGAACGCCGGGATGATGACCCGCACCAGGGCGAAAAAGACCGCGAGGCTACCGGCCATCACGCCGAAGCCCAGCTTGAAGTCGCGTTTGGCCAGCAGGATGTAGGCGCCGAACCCGACCCCGACCAGCGGCAGTTCCTCTTTGATGAGAAAGGTCGACGCGAGACTCAGAAGGAACAGTCCACGCTGGCCTCGCTCGAGGAAGTAGATCGCGAATCCGAGCGGCAGCACGGAGAGCGCCAGTTCGTGGAAGTCGTACAGGTTGATGAAGGCGACCGGAAGGAAGAGGAAGTAGACGAGTGCCCACACCAACCGCTGAAATCCAGCCTCCAGCTTCAGCCGGGCGAGCAGGTAGAGCGGCCAGACGCCGAGGGCGAGGAACAGCGTTTGGATGACCAGCAAGGTCTCCGGACGCGGCACGAGCGCGTAGGCGGGCAGCAGCAGCAGGTAGACCGGCGAGAAGTGGTCCCCGAAGTAGGAATGGGGCTGCGGCTGGGCCAGGCTCATCGTGGATTCGAAGAAGCGGCCCTGGGTGGTGTTCCAGAACACCTGGTCGAAGATGCCAAGGTCCGGCCCGAAGGAGTGATACGTCGTGTGGCGCAGCACCGACAGGACGCCGTAGAGGACGAAGTAGACCAGCGCCAGGCCGGCGACGACGTGGGTTTCGAACCGCACGGCCTGGCGCTGGATGTCAGCGATCACGACCGCGAACTATAATGCGCTCGGCTCGGCAACCGCCACGAGAGCGGTTGCGCGTAACCCTTGCGGCGCCGAGCCGTTGAAGAGGGTCATGAAGGGGTTCGGCGTCGTCCTGTTCGCCGCGCTGGCATCCGCGGCGCTGGCTGGGTGCGGTGGCGACAACTCGACCACCTTCGTGCTGGACACCGGATCGCCGACGGCAAGTGCCGCGGCGGCGAGCCCCGCGGCCTCGGCCCATGCCAGCGCCTCGCCCGCGAGCTCCTCGCTTCCGGTGACTGCGGTGACCCCGATCCCGGGCAACTACAAGATCATCATCGACTCCCCGGACGGCAGCTCTCCCATCAGCTCGCCCGTCCTGGTGTCGGGGACGGCGAGCGTTGATAACGGGACGGTGGTGGCCGTCGTTCTGGATGCGAGTGGCAACGAGCTCGGCCGCGGAACCGCAACCGCCTCGGCCTCCAAACCGGACTACGGCCACTACGACATCACGGTCAGCTTCTCTGGCGCGGTCTCGGGCCAAAAGGGACAGCTCAAGGTCTACGGGGTCAGCCCGCGTGACGGGACAACGCCCACCGCGTACTACTTCATCCAGGTCCGGTTCGCCTAGCGCGATCGCAGTCCGGCCGCGAGCGGAAGCGGCGAAACGACCGGCTGGCGCGCCGTCGACTTTCGCAGACTGAAGACCATCTCCGAGCCGGCAACATATTCGACCGTGTCAACCGTCATGCCCTGGGCGACCAGGTAGGCAGTCAGGTTGGAACGGCTGTAGTGGGTGATGTGCTCATCCGCATAGCCGCCCGGCGCGAGCCGGCCATAGAGCCACTCGAGGGCCCGCCAGCGCCAGCGGTCGTAGTCCGGCGTGCCCAGGATCAGCCGTCCGCCCGGCTCGAGGACCCGCTCGAGCTCGGAAAAGACCCGCTCGTCGGCCGGGACGTGCTCGATCACCTCCGAACAGATCACGCAGTCGAATGCGCCGTCCTTGAAGGGAAGCTCGAAGATCGAGCCATGAACGAGTGGATTCCCGTAGCGCCTCGCATACCGCAGCTTGGCGAGAACGATGTCGAGCCCGACCACCCGGCCGGAGCCGAGGATGCGACTCGACCCGCAGCCAACGTCGAGCACCCGCTCCGCACCCGCCGCCATGGTGGTGATCACCTGGTAGCGCCGCCGCTGCCAGGATCGCTGCAGCGGGATGACGCTGTCATAGGCGCGGGCGTCGTAGTCGGCGGAAGCAATCGAGTTCCGCAGCTTCCACATCGCGCCAAAGGTCTTCAGGTTCGACAGGGCAAAGCGCGCCATCCAGGCACGGCTTGTTCCCTGAGCCCGGTAGCGGAACGGGACTTCGAAGATGCGATACCCCTCGGCGACCATGCGAATCAGGATCTCCTGCAGGATGTCGAAACCGGTCGCCCGAAGCGGCAGGGCCGCGACTGCATCTCGTCGATACAGCCGGTAGCCACTCGAGAGGTCCGAATAGGGCAGGGAGAGTCCTCGGCGCAGCACCCCATTGAGCACTCGGCTGAGCGCCCGGCGCGTCCTGGGCATGTTGGCGCCGCCACCGTCGACGTACCGCGATGCAATGACGACCTCAGCCTCGCCGCGCGCCGGCCAGATCGCTTCGAGAAAGCTCGGGTCGTGCGAGCCGTCCGCGTCGAGCGTCAGGACGTATTCGCCGGCCGCCTGGTCGAGCCCTCTGCGAAGGGCGGCCCCATACCCTGGCGTGGTCTGCCGTACCAGCAGCGCATCGTGACGGCCGACCACCTCCTGAGTCCCATCGGTCGAGCCGCGGTCCACGACCATCAGCTCGTGATTGATCTCGAGCGAATGGAGCTCACGTCGAAGCGCCGGCAGCAGGCGGTCGAGGTGTCCCGCCTGATTGAGGGCAGGGATCAGCACCGTCATCGGGTAGCGCGATGGGCGGCCGATCGGCGGCGCCGGGACAAAGGACGGAATGCCGTCGACGACCGGATAGGTGACGCCGCAGCTGTCGCAGGTGAGCGTCGTAGCGCCATCCAGCCGCAGCTCGACGCGGCAGGCCGGGCAGGCCAGCCCCGGGATGGCTTGCATGGCGTCATGCTACTTGGAGCTCGGAGTCGAGCCGGGCGCAGCCGGCATGGCACGGGGCGGGGGATCGGAAAGGCCGTCAGCCGGCGTTACATGGCAAGATGACGGACACCCCGCCTTCGGTCTCGATCGTGATTCCGACGCTCAATGGGGGGCGAGCGTTCGGCACGATCCTGCACCGGATCATGGGCCAGGGGCGGGCGCCGCTGGAGGTCGTCTGTGCCGACCTGGGCTCGACCGACGGCACCCGGCACATCGTGAACCAGTTCCCGGTCGTCCGCTTTGTCGAGATCGCCGAGCCCGTCGGTCCACACAGCTGGAACCGCGCCATGGAGGAAACGCGCGGCGACGTCATCGTTTTTTTGGCCCAGGACGCGGTCCCCGGAAACGGCGACTGGCTCAGTCACCTGACGGCGCCCTTCGACGATCTTGCCGTCGCCGGCGTGTACGGCCGGCAGGAGGCCTCGATGGGCAGCGATCCGTTATCGGGCTTTCGCCTCGCGCAACGCTTCTGCCATGAGCCGCACTGGCGGCGGATCCGGGTCGGCGACGCGGTCGCCTACAAGTCGCTGCCGTTCTTCATCGAGAACGCCGCCGTCCGGCGGTCGGTCTGGCGAGGGATTCACTTCAATGAGCGCCTGCCGGTCGGCTCTGACCGGGTCTGGGCTCGCCAGGTCGTGCTGGCCAGCTGCACCATCGCCTACGCGCCGGATGCAGTGGTCAGCCGGGAGCTGCATGCGAGCCTGAAAACCGCCTACCGGCTGGCGCTGCTGACCGGCTACACCGACCAGCATTACGGCGACAAGGGCGGCACGCTCTGGCCGGATTCGCGGCGGTTCGTGAAACGGGCCAGCTGGTACTTGCTGAAGGGCTTTGCCTGGGGGCAGCTGCCGTACCTGGCGCTGGAAGACGCGGTACAGCGATACGGCTACAAGCTCGGCCGGCGGCTTGACCGGATGAGCCCCCAGCTTCGTGGGCGGTTTGCTCCGCAGACGGCCGAGTCGGATCGGCCGATCGACATCGACGACTGGGCCGCCTGAGCCGTTCCTCGCTCTCGCGTGGTCCAATGGCGGGTGTGCCGATACCGACCGACCTCGTAGAGCTCGCCGCGCTGCTCTCGCGCGCCGGGTTCATCGCGGCGGACGATGAAGCGAACGAACTCGTTGCTCGCGCGGCCGGCGACGTCGAGCTCCTCGACGCGCTCGTCGCGCGCCGCCTCACGGGCGAGCCGCTCGCCTGGATCATCGGGACGGTCTCCTTCTGCGGCGTGGAGATCCGCGTCGATCCCGGAGTCTACGTCCCCCGCTGGCAGAGCGAGCCGCTGGCGCGTCGCGCCGTCGAGCGCCTGCCGGCGACCGGTGTCGCGATCGATCTCTGTACCGGGTCCGGTGCGATCGCCCGGACCTTGGCGACCGATCGACCTGGCGCACGCGTCGTGGCATCCGACATCGACGAGCGTGCCGTGGCCTGCGCCGCCGCGAACGGTGTGGAGGTCTACCGCGGTGACTTGTTCGCTCCGCTGCCGCGCACGCTCGAAGGGCGGGTCGACGTCGTCGTCGGCGTCGTGCCGTACGTGCCGACACCCGCGCTGCCGCTGCTGCAGCGCGACACCTTCGCGTTCGAGTCGCCGCTGGCCTACGACGGCGGCCGCGACGGCACCGAGATCCTCCGGCGCGTCCTGCGGGACAGCCCCCGCTTCCTCGGGCGCGGCGGCGCGCTCCTGCTCGAGCTCGGCGGTGAGCAGGCGGATGCGCTGCGCGACGACCTCACGCGCCTCGGCTACGTCGACGTCGGCGTTCTCCTTGACGAAGACGGTGACGTCCGAGGCATCGAGGCGCGACTTGGGAAAAAAAGTTAAGTCTGTCGACGGTTGCGACAGACAGCTGTCGCAAGCATGCCTCACGATGGGGCCATGGCCGCGTCAGTCGATCGCTCGGGGCCCCCGGTTGCGGCGCTGAGGGCCGCTGTTGACAAGATGGCGGCCTGGGTTCGCGAGGCCCAGGGTGAGGCGCTGGGCGAAGGGTTGATCCAGATTAGGGAGAGTGGCATCGACCCGCTGGAGGCGGTGTTCGCCCACGGCGTCCGCCGCTTCGACAAGTCGGGGGAGTACAAGGCCGATGGCGCCCTCTCGGTGACGGAGTGGCTGCGCTGGAAGTGCAAGCTCTCGGGCGGCGCCGCCGCCGAGCGGGTGGAGATCGCG